>Ga0316192_10000408_pt1 | contig 31361 bp, 39 predicted proteins | sample MerIslwburrow_MG_FD_204931 | JGI IMG/M metagenome (GOLD analysis project Ga0316192, IMG submission 204931) | Coastal sediment microbial communities from Maine, United States - Merrow Island worm burrow | ecosystem: Environmental > Aquatic > Marine > Coastal > Sediment | place: USA: Maine...
AGCTTGGGAGAATAATATGACAGCTTTTAGAGAGAATTATGCCTCTCAGAGAACTCATGAAGATTTAGTAAAACTAGAGAATAGGATACAATACTTTCTCTCTAGTGGTACTGATCCTAAGAGTTATGCGACTCTTGTAGCTAACTGGGCTAATAAAGCAGCAGAGTTTCCTTATCATAAGGAGGAATACTGGTGTAAGATTATACGCTCTTGCTTTAATGACTCTAAGATGTTCTCTACTCCTATAGCTGATATAAGAGAAGTAAAGGAGTACTGTGAACAGAACATAGAAGCAGGATCTATATACTTCCATGCTCTTATGAGCACGCTGCGAGAAGGTTCGGCTAGACATACTAACTTCTTAGGTCTAGGTTCCACAGCATCTAATAGTTTAGGTTACACTCTCTTACCTTCTGACACTACTAAAGATCAGACAGAGGTAGAAGCCATCATAGCTAAAGCTCCAGTAGAGGCTCCAATAAGAGCAGACTATGAATCTGATCTAGCCTTTATAAGAGCTAAACTAAGGTATAGAGTGGCAATCACGCATAAGAAATCAACATCTAATAATACAGGAAACTAAACTATGAAACACTCTAACTACAGAGCACAAAACACACAATACTCTCTCCTTCCAGCAGCAGATGCACTTACCATTTATGGTGTACCTAAGTCTACAGCTATCTATATGAGTCAGAATTACTGGAGCATAGGAGAAGAATATAGAGATCTATTTAGTGACTATTATATCTTACGCTGGGCTGCTTCTTACTTTCAAGAGAAACTACATGAAGGTACTATAAAAAGAGAAGGTATAACCTATCAAGTAGTATACCATAGATGTAACTCTGCCACTATAGGTAGAGGTAATCAGCAACTCTTACTCTCTTTCAGAAAGCTACAAATTGAGTATAAAGCTCAAGCTGTAGTATTGGTGACAATAGCATGAATAAGCTAAGAGTGTGGGTACTCACATTAGAGTTAAAGTATTTATGCTTTAAGCTGGGCATTGTAATACTCAGACGTAAGTATTTACTAAGAAAGAAGAATGAACTTAAAAGGAAACTAGGATTATGAGTGTTATAAGTAAGAATAGAATGGCAGAATTATTAGCTAAGAGTAGAGAGAAGAAAGTACCAGAGATACCTCCAGAGGTTACTCCTCCTTCAGCTCTTGTTATGGAGTCTACAGCCCTAACATTAGGGAGACTAAGAGCTAAGCTGTTAGCAGGGAAAGGTACTCCTGGAAGAGTAACTCCTCCAGCTTCTTCCCTTCCAGAACCAGAAACTCCTGAAGCTCCTGAAACTCCTACTCACACTGGCATGGATGGTAAGTTAGTAACTTATAACCAGAAACAGCAAGAATTTATATCTCTTGTAGCTTCTGGTAAGTCCTGCGTACTCATTGGTGCGGCAGGCACAGGTAAGACTACTGCTACACAAGGAGCTAATCAAGCATTACTACAAACGGGTAAGGTTCCAATACTCCAAGGCTGTCAACATAAGCATCTTAAGGATGGTACGCCCGGAATACTTCTTATATCTTATACTCGTCGTGCTGTAAACAATATAAGAAAAGTACAATCTGATGAGCTTAAGAATAACTGTATTACATCTCATAAGCTATTAGAGTATGCGCCGGAATACTATGAGATAGAAGATCCTATTACTGGTATACCTAAAAAAACTATGCGCTTTGAGCCTATGAGAAATGAGCATAACCCGCTACCTGCTACTATACATACCATAGAAGTAGAAGAAGGCTCTATGTTATCTACAGAACTGCATGCAGAAATTACCGCAGCATTAGGTCATGATATACAGTGGATCTTTATAGGAGATATAAACCAGTTACCTCCTGTCTTTGGTCCCGCTATCTTAGGTTTTAAGATGAATGAACTACCTGTAATAGAGCTTACAGAAGTCTATCGCCAAGCTCTTGAATCACCTATCATAAGACTAGCTCATAGAATCCTTAGCGGTAAACCTATCCCTGTCTCAGAGTATGCTTCATGGAAAGAAGAAGGTAAGCTTACAATACACCCTTGGAAGAAGAAACTACACCCTGATATGGCCTTACAGACCTTAGCCGCATTCTTTAAAGCAGCTTATGATAAAGGCACCTATAACATAGAAGAGGATATGATACTTATACCTTATAATAAGTCCTGTGGAACTATAGAGCTTAATAAGCATATAGCTAATCATATAGCTAGGAAGAATCTATCCATCACCTATGAAGTAATGGCGGGGTTTAATAAGCATTACTTCTCTGTAGGAGATAAGGTCTTATATGATAAGGAAGATGCAGAGATACAAGAGATTAGACATAATAAGACTTATACAGGAGGTAGAGTACAGCCTGAATCAGATAGCTTAGACTACTGGGGTTATAACTCTAATCCTGAAGCTGCTTATTCCTCTAAAGCTGGGGCTGATATGAGTGCAGAAGATGTAGACTTACTCTTAGAGCAGGTAGCTTCCTCTGAGGATAGAGTAACTCAGGCATCCCATACTATAATTGTAAGGCTCCTAGATACAGGGGTAGCAGTGGAGATATCTAAGGCCGCAGAAGTTAATAACTTGCTTCATTCATATGCGCTAACCGTACATAAGGCACAAGGCTCGGAGTGGAGAAAGGTATTCTTCTGTCTGCACCAGTCTCATGCAACTATGTTACAGAGAGAGTTGCTATATACAGGAGTTACTAGAGCAAGAGAAGAGCTCTATGTAATATGTGAACCGGAGAGTTTTACTAAAGGTATAATAAGCCAGAAGATTAAAGGTAACACGCTGGCTGAGAAGGCAGAATTCTTTAAAGGTAAGGAAAGGAAGGAGAAAGGATAATGGCTTATACTTATTGTAGTAAGTGTGATAAAGAGTTAGATCAGCCATCTCCTAGAGAGATATTAGAGCAAGAGATAACATGCTCTTGTGGTAAGGTCTTTGAGATGAGTGACTATGAAAAGACAGAATTTCTCATAGAGTTAGAAGAAAGAGTAAAAGCTATAGAGGAGAGACTAGCATGAGACTATTTGATATAAGCTCTTGGGCATTACTCATTACATTAGCTACCTCCTTAGTCTATATGGAGATTCCCTATGTATTTGGACTTCTTATAATGGTTATTGTAGGACACGCTATAGACGAGTTAGCTAGACTCTAACCTAAGAACAAATCAGCGCTTGACACATACCAACACCATGATACACTACCTACTCAAAGTTGCAGGATCTTTCCCTAAAACCTGCAAACAAACCTTACTAGCTAGTAAGATTTATATATAAATCTCTTATAAGGAAAGTATAACAATGAATGACAACACAGCACAAGACACAGAACTACAAGCAGAAACACCTAACCCTGTTGCTGCTACCGGCCCTGTAACTATCGTGGCCACTAACCCAACAGCGGAAGAAATGAAAAATCTCTGTGAAAACCTTAAAGTTAACCATGACTTCAAGGTAGATGTAAAGCCTATTCGCTTTAACTTTAAAAAACAGAAAGACAAAAGTAGCGGTATCGAAACCATCCGTGAAGCTGTAGACTTAGCTCTGCCTGTACCTTCTGTCGAAGGTATCATCGATATCCTGCAAGCTACAGATGAAGATGGTAAGAATAAGCAGCTTGAACTCCTGCAAGATGCTATCGAAGGCGTAATTACAGCTATTGCCCGTGATATCATCTCAGAAGATCATAAGATCAATGCATCTAACTTTCCTATTGATAAAGTGTCCTGGAACGCTATCGCTAATATGCCTAAAGCACAGCGTCGTGGCGGCGGCATTCCTAAAGAAGTATGGGAAGCTTTTGCACAAGATTACATCGAAGTCATGCCAGAAGTTACTGGTAAAGGTGTTGACCAGGTATCTCGTGCAGCGAGCTTATTCCTTAATAAGCTTTCTAGCGTTCGTACAGCAGAGCCTATTCTGCTACTTCTTATCGATCAGCTTGCCATCTATGCTGAAAACTCTCCTAACATTGAGGAATATAAAGAGTGTGTTGAGTTCTTACTGAACAAAGCAGACACTTTCCTCAATATCTCTCCTGAAGACCTGCTTGCTAATCTATAGGGGTATAGATAAGTAAGAATCTTCAAGGTTCTTGTATTAGCTCCCGCCATCTGAATTTATTATATCCTCTTAGTCAGATAAGAGTATGTAGTAAAGGTGGGAGCTATCTTAAAAAGAGACTCTTTGTATAAGATGACTACCGCTCCCCAGCTTCCCCGTCATCTAGTATAGCTAAGACCTCCCCTCTTAGTTGTATGCATGTACAGAGAGTCTCCCTTTAAGATACAGAATGATACAGATACAAAGTAGTAATAACACCAGTAACAACTCTTAGTAGCGAGGTAATGTGAGACAGTATCAGCCCATATGGGAAGAGATTAAGAAAAAGAAGATGGCTACTATAGTAGCTCCTGCTTTCTCACATAAGAAGATAATACAAGCTGTAATGAAAGAACGCTGTGAAGATTTAGCTTTCCGTAACCTACTTAGAAAAAAGAATATAGTAATGAGATTAGAGAAAGAAGCAGATGCAGAGAAAGGACTTATAGAATTCAGATTAGTAGTCTTATATAGAGGAACACAAATAGAGGACTTATAAGAGTATGGTAGTGATTGATTATGTTACTGGATATACTGATACTACATGCACTAACATTGCTGCTTACTGTGATACACGGATAGTATCCATCCGTGCCCTTCCAGCTCATATGTCTTACTCTCTACCTAAGTTAAAGATACCTATTCGTAAGGGGCCAAAACAAGACTGGTATATACCCCTATATGCGTTACCAAAAGGCCAGTCTCCTAGAACTAACCGCCCTCTTCAGAGAGCTTCAAGTTATGGCTGACTACTCTAGCCCTCAGAAGTAACTGATATAGAGAAAGAGCTACCCTTATATGCGAGAGGGTTATGGTGAAGGGTAGCTCTTTTATAAGATATAATTTAGAAAATATAGGAGGTATAAATTATGAGTAAGCCAGAAGATACAATCATAATGAATAAAGCCAGCTTTACTAAAGCCATTGTATATGGTATAGGTAATGCAGTGCTTGTACCTTCAGATAAGATCGAACAATGGTATGAACAGAATGCACATAAGCATATGGCTTATGCTAATTACTTATTTAGTATAGAGCTTAAGAGACAAAGGAGTCTATAATCTATGAACTGGAAACCTATAAGTACAGCTCCCAAGAATACAGCTGTTTTGCTCTTCTCAGAAGATTTCATCGATGAGGACTTTAACCCTACTGGAGTAGTTGATGGGCACTGGAGTGATGACACAGAATGGACTATATGGCAATGGAATGGGTATCAAGACTGCTTTGATACTATTAATAATGTCAATCCTACCCATTGGGCACCTAAGCTCTCTCCTATAATAAAAGCAGAAGAGGATAATCTATGAGCACGCCAGCGCCTAATCAAGCATTCGCTATACAAGAGAAACTAGCAACCTTAGAGGAGGCTCTTACTAATAGCACTCCGGGCATAGCTACACTCTTACGAGACATACACTCTTCTCTTAAGAAAGATCCAGATGTAGTTACTCTCCTAAGCGAGGAAGAGTGTGAGATTCTGGTGCGTGGACTTAAGAAACAGACAAGTACAGAGATAGCTGTATCTGCTATGAAGAGTAAGGGAGCTAAGCCTCTTAAGAAAACTACACTGGATGACTTATAGCTATGGGTATGGCTGATACCCCTAATGATGTTTTTGATGACTCCCTTGGCACTGTAACCTTCATAGCTAAGAAACTCTCTAAGAGATTAGACTGTAATATAAACATAGGCAGGATAAAGAAAAAGACAAACACAGCTGTATTAGTAATAGCTTTATTTCATATAGACGGTGAGACTTGCTTAGACTCATTCACATTAGAGCTAGATACAGAGTTCTTTAATGAGCTTGCAGCTAAAGACACTCTATTCACTCTAGTAGAGGATACATACCTACAGCTTATACAAGATGAGTCTGACCCTCTTATAGACACGCACTAGAATCAGATATGAATGCCTCTAGCCCCTCTAACTTAAGCTCCCGCTTGTCCTCTCTAAGAGAGAGTGTAAATACAAGTGTGCGTAGCGAAGTTAAGAGCTCTACACCCTTAGCTACATTCCTGCATATTTATAATAGTGCATGGAGAGAATGTTATACAGATTATATGGAGGGAGCAAAAGTATTAGCTTCCTTCTTAGCTCCAATAGAGATACCAAATACAAAGAGTGCTTATACTCCTCCTACTATGGTATGCGGTTATGAGATGACAGAGTTAGCTAAGCATCTTACAGGCTATAGGATTAATAAAGACCTAGGAGCAGTAAGGAACGCAGAGAGAGCTATACTATTAAGTATATTAGAGAATTTAAGAGAGGGAGAATAGGTATGATACATTATAGAACTTATATGCAGGCATTAAAAGCTTACGATGAGTATGTAAGATTAAACTACCCTCCCCGTGAATGGTTTAGATAGTAATGAATAATTCATTAGATGATTTCCTAGGTTCAGATCTAATAGAATCAGAAGTCTATGAAGAGATAGAAAGATCTTACAGATCAGGCGAGTTAGCTACATTCTCCGGTATCGATCCTCGGCTGCAACTTATCTCTCACTCTTCCAGAACTACTCTACATAAGTGTCCTCGTAAATTCCAACTCTATCGCCTGAACTCTAAAGACTCAGGTGAAGAAGATAAAGAGCAGGGAGTAACCTTTGCTTATGGTCATGCTGTAGGAGTAGGTATCCAGAGTGTATTAGAAGGTAAGACAGAGACTCAAGTATGTATAGATATGCTCTTATCATGGGAAGTAGATCTCTTAGATAGAAATGATAGGCAGAAGAAGTCTTTCTGGGAAGCTATCTTTGCTATCCGCAGATTCGTACACATGAGAGAGTCCGGCTATCTAGAAGATTATGAGCTTGTATATTATAATGGTAAGCCCGCAGTAGAGCTTAGTTTTGCAGTCCAGCTACCTGATGGATTTAGTTATAGAGGACATGTAGATGCAGTATTAAGGCATAAGATTACAGGGGCAGTAGTAGTCCTAGAGTGTAAGACTTCTAGCGGTCAGCCTAACAGCGCACAATATAAGAATAGCGGACAAGCATTAGGTTATTCCATAGTATTAGATATTCTATTCCCTAAGCTCTCTTCTTACTCTGTATTATATCTCGTGTATTATACAAAGGGCAGAGATTTTATAGAACTTAATTTTGACAAGAGTCTCTTACAAAGAGCGCTATGGTTACAAGAACTCCTTATAGACTCTAAGCATATAGAATTATACGAAGACTTTGGAGCATATCCTATGCATGGTGAGTCTTGCTATGATTTCTTTAAGCCTTGTGAGTATCTAGGGTTATGCACACTGAATACAGAGAATCTGATTACTCCTCTTACTGTAGCTAAGTTAGCTGAGATAGAAGAGAAAGAAAAGAAGTATGAATTTATAGTAGATTTCTATGATCTTGTAGAAAGCCAGATAGCTAAAGGAGAGGAATAAGAATATGACAGATAGAATGGTACTACTCCCTGAGAACCCTGGAGTCTTAAGAGATACTCTTACTGATATTAACTATCATCTTGATAATACAGAAGAGGCTATGGCTATAGCAGGAATCATTAATGCTTGTCAAGAGATTATAACTAAACAGAATACAAGATTAAATGAGTCCCATAAGTTTGAGGCTATAGTTAAAAGAGATATTAAAGAAAAACAGCAGCGAGCTGGCACCTACCACGAGTATGACGAGGATGACTACTAATATGGCTAAACTAAATACTAAAGCAGCATCTAAAACTCATAGAGTCTTACTCTTTGGTGGCCCAAAAACTGGTAAGTCACTCATTGCAGGACAGCTTGCTGAGTATTATAATCTAATCTGGGTAGATATGGAGAATGGGCATGAGACTCTATTCCAGCTACCTCCTGAATGGCAAGAGAAGATAGAGCTTATTAATCTTCCTGATACTCGCTCTTATCCTATAGCTATAGAGACCTGTCTTAAGATGGTTAAGGGGTCTGTATCTATATGCGAGCAGCATGGCAAGGTGGGATGTATGATATGTAAGAGGGTTCAGACTGATCGCTGTAAGAGTACAGATGATAGTATTAAGCATATAGAGATAGGTAAAGAACTCTTTACTGATGTAGATCTCCCTAACATGAATCATAACTCAGTAGTAGTATTTGACTCTCTTACCCAGCTCTCTAACTCCGCTATAGCTTTCATAACTAAAGACCAGCCTGATGATTATAAGCTAAACTATGATGACTGGGGTAATCTGGGTAAGCTACTAGATATCTTTCTCTCTCATATACAGCAAGCAGGGTATAATGTAATTGTAATCTCTCATGAGATAGAAGCAGAGACAGAGGGCAAGAAGAAGACTCTCGTACCTGTAGGCGGGACAAGAAACTTCTCAAGGAATATAGCTAAGTATTTTGATCATGTAATCTATGCGGAACGGAAGAATAGGAAACATATATTCGCTTCCTCTACACAGTATGCCACTAACATACTTACTGGATCAAGAACTGATGTAAGAGTAGAAGATGCAGAGAAAGCATCGCTCTTAGCTATATTTAAACCAGAGTTATATCCTGAGACTGCACATAAGTCTGAGGCAGGGAAAGAAGGGAAGAAGACAGGAAAGGTAGGAAAGTTAGCAGCAAAAGCTACAAGCACAAGCGCTAGTAAGGCGGGTGATATACTAGCTAAATTGAAAGCTAAGCAAAAATAGGAGAAAAAGATGTTACTATTAAGCAAGGAGATAGTCAAATAACCTGAGAGATAGAGTCGGTGTGACCTGCGCATTAGCTGTACGACTAAGAAAATATTATCAAGCTAATACTAGACCAATTGTTGCATGTCTAAAATAAGGATCGTACCTTACATATGGAAAGTAGTAGAACCTACAATCTATTGAAAAACTCTACAATACTATTGCATATATAATACTATACATATCTATATGCTATCATAAAATTATATACATATAAATCATATAAGGAAACATATCATGTCAGAAACAGATGATCTACTAGACTCGACACTGGATGATCTTGAAGATCTACCGGAGTTTAAACCTTTTCCGCCGGGCGCTCATAGAGTATCGGTAAGCATGGAACTTAAGGAAGTCTCTGATAAGAAGTGTGTAGAGATGTCTCTTACTCACATTGAGACTCTTGAACTTTCTACTCCTACAGACACAGCACCAACTCCAGGAGATAGCACTAATGTACTATTCTTCCTGGATAATGAGTTCGGGAGAGGAAATCTAAAAGCTTGCGGTAAGCCTCTGGCTGAAGCTCTAGGTACTACTTCAATTAGAGATACGATTGAAGCTACTACTAATATTGAATGTCTTGTACTTACCTCTAATGATAAGGATAAGAAGTATACCAATATTAAAGAGCTGAATGTAGTATAAAGATCTAAGAACCAGGTCTAGAAAGACTCTTAGATTTAATATACCTTGCAGGTTAGACTACTGTGAGGTATATTTTGTATGAGAAGTTTATTATAATAAGGAGACAGAGTGACTAGCCTAGCATCTCACATAGCTACCCTCAGAAAGAGAGAAGCATCTAAGCCTATCAAGGCTGATGATGTAATCCTTTACTGGGGTACGCTAGCTGATAAGAATTATCTCCACTTCCTTAAGCCATGTGTAGGTAGCGCTACTACATATATAAGAACTGAGACTGTAGAAACTCTTACTCAGGTATCAATGTATTGTGCTAAGAAAGGTATCACAAGAATAGTATCCTCTTCCACGTCCCTCCTTCAGAAGCTGCTGCATTGGGATAGGCGAGCAGCAGCTAAGCTAAGTAATTATGCAGGCTCTTACTTTACTATACCCACATTAGATAAGACAGATGAGATAGAAATAGTATTTATCCAGCCATTAAAACAGTTGATTACTGTACCTTATGGCCCGTTTATGGCGACAAGAATCATATCTAAGCTGACTAAACCAGAGAGTTGGTATAAGGCTACACCCTTCCCCGGCTTTGATCTAATCACAGCGACTAATGAAGCTTCAGCCTTTCATCTACTAAGCAAGTGTTTTCTAATAGCTGTAGACATAGAGACATTCAGAGAGAATGCGACTATACGCTGTATCTCCTACACAGGATTCTTTGTTACAGAAGAAGGTAATATAAAATCCTACTCCACATGCTTCCCTCTAGATTCCACTTATGCCTTAGCTACCATGCGTAAGTGGAACTGGCAACTTAAAGCACCAAAGGTATTTCAAAATGGAAAGTACGATAATGCTTATCTCTCCAGATATAATGCTCCTATATATAACTATCTCTACGATACTGCTAATATGTTCCATAGTTGGCTTAGCGAGTTACCTAAAGATCTTGGGTTCCTCAATTCATTCTTTATCAGAGAAGCTATGTATTGGAAAGATCTTGCTAATACTAATGATCTTCATGAGTATTATCGCTATAATGCTCTTGATACTTGGGGCACTGGGAATGCATTACTAGCAATGATTTTAGAGTTGCCAGATTGGGCAGTGCAGAATTACCTTACTGAGTTTCCTCTAGTCTTCCCTTGTCACATGGCAGAGATGACAGGAATAGAGAGAGATATGGATAAGCTAGCTATAGCTAGGGCTGAGGTGGATACTACTATAGCTGAGAAAGGTAAGAGCCTAGATAAGATGCTAGGAGTTAAAGGATTCAATGTTAAGTCTTCTAAACAGATGAAGAGTTTGCTTAAAATCTTAGGCTGCGGAGATCTTAAGAGTGCAGATGAGAAGAATCTTAAGAAGGCTAGATTTCGCCACCCATTCAATGCACGCATAATAAATTTGGTACTCGATATAAGAAGTGCTAGAACCATGAAAGAGAACTACCTCCAAACAGGAGAGAAAGCTAAAGAGTTTCATCACCTTGACGGCACAGGTAATAGAATCCTTACAGCTCTTAATCCTCATGGTACTGATAGCTCTAGGCTTGCTTCTAAAGAGCATCATTTCTGGTGTGGTACTAACATGCAGAAGATACCTAGAGGGCCGGTAGTTAAGCAGACTATGAGAGCTGACCCTGGCTTTGCTCTAGCTGAAGTGGATCTAGAACAAGCGGAGTCAAGGGATACTGCTTACATCTCAGGCGAAGAAGCCATGATAGCAGCAGTGGAGCACTCTCCAGATTTTCATTGCGCTAATGCTTCTGCCTTCTTTGGTATTCCTTTTGAGCAGTTATATGATGCACTGACTCATTGTAAGCTGAATATACCTATAAGAGATCTAGCTAAGAATGTTAATCATGGAGCTAACTATAATATGGGAGCCTTTATCTTAGTAGAGACTATGGGTGAAGAGAATATAGTAAAGGCGAAAAAGCTGCTAGGGCTTAATAGATTCTGGAGTTATATACAGGTGGCTGAATACCTGCTTGAGAGATTCCATAAAGCTTATCCTGGACTTAGAAAAGTATTCTATGCTGGAGTGATAGAGGAAGTATGTGAGACAGGGTTGCTAATGCATCATATTATGAGACGGCCAGCTACTTGGGATACTAAAAAAGACGGAGATAGTATCTGGGAGATTGATCCTAATACACTTACTAGAATGTGTTTCGGACACCCTGATAAGAATAAGCAACACCTAAATTCTTATATAGCTCATCCACCACAAAGTCTTAACGCACAGACATTGAATAAGGCTTGGATGAAAGTATTTCATGAGGTAGCTATGCACCCTAAGCATGGCCCTAACTTTAAGCTAATAGCACAGATTCATGATAGCATCCTATTTCAATACAGGCTAGGGCATGAGTATCTATGTGAGGAAGTAAAGGAGAGGATGGAGATACCGGTAATGATTAGAGGTTATGATGATAAGGTAAGAACATTCACTGTACCTGCTGGAATTAAGGCAGGGAAAGCAGGTAAGATTGCAACCTATTGGAGTGAGACAGAATGAAACTAGAACTTACAGTGCAGCTTAAAGGAGAGTATTGGAGAGGAGGAGCTATGGTAGAGATACCTGAACTCTTAGTAGAGTCTTTCCAGCCTATGAGAACTACTGATATACCTGAGATGACATACATAGCTGGAGAGCTTATAGCAGGCTCAGAGAAAAGTATGAAAGTTTTAAAGCTTCGTGAGGATGCAGCTAAGATCCTATCAGAGCATCTTACAAGAATGATATTAGATGAGATGAGTAAGAAGGATACACATAATGGATACTAATATACCTAAATCCTATACACCTACATACTTTACAAGAAGCGAAGGTACTCTCTGGCACAGATGGCCGGAAGATACTACAGTATCAGAAGAGCAGTTAGCAGCAGCATTACAGCCAGATTGCTTATTTGGTACGGTAGCTCTCAGAACTTCTGGTATAGCATTGTCTGTACACTCTCTGGCCTGGGGAGATCCAATAGGTACTCCTAGAGGAGGTTTTGCTAGATGGGATTGTATCAATGGCTGGACTTGTACTCTGGAAGAAGTAGCAGAACTTACTGATGGGGTTAAGAGAGTATGAGACTACCAGCTATAGATGCTAGTAATGTACTTCCTGTTCCTAGTCACTACTTGATAAAGAAAGGAGGTCAGTGGTTAAAGTCCTCGCCTAGCACTACAATATCCTTGGATCTGCTAGATGCTATGGTAGAAGCGGGAGCTAGACATTGTATAGTAGATGACAACTATAACCACATATATGCATTTAAATGGGGTCAGCTAGAAGGTACTCCTATGTGGAACTATATAGATGGCTGGGTAATTAAGATACCAGAAGAAACTAATAAGGTATAGCTAACCCCTATGAATAGCAGTAGTGAAGAGGATAAGGCAGAGGTGGATAAACCTGAAGACTTCTTCTCCTTATATCTAGAATATACATCTCATACTGAATGCCCGGTTTTCTTCCACCGTTGGTGTGCCATCACATGCTTAGCTGCATGGATAGGTAGGGACATATACTTTCCTTTTGGTCACTTTAAGATCCATGCTAATATGTATACCATGCTGGTAGGGTTAGCTGGAACTAAGAAGTCTACAGCTATTAAGATAGGAGTAAATCTTATGGAGGCAGCGGGCTACACTGATTTTGCTGCTGATAAGACCCGGCAAGAGAAGTTTCTAATAGATATGGCAGGAGGAGATGAAGCAGATTCAAAGGAATCAGCAGATGATATATTAGAAACTAACTTATTCGGAGGTGTGGATGCTAGTCTTCGTCCTCCAGCAGAATGCTTTGTAGCCTCCGATGAGATTAATAACTTCATAGGTGTAGGTAATCTAGAGTTTATGAGTATACTGGGCGACTTCTGGGATAGAGACAAGCCTTTTAAGTATAAACTTAAGAACTCTAATAGCGTAGTGATACCTTATCCTACTGTAAATATCCTCGGAGGTAACACCTTTGTAGGACTTAATAGGCTCTTTCCTTCAGAAGCTATAGAGCAAGGCTTCTTTTCCAGACTTCTCTTTATTCATGCGGAGCCTACTGGAGTTAAGCATACTATTCCAGCAGACCCAGACCCAGCTATAAGAGACAAACTTATAGAGGCATTGGTTGCTATAAAGACTAATGTGCAAGGAAAGATTACTATAACTCCTGACGGATACACTCTTCTTGATAGAATTTATAAGACCTGGGAAGGTATGAATGATATAAGATTTGATGCTTATGAGAATAGAAGATTACAGCATTTGATAAAGCTATGTATGCTCACTGCCGCCGTAAGAGTATCCAGAGAGATCTCTATAGATGATGTAATATATGCTAATACAATCCTTACCTTTACTGAATCTCTTATGCCTAAAGCATTAGGCGAGTTTGGTAAAGCTAGGAACTCTGATACTACTCATAAGATTATGCAGCTACTAGATGCAGCAGCGGAGCCTATCTCATTCCAAACTCTGTGGAAGCAGATACATATAGATCTGGAAAGAAGAGATCAGTTAGCAGAGATCTTAGGTAGCTTAGACGCAGCAGGAAAGATACAGACAGTGCAAGGGATTGGAGGTTCAGGAGGAGGGTACTTACCTATAAAGGCTAGAGTATCTGGAGGAGTGGAAGGAGCAGTAGACTGGAACTTACTTACAACAGCAGAGAGAGATTTGCTATGAGCATACTATTAGTAGTAAAGAGTGACAGAGTGACAGAGTGATGAAGGAGCTTTACCTTTGGTAAAGTATAACAGAGATGGGATAGTTATACTGAGTCGCTGGTCGCTACTGAAGCTATTATTTAACGGAGCTTTAAGCACAGGAGAAAACAAGTTATGAATGAGATGAATGAGATGAATGAACTAAACCCAGATGATAAGATTCTTATAGCCTACCATGCAAAGTGCATTGATGGATTTACATCTGCATGGGCTTGCTGGAGAGGACTTATAATGACTACCTCAATCCTATCTGAGAATATAGACCTGATGGAAATGACTTATGGTAAGCTGGATGAAGTAGAAGAAGCAGCAGAAGTCTATGATAGGATCTATTTCGTAGACTTCTCTGCACCTATTGATGTATTGAATGGCATATCTATGGACTCTACAGTAGTAGTCATAGATCACCATAAGACAGCTATTGATATGTATGAAGGGTTTTCATATCTGAGAGATAGGATAAAGTTAGTATTAGATACCACAGAGTGCGGAGCTTCTCTAGTGTGGAATCATTTTCTACCTAACCAGTACCTCCCTCAGCTGATTAAATCAGTAAGAGACTATGACCTCTGGCAGTTTAAGCTACCTCATACCAGAGAGATTAATAAGTATCTAAGGGTACAGAAGAAAACTCTAGGTAACTGGTCTGCTCTAATGGAAGAGCTAGATAATAACATAAGCTATGAAAAAGCTTTCATCAAGGGAGCTGCAATAAAAGCCTACCATGATACTATAGTCTCTAGTCTGGTAGAGCAAGCAGAGCCTTGTGAGCTTAACAGACAGCAAGGACTTGTAGTTAATTGCTCTCCTCACTTCTCTAGTGATGTAGGTCATGAGCTAGCTCTTATCTCTGGAACCTTTGGAGCTACTTGGCAGCAAGAGCCGGGAGGAGAAGTTAAGTGGAGTCTGCGAAGTAATGGTGACTATGATGTATCCGCCATAGCTAAATCTTTTGGTGGAGGAGGTCATAAGAATGCAGCAGGATTTACTCTTAAAGCTCCTACTGAAGATGTAACTAAACTAGGGATAACCTTATGGGCAAGCTAATAGTAGAGATGTTCCATGAGAATAGGATAGCACTACAAGTTGAGATTAAAAAGCACCCTGAACTTATGGAGCGCTTAGCTAATCACCAGCAGGATGAGTTTGAGATCTGCTTAGCTGAGATAGCTTCCTATTGTGATGTATTACTTCATGGAGATTATCTTCCTTCTGATCTGGATGGGCTGTGCGGAGTATTAGTTAAAAAGCTCATGGAGAAGAGAACGCCTCTGATATTAAGTAGTATCCCATCACCACCCCCACATAGTATTAATTAATATCATAATACAGGAGATATAAATATGATTAAATTATTAGATCATGGATTCATAAGACTAGTAGATCATATGGGCAGTGACTTATCTATTGTAAGAAATGCTAGAGTATCTTATGATGCTGATTGGAGAGCTGGAGAAGATGAAGGGTCAGATGCTAGGCTTATAAAGTATCTATATAGTAATGGGCATAACACTCCATTTGAAGCTGTTGTATTTACCTTCGATGTTAAAGCTCCTATATTTGTATTTAGACAGTGGCATAGACATAGGACTCAAAGCTATAACGAGCTAAGCGCTAGATATAGAGAGCTGCCTGAAGAGTTTTATGTCCCAGCAGTAGAACTTATAGGTGTACAGAGTAAAGATAATAAACAGATGCGTACATTAAGTAGTGAACCACTGACTGATATAGAGAAGCATCAAATAGGAATGTTACGTGGAACTATGAATACACAAAATAGAGAAGCTTTTCGTACATATAACAGACTGCTAGAGAGAGGAGTTCCTAGAGAACTCGCTCGCTCAGTCTTACCAGTAGCTACTTACTCTCACATGTTCGCTACTATGAATCTAAATAACCTATTCAAGTTCTTAGGAGAGAGATTACATATTCATGCACAGTATGAGATACGAGTATATGCGCAAGCTATACTAGAGCTTATTGAACCTATAGTTCCAGTAGCAGTAGCTGCATTCAAAGCTGGTTTAGGTGATGGTTATGACAACTAAGACTAAACCTTTAGGTTCTTTCAATACAACAGTAAAGGCAGAGTGGCTAGATAATAATGATCGTCGCATGTGTCTAATGGAAGACCTAAGATATACAGATCCTTCAGGTAAGGTCTGGGATGCGCCTGCTGGGTCTATCATTGATGGTGCTAGTATCCCTAAGTTTCTATGGCGTATACTAGGTTCTCCTTTTGTAGGCAGGTATAGGAGAAGCTCAGTAATACATGATGTGCAGTGTGAGGAGAAAGAGTATTCGAGTAAGGAAGTTCATAGGATGTTCTATGATGGTATGCTTACAGATAGTGTACCTAGATGGAAAGCTAGATTAATGTATTGGGGGGTCAAACTTGGTGGCCCTAAGTTTCCTGGGGTAATGAAAGAATCAAAAGAGGAAGGAGAATAGAAATGGCTAGAAGAGAGATGATACCAGCACATAGGCAGCAAGAGTTAGCTGAGATGGTAAATAAAGATGGAGGAGGTGCTCTGCTGTCAACAACTTCTCCAGAGGAGACTAGGTTAGTAAATGACTTACTAAGACTAAGAAAGATCTCAATAGAGCCTGAAGGAAAACCTTCCGATGGCTCTTCAGCAGACTACTATAAGCTTCCATTTAATAGCTCACAGCTTCAGGATCTTATATCTTTCAGAGATATGAATGCGCAGATAGGAGAGATCTTTAGAGCTACTTTCCGCTATGGTCAGTGCCCACATTCTCCTAGAGAAAGAGAACTTAAAAAGATAATCTTCTATGCTCAAGCAGAGCTTTCTAGATTAGAGAAGTATGAGCATGTAGCTAACCTAGGAGAGGAGAATAGAAATGACATATAAGAATAAAGGAAAAGAGATAGTAAGTGCAGAAGGTATCTTTCTAAGAACCTCTAAGACTGGAGCCTCTCATGTATTTGAATTTCTAGGTGCAGGAGTAGTGAATCTCCCTGTCTCTCAGTTTATTAAGGAAACAGAGATATCAGATATGGATAGTGGAGAGTGTACTGTATTTATCCCTCGCTGGTTAGCGGAGAGTAGAGGAATGAAATATAGTGATTATGCTATGGATGATGAAGAAGATGAAGGAGGTTAAAACCTTTTATTCAGTAAAATCTCTTAACTCTCCGCCACCCATAATATCCTGCATACTCTGACTAAACTTACCATTCAAATCTTGGGATAACTTATTAGCCTGACTCAGGTTGGCTACCTTATACTGCTGTAAGAACCATCTATTAAACTGCTCCTGCTTACCTCCAGCCGCTGCATAAGCCTCTGCAAACTCCTCTATCTGCTCCTTTCCCGGCATCTTTCCTGCTATCATAGTTGTCTTAATAGCCTCTCCTAGCTTAGCTCTTCTCCTAGAATCCACCAGAGTATAAGCCTTATTCCTAAACATAGCATCAAGAGCTATAGCTTCATCAAGAGGTTTCCCTCCTACTATGCGCCCCAGATTAGCTAGAGAGAGCAGATCATTAGAAGCTATTACATTACCTCGGTTGCTAGTGCTATAAGATTGCCCTAAGGGATTCTCTAAACCTTCCAGAGTCTGCGCCAATCCAGCCAGAGGTCTTGACACTCCATTATGCTCTAAGCCCTGAAGTAGGGTAGTTACTACATCTCCTCCTGCCGTCAGCTTTCCTGCAGTTTCAAATAGATTAGCAAAGAACTTACCAGTTGCCTGTACTGCTGGAACCTGAGAAGGGTCAGTAGGTATAATGGTAAGGTGCCTAGGATTAATATCACCTCTTGTATATAGATTCACTTTAAGATCAGGGTGAAGAAACATATTAGATGCCATACCATACATAAGCCAGTTGCCCGCCTGCTTACCTACTGCACCATAGGTAGCTGAGTATAGATCCTTATGCTCAGTATTACCTGAAGCTGTACCCACGATATGAGTATTAATAGCATTGAAAGCGGGTAAGCCGTTAGCTCCATGTATTGTACCTTGGAGAGCTAAGAGAGTCATAGCATCCTTAGAGCCTCCTTCACCTATATGGCGTAAGAGTTGCTGCATGAGATTGAACTGATAGGTTTGGAAGAGACCTACAGCCTGACCTATCGGCCCCTGAAACATCATAGGTCTTTGGGCTGCTAGGTAGTTACCCTGAGTTCGATTAACAAAGGTATTGATATAAGCAAGCTGTTCTTGAGGAGTTATAAGACCTCTCTTTACTCCTATGTCTGTCATCTGCTTCATCACATCAGCAGCTACAAAGCGATTGAATTCTTCAGCTAATCTATTCCCTGTCCACTTCTCTCCTGTATTAGCAGCCTCTCTAAGAGTCTTTTGTACTCCATCTACTCGTGAGTTCCAAGCAGATATACTCTCTGCTGGATTAAATGTCAGGTCATCAAGAGCTTTCTTATACTGATCGGAGATAGATGTCATGAAGCCATGTTTTCTATAGAACTGCATCTCAGGAATATCTTTCCCTTTCAAGTACTGAGGTAGGTTAAATTTCCTCATGCTATTAAATATCATCTTACCAGCAGCTAGGATAGATCGATCAGTTCCAGGTACTGCTATATGAGATAACTCTGTCCACTCACCCCAGACCTCATCTCCTCCTTTTCTGATAGATCTTATAATAGAAGCAGTCTCTGCACCTAAGAGCACATTGGCGCTTATGGCATTAACTACTGCGTTCATCTGATCCCAGCGCAAGACTACAGTAGCTATAACACTATTAGTTTTCTGCACTATATTAGTTAGCTCACCTCTGCGTGCCTGATGGTTAGCAAAGAGATCCATACTCTCATCATACGCTGCACCTTTATATCCTCCCTCTTTTAGCATTCTATTAGCTTCAAGAAGTTCTTGAGGGTTCTTAGCTCCCTCTACTGTATCAGATACTTTAGTAAGCAGTTTAGTAAAAGCTCGGTCTACTAGCTTGTTAGTCTCAACAAGGAAGGGGTAATCTGAGTACTTACGAAGTCCAAGAGAAGTCTTAATAAAATCTACATAAGGATTAGCTATCACATCATCAGCATACTTAAGGGTAGAGATGCCAGAGAACTGGGAAGTCTCTACTCGTGTAAAGTTATCCCCTAAGCGGCGCAATTCAGCAAAAGGAACTTCATACTTAACAGCTACAGCTTCTCTCACTAATCCAGCAGCTCTCTGCAAATGCCAATTAAGGACGTCATCTACAATTTTCTTAGGGTCAGTAGGTACAAGATAAGAAGAACTTACACCTTTCCTATACATTGCTGCATCAAGATAGTTATCTGATAAAGTTTTTTCATATTCGAACTGACCTCTATCCTTATAGTACTTCTCTGCATCGCCTTTAAATCTGACAGTAAGATTAGGATTATTATCTAGTTTTCGCGCCATAACCTTAAGCTCATCAGCAGTAGAAGCATATAAGGTCTTAGTGTGCCCGGTTCCTGTGATAGATTTATCTTCTACAAGAGCAAAATGTTTATAATCTTTAGGATTTACAGGGATAGGATAATATGCTTCAGGGTCTCTAGTATAAGGGGTGCCTTGAGATGTACGTAAGATGCGATACTTTTCTATAGTCTTACCATTAAGCTCCATGTTCATAGCTATCTGCTGAGCTGCTTCTGCATTCTTAATAGGAATCTCTAATGGAGCATCTAATACTGTAAGTACAGGTCTCTTAGGTATAGCTTTACCTGTAGCTGTAGCTTTAGCTGCCGCAGCCTCCCAGCGTTTAATAGCTAGAGGAACCATAGCAGTTCTAGCCTCATTAAGGGTATAACTAACATCAGGGATGGAGCGTAATACATTATCCAGTGTAGCATACTCAATGGCAGCTCCTGTATTCTGCCCGAGTTTATATAAGGAGGCTTCCATAGTCTCCATAACAGACTCCTTTGCCTTATCTATGACTCTTAGAGTAGTCTTCCCTATGTACTCAGTCTTTGCAGCAAGAGTTTTATAGTTACTAGAAGCAGCCCCAAATAGGGTAGCTCCAGACCCCATCCTATTAGCTTCCTCTTGAATTTCTCTAGCGCTTATCTCAGGGAAGTTCTTAGCTTCCTCTCCTATAGCTTCTCCAAAAGCATTATTAGTTCCTTGCATGTATAACTTCTGCTGCTGCTTGATTCTTACCATATTCTCAGACACATGGCCTTTACTAAGACCTGTAAGATCCTTAGCCTCATATGCTAGCTTAACTGTTTGAGGTACTTCAGTGAGATCCACTACACCAGCAGTTTCTTTTCTAATGCCTTTATCCACTAAGCCTTTTGTATAATCTCTAGCATAAAAGTCAAGAGCAAGAGCATCATCTGAGATACTTTGAGATCTTGTACCTGAGAGATATCCGGGCCTCACATTAACTACAGCTTCAATCTCATCCTGAGAGAGTTGTACATTTAGTTTCTCTTGCCCTTGTTTCTTAGAAGCCTTACCCATCTTAGAGGTTTTACCTAGGCGCTTAGCCTGAGTCTTTACATCTGCTAAGTGTACTCCTACAGTCTGCTTAACTTCGAGAAGGTGGTTAAATAGAGACTCTGGATCACTATAAGATATAAGATCTCCAGTCTCAGTCCGAACTTTTATAGAAGGTGAGAACTCTCTATATAACTTCTCCATCATAGGAATATCAAACTCATCTACTATTACAGGCTTCTTAACTGTAGACTCAGGAAAAGCCTTAAGTTTAGAGGCCCATAGATATCTTGCATTAGCTTCTAAAGGATCAGCTCTAAGAATATTCCAAGGCTCTTTAGGAGAGAATTTCCAGGTCTGTTTTCCAGCAGATACATAAGTAGGCTCAATTATGATCTTCTGTCCTTTCTTAAGAGTATCCACTACACTAGTGATTCTAGGAGCTGCATCAAATACTTCGCCAGCTCCAGCTCCCCAGATACGAGTGTGAGCTACATTAAGAGACAGGTTTCTTTCTGCTGCTTGCAATGCCTCATCTCCTCCTCCAGCAGCAAGCTTACCTAGCTTAGCTATCTCTTTCTCTATATCAGTTACTTCAGCAAGCCTAGCTGCTCCTTTAAGACCCATAAAGGCACTAAGTCTTTTATCCGGTGAAGCGCCTCTTGAAGCTCTATATACTGCCTCAGCTACAACCTCATCTCCTTTAGCTATCTTCCCTAGATTCATACGGATGTCACCTTCTATCTTAGTGATCTTTTCCTTAGCATAACCTGCAAGAGTCTCAGCAGTTATGATTGTATCTTCTGCTCCTGCCTTGATTCCGGCGGCTGGTATCTTAGGCATAACCTTAAGCTGATCCAAATCTATAGCTATGGCTTCATAAGGATTAGATTTACCAGCTGGAGACCCTAGATACTTCCAAGGGGAAGCTACTCTATCAGCAGCAGTAACTGCCTTCCTTGCTGTATAGAAGCTTTTAATTGCACTGACTCCTCCGCCTATACCTCCGAATAGTCCTGCGCCCCATAAGATATTAGATGTCATATCTCCTAGATCTTTACCCTCAAGGATAGGAGAGCTAGACATGGTAGCAGATATAGCTATTTCGAAAGCAGCCATCTCATAAGTAGCTTGACCTAAACCAGATCCAGCAGCAGCTAATACATTCCTATTTATAAGAGATGGTACAGAGTCTCCATTGACTGCTTCGGAAAGAGCCTTAGCTAGATGTCTCTGCTTATTAGGAACGAGGAGACCTAGAGCTTTAGATGTATTAGCTCCAAACTTATTAGCAGCAAGTGCCCCCTTAAGAGCTGACTGCCCTGCATGAAGCGCCTTAATGCCTGCCATACCTGGAATCCAAGAAGAGGCAAGGAAGCCTGTTAGATCTATTCCTTCCTTATGCTCTTGGTAATAGTCTCCAAGATTTGAATCTAACCCTGCTATAAACTCTTCTGGCCCGGATACATCATAGTCACCGCCAAACATATTACCTATACTAGCAGGTATATTATATAACTGATTAGCCCCAGATATAATAGAGAGACCTACGAACTTAGGTACACTATCTACTGTATCAGCAACAGACTCAGCAAAGGTCATATTACCATTTGCTAGATTATGGCTATCAGTAGCTACCATATAAGAAGGCATCATGACTGGACGGTTATCTTCCTCTTCTCCCTGTCGTAGCAAGGACTCTTCATAAGCTGTTCTGAAAGCTGTTGACATTAGAATAGATCCCTCCCAAATAGAGAAGCTTTAACCGCTATAAGCTTAGTTAGTGCATTCATAATCTCAACTCTCTTTGTGCTATCTACCAAAGGGTAAGGCTCTGGTACTATACCAGTGATATAAGAGCCTAAGTAAGCAGCACTGCCGACTGCTGCTACCGAAGCTGCTACTGGGGCGGCCGCTACTGCTGCAGCACTTACTCCTAGCGCAGCTCCTCCAGTAGCTCCTGTTGTGCGCTCTGAAAAGAGAGGAGGCTCTACAATCTCAGTGATATAAGAGTCTTGTGCTAGCAGACCTGCACGAGTAAACATCTCAGTCTCATTATTGTGATCTACAGCTCCATCAAATATAGTTTCTAATCCTAGCGCTGCTTCTTCCATAGTAATAGCTTTAGATGCTATGCCAGCCACAGCAGTCTCATAGAGTAACTTAGCGTTAAACTCTTTCATCTCTGCAAAAGCTGGAACCTTCTGGAATAGAGCTGAATCTCTTACTGCTTTACGCTTAATAAGTACAGCCATTGGAGGAGCTTGAAAAGGATTACTAGCATCTCCTGCCTTAATCTCTCTTCTCCATGCAGAGATTATAGGCTTAGCATGAGCGTCAAGTTCTTGATTATAAGCAATCTGCGTTTTAGGTACCTCTCTCTGAGGGTCAGAGGTCACAGTTCTCTCATAATCCTGCCTAAGTTTTACTATCAATTTCACTGGAGGTAATGAAGGATCTGCACCAGTAATACTAATAGTTTCATTAGCATCTCCTACAGATAAGCCAAAAGCATTATCTTCTCGCTGCCCTATTTGCTGGAGCTTCTCTATCTTAAGCCTCTCTTTTACAGTACCTGCATTCATCTTTCTATCTATAACAACTTCAGCCTCATCTATAGGATTACCTGTAACTGCCTGACCTATCTGTACATTAGTAGCATATATAGCCTCTACTCTCTTATCAGATTCTATATCTCTTAGTTCCTTATCTATCTTAGCCTGCCGGAGCTCTCTCCTCTTAGGATCTTTTATATTTTTAAGATCCTCTTGTGCTATCTCAAGAGCTACAGCTCTAGCTGCTGCCCCTGATTTATAATTCTTCATAGTCTCTTCATGGCGCTGCTGTGTAGCCTTAGCTTCAGCTTCCCTAGCTTTCTGGTTAGTGACAGTATTCTCTAACCTTACCAACTCAAGTTTAATAGCTACCTGCTGTGCATCAGCAGTCATGCCAGAGCGTAGTGCTGTAGCATTATCTCTTATAGCCTCAAGCTTTATCTCAGCTGCATCTATATTAGCCTGCTCAGCAACACCTCTACGACCTGCATCTATAGTTGCTGTATTCACAGTCTTCTTAGTAGTAGTCACAGCTCTTGCTATAGATTCTTGTGCAGCATTGATACCAGCAATAGTCTCACCTATATCATCTCTCTTATCTTCTATACCTTCTGCCTTATAATAAGCTTCATTTACTTTAGTGAGATTACTAAAATAACTAATTAGTCCAGTAGTCGGTACATCTCTTGCAGCTTCTAGTTCTTTATTAGCATCAATGAGCTCCTTACCCGCTGACACATAAGCTGTCATAAGTTCTTTCTGGAAGTCAATACCGCCAGCAGCCTCATACGTAGCTATCTTAGAGTTCTGCGCCTCCAGCTCAGCTAGCCCAGATACCATATCTATAAGCTGTACATCTTTAGCCTTATTTTGTATAGACTCCTGTATGTATTCAGAAGTTGTAGCTATCTCTGCTGTACTTTTAGTTTGCGCAGCAATAGCCACATCAGCTTTAACCGAAGCTCTCTCTACTGCTGTTCTTGCAGCGGCTAATATGGGATTGACAGCTTTCTGTGAGTTAGGGGTCGGCATAGTATATACTCCTAAAGAGCTAAATCAGAACCAGTTAAGAGGGTTTAACTTAGTATCAAGCAAACCTCCCTCTTCTTGAGCCTGAGTCTGAACTTCTTCCGAGGTAGTTGTACCAGCTTCTTCCTCTACTAGATCTCTAGTAGATACTTTCTTAGCTGTGAGTTTAGCTATCTCTCCAGCTAGGTTAGCTAGTAGATTACCAGAGGCCTGACTAGCTACAGAGGAACTATATATACCTGCTATATTTTCCTCAGAGAAGATGCTAGCTAACCCTTGCTCAGAACCTAAGATGTCTTGGATGATTCTTTGTACACCAGCCTCATCTATCTCTAACTGCTCAGAGATAGTACCTCTCTGTGTACCAACTTTAGCTGTAGTACCAGAGCCAGTACCTCCAATAGTGGTACTACTACTACCTCCGAAGATATTTCCCAGACCCTCAGTGATATCTAAGAATCCTGAGCCTCCTGCTGATAACTCTTGTCCTGCGCCTGGTGGTGGCATAATATATCTCCTCTTAAATTATCTCTATTCTATAATAAGATTACTATAGCATATTCTATACTGTAGACTAGGTAGGAATTACATGCTCAATACCATCAAAAGAGCCAGAGGCAAAGGTGTTATTAGCTTCTGCTGTGACTGTAAGTTTGATATCAGAACTCCCGGGTACGTATAAGGGAAGTATATAATCTTTATTAAATACATCGCCGGTCTTAAAATGGTGGCGATCTCTCCACCCAGATTCAGATCCTAATATATTCTCTCTAACTCTGAGTGAGCCCTCTAATGGCTTAGCTGCACCATCAGTAGTAACAGAGGTATGCGTTATGTATAGCTCCTTATTACTAGGTACAGTATATATAGCCTGATGCGTCTGCCCCTGAGTTGCTGCTATAGTCGCATATGTGAGAGTCTCATCATCAGGATGTCCTGCTGTAGCTGTTCCTGTATAGATATGGATACTCCCAGCATTCTCTTCACCGCTACCATAGGTAGCTACATAAGCTCTATTAATTCTATGGTATTGGTTAGCTGTAGTTACTATAGTCTGTCCATTTAAGGAGATAGTCTCACTCTGCTCAAGGAGATCGGCATCTAAGCCTTCTATGTATAAGGTTCTTGCTCCTGTACCAGCTGAAGTATCATTAACATCTCCTGAAGATACATTCATAGTAAGAGCGGAGGCAGGCCAACCTACTGTACCTCCATGCTCCCATATATCTTCAGTTCCTATATCTACATCTATATTAGAGCCAAACTTATGTAAGGTTGAGAGACCTGGAACAGATCCTCTAGCTACTTCAAAGAAGAAGTTACTAAATGCGAAAGCTGTCATAATATAGAATTCCTATATGTATAAGGGTGATGTTATGGAGAGATCTCATCTATCTTCTCCACCAGAATCTCTAAAGCTGAATGAATCTGAAGTAGTGCTGCATATACTTCTGGGTCTTCTACCTCTGGGACATTACCTAGATTAAGGTTTATAGCACTATTGATTGTAGCTATAGGCGCAGTGTTAGGTAGACCTAAATCTATTGTTGCTACTCTAGGAGTGATAACTAAGGAGTCTGTAGTAGCAGTTACATTTACATCAAGAGATATAGTAGCTACATTCTCTGTGAGATTTAAGAGATCTACAACAGTAAGTATATTAGTGCCAAAAGCTACTGTGGCTACATTCTCTGCTAAGGTGAGTGCATCAGTAGTGACTGCTATATCGCGATCAAGAGCTATCTCTGCAGCATTAGGAACTAAGGAGAGAGCATCTGTAGTTACTGCTACATTATAGCCTATGTCTATAGATGTTGTATTAGCTGTTATAGTAAGTGCGTCAGTTGTAGCAGTTACGTTCACACCGAGAGTGATTGCAGCCGCCTGCTCTGCTAAGGTGAGAGCTGCTGTAGTGGCTAGTATACTTATATCATTAGCTATAGACGCAGCTTGAGGAGTAAGTGTAAGCGCGTCTGTGACGGCTAGAACATTCCTATCTAATATGATTGTAGCTGTATTAGCAGTGATAACTAATGCATCGGTAGTAGCTGAGATACTTATATCTAATGCGACTGATGTAGCATTCTCTGTGAGTGCAAGAGCATCTGTAGTTGCTATAACATTTGTGTCGCCTGCTGAGAGATCTACAGTAGCTGCATTCTCAGTAAGAATGAGAATATCAGTAGTGGTTGTTATAGATATATCTAAAGCTATTGAGGCTGTAACTTCTGTTAATACTAACGCATCAGTGGTAGCTGTTACAGAAGTGTCTCCAGTAGCCTCTTGCTTCTCTATAGCTCCTCTATCTATACCGCTCTTCTGTATAGCGCCCCGGTCTAGGAAGCTCATCTCGGACGCAATCTATTCTTTTCTGTATAAGAGTCTTCCGCTAACTCAATCAGTGCATTGTATACAGCTCTGTTAGCATCTTCAGTAGTACATTGATTCCTTATGCGAAAATCAGCTATCAGTGTATCCAGTGAGTTAGTAATAATTGTAGCTTCTGCTGCTGGTATAATTAGCTTATTCATTAAGGGAGGTCTCCTGCGTCTACACCATTATCAATTGGGGCACTTGCAGCAGCTAGTGTGTAATCACGAGTCGCTGAATTAGTGAATGGATCACTATTAGCAGTCTCGTCACTAACACCTTGAGTAATCTGAGAGATGGAGGTCGCACAACTAACAACATCATTATAATCACTAAGATTTATAGAATCAGAATCAACGCCATTGCCACTATTACCAGCATCAAGTATACCGATGACACAATCCATAACAATATTATTAATAGCAAAGAATGGGTGAGAGGTAGACGAGCTTTGATGTAACCCTTCAGTGCCCGCTGCATCATCTCCATCCACAGTACAACGTATGTGACCGCCAGACCCAGTAAACCTAATTTGACCATTAGTATTAGCATAAGCAATACATGAGACAGCTATGCCTGCATTAGCTAACCAGCCATGGCCTGTATTAGTATGAAACTTACAAACTAGAGCATAACAATCATTATCTACATCAATACCACCAGCACCATTATTATCAGCAGTGCATAGATAAAATAAGTGCAGGTTATCGCCCTGTAGCCCATAACTATCATTATTATCAAATCTGCAGCCTACCCAAGTACAGCTATCCCCAGTAACTCCCATATCAACACCAGTACCACTACCTCCAGTGAATCTAAATCCTTTGAATAAGTGATACCAAGCTACTGATCCAGACATTAGCATTGCATTAGTCAGTGTATTAACATTAGCATCAAGTATAACAATAGGCCCGTCTACTGGACTCCAGTCACCTATAGTAGTTGTGTAGGCTTCATAGGTAACCGGTGACGAATGTGTAGCTGTAGTTAAGGAGATATTGAGTACTGCGCCTGTAGCACCATCTTGGTCTGAATATGTTCCTGCTTTCACCCATACTTTATCTCCCGCTACTACATTATCAGCAGACTCAGCAAGAGTAAAAGGGTCTCCAGACGTTCCAGCTCCTCCACCAGCAGCGCCAGCAGTTACATAGTATTGAGACATTGCTAACCTCCTAGACTGCTGTAACTATTAAGTAATAGTAAAGAGACCACCAGCGCCCCAAGTGACAGTAAGCGCACCAGCGCTCATATCCACTGGCCCACCTAACTCTATGAAGCATAGTGCATCTTTACCTGCATCTGTAAAGTTATATACTATACCCCAGTAAGCATCCACATCATTAGAAGCATTTTGTGCCCAGGTAGGGTTTACCGTAGAGTCAAATGTCATAACTCCAGCAGCTTCTGAGACTAAGGTGCTTAATGCGCCAAGTGATGTACCATTAGCTACATAAGAGCCTGCTGCCCCTACTTCTGTAAAGTCACCAAATACTGGAGTTGCTGTAGCTGCCGTAGGTATTGTAGTATTATCCATAATAGCTAGATAGAATACATCAGTAGAAGCCCAATCACCAGCTAGCATCTTAGCCTTGGCTTCATCAAACACAATCAGATCACCTGTAGCCATTTTCTATCTCCTTCCATTAAGAGTGTATGTAATAAATAAGGTAGATAAGCTAAACTTACCTATGAGTAATAGTGAGTGAGTCTTAGCTGTAGTATGGAAAGCATATTTTCTCATATTATCCACAGAAGATACCAGAGTTCCGGCAGCTTTACTAGAAGTAGTCTTGCCATTAAGAGAAGCTAGATCGGTTATAGAAAAGGTAGAAGCTGTCTCCACATTCTCAATCTCTACTCCTTGTAATGTGGTCATCCTATTTCTAGTAAACTGAAGCTTACCAAATATAACTACTCCATTAGAGGTAACTGAGGGAGAGGAGAAGTCTAAAACTTTAACTTCTCCTGTCTCCAATAAGAAAGCTATAGACTCCTTACTTACCTCAACTTGTGCCCCTACATACTCAAAACAATCTACATGAGTTACCTTGAGCTTGCCTAATCTCTTAAGAGTAACATCATATACAAGAGCATGAGTGAACTCTGTTATCCCATAGCTTATAACAAGATACCTAGAAGCTATGAACTTAACCTTCTTAAGCATAGTAGTAGTAAGGTCAGTGACTGTAAAGTCTGTAGTACCTTCATCAAAGTCTTCGAATCTCTTACCTGCGAGGAAATCTGTAGCTTCTGGAAGTATAAGATCAGCTTTCTGAGAAGTTATAGACTGCACTCCTGCTTTTGAATAGGAAAACTGAGATACACTATTAGCTTCATAAGCTACAAGATCTAGAGAGATCCCTCCTTTAGATGAAGCTACCTCTCTTAGTTTAAATGGGTACTGAGTATTACCAGTATATGCGCCTGATACATTATTAGTTTCAGTGTAGAATATGACTCCTAGAGAGTTAGCTAATGCGAAGACTATCTCCCCTCCTAAGTTAGATACACTGCCTCCTCCAGCACCAGTAACAGTACTTGGAACGAAATCTGTTGGATCTATCGTACTACTCCAAGCCATGTCAAATACAGTGTAGCAGATTAGGTGGCCAGAGGAAGCTACTACCCCTATAGTATTTACTAGATTTATACCAGTAAGAGCTATTGAATCTATTGTATCTGTAGCCTCATTATAGATATAACAGCCTACAGATTTATAATATATATAGGATACTCCATTCACTGTGCCTACTGTTATATCATTTACAGGAGTAGCAGTAGTAGAGGCTAGCTTAAGCCATACAGAAGTCCCAGATTTAATTACATATATGTCGCCATCAGAGGTGAATCCAAGATATAATCTAGTTCGTACATTACCATAGATTACCCTGACATCAGAGAAAGTAACTACTGCTGGTGCTGGCGCAGGGATAGTAGATAGATAGCCTACTGACTCTAAGCCATCAATCGAAGGCATTACATTATGGCAGTAATAAGCTCCCGGAGCCTCAATAGATCCAGGTCTAGTCTTATCTGAGCCACCTATGATAGTTCTAGGCTGCTGCTCAGATAAGAGAGGAAAGGTAATATCCTTTATAGAGAGTGTATAGTCTCTTAGTGCCATAGTATTAGTGCCACTTCCCATCTATGAAGAAAGCCCATAATGCAGCTAGAGCAAGAACAAAACCAGTACTCCACTTAACAAAACGAACTAAACCATTAGCTGTTCTCCAAGCAGTAACTAGGCCAGCTACATTATCTGTAAGATGATCTATTTTTTCTTCTAGATTCTGCAGACGTAATTCATAATGATCAGGAGATCTACGCTCTGGGCCATGATATGAAGGGGCAGGTTTAGATTTAGGTTCTGAAGTATCCATTAGTTTATCAAGAAGCTGCCAGAGATATAGAAGCTAGCTGCAGCTGTAAGCTTATCTACATGCATAGCACTAACTCCAGTTGTTGCTGTCCATTGAGATAGAGATAGCTTATCGGTGCCCCCTCCCATAGTACACTCTACGGCATCTTTTGCAGCAGGGAGAGCCATCCCACTAAAAGCGACGAACGAGCCTGGAGAGTTCATGCCAGATCTAGCTATCACTGGAAAGTTACCTATATGTGCAGGATCAGTGCCTACTAAAGTGCCCAAGCTAGACATTGTCATCCAGATGTCATAAAAGAATCTATTCTCTATAATACTATACCAGCCTTGCTGTACACTATATGTAGGATCTGTAGCTACCCCTACACCTAATTTAGAGTCCCATAATTCAGGGAGAAAAGATCCTCTAGTTCCATTAGCATATACAATATCTGTACCATCACAGCGTAGAAGTATCTCTTCTCCTGCAGCTATAGATACTAATGGAGGTAGTGAAAGATAAGGAGTCAGTATTTGAGCTGTACTATTCTTCATATAGAATAATCTCTCAACAGAACCTATTTCAATATTGGTAGATCCAGTAAGTAAAGCTCCTGTATCTGTAATCTCCAGATTAGGGTAAGTGTTCTGCAAGTCTGTAAGAGTATAGGCTCCTCCACCAGGATCAGCAGTCATGTTATGAGCTATAGATTTAATCACAGGCTGTTCTTGAGTTCTCACCCAGCCAATAGTGCCATCTCCTCCAGTTGGACGTAAGATTGTAAGATCATCATCCACATAGGTTCCAATAGCTGCACCAGTAAACTTCTGAAAGAAGTTCTCTCCTGTGTCACCCACAGTAGTTTTACCTTGTGCAAAGAGTAAAGTCTCAGTACCAGCATAATCTCTAATAGCTTGGTAATTAGTCACAAAGATATCAGTGTCTCTTACATCTACTGTGCCTGTGATACCAGTGTAACCTACGACTACAATCTTATCATTAAGGGTAGCAGGTACTACAAGACTAAAAGTGCTCGTAGTACCTTCAGTGAAATCAACTCCAAGTTCCATGTGTACGCCATTCTTAAATACCTCTAAGGCTCCAGTACCTAGAGCATAAGTGAATCCAACAATGGTAAATAGAGTCTGGTTAGCTGTAGCTGTAAAACTCTCAGTAACTCTCTTTGTGTCAGCAATAAGATCTACTAAAGATCTTGGCTGCCAAACATTAGCTTCACCCATAGTAGGCTCCTTCAAATAAAGATTTAATATCCAACATCAGATAGTCCTGACATTCTAAGTAATACATACTCTTCTGCTACAAGTCTCTCATAAGCAGAAGACTGTTCATCAAATCCAATAGTTTTAAATATAACTCTAGCAGCTTCCTTTATAATAGCATATGGATGCTGCTCAGCTACCCAGGAAGCATACCCTGTGTCTGTCACTATAGGTAATACATAGCATCCTA
>Ga0316192_10000409_pt1 | contig 31359 bp, 33 predicted proteins | sample MerIslwburrow_MG_FD_204931 | JGI IMG/M metagenome (GOLD analysis project Ga0316192, IMG submission 204931) | Coastal sediment microbial communities from Maine, United States - Merrow Island worm burrow | ecosystem: Environmental > Aquatic > Marine > Coastal > Sediment | place: USA: Maine...
GCTGGATCAGGCGACAGTCGCCGCGGTGGAGTCGATCGCTGCTCGCCTTGAGCACCTGGTCGGTCCGCCCGAACCAGCGGCCCGGTTGCACGGCGACCTGTGGGCTGGCAACCGTCTGATCGGCTCTGGCGGCACCAATTGGCTGATCGACCCCGCCGCCTTTGCCGGCCACCGAGAGTTCGACCTGGCCATGATGCGATTGTTTGGCGGGTTCGGCCCAGCCAGTTTCGACGCCTATGGAGAAGTGACGCCTCTGGCTGAGGGGTGGGAGGACCGGGTGGGCCTGTATCAAGTGGCGCCCCTCATCGTCCACGCCATCAAGTTCGGTGGACCCTATGTCGACGCCACCCGCCAAACAGTGGGCCGCCTCCTTTAGCCACACTCGAACCGCACGCCCGGCCCAGGAACGGCGGCAAGCTCCCGGACCGGGCGGCGGCAACCGAATCGCTGAAGCGTTAGCCCATGTCCCCGGACAGGGCCATCACGTTGAACGTCGCCCCCGAGGGATCGGCGACCACGGCGAAGCGGCCAGGTTCGATGTCGGTCGGCCCCATCATCAGCGAGCCGCCCAACTCGGCGACCTTGGCCACCGCGGCGTCGGCGTCATCGACGGCGAAGTACACACCCCAGTGGGGTGGCACCTCGGCCGGGACAGTCGGCGGCTTCTCCATCATTCCGGCGATGGTTCGATCCGCCAGCTTGAACTCGGTGTAGGGCATCTCGCCCTCATGGGTAACTGCGTCCCAGCCGAACACGGCCTGGTAGAAGGACTTTGAGCCCTCCACATCGGTCGTCATCAGCTCGTTCCAGACCAACGCCCCGGGCTCGTTCACCAGGCCGGCGCCGACGTGGGTCTTGGCCTGCCAGACCGAAAATGCGGCACCGGTGGAGTCAGCGAATACGGCCATGCGGCCAACGTCGAGCACGTCCATGGGCTCCATGAATACCTGTCCCCCGGCTCCCTTGACCAGCTCGACGATGGCGTCGGCGTCGGCGACGGTGACGTAGGTGGCCCAGAAGGGTGGGCCAGGGTTCATCTGCGGACCAAGGCCCGCTACGGGACGGTCCCGCAACATTGCCATGCGGTAGCCGCCGGACTCGGGAGGGCCAGCCTCCTCCACGTTCCAACCGAACAGCCCACTGTAGAACGCAGCGGCGCTTTCGATATCGGGCGATCCCAGGTCAACCCATGACGGAATGCCGTGGTCGAATCCGTTGGTTTCCATAACCAGACCTTCTTCTGTTTGTGATCGTTCGTTGAGGCTCTTTGTAGCAGCCGGCAACCAAGTCCGGGGCAATTGATTCCATAATCCCATTATCGCTAAAGATCGACAGCCATGGAGAGCCTGCACGACGCATTGCCGCTCCCGCCCGATGGTGAGGAGCCCACCTCACCTCACGCCAACTCGGAGCGGTTGGCAAAGAAGTCGAGGGCCTCGGGGTTGGCCAAAGCTTCGAGGTTGTTGACCGATCGTCCGTGCACCACCTCGGTGACGGCCAACTCGACGATCTTGCCCGATCGGGTGCGGGGGATGTCGGGCACAGCCAGGACCACGGCCGGGACGTGACGGGGTGAACACATGGCTCGCAGGTCGGCCCTGATTCGACCGACCAACTCGTCGTCGAGTAACGCTCCCTCGGCCAGGCGCACAAAGAGCACAACCCGGGTGTCGTTGTCCCACTCCTGGCCGATGGCGATGGCCTCGACCACCTCGTCAAGTTGTTCAACGACGCGGTAGATCTCTGCCGTGCCGATGCGAACCCCGGAGGCGTTCAGGGTGGCGTCGGAGCGGCCATGGATGACCATGCCGCCGTGTTGGGTCCACGAGGCAAAGTCGCCGTGGGCCCAGACGTCATCGAAGCGGTCGTAGTAGGCACGGTGGTAGCGGCTGCCGTCGTCGTCGTTCCAGAAACCCACCGGGGTCGAGGGGAACGGCCGGGTGCAGACCAGTTCGCCCTTCTCCCCCACCGGTACGGGGTTGCCCTGCTCGTCGAAAACATCGACGGCCACACCGAGGGCCTTGGTCTGGATCTCGCCGGCGTAGACGGGGCGGGTGGGATCACCGATGACCAGGCACCCGCACAGGTCGGTACCTCCGGAGATGGAGGCCAGGTGCACATCGGGGGCCACGGCGTCGTAGGCCCAGGCGAATCCCTCGGGGCTGAGCGGCGAGCCGGTCGAGCAGATGGTTCGAAGCTTGCCGAAGGCGTTGCCGTCACCCGGGCGGGCGCCTGCCTTCATGACGGCGTCGATGTACTTGGCCGATACGCCGAGCAGGGTGGCGTCGTACTCGGCCGCCAGCGAGAACAGGTTGTCGGGCTCCGGATGGAGCGGGTTGCCGTCGAAGAGGATGATGGCGGCCCCCGTGCCGAGCACCGAGACCAGCCAGTTCCACATCATCCATCCGGCCGTGGTGAAAAAGAACACCCGATCGCCGGGCTTGATATCGCTGTGCAGGCGTTGTTCGGAAAGGTGCTTGAGCAGCACGCCACCGCTGCGGTGGACGATTGCCTTGGGCCGACCGGTCGTTCCCGAGGAGTAGAGAATGTAGAGCGGATGATCGGCGGGCAGCGGCACGTAGTGCGACTCCGCTCCTTGATGGACGGCCAGGGCCGACGACCAGGCCGCAACCGTCGAGGACTCAGCGGCCGCCTCCGCCGCCAGGGCGGCCGGGAGTTCCGGTTCGAGGTTGGCAACGACATAGGTCTTGACCAGCGAAGGCAGGGCGGCTCGGATCTCGGCCAGGCGATCGAGGCAATCGAAACGGCGACCACCATAGAGATAGCCGTCGGCGGCAACCAGGACCTTGGGCTCGGTTTGACCGAATCGGTCGACCACGCCATTGACCCCGAAGTCAGCCGAGGTCGAGGTGAACACGGCCCCGATCGATGCCGCGGCCAGGAAGGCGACAACCGTCTCGCCGATGTTCGGCATCCACGCTGCTACCCGGTCACCGGCCACCACTCCCAGCGAGCGAAGTTCGGCGGCGAAGGCGGCGACGTCGGCGCCCAGTTGGGCCCGAGTCAGAATCTGCTCCCGGCCGTCTTCGCGGCGCGAGATGATGGCCGCACCACGCAGCGCGTCCTCCTCGCTCTGACCCGGCGCGGGCCGGGTGGCGAGGAGATTCTCGGCCACGTTGAGCGTGGCCTGGGGGAGGAATCTTGCCTCGGCAAAGGACGCCCCGGCGTCAAAGTCCTGGGTACCCGGGTCACCGATGACCCCGCACCAGTCCCACACCGCCCGCCAGAACGCCCCCGGTTCATCGATTGACCATTGCCACAGGTCATCGGTGGAGTCGCTGTCGGGAAGAATCGACCGGCGGAACTGGTCCATGCCGGTCTCGGCCACCCGCTCCGGCGTCGGTGCCCACAACGGCTTCAGGCCAGGTTCGGAGAGGTTCGTCCCATCGCTCATGACCCCCGATGCTACGGGCAAACTCCCCTCACCATCTGACCTAGGCTGAAGCAGTCACCAGCACCAACCTGCAGCTGATCCACCGCTCGCAGCCATCGCCGGCGACCATCGTTCCAGCCTTCACGCCAACCATGAGGACCGCCATGCAACCCCCCGCCGACGCCATTACCTACGAACACGCCACGGTCGAGGTGGCGGCCGATCCCGACACGGTCTACGCACTGGTGTCCGACATCGGGCGTATGGGCGAGTGGAGCCCCGAGGCGGTCGGCGGCGACTGGCTCGACGGTGGGACCGGTCAGGCCGGCGATCGATTCGAGGGTCACAACCGCTCGGGTGAGCGGGAATGGACTCGCGAGTGCGAGGTGGCGAGGGCCGAGCCCGGGCAGGACTTTACCTTCGTGGTAGGCAGCGTTGAGGCCAACTGCACCTGGTGGAGCTACGAGATGGAACCGTCAACCACAGGCACGAAACTCACCGAACGCTGGTGGATGGTCAACAAAACACCGGCCATGCAAGCGGCAACACCCAAGCAGCTCGCGGGCCGTGTCGAGCTGAGGAAAACCATGCTCCGCGACACCATCAGCTCAGTGAAAGCGACGGCCGAAGCCCAGTAGCAGGCACCGGTCAGCTTTGGTCGACCGGCTCAGCGCTCGTCGCTCGGGGCATCCTCGACCGCGGACTCCCCCAACATGCGCCGGAGTTCAGCATTCTCCCGCTCAGCCTGTTCCGCTCGCCGAGCCGCCTGCCGCGCCCGTTGTTCCTCCACGTCGGCCCGCTCGGCCGCTCGTTCGGCCCGCTGCGCCTCGCCGTCGGCCCGCTGCGCCTCGTTGTCGGCCCGACGGGACTCCCAATCGGCCCGCTGCGCCTCCCGATCTGCCCGTTGCGATTCGCGATCGGCCCAGCCATGGATCAGGGCGGGGATAATGGCAACGGCGAACGGCACCTCGATATTCATGACCTCGTCCCCGGTTGCGGTGGCAATGGGCATGGTCTGACTACCGAAGTCGAACACCAGTAGATGCGCATCCTCGGGGGACTCTCCGAGCTGCACCTCCCAGTAGTGGTTGACCCCGAGCCGGGCCCACGCGGTCCGGCGTTCTCTGATGGTTGCGGGGCGCGTCACCGAGCTCCATATCTCACCAACCAGCACCGGAACCTCGACGTGGATCTTCTTGTCCGGGTGCAGTCCGAAGCCGACCACGACGTCGCCCCGAGGAGCTTCGGTCACATACTCCTCACCGAGTACCCGCCACTCGACGTCGCTGGTGACGGTGTAGTTGAGGCCGTTGATGCGGACCGCCCGCCGCAGCAGATCGGCCAGATCCTCAGCGTGGCGGTTGTGGTCGTCGTTGGGCGACGGGGTCACGAACAGACGCCCGTCGAGGATCTCGTAGCGGCCGTTGGGAGGATCGGCCATGGCCTCCCACTCCGCTTCGGTGATTGGCCGACTCGAAACCAAACTCGCCATGCCGTCCATACTACCCCCAACTCCGAACCCGGTCGCCGCCTTGCCATAACCAAATGATAACTACATCAAATTACCTTCAACAACTCCATTAGCCGCGAGCGGTCAGCTCCATCCACCCACGGGACGTTTCGGCCCCCAGGGCCGAAACTCCAGGTGCCGCCCCTCCGGGGCGGCACACCTAGACCGGAGTGACCCCGTTGTGGCGTTCGGTGAAGTGGCGGGACTTGTTCTGGGCCAGGCCGATGCGGCGGATCAGGTCCTCCCGCAAATCCTCGGGCTGCACCACGGCTTCGAACACCAAATCGGAGGCCAGCCGCATCAAATCGACGTCGGCCTCATACTCCGCCCGGCGGGCGTCGACGTAGGCCGCCCGCTCGTCAGGATCCTCGATGGCCTGGATCTTGTTGTAGAACACCGCGTTGACCGCGGGCTCAGGGCCCATGATGGCGATCTGGCCCGTAGGCAGGGCGACGGTGGCGTCGGGCTCGAAGGCGGGGCCGCACATGGCGTAGAGCCCGGCCCCGTAGCACTTGCGCAGCACCACGCAGATCTTGGGCACGGTGGCTTCGGACACGGCCGAGATCAGCTTGGCCCCATGGCGGATGATGCCCTCCCGCTCAACCTGGGTCCCGATCATGAACCCGGGCACATCGGCCAGGAAGATCAGGGGCACGTTGAAGGCGTTGCACAGGGTGATGAAGCGGGTGGCCTTGTCGGCGGTATCGGTGAACAACACCCCGCCCTTCACCGCCGGGTTGTTGGCCACGATCCCCACCGGGTGGCCCTCCATGCGACCCAGACCGATCACCAACTCGGGAGCGAACAAGGGTTTGATCTCGAAGAACGACTCGGTGTCGACCAGGCCCTCGATCACCCGGTGCACGTCGTAGCCGGCCTTGTCGTCATCGGGCACCACCCCGGCCACCAGCGGAGTCTCGGGTGGTGACCACTCCTCCCACGGCGGCGTCTGACGGAAATTGGTTGGCAGGTACGACAGGTAGAGGCGAGCCAGGTCGACGGCGGCCTCATCGTCCGCAGCCAGGTTGTCACCAACGCCGGACACTGAGACGTGCATCCTGGCCCCACCCATCTCGTTGAGTGAGACCACCTCGCCGATGACCTCCTCGGCCATTCGGGGCGAGCCGAGATACATCGAGGCGTTGCCCTCGACCATGAACACCACGTCGCAGAACGCCGGGATGTAGGCCCCGCCGGCGGCGGAAGGACCAAACAGGCAGCAAACCTGGGGTACCCGACCAGACAACCGAACCTGGTTGTAGAAGATCCGCCCCGCTCCCCTGCGCCCAGGAAACATCTGGACCTGGTCGGTGATGCGTCCACCGGCGGAGTCGACCAGCCAGGCGATCGGCATCTCCTCCTTGAGGGCGAGTTCGGTGAGGCGGACGATCTTCTCCACCGTGCGCGCCCCCCACGACCCCGCCTTGACCGTGGGATCATTGGCCATGATGGCCACCGGTCGCCCGTCGACCAGAGCCCGACCGGTCACGACACCATCGGCGGGGAGATCGCCGCCGGGGGCGTTGGCATTGGCCAACAGGCCGTCCTCGACGAAGGTTCCCTCATCGATCAGCAGGGCAATACGGTCCCGCACGAACAACTTGTTCTGACTAGCCAGTTTCTCGCCGTGGGTCGCCAGGTTGCCGTTGGCCGCCCGTTGCATGGCCGCTTTGAAGTCTTCACCGTTCACCGTGTCATGTTGCCACAGTTCCCGCCTCGGTCCTGCCCCCGGCCCCGGGTGCGGTCCGGACGGCCGGGACGACGACCGGTCCCGCCGACATCAGCCTCCGGGCGAGCAAGACTCGATTGGCGCCACTCGGCTCCGCAGCCCGACCACGACACGGGGCACGGACGACCTCAGGCTGGGGACGGCCCGGCGATGCCCGCCAACTCCACGCTCAGGCGGCGGTCGACGCCTGGTGCCGCCGCTCCAGCACCTTCAGGAGCAGTTCGGGATCCTGAGCCCCGGGGATGGCGACCTCCCGGTCGAAGACGAAGGTCGGCACGCTGGCGATGCCATTGTCGGCGGCGAACTCCAGATGGGCCGCCACCTCGCGGCGGCCACCGTCACCGGCCAGCCAGTTGCGGGCCTCGTCTTCGTCGATGCCAACCTCGACCGCCATGGTGACCAGCACCTCGGGGTCGCCGACCTCGCACCCTTCGGTAAAGTAGGCGGCCAGGAACCGTTCCTTGAGCCGGGCCTGGAGTCCGTCGTCGGCCCGGCCCGAGTCGCTGATGGCTTCGGCCAGGGTCAGTAGTCGATGGGCCAGTGCCGTGTTGGAGCGGCGGGCGATGTCCATTCTGAACTCCAGCCCTTCCCCCGCTGCTTCGTTGGTGACCCGGGCCAGGATGGAATCGGCAGCCTCCGGGCCGCCGAACTTCTTGGCATAGGCCTCCCGCACCGGCTGGGAGCTGCCGACCGGGGCGGTGGGATCAAGCATGAAGGCCCGGTAGCGGACGTCGAGCTCGACATCGGGATGGTTGGCGGTGAAGGCCTCGACCGCCGACTCGAAACGCCGCTTGCCGATATAGCACCAGGGGCAGATCACGTCGGACCAGATCTCGACGATCATGCGGTCTCGACGGCTGCCGCGTCGCCCAGGTCGAATCGCTCGATGGCGGCGTCACGCAGCTTGAACTTCTGAATCTTGCCGGTGACGGTCATGGGGAACTCATCGATGGTTGCGACATAGCGGGGGATCTTGTAGCGGGCGATCTTCCCCTGGCTGAAGCTGCGGATCTCCTCCACCCCCAGTTCAACGTCGCCATCGGTTTGCACCCAGGCCATGATCTCCTCGCCGTACTTGGCGTCGGGCACTCCGACCACCTGCACATCGACGATCTGGGGATGGGCGTAGAGGAACTCCTCAATCTCCCGGGGATAGACGTTCTCACCGCCACGGATGATCATGTCCTTACTGCGACCAACGATGTTGACGTAGCCCTCGTCGTCCATCTCGGCCAGGTCACCGGTGTGCATCCAGCCGTCGGCATCGATGGCCTCGGCGGTGCGTTCCTCGTTGTTCCAATAGCCGATCATGACCGAATAGCCCCGGGTACAGAACTCGCCCCCCTGGCCCCGTTCAACGGTTTCACCGGTATCGGGATCGACGATCTTGATCTCGACATGGGGATGTACCCGGCCAACGGTGCCGACCCGCTTGTCGATTGGGTCGTCGGTCGCGGTTTGGGTCGAGACCGGCGAGGTCTCGGTCATGCCGTAGGCGATGGTCACCTCGTCCATGTTCATGCGTTCGATGCTCTGCTTCATCACCTCGACCGGGCACGGAGAGCCTGCCATGATTCCGGTGCGCAGCGTCGACAGGTCGTAGCTCTCAAAATCAGCCTGGGCCAGGGCGGCGATGAACATCGTCGGTACGCCGTAGAGGCTGGTACAGCCCTCCTCGGCCACCGCGGCCAGGGTGGCGGCCGGATCGAAGGCATCGGCGGGCACGACGATGGTCGCACCGTGGGTGGTGCAGCCAAGCACCCCCATGACCATGCCGAAGCAGTGGTAGAACGGCACAGGCACACAGACCCGATCCTCGGCGGTGTAGCGGCAGCCCTCGGCCACGAAGAAGGCGTTGTTCAAGATGTTGCGGTGGCTGAGCGTTGCCCCCTTGGGGTACCCGGTGGTGCCCGAGGTGTACTGGATGTTGATGGGATCGTTGGCGTCGAGCGTTTCGGCCACGGTGTCGAGGGCCTCCGGGTCCACCCCATCGGCGGCGGCGAGCAGCTCGGTCCAATCGTCGGTGTCGAGGAAGACCACCTGCTCCAGGCCGGGCAGGCCGTCGCGAACCTCGTTGACCATGCCCACGTAGTCGCTGGTCTTGAACGTGGTGGCGGCCACCAATCCCTTGCAGCCGGACTGTTCGAGGGCGTAACTGACCTCGTGGGTGCGGTAGGCGGGGTTGATGTTGACCAGGATCACCCCGATGCGGGCGGTTGCGAACTGGACCAACACCCACTCGGCGCGGTTGGGGGCCCAGATCCCGATGCGATCACCCTTGACAAAGCCGCGGGCCAGGAGCGCCCGGGCCAGGTGATCCACCCGCTCCCCCAGTTCCCGGTAGGTCCAGCGAATGTCCTGGTGGCGCACGACCAACGCTTCACGGTCGGGGTTGGCGGCGATCATGGCCGCCAGGTTGACTCCGATCGTCTGCTCGATCAGAGGCTGTTCGACGGGGCCCACGGATTCACTGAGCATCGACATGTTGCTTCCCTTTGGCTTGAGACCGGGCGGACGCCGCAACATCCCCGCCCGATGGAGCTTCACGGGTGGCCGGCGCCACACCCTCGTGCATAAACCCTAGTACGTGGGTGGTTGTCGAGGGCAGACCATTGACACCTCTGATACCGGATCAATCGACAATGGTCACACGTTGGCCGACCCTCCTCCATGCCGCCGGGCCCGTTCAGGAACCAGCGAGGCGAACGGCTTCGTCCTGGACGGCCTGGAGACGGGTGGCCAGCTCGGCGGTGAACTGACGCAACTGTTGCCGACTGACCCGCTTGCCGTTCTCCCCCTCGGGAGCCGCCATTGGCTCACCGACGACGATGCCGACGTGCGACCGGTGGATGAACTTCGCGTTCAATGGCAGCGCCTGCTCGGTGCCTGCCACCCCGATCGGCACCACCGGAGCCCCGGTCCGCGCCGCCAACCAGGCGGCACCGTCGAACAACTCGCCCACGGTGTTGCCGCGTTGGCGGCCCCCCTCGGGGAAGACGAACATTGCCTCCCCCCGCTCCAACAGGACCTGGGCGGCGGCGAGGGCGTCACGATCAGCGGCCCCCCGCCGTACGGGGATGGCACCAAGGGCGGCGCAGACGTAGCTCACACCGGGGGTGGTGAACAGCGATTCCTTGCCCAATGCCCGGATACGGCGCCTGGTCTGGGTAGCGATCAACACGCTGTCGAGGTGGGAGCGGTGCACTGGGGCCAGGATCGTGGCCCCCGGGCGATCAAGGACCTCGACGTTGTCGGCCCTGAGCCGAAGCCAGCGACCCAACAGGATCCGGGACGATTCTCTGACCAGGCGATACAACCACCACGACGATCGCCGCCCGCCCCGCACCAGGGCCTGATCCCGCAGCTCGGCACTCATGAGTCCTGCTTCGCTCTCGACACGGCTCAGATTCTACGGGGCCGCGCCATGGCGACCTCGCTCCCGGCAAACCCGTCGGCAGCGCCTCGTTACCCAAGGGCGGGCCAAGAGGTTCCCGACCCGACACAATGGGAGGGTGCAACCTCTCCCACTTGGGGTCAAGCGCCTCTGGCGGTCCATTGCGGCCGCCCAGGCCGTGGCCTTCGCAATCACTCTTGCCGTCGTCGATGTCCTCCTCCGTCGCCGCTTTGACCCCGTCCTGCCCCCATTGGTCGCTCCGGCGACCCTCGGGCTGATCCTGCTCGCCCTTGGGTTTCTGGTGTCCGGCATCCGCTACCGGGCGTGGGGTTTCGAGCTGACCGACGACTGGGTCCGGGCCCAATGGGGAGTCCTCATCCATCGGACCGCCACCATTCCCCGCAACCGGGTGCAAACCCTGACCAGCGAAAACGGCCCCCTCGATCGGCTTCTGGGCCTAACATCGGTGACGGTCCACACGGCGGGAGCCGGCGCCCCCGACCTGGCCATCCCCCACCTGGAGGACGGTACGGTGGAGTGGCTACGAAGCGAACTGGCCCGTGGCCCTCTCCGCTGACACCACCCCCGATTCCTCGCCCGAGTTGGACTGGCGTCGCCCCCACCCCATCACGATCCTGGTGGAAGTCGGCAAGGCGGCCCGGTCAATCGTGTTCGCCTTCGTCATCGTCCAGGGCGGGTTCCTGGGCGCGGGAACTGCCCTGGAGTTCGCCGTGGTGGCCGTCCCCCTGCTCGGCGCCCTGGCCCGCTGGTACACGACCCGCTACGCCCTCGACGACGAGTCGGTCTTCCACCAGTACGGCCTCATTCGCCGCCACAAGCAGGTGCTTCCCCGGGCCAACGTGCAGAACGTCTCAACCAAGGCCGGCATCGTGGCCCGGCTGGGATCCGTCGTCGAGTTGCAGATCAGCGATGCCTCGGCCACCGGCGACATCAACATCAACCTGGTGTCCCAGGCCGAGGCCGACCGCCTCACCGCCCTGTTGCGCCGCCCCACCCCCGGGCCATCCCAGACCGAGCCGACCACCGAGCAGGTCGCCGGCCATCGACCGGCCGACGACGACACGATCACCGATCCACCAGCCGACGGGAACACGACAGCAGAACAGGCCTTCGATGGGCAGGCGATGACCGGGCCGGGGGTGCCCCCACCGCCTGACGAAGCGCCGACAACCGATAGGGGGGCGGCGGGGGGCGAGGGCGGCCAGGAAGCACTCCCTCCCGTGGGGCAACCGGTCGAACGCAGGCCCCTGGTCAGCCCCACGCTGGGGCAACTGGCCCGGGTCGAGGCGACCACGCTGCCAACGGCGACCCTGCTGGCCCTGACACCGCTACTGGCGCTGGGGGCCATCCTGGTCGGCTTCTTCACCCCGCTTCTGAGCCGCCTCGACGAGGCCTTCAGCGACATTCCCGGTAAGCCGACCATCCCGATGCTGGTTGCGGTGTCAGTCGGTGTGCCCCTACTGATGGTCGGGGTTGGTCTGGCTCAAAGTCTGGCAGCGCTCGGGGAGTACCGGCTGCATGCCGACCCTGATCGGCTTCGGATCGAGGCCGGGTTGATTACCGAGGCCAGGGTGGCGGCCCGGCGGGAGCGCATTCAGCAGATACGGGTGCTCCGCGACCTTCCCCATCAGTGGTTGGGGATCGAACGGGTTCAGTTCGAAACCGCCGACGTCGATCTACAGGCCACGATGGCCACCCGTTTCCTCAACCCCGCAGGCGTCACCGATGGCTGGCGGGCCCTGGCCATCGAGGCCCTGAGTGAGGTGCAGATCGAGGAAGCGGCCCTGCACCCTGTCAGCCCATTGACCAAACGTCGCATGCTGATCCGATTCGCGGTGTTCGTCCCGGTTCTGGCGGTCCCGACGGCGCTGATTCACCCGGGCCTGTCGGCGGTCGTAACCCTGGCCTGGGCCTGGCTTGGCTGGTGGTACAGCAACCGCCGACTGGCCGTGTTCGGGTGGGCCTGCAGCGAAGATCAGTACCTGGTGCGAACAGGGGTGTTCCAGCAGCAACTCACCCTGATCCGCGCCGACAAGATCCAGAGCCTGGGCACCAGTGCCACCATCTTCCAACGGCGACTGAGCCTGGCAACGGTGCACGTCTCAACCGCTGGCCAAAGTTTCGCCGGACGGGTGTCACTACCCGACCTCGATCAGGCAACGGCCAACGAACTGCACGACAACCTGTCGGCGCGGGCGGCCTTGACCCCTATCACTGAGACGTTGTGATCTTTCCCCTGACCAGGAGATGCAGGTAGAGGTAGTAGCCACCGGCCAATGTGGCCAGCACGAAGCGGACGAAGGTGGCGGGGAGGTTGCCGGCCACGACTGCCTGCGCAGTCAAAACCGAACCAACGAGCACGGCTACCGCCAAGCCTGCCGCTGTCATCACCGCTGTGAAAGACACCCCAACACCTCCGTCTGCAATCGCGCCTCCTACTACCCAGTAACTGAAGCTACCGAAACTCACCGAGGCCCAACAGGGCATCCTTGCCCATGCTCCGACAAGCAGGGTCCATTTTGGCCCCGGCCGCCGCCGGCCTTGGGGGTCCGGGAGCCTCAGTGAAGTATGGTTCAACCATGGTTGACGTGACACAAACTCTCCATTGGCAGGACTCCGATGCCGAGGTCCACCGGGTCGTGGTCGGCCCCTACGAAAACAACGTCTTTGTTGTCCGCTGCCGCCACACCGGTGAGGCGGTACTGCTCGACGCCGCCAACGAACACGAACTCCTCCTGGAACTTTGCCAGGCCCTGGGCGTGCGCACCGTGCTGGAAACCCATGGCCACTGGGACCACATCCAAGCCGTACCCGCCATTCGCGATGCCGGGTACCTCGTTGGCGTCACCGCCGCCGACGCCGCCATGCTGCCCAGTTATGACTATCTGTTGGAAGACGACACGAAGATCGAGGTCGGCCAACTCAAGCTCCACACGATCATCACCCCGGGCCACACTCCGGGCTCGATCTGTTTCAAGTTGGACGACAAGCCGCTGCTGTTCAGCGGCGACACCCTCTTCCCCGGCGGGCCGGGAAAGACCACCAAGGGAACCGACGACTTCGAAACCATCATCGAGGCGATCGACCGCAGGCTCTTCACTCTCCCCACCGACACCGTGGTTCTCCCCGGCCACGGCCTCGACACCACGATCGGCAACGAACGCCCCCACCTTCAGGAATGGATCGATCGCGGCTGGTGAGCACGACGGGAACAGTATTTACACTACGCGCATTGTGGAATTCGTCGCGGCAATTAGACTGAGCCAATGACCACACCCCTATTCGAGATCAAGGACCTGCAGGTACGCACGGCGTCCGGTGACGACGACGGGGTCAAGATCCTCAAGGGCGTGGACCTCACCATCGGCGTCGGCGAGGTCCACGCCCTGATGGGGCCGAGCGGATCGGGCAAGTCCACGCTGGCCGCGGTCCTGCTTGGCTCTCCCGAATACGTCGTGACATCGGGCCGCATCCGCTTCAAGGGCGATGACATCACCGATTGGCCGACGGACGTCCGGGGCAAGGCTGGCCTGTTCCTGGCCTTCCAGCACCCGCAGGAAATCGCCGGGGTATCGGTGTTGAATTTCCTTCGCCAGGCTCTCAGCGCCCGCAAGGGCATGGACATGAGCGTCCTTGAGCTGCGCTCGACCCTCATGGACTGGATGGCCAAGCTGGGCATGGACTCCGCGTTTCTGGAATGCCACGTAAACGAGAGCCTCTCGGGCGAAGAGAAGAAGCGCTACGAGATTCTCCAAATGGCCATCCTTGAACCGGAGATGGCCGTCCTCGACGAAACCGACTCCGGGCTCAACATCGATGCCCTGGTGGCGGTCGCCACCGGCGTTCAGGCGGTCCGAGCCGAACAACCCGACCTCGGCCTACTGGCCATGACCCAGCATCAACGGCTGCTCGAACACCTCAAACCCGACCAGGTCCATGTGCTCAACAATGGACGGATCGTTGCTTCCGGTGGGCCGGAACTGGCCCTCACCCTTGAGCGTGACGGCTACGAGAGCTTCCGCTGATGGCCGGATTCGACGTCGCGAAAATCCGCCGGGACTTCCCCATCCTGGCCCAGCAGCAGAACGGCCACCGTCTGGTCTTTCTCGACTCCGCTGCCTCGGCCCAGCACCCCCGGCAGGTCCTGGAGGCCATGGACCACCTCTACGAGACGAGCTACGCCAACGTCCACCGTGGCGTCTACCAGGTGGCGGAGCGCGCAACCAACGAGTACGAATCGGCCCGGTCCAAGGTGGCGGCATTCATCGGAGCGAGCGATGCCGCCGAGGTTATTTTCACCAAGAACGCCACCGAGGCCATCAACCTTGTTGCCGGTAGCTGGGGTCGAGCCAATCTGGGCCCCGGCGATGCTGTGGTGCTCACCATCATGGAGCACCACGCCAACATTGTTCCCTGGCAGATGCTGGCGACTGAGAAGGGCTTCGAGATCCGCTGGATTCCCGTTACCGACGACGGCTTTCTCGATCTCAGCGACCTCGATCGACTGCTTGACGGAGCCAAGCTCCTGGCCTTCACCGCCATGTCGAATGTGCTCGGCACCATCACCCCGGTGGCCGAGATCACCGCCGCCGCCCGGGCCAAGGGCGTCACCACCCTGGTCGACGCCTGCCAGTGGGTCCCCCATCTGCCCACCGACGTGGTAGCCATGGGGGCCGACTTCATTGCCTTCAGCGCACACAAGATGCTCGGCCCTTCCGGCATTGGTGTGCTGTGGGGCCGCCGCGAGCTACTCGACGCCATGCCACCATTCCTCGGTGGCGGTGGCATGATCCTCAACGTGACCACGGAGGGATTCACCCCCGAGGCCGGTCCCGCCAAGTTCGAAGCGGGCACCCCGCCCATCGCCGAGGCGGTCGGTCTGGGGGCCGCCATCGACTACCTGCAGGAACTGGGCATGGACGCCGTTCGGCGTCACGAGGTCGAACTGACGGCCTATGCCCTGAGAACCCTGACCGAAAAGGTCGGCCCGGATCTGATCATCCACGGCCCGAGCGAGCCCGCGGCCCGGGGCGGCGTACTGTCACTGACCCTCGAAGGGGTGCACGCCCATGACATCAGCCAGGTACTCGATGAAGACGCCGTCTGCATCCGCCCCGGCCACCATTGCGCCAAGCCCCTCATGAAGTTCCTCGGGGTGCAGGCAACGGCCAGAGCCAGCTTCTACATCTACAACGACACCGACGACGTCGACGCCCTGGCCGACGCCCTGTGCCATGCCCGAGACTTCTTCGCGCTATGAGCCCCCACCCCCAGCAACCTCGCACGCCCCAGAAAGGCCGATAACCGTGTCCGGACTCGAAGATCTCTACCGTGAGATCATCCTTGACCACTATCGGAGCCCCCGCAACCGCGGCGAGCTGGAAACGCCTCCCGCCCACCGGACAGAGGGTTTCAACCCCCTGTGCGGTGACGAGATCGTCATCTACGTCGACGTCGACGATGACGACCGCATCCAGGACATCAAGATCGGTGGACAGGGCTGCTCCATCTCGCAATCGTCGGCTTCGATGATGTCGGCGGCGGTGAAGGGAAAAACGGTGGCCGAAGCCAAGAAGCTGACCAGCACCTTCAAGTCGATGATGTCGATCCACGAAGCCGAGATCGGCGGCGATGGATCAGAAGCCGACCACGACCACCACCACGACGACGACGACGAGCTCAAGCTTGGCGATCTCGAAGCCCTGCGAGGCGTCGTCAAGTTTCCCGTGCGCATCAAGTGCGCCACCCTCAGTTGGAACACCATGAACGAGGCGTTTGAGCAGTTGGCGCAGGCTAGAGCCACGTCCTAATCCGCCGCTCTTCGCCGCGTCGCTCCAGCTCGAACTGCTGCTTGACTGAGATGATGGCCGAAGCACCACGACCCCCATCTGCGATAGACCAGGCATTCCTCACCGATGATGTCGACGCGGGCATGCTCATCCTGGTCCGCCACGGGCAGCAGCAATGGCCTGATCCGGAGTCCTCAACCACCGGCGACTGGGTCAACCCTCCGCTGTCTGAGCTGGGGCGTAGCCAGGCCAAGGCCGTTGGCGCCTACCTGGCCGACGAACCGGCATCCACGATCTACAGTTCGCATCTGCTGCGGGCCAACGACACCGGCCATGCCGTGGCCGGCCACCACGAGCTTGGGGTCAACGTCGTTGAGGAGCTCGAAGAGGTCCGCATGTTCGAGCACCTCCCGCCGGACAAGCGGGCGGTGGACACCTTGGGGGAACAGGCGCTGGGCGGTATCCGCGGGCGCTTCGTTCAATCGCTGCAGTGGGACGCCTATCCCTACAGTGAGACCTCACTCGACTTCCGCCGTCGCATCGGCTACTCGATTGAGGGCATCATGGCCGAACACCCAGGGGAGACGGTGGTCGTGGCCTGCCACGCCGGTGTCATCAACGTCGTCGTGGCCCAGATCCTCGGCCTGGAGATCGACTTCGTCTACCGGCCGGCCCATGCCTCGGTCCATCGCATCCGATTTGGCAACGGCCGACGGGTTATCGAGTCGCTCAACGAGCACCACTATCTGCGGTCGGCAGACCTGCTCACCTACTGAACCATCTCGCCCAGAGCGTTCAGGCAATAATCCCCAGAAACTCGTATCAAGGTGACTCCGGGCACGTCAAGAGTCCTGTGGAGACAATGACCCTTACCCCGCCCGCCGCCCGCCAGCGCACCACCAACAACCGCAACCGTTTTGACCAGGAGCTCGACGCCATGGCCGAGATGCTTGACGGTCAGCTGTTGGTGTCCCAGGAACAGTGTGTTGACGCCCTCCTTGACCTCTACAATGTTGCCCCGACAACATTGTTGTGCGAGCTGATCGGGGAGATGATCAGCGACATCCGCTACGTTTCGGCCGTGCTGGTGCAACAACTACGGCGAGATCTCTCCACCCTGACCCAGTATCTGGCTGCGCCCGGACAAAGCACGCCGCCCGGCGTTTCGACTGCGGGGTGAAGCGCCGCTGGCTAACCACCATCACGGCGACACATCATGGTGGGAACCATGGGGGGTACCAGGGGGACAAGTACATCGGCTGGGTCGTGGCGGCGACCTGGTCGATGTTGGTTTTGGGTGTCGTCTTCGTGGCCACGCCGGGATCAGGCCGACGCTTGACCGTTCGCCTCAGGCGAAGGGATCAAGGGCGTCGGCACGTCGACATCACCGACCGAACGGCCACCACCTGCGCTTACGGGACCGCTCCCGCAGCTCGGTGTCGACCTCATCGCGCACCCGGCTTCCGGCTTCGTTGATGATGTCCTCAGCGGCGTCGAGCAGGTCACCGACCGAAGTGTCGCTGCCAACGCTCACCGGGGTTTCCGGTGTCGCTGGTGTCACCAACGTGCCGTGGCGCCAATTCACGTCCGCCATGCGACGTTCGAATGCGGGGCAGTCCTGAGGACAGTTCCACGGTGCTTCGGGCGCCTGATCGAGGGCGCACTTGCGCATCGTGTCGCCGCTGGGATAGGTCCGGCTTTGAAAGTGCTTGCAATCCTGCCGCATGGCCATTGGTCCATTGTGCCATCGCTCGCGTCCGGGCACGTGGTCGCCCGGCCCAGGAGTTGGTTCCCGGAAAACACCTCCTGACGTTGCGGGTTCGCGGGAACCCGCAACGTCAGGAGAACAGTGCCGAGACCTCTCCAACGCGATCCAGGGCCTCGTCGACCACCATCTCGACATCGACCTCCTGGAGTTCAGGGGCAAGCGTCGCCCGCTCCAGGACCATGTTCCGGCTGGCCTCTTCATCGATCTCGTGCCAGCCTGAAACGATCTGAACGCCGACCATGCCGTCGGGATCGTCGTGGTCGTGGTGATGGGCCACGGCGTTGAGTAGCGAATCGGGGAACTGCCACTTGGCTCCCATTCGGGAGCCAACCAGGGCATGGTCCCAGCCGAACTCCTCGTTCTCCGCCTCGGCCAGGCCGGCGACGTCGACATCGCCGTCGTACCAGCGTTTCAGCAGCACGTCATAGCCGTCGACGTTGTCGACCAGCACCGGTATCGCCATATCCTGCAAAAAGGCGCCGGTGAAGGCCTCGGAGCGACGTTTGTGGTCGATCACGGCGCTGATGCCCGACGCCACCACGGCCCGACTGGCCGCCGCCCGCCAGAACCGGGCCGCGTCGAGGATGGGTGATCGGGGTTTGGGCACCGAGGCCCGCACCGCGGTGCTGATGAGGATGGATTCGACCTGGTTGCGACCGAGGATCGTCACCACCTGGGCCAGGTTGTCGACCGGGTTTCGCAGGCCCATGGCGGCCGAGTTTGCCATCTGCAGCAGCTTGACCGAGATTCCAGGATCAAGTTCCAGCACGCGGACCAGTTCGCTCATGGAGACATCAGGATCGCTGAGCCGCCCCATGGCATCGGTAATCACCTGGGGGAACGACGGCAGCTCATAGCCTTCGAGCAATTCCTCAACAGCTGCCAGCCGATCTTTGCTGCGGCGGCGCAAGAACATCAATCACCTCTCCTGGACATCTTGGATGAGAAGATGCTGAGCAGGCCGCCGAGCATCACGTAACCGATGACGACCTGCAGCATCACCACGACCTGGGCCGTCTGGGAGGCCGGTAGCACATCGCCGTACCCAAGCGTGGTCAACGTCACGATCGAGTAGTAGAGCGAAGATAGTGGCGTGGGGTAGTCGCCGTAGTCGATGGCGACCAGCTCATACAGCCCGGTGAACAGCAGGGCGAAGGCCAGGGTCCACAAACCCCAGCGGCTGTAGCTCCGACCACAGTCGGACGTCACCCACCAGATCCGGTAGAGCCACTCGTGCCATTTGCTCTGGCTGCGAAACTCGTGCAGGTAGTTCTGATCGATCACGACCCGCCGGGCCAGGTAGGCGCCGGTGAAGTCGGCGTGGGTAACGTTGCAGCCGACCCAGTCGGTGGTCTCGAAGCCGACGATCCCACCCAGGGCCGCCTCATGAAGATCGGTCTCGTGCAGGGTGGCCTTGGCCAGGTTGGCGCCTGCCATGTCGGTGTTGGAGAAATCGGCCCGGCTGACATCGGTTCCGGTGAGATCGCTGTTACGGAAGCGGGCGCCGTTGGCCTTCACCATTCGCAGATCGGCCCCCTTCAGCGAGGCATGGCTAAGCGTGGTGTTCTTGATGTCGGCCCCGAACAACGAGGCGCCCTCGAGGCCGCAGCCACCGAGCCCGGCCCCGGTGGCCACTGCATGCGACAGATCGGCATCGCTCAGATCAGCGTCGAGGAATTGCGCCCCGACGAGATCGGCCCTGTGGAGGTTGGCCCCCTTCAGACACGTCTTCACGGCCCGCACGTCGCGCAGGGTGGCCTGGGAGAGATCAGCCCCGCTCAAGTCGAGCCCGCTGAGGTCGACCCCGGTCAGGTCGACCCCACTGAGGTGTGCCCCTGGCACCAGCTGCGACCGGTCGATGCCGTCAGTAATCTCATTGGTCGACACCGCCATGGATACCTTTTCGGCACATAACGGGCCCGACTCAAGGGGATCGGCGATTCAAACCCCAAGCGCTTAGGAGAGCTCCTTGATCCGTTCCACCAGGCGGGCCAGTTCCAGCGCCGCCCCGTTGCCACCCGACAACGACGAGGCCTCGGCCACCACCTGGTCCAGAGTCAGATCGCCGATGTGGGGGCTATCCCGCAGCAACTCGGCCAGGGCGGCAACGGTGACGGCCAGCTTGAAGTCATCGGCGGTGTTGTCCCAGTTGTTTTCGAGGATGGCTCCCGACAGCTCCAGCCTGGTCTCAACCACCGAGCCCGAATCGGGGTCCTGCCAGCGCAGCTGGGCCGTTCCCAGGCGATCACGTGCTCCGACGCCGTTGTGCAGCGTTAGCTCGTAGAGGGCGGTCACCTGGTGGCCCGCCCCCAGTTCACCGGCATCGACGGCGTCATTGCGGAAGTCGTCATCGAGCACGGCCCGATTCTCAAAACCCAGCAGCCGGTACTCGGCCACCGCACCCGGATCGAACTCGACCTGGATCTTGCCGTCGATGGCCACGGTGAGCAGGGTGGAGACGAGATCGTCGCTGAACAGCTTCTCGGCTTCGGCCGAGGTGTCGACATAGGCGTAGAACCCGTCGCCGTCATCGGCCAGGCGTTCCATGGTCACATCGTTGAAGTTGCCCATACCGACACCAACGGTGACCAGTTGGATGCCGCGGTCGGCGTCACCCCTGATCAGCGAAACCAGGCCGTCGGGATCGACGAGGCCCACGTTGGCCACACCGTCAGAGGCCAGGATGACCCGGTTGATGCCACCGTTGACGAAGGACTCCGATGCCAGGTCGTAACCCCGCTGCAGCCCGGCTTCGAGGTTGGTCGAGCCGGTCGTTCGCAGATTGTTGATGGCGTCGAGGATCACGTCACGATTGCTGATCGAGGTTGGGGGGAGCAGAACCTGGGCGTTGTCGCTGTAGGTGACGATGGCCACCTGGTCCCGGTCGTCGAGTTCGACCACCAGACGTTCGAGAGCCGTCTTCACCAGCCCCATACGATCCCCCCGATCCATCGATCCCGAGGTGTCGACGACGAAGGTCAGTGATGCCGTCGGCCGCTCGTCAAAACCGACCTGCTCGGCCTGCACCCCGAGACGAACCATCACGTTGTCGTTGTCGAACGGTGACGGTCCGGAGTCGGCCACCACGGCCAGACCCTTGTTCGGCGACCGGTAGTCGTAGTCGAAGCTGTTCACGAACTCCTCCAAGCGCACCGACTCGGCCGGGGGCAGCGAGCCTTCGTCGACCCAACGGCGAGCGATGGAGTAGCTGGCGGTGTCGACATCGAGGGCGAAGGTCGACAGCGGGTCGGCCGAGGTGCTGACGAAGGGTCGGATGCCGTAGTCGGCGAAGGTGTTGTCCTGGTCCTTGCCCGCTTCACCGTCGGGTCCGGAGGACTCGTCGTCGGAGGCAAAGAATCCCCCACTGTCGCCCTCGACCGGAGCGGAGGCCGCCGAATCGGCGGCGGCCTCCGAGCGCGCCCCACCATCCTCGTCGGCCTCCGCAGCGTCGAACTCTTCTTCCATGGCCTCATCGTCGCCGCTGGACTGCGCCCGCGTGGTGGAGGCGCCGTCGGCGAACGCAGCGTCGGCGTCGGCATCCGCCTCTGTCGACGACCCCTCTTCAGCGTCGGCATCATTGCCAGCAGTTTCGTCATCGTCGCTGCTACCGCAGGCCGCCGCCAACAAGGCGAGCGCCAACACGACCGCCATCAACTTCTTCATGTGTGGTCCCATGGCAGCTCTGACGCAGGGCAAACGACCCAGGTTCCCACCGTTACCAGTTCGTCATAAAACTATGATGGTTGTTCCCCAACTACAGGAGATGACTCCAATGGGAATCTTTGACAAAGCCAAGGACCTGGCCGACAAGGCAGAAGATGTCGCCGAGATAGCCAAGGAACATGCTGACAAACTTCCGGGCGACCTGGGAGACAAGGTAAGCGGCATCGCCGACACGGTCGACGATCTGGCCGACAAGGTGCCTGGTAACGACCAGGACGACTGACCAAGGTCAGACCGGTTTCCGGGGTCGCCACCCAACCATTGGTTGGGCGGCGACGCCCGGAGGTATCCGGCGTCAGGACTCAAGGCCTGAGGGCCCGACCCCGCAGGCAGCAACCCTCAGGCGGTAACACTCAGGCGGTAACACTCAGGCAGTAGCGCCCGGGGGCGCCGCCGAGAGCGTGACATCGAACTCCAGCAAGGTCGCCCCGCTGGACAGTGGCGATGGACCCGAGGCTTCGGCGCCGTCCTGGCCACCGTGGCCGCCCTGGGGATGGCCGCCACCGTCGCCTTGGGGAGGGCCGCCGGCGTGGCCCCGGGCGAAGGTCTCGCTGGTGCGCCAGGCCTCGTAGCTGGCCTCGTCGGCCCAACGGGTGTAGACGAACCAGCGTTCCTCGACCTCACCGGTTGGCCGCAGCAGCTCAAAACCCTCAAACCCGGCGACGGCGGACAGCTCCCCGGTCCGGGCAGCAAAGCGTTTCACCACCTCCTCCCCCGCTTGGGGAGGGATGGACAGGGCGTTGATCTTCACGATGGACATCGCACCCAGGCTAAGGCCCGATCAGCCGACGGAGCCTTCCATCTGCAGTTCGACGAGGCGGCTCCACTCGACGGCGTATTCCATGGGCAGGGCGCGGGTCACCGGCTCGGTGAAGCCGTTGACCACCATACCGATGGCCTGCTCCTCGGAGAGGCCCCGACTCATCAGGTAGAACAGCTGCTCGTCGGCCACCCTGGAAACCGTGGCCTCGTGGCCGACCTCGGCGTCCTGGGTGCCGATCTCCAGGTAGGGACAGGTGTCGCTGATGGAGTCGTCGTCGAGGATCAGGGCATCGCACTGGACATGGCTCTTGCAGCCGCAGGCGCCGTCCTCCACCCGGATCAGCCTTCGGTGGCTGGAACGGCCACCGTCTTTGGAGATCGACTTCGAGACGACCTTCGAGGTGGTCTCCGGCGCGGCATGGACCATCTTGGCCCCGGTGTCCTGGTGCTGATGTTTGCCGGCGTAGGCCATGGAGAGCACCTCTCCGGTTGCCTTGGGGCCAACCAACCACACGGCCGGGTACTTCATGGTGAGACGGCTACCAATATCGCCGTCGATCCATTCCATGTGCCCCTCGGCCTCGACCCGGGCCCGCTTGGTCACCAGGTTGAAAACGTTGTGCGACCAGTTCTGGATGGTGGTGCAGGTCACGTGGGCGCTGGGCTTGACCACGATCTCCACCACGGCCGAGTGCAGTGGGTCCGAGGTGTACACCGGAGCCGAGCAACCCTCGATGTAGTGAACCTTGGAGCCTTGGTCGGCGATGATCAGGGTCCGCTCGAACTGACCCATGTTCTCGGCGTTGATACCGAAGTCGGCCTGGAGCGGCATCTCAATCTCAACCCCGGGCGGCACGTAGATGAACGAGCCACCCGACCACACCGAGGTGTTGAGGGCGGAGAACTTGTTGTCGTTCATGGGGATGATCTTGCCAAAGTACTGCTTGACCAACTCCGGGTACTCTCGCAGGGCGGTGTCCATATCGGTGAAGATGACACCCTGCTGTTCGAGGCCCTCCCGGTTGCGGTGGAAGACGACCTCGGACTCGTGCTGGGCGGTGACGCCGGCCAGGTACCTACGCTCGGCCTCGGGGATACCCAGCTTCTTGTAGGTGTCCCTGATGGCGTCGGGCAGGTCCTCCCAGTCGTTGACGTGACCAGCGGTCGGCTTGGTGTAGTAGAAGATGCCGTCGACGAAGATCTCTGACATGTCGCCACCCCAACTGGGCATGGGCCGCCGCTCGAAGTGACGCAACGACTTGAGCCGCTTCTGCAGCATCCAGTCGGGCTCGCTCTTCATCCACGACATCTCGCGGACGATCTTCTCGTTGAGGCCCCGCTTGGGTTTACGGACGTCTTTCTCGACGTCACGCCAGCCCAGCTTGTAGCGACCAGGATCACGATTATCGGGGGTGACGGTCATCGTTGGACTTCCGGGTCCCTCCGACCACTCAGCAGCCGGCGGAGAAGATTTCTCCTACGCAGATAGTAACAACTAGCGCCGGGGCCGGGCACCCCAGGCCGATCAGCGTTCGATGCGGCGCAGGCCCTCACGGTAGATCCGGCCACGCCGCAGGTACTTCTCAACCCCATGACTGATCATGTCGAGGGTGACGGTGTCATGGCGAAGCTTGGCCGGGACACCCAGGGCCATGGCCTTCGACGGCACCTCCATGTCGTTGATGACCACGGCGTTGGAGCCAACGATGGCACAGCTGTGCACCACGGCCCGGTGCAGTACCACCGCCCCATTGCCAACCAGCGAACCATCGTGGATTGTGCAGCCCTCCAGGTGCACGATGTGCCCGATGACGCAGTCGTCGCCGACGATGGTGTCGAGCACATCGGTGACGTGCAGCACCGAACCATCCTGAACCGAGGTACGGGCACCGATGACTATCCGGCCCTCGTCGGCCCGCAGCACGGCCGAGGGCCAAACCGAGGACTGCTCGCCGATCACCACATCGCCGATAACCACGGCATCGGGATGGATGTAGGCGGTGGGGTGGATCTCCGGTTCACGGTCGCCCAGAGCGTAGATTGGCATGGCCAGAGACCTTACTCCCTCGACCCGCACCACTTCCGCATCAGCTCACGGTCCGCAGATCCATGATCAGCGCCGTGGCCGACAGGAACACGAGAACGGTCAGGGTCACGTACGCCAGCGGCACCAGGCGACGGACATCCAACCAGGCGCGGCCGGACCGTCGGGCATGACCCGGCCGCACCCGGGCGATGACCCCCTCGGCTCCCGCCACCACGGCGTGGGACCCGTCAAGGGGTGGGAGGGGTAGAAGGTTGACCGCACCCACGGCGCACGACAACACCCCGAACCAGCGCAGACTGACCACCACCCCACCCTCCACCGCAACCCGGCTCACCTCGGCCTGTGCCACCGGTGACATGAAGCGAACCGGGGCCGTCGTGGTTCCCGATGAGTCGACGACGGCAGCCAGATAGCTGCCGATGTTCGAGACCCATACCCAGAGGGCGTCAGCCGTGGCCGCGAACACGAACCACACGTCATCAACACCAGCCAGCACTGCCCCACCAGGGGAGCGGCCCTCGATCAGGGCGGCAGCGGCAAAGGCACCGGCCGCCATGACCAGGTTCACCCCTGGCCCGGCCAAAATAGTGGCCAGGCGCTTCCACGGACCGGCGGCCCGGTAGGCCCCGGCCTCGGCGAAGCCCGGCGGCAGCTCCGACGACGGCGTCATGCCCTCGAGCTTGACGTAGCCACCGAGAAACAGCATCTTCAGCCCGTACCGACAGCCCCGGTGCTCAACGGCAACGATCTCCGGGCCGAAGCCCCAGAAGAACGCCGTCGGTTTCATACCCGAGGCCCGGGCCACGACCAGGTGACCCGCTTCGTGACTCAGAATCACCACTCCGAGGAATCCCAGAAGATAGACCCCCGACGGGGTCAGCCAGATCAGCGCACCCATGACCACGATGGTCACCGAAGCCCACCATGGAGAAACCCCAACTCGCACCACCGACCACCTGTCCTCCAGCCCAACCTCACTCGCAGTGACAATGAAACCACGTTGGGGGCTCAACGGCGAGGGCAAGTCTTCAGGGGGTGAACGATCCGTATTGCCCCTTGAAAAAGACCATCGGACCTGCATCACCCTCAGGCTCGGCGTCAAGGCTGAGCACCCGGCCAATGATGAGATTGTGGTCGCCGGTCGGTACGACCTGCTCGATCCGGCAGTCGATGGTGGCGTGGTTTCCCGGCAGAACGGGGGCGCCACTGCCAGGGGCCGAGTTGGTCTCGACCTCGGCGAACTTGTCCTCAGCCCGCGATGCCATCACGCCACACAACTCCTGCTGGTCAGCCCGCAGGATGTTCACGCAGAAGTGGCCGGACGCCTCCATTGCCGGCCAGCTCCCGGACTCGGTGCCGAGAAAGAACCCCACGAGTGGCGGATCCAGGGAGATGGACACGAACGATCCAATGGCAACCCCGACTGGACGGTCGGGCCCGTCGGCGGTCACCACCGTGACCCCGGTTGGGAAATGACCCAGGACATTGCGGAATTCACCAGGATCAATGACCGGATCGTCACTGCTGTTCTCACTCATGGCTAACCCTTCGTTCGTCGTCGACCGTTCCCTTGGTCACGGCCTGGTCACGGCTCGGCGGAGCCTAACCGACAACACCCCGGCAAATCACCCTCAGCGCACCGTCATCCCGAACGCAGCGTCATCCCCTCGGCTGCGGCCATGACCTCGATGTCGGGCCCGGCCAGCACCCGCACGCGGGCCAGCTCACGCCGAATCCAGTCGTCGCCGTGGGCGGGGTCGTGGTGAAACAGCACGAGCCGCCCTGCTCCACTCAGCCGGGCCAGTTCGAGGGCGAACTCCGCAGTGCAGTGACCCCAATCGCACTTGATCGCGAATTCCTCGTGATCGTATTGCGAGTCGTGGATCAAAACATCGATGCCCCGACAGGCCTCGACGATGTGGGGCGGAACGATCAGAGAGCCGTCACGGGGCTGCTGATGATCACAGACGAACGCCAGCGAGCCGGTCGCACTGTCGACCCGGTAACCGTTGGTCGGGCCAACGTGGGGAACCGAGAACGAGGTGACGGTGGCCGAACCGATGGTGAACTTCTCGTTGCCGACGTCGTTGTAGACCACCGTCCCCGGCAGGTCGGCGAGTGACACGGGAAACACCGGCGGGCGAATGAAGCTGGCCATCTCCTGGGCGATGGAGCTCTCCGGCTGACACGGGCCGTAGATGTCAAGCTGGGCTCCATCGGTCAGGAGAGGCCTGAAGAACGGCAATCCCTGGATGTGGTCCCAGTGCAGGTGGCTCAGTAGCGCCGTGCCCCGAAAGGGCGCAGCAGCAACCCCCGGCGATGGCACCCGGGCCATCAGATCCCGACCGAGGTAGGCCAGACCGGTACCCAGGTCGAGGATCAACGGCGGCTCACCCTCGATCTCGACCAGCACACAAGCGGTATTACCCCCGAACTCCACCACGGTCTCGCCCGAACACGGGGTTGATCCCCGTACGCCATAGAACGTCACCCTCAACACGGCTTCACACCCAACAGGTTGCCCATTGCGGCTCCTCCCTTGGCCCCTTGTCAAAATTCCCAGACTCGCAACAACCGGAAAAGTGAGTTGCCGAAGGCTAGTACGTGACCTCGGCACGGTGTCCAAGATGTGAATACTGTCTCAGCCATCCCGACGCCGGGCCAGGTTCGGCAGTAGTTGCAATGTGACCTCCAAGTGAACGAAGCTGGAACATCCGGATCGTCCGCGAGGAAAGGTCGTACATGCCGGCTGTCAAGCAACCACTCCCCGATGGTGTCGTCGCCGTGGTCAAACGCGACTGCCCAACTTGTGAGCTGGTAGCTCCCGTTCTCGATGACCTGGCCCAACGCGGCCTTGAGCTCACCGTCTTCACCCAGGACGATCCTCAGTTTCCCCCAGGGGCAGCCACCGTCATCGACGACACCGCCCTTGAGGTGTCCTGGTTTCACGAGATCGAAACCGTGCCCACCCTGATCAAGGTCGACCAGGGACAGGAGAACGAGCGCATCGTCGGCTGGTCACGACAACAGTGGGAGACCTTCACCGGGCACGAGGCTCTCGGCCCCGACCTGCCGGAACAGCGCCCCGGGTGTGGTTCACTGTCGGTCGATCCCTCCCGGGTCGATGAGCTCACCGTTCGTTTCAGCGGCTCCAAGCTACGTAGTCGCCGCATCGAGCTGGCCGAACTCGAAGACGACGTCGAGGCCGCCTTCGACCGCGGCTGGTCCGATGGCCTTCCCGTGGTGCCTCCCACCGAGGCGCGTGTGCTGCGCATGTTGGACGGCACGACCCGAGCCCCCGATGAGATCGTCGCCACCGTCGCTCCCGACCTGGCCGAGGTCAGCGTTGAGCAGGTCGCCATCAATGCGGTGTTGGCCGGATGCAAGCCTGAGTACCTCCCGGTTGTGCTGGCCGCCGTCGAGGCCGCCTGCACCGACGAATTCAACATGCACGGGCTGATCGCCACCACCTTCTTCTCCGGCCCCATCGTCATCGTCAACGGGCCAATCGCCTCCCGCATTGGGATGAACAGCGGCAACAACGTGCTCGGCCAGGGCAATCGAGCGAACCTGACCATCGGTCGTGCCCTGCAACTCGTGGTCCGCAACATCGGTGGGGGCCGCCCCCCACGCAACCTGAGCGGCAACGGTGGTGGCAGCGCCGGCGGCATCGACATGGCCCTCATGGGTGCCCCGAGCAAGATCGGGCTGAGCTTTGCCGAGCGGGAGGCAGACTCCCCCTTTGAGCCCCTGGCCACCGAGCGGGGCCTCGCGCCAGGCACCGATGCCGTCACTCTGTACGCCGGTCAAGGCCCAACGGCCATCGTCGATCAGCTGTCACGCACACCGGAGTCCCTGGCCCGGTCGATGGCCGGGGTGTTGGCCACAACATTCCACCCGAAACTGGTGATCGGGTTCGACGCCATGCTCATTGTCGGCCCTGAACACGGCAGGCTCTTCTCCCAGGCCGGGTGGGACAAGGCCCGCCTGCGGGCCGAACTCGACGAGTTGCTGGTTTTCGACACCGATCAACTGCTGCGGGGCGTCGGCGGTATCGACGAGGGACTACCGGCGGAGATGGCGGGCACCACCGTGCCCAAGTTCCGCCCGGGCGGTCTGCACATTGTTCACGCCGGCGGCGATGCCGGCCTGTTCTCCGCCGTTCTCGGCGGTTGGGTGGGAGGGCAGATGGGGAGCACCCCCGTTACCCGCGCTATCACCGGTATCGGCTGATGGACCCCACGACGCCAATGATCACCGCCTGTTACCTCATCAAATGTTCTCCATTGAAAGGAGCTGCCACATGACGGTTGTACTGGACCCGACCGCTGGCAAGTCAGCTCAGTCCATCGAAACTGTGCCTCGCCCGGCATCGGTCGAAGGACTAATGATTGGTTTGCTCGACATATCCAAGCCGAGAGGAAACAAGTTCCTCGACCGGCTGGAGGAACGACTGGTTGAAATGGGGGCCCAGGTGTCGCGCTACGCCAAGCCCACCTTCGCCAAGCCCGCTCCAGTCGATCTGCGTCACGAGATCGCCACCAACTGCGACGCGGTAATCGAAGCCCTGGCCGATTGAGGCAGTTGCACGTCGTGCAGTGTGCACGACATCGCCGACCTCGAGCGCCGTGGCGTCCCCGGGGTATTCGTAGCCAGTGAGGTCTTTGTCGACGCCGCCCAATCCCAGGGTGCCGCCATCGGGTTCCAACCGGCCCGCCACTTCGTTGAGCACCCGATCCAGGATCGGACCGACGACGAGATGGCAACCATCGCCGACAAGGCCATCGAAGCCCTGCTGGAGAAACTCACCCAGGGCTGAAGCCGTTGTTGTCCTGGTGCGCCCACCCATGGGTGCGCTAGGGCAACATCCAGCGCGACCCCTGGATGCGGGCCAGGCCGTCGTCAACCAACGAGGCGGCGATGCGTCGGGCGCGCACGGGATCGCCGGGCCAGCCCATGACGGCGGCCAGATCCTCCTCGCCAACCGATCCATGACACAGGGCCGCCACCAACCGCCCTCTCCCCTGCCGGTCCGACCCCTCGAACCGGCTCTGGGTCGACGAGACCCGGGCCGAGCCAACCGCCGGGTCGGGCTCGATGCTGCCGCTGGCGTACCAGCGGCAGCGGGTGGTGAACGGACAGCCGCCGCAACGCGGCGTACGGGCCCGACAATGGGCGGCTCCCACATCGAGCAGAGCCTGGTTCCAACGCCAGCCGTCATCGGTGGGCACCGCCTCGGACGCCAGGCGCTGCACCTCCGCCGGTTTCAGGCTCCGGCCAACCACCCGGGCCAGGATCCGTGCCACGTTGGTGTCAACCACGCCATCGTCGAGTTCATGGGCGAACACCCGGACCGCCCGGGCGGTATAGGGGCCGATACCGGGCAGGGCCAGCAGGTCGTCGAGAGCAGTTGGCACCTGGGCGGCGTGGCGATCCACCATCTGCTGTGCGCTGCGGTGCAGGGCCACCGCCCGCCGATTGTAGCCCAGGCCGGACCAGGCATCGATCACCCCTCCGGTGGTGGCCAGGGCGCAGGCGGTCACCGTTGGGAAACGATCGAGGAACTGGGGCCAGCGTTCGACCACCCGCCCCACCTGGGTCTGCTGCAGCATGAGTTCGGCCACCATCACCGACCACGGATCCCGGGTCTCCCGCCATGGCAGGTGCCGACCGTTGTGCTCAAACCAGTCCAGTAGCGGCGTTTGATCGAGCCAGACGTCGGGGCCGGAACCGACCCCGACGTCCTGCGATGAAGTCACCGGCGGTGGTCAGTCCTGGTCGGGCCAGATCTCGTCACCGTATGGCCGTTGGCGTTTGGGCGCGGCATCGGCCTTCCACACCAGCGCCTTGCGCTTGAAATAGCACACCTCTTCGCCCCGCTGGTTGATGCCCTTGGTTTCGACCTCGACGATGCCCCGATCGCCCTTGGACGACTCACGGGTGCTGAGAACCCGGCTCTCGGCGTAGATGGTGTCGCCATGGAAGGTCGGCTTGGGGTGCCGCAGGGTCTCGATCTCCAGGTTGGCGATGGCCGCCCCGGAGACGTCGGGCACGCTCATGCCAAGCACCAGGGAGTACACCAGGTTGCCGACCACCACATTCTTGCCGTGCACCGTCTCGTGCTCGGCGAACCAGACGTTGGTGTGCAGCGGATGGTGGTTCATCGTGATCATGCTGAACAGGTGATCATCGGCCTCGGTAATGGTCTTGCCCGGCCAGTGGCGATAGACGTCGCCCACTTTGAAGTCTTCCAGGTAGCGACCGAAGGGGCGCTCGTACACGGTCATGGTTGTCTCTCCGGTTCCATCATCAGGTTGTTGTCATCGGGTAACCGCCATTGGGCGATTGCCGTCAAGCTCTTTGTCATCGGGTAACCGTCCGGCAGCGTAGCGTGTGGGTCTGGCCCACCTGGAACCGCCGCGTCGGGCTCCGCGTCGGAGCGGATGTGAGCGAAGCCCGTCAGCGGTCTACTCTGCCGATTATGAGCGAACCAGATCTCTCCGAAGCTGCCGCCACCATCGAGACGGCGGCCGGCGTCGTCCGGGCCGGAACCAGGTCCCTGGCCGAGACCGGCTCAATCGATGCCGATCAGGTGTTGGCCTACGACCTGGCCCACGCCGCGGCGGCGGTGGAAACGGCCAGAGCCATGCTCGACTACGGGGCCAAGGGCGAGTTGGAGGCCAAACTGACCTGTGTCTTCGTTGCCGACGTCGTTGCCGACCTGGGAGCGAAGATCTGGGGTCGCGAAGCGGTCTGGAACACCACCGCCGACGCCCTCGACCCGGCCCGGGCCTTCGTCGCCGCCTGGCGCGACCCGGCGGTACTGGCCTCGCTGGCGGGCCAGGACGGCCCCCGCCACCTCGATGATGACTTCGAGCTGGTGCAGGACACCTTCCGCAAGTTCGCCGACGAGCAGGTGGCGCCCCTGGCCGAACACATCCACCGCGACAACAGCGACATCCCCGAGTCCCTGATCCAGGGACTGGCCGACATGGGCCTGTTCGGGCTGTCGATCCCCGAGGCCTACGGTGGGTTCGCCGGGGGCGGCGAATCGGACTACTACGGCATGGTCATCGCCACCGAGGAGCTGAGCCGGGCCTCACTGGGGGCGGCCGGCTCGCTCATCACCCGACCGGAGATCCTGACCCGGGCCCTCGAAGCGGGCGGAACCGAGGATCAGAAGCAGACCTGGCTACCCCGCCTGGCCACCGGTGAGATCATG
>Ga0316192_10000410_pt1 | contig 31340 bp, 28 predicted proteins | sample MerIslwburrow_MG_FD_204931 | JGI IMG/M metagenome (GOLD analysis project Ga0316192, IMG submission 204931) | Coastal sediment microbial communities from Maine, United States - Merrow Island worm burrow | ecosystem: Environmental > Aquatic > Marine > Coastal > Sediment | place: USA: Maine...
CCGCCGCGTTCAAGCCCGATTCTATTTCCAATAACATTTATTTTCTAAATTTTAAAAAAGCTCGACCACATCTTAGCCAACCTGAAAATGGCCGCCTTGCAATACATCAAAAAATTCAATGTCGGGGTTGACGATTAACACATTAAAGCCAAACAGACCCTTAATGTTGGCCGGAACCCTGTAAAAGACGTCGAAGCAAGGGAAGTTCGGCGCTTGTTGCATGACAAAACTATAGCTTGCCAAAGGCTGCATCTTTCTCAGATCATAAGTTAACCACTCAACCTGAAATTTAACTTTGCTCTTAAGGTTAACGAATAGTTTCGAGGCGGCGCATCTTACCTGAAAAATCATTTCGCTGCCGGCGACAAAATGGGTTTGCGGCTTCCCTTTCATATACGTTTGCGCTGTCAGTGCTGTGAAGTAATTTTCCGTATTCCCAACACGTTCGACAATGGCGTCTTCTATTTTTTCATTCAGTTCAATCCGATGAATTTCAAATTTTGATTTTTCTGTCGAGCCGCCGGATGTCTTAGCCGGGGATTCATGATTTTCATTCGATCGCGACTTTTGCGTCTTGTTTTCCATGCCATTTTTGCCTGTATTCAGAAAGGAAACGGCCTTGTCACTTCGCAAAGATTTGGGTTGATACTTAGAGGTCATACCGCACCGTTTTTGTAAAAATACAATTCCAATTTGTTGTTTGGTTATCCGGTTTTTTATAGTTTTAGCATGTTTTGACTGTTAAGGTTTTCAGATGAATCAGTCATGCTGCTTTGTAGCAATAGAACGTCTTTGTTGTCAAAAAAGCGACGTTAAATGAAAGCCGATCCGCCGCATAGCGACCGACCGGCTCTCCCCGGGTTCAACCCAACAATAAATTATTGAAGCCCTACTACTGCTACTAACCTGCGACTGTTACATTGGCGGCGACTTCGTGACAGGCGATTGGTTGGCAGGCAAAGCATTCTTCAAAACAGCAGAAGTCAAACAGTTCCGAATGTGGCAGATAAATCGTTGCCGCATAAGTAAAGACGCCCCTTTCAGTGCATTGGAATTTAGCGCGAATTCTTGTAAATGTGGTGTTGCACTTTAATTTGGACTCTACCGTGGTGCAATATGCCTGCACGGAACCGCAGGAAGCGAGATTCATCACATGAAATTCTGCCCGGTAATCCACTTCGAGATCACCCAGCAGTTCGCTGTGATAGATATCCATGACAAGATAAAATTCGTCACCGTGTTGAACAACACGAACAGGCTGACCTCTTTTGTCCAGCACTTTGCAATCCTTGATGCAGAGCTCTACAGGTCCTGGCACCGAAGCGCGATAAGGTTTCAGAATCGCGCTGTCGACGTCAGGTTGCATTTTGGTCGAGATAAGAACTTGTTCAGCAGGCATAGTAGCCTCCTTTTCTAAATGAATAATGATTTGTTTAGTGGCGTGGAAGAACTCCTTTTTCTCAGTCACGTTTTTTGCTGGAACCAAACGCATAAAGGTTCAACACCATTTTCAGCGACAGAAAGGAGGTCAGGCGCCACTTTGATTAAAAAGTGATATTCCATCCATAATTATTGCCCTATTATAACAAGACAACAAAAAGATCCTGTTTTCCCGTTAATATGTTATTTTTTTAAAAATTTGTCGAAATGAGGGATGGAGTCCGGGATAATCGAATCGGGTAATTTGCGCATTTCCTGCCGACCAATTCATGGTTTGCATAACATGACGGCGCCGAATCGGGTCTATGTTTTATCTGCCTTGATATTCTTTTAGAGTTTTCATCGTAATAATTTGGAATAAATTCGGTTTTATCGGTGCCACAAGTCAGTGTAAACAAGGTAAAGTTTGTATAATATCTTTGCCGTTAGTACTATAGTGAATTGGCAAGGCGCCTCTCAGCTTTTCTATCCATCAGGCGTTGTAACGCTACAAAAAAGAAATGGCGACAGCATAATGAATATCGAAAAACAAATTCAGAAGTGGCTTGACGCGGGAGACATTTCCCCTGAGCAAGCTCAAAAAATGTTTTCGGATGTAAATCAGAAAAGCAAAGAGGAGCGGTTTGGAAAAGTCATCGTCGCAATCTCCGCCATTGGCGCGACCTTGCTCGGAATTGGCGCCATCTTGTTTGTCGCTGCCAATTGGGAGGAGACGCCCGCGTTAATGAGGGTGTTTATTTTGTTGGGCAGTGATTTTGGCGCCTATTACCTTGGCTATCGGTTCAGATACCAGAAAAAAAATCTGCCAAAAGTTGGCGCTTCTTTGTTTTTGTTGGGAGCTATCCTTTTTGGGGCGAATGTCTTCCTGATTGCCCAAATCTATAACATCAACGCAAACTCGCATGTGTTGGCGCTAATCTGGCTTATGGGCATTTTGCCGCTTGTCTATGCCTTCCGGTCGGAAGCCATCGCAGCGCTTGCATCTTTGCTATTTTTTGTCTGGACGGGCTTGTTTTTTTTTAACGACGGCTTCTCAAATGATAATACAATTTTCGTGTTCCCGGTTTTCAGCCTGGCGGCGGGCGTATTGCTTTTTGGCATTGGCGGAATGCATTATTTAAAGCCGGGATTAATTAAAGTGGCCAGAATATTTCGCCTGGCTGGAGTCAAAGTTGCGATGCTTTCTATGTTTCTGCTTACTTTCAAACCTTTAACGGGAGGTGGCGGCATACATTGGTTTCGTATTGCGCGACCGATGGAAAATATCCCTTCTCAGTTGCGCATCGGAGTTGTATTGTTTTCGATTTTGGCAATCTTGAGTATGGTTGTTAATTTGTTTTTTAATCCCACCCGATCAAAAAACAATATATATGAGCACGGAATTGCTTTGGGGTGTTTTAGCTTTGCGTTTCTTTTCATTTTTGCTTCCACTGAACACACTTCCAACGCCGTCCTTTACAATCTGCTCTTTGGCGGACTAACACTGTTTTTAGTTTACATTGGCTATCAGCGGTTAGACCTTAAAATTGTTAATATTGGCATATTTTGGCTTTCTGTTTTTGTTCTGGCAAAGTATTTTGATTTTTTCTGGGGTTTGCTGGATAGATCGCTGTTTTTTATGGTTGGCGGTTTCATTTTGTTTTTGGGAGGAGTTGCTCTGGAAAGAAAAAGAAGGCAAATTAAAGAAGCTGTGGGAATAAGTGATGCGACCTAAGATGAACAAAAAAAGAAGCTTTATCCTGATTGGTATTTTGTGGGTTGTGATTCTTGGCGGATTTGTCGCCTTCCAGGAGTTTACGCTTCGAACAGGAAATGAAATTTTACTAAAAATAATACCTGTTGACCCAAGAGATTTATTTCGAGGCGACTATGTGATTTTAAGCTATGAGATAAGCGTCTTGAACACGGACGCCTTATCTTACCAAGGCTCTTCTTTTAAAGTGGGCGACAATGTTTACGTTTTATTGAATGTAGACGCAAATAAAATCGGCTCGCTCGCTGATATTGAAAAAAAACGTCCGGATAACGGGCTTTTTATCAAAGGTGTGGTCAAGGGCGCTGAGACGAATCGGTTGCGCGTTGAGTATGGCATTGAAAGCTATTTTGTCTCGGAAGGAAAGGGCAAAAAAACTGAAAAAATGCGGTGGAAGATCCATACAAAGGTTGCTGTTGATCGTTTTGGCAATGCGGCAATTAAATCTTTAGTTGTGGACGAAAAAGATATTGAGGATGTTATCAGGTTGAGTGAAACCGGTTTATAACTCCTACGCTAAGCCGGTGAGAATTGCAAAGGCTTTGCCGTAGTACTTGAAAAAAGAAACTCCAGCTATTAGCTTTCAAGCTTCCAAAGCGACACAAAAGGAGTATCGTCGTAAAGTTGTTTATGGTAAATTACGTAAAAATATTGGTTTAACTTTGCGTCGTCTCTATGATTACAGAGGTATTGAAATAGTTGAAGTGACAACTTGCCGAGATCATCTTCTCGGTGTTTATCGATACCGCCGCAATAAATGAAAAGAATTTTAATCTATTTGTCATTTGCCCTTGAATTTTCACTTTTATTCGAGCATCTTTTCCCACTCGGTTATACGAAGCTGTCTTTGTCAAAATGAAATCTTGCCCCACCGCGCTGCAACCAAATGTAAACCTTTTTAATTGAGTCTTCGTTTACAAAAAAACTGACGCATTTTTTAATCTGGAATTAACAAGCGAAACAAATTAAAACTTACTCAAATCAACCCATTTCGTATATATGAAAACCGTTTCAGCCACTTTACTCAATGCAATATTTCACAATGCATTAAAGTTGGGAATTGAGAAAAATACGCTACTGGAAAAAGCGGGCATTGATGAAAGCCACTTCTCAAACCCAGATAGCCATGTTCCATGTATTTTCAGCGCTAAGCTGCTGCAGGCCGCGTCTGAACTTTATCATGAACCCGATTTAAATGTGTCCATTTTTCTGGGGCAACATTTTCAGCCTTTTCACCTTAATTTGTTCGGATATCTAATTCTGAATTCACCCACCATGCGCGAAGCGTACAAGCGAGCCATTGATTATCAAGTTCTCGTTGGCGACGGACTGCATATTTCCTTTGTTGAAGGAGATGGCGTTGCCCGAATTCGAATTATGATTATCGAGCCTGAAATGCTCCCCTATAAACGTTGCCTGATGGACTGGCACCTGGCCATGCACGTCGCGCTGCATCGACAGTTGCTTGGCGTTGACAGCTGTCCTGAGATGATCTATATGGAACACAAGGCGCCGGAAAATTTGCAAGCTCACCAAGATTTTTTTCGTTGCAAACTAACCTTTGACGCTGATAAATATGAAATTGTGGTTGCTGAGAAACTTTTAGACAGAAAACTGAAATTTGCAAATCCTCAACTCTATCTCATGTTTCAAAAAATGGCGGATGAACTGCTGTTGGTAATGACCGGTGAACGTCTGTTTAGCCGAAAAGTCAGCCAATATTTACTGGAGTTAATCCCGGTTAAAAAAACCAGCATCGAAGATGTTGCCACCCGAATGGCAATTGGCGTGCGAACGCTGCAACGAAAACTGAATGAAGAAAATGTGTCCTTTCATGAACTATTGAATGATGTTCGCAAAGAACTCGCCCTTCATCATCTCGCCGGTCAGCAGCTTTCAATTTCTGAAATTTCTTACCTTCTTGGCTTTGCCGAACCGAGCGTCTTTCATCGCTCTTTCAAAAAATGGACGGGTCAGACACCAAAAGACTATCAACAAACCAGAGTTGGCTCTTCCACTTGATTAGGTGGCTGTAAGGTTTTATATTCGCAATCACATCGGGCGCCATGCGGGATAGCCACTGTTGCCATTTTTTCACTAACTGACAAAATGACAACAAAAAAATAACTTCGCAAAGACTATGTCGCGACAGAAAAAGATTTTCGCTGTGACAATCTCAACGATCATGTTTATTGAAGAACAAATTACTCAATTATTAACATAAGGAAGAAAAATGGCTCAATACATTATCACTTACCTGGGTGGCGAACAGCCATCCACACCAGAGGCAGGCAAACAGCATTTCGCAAAATATAAAGAATGGTTAGCTGCATTGGGCGACTCGGCGGTCAGTCCAGCCAATCCGTTAAAGAATACCAAAACAGTAAGTTCTGACGGCGTGGTCACCGCTGGAAGCGCAACTGCAATGTCTGGCTACACCATAATTGAAGCTGATTCTATGGAGGCGGCTCTTGAGATTGCGCAAGCCTGCCCTTTTCTTGAAATCGGCGGTTCGCTTGAGGTGTCAGAGTTAATGCGGATGCCGGGCTGAAAATTGGCGGCGCACTGGTAATGCAATAGAACTTGCCGATGAAAAAATCAGAAGAAAGTTCCGGTTCAATCCGTCTGAAGTCGTAGCTAAACCATTTTATCAAAAATCCGGGAACCCTTTTAGAGAGGCGGCTCTTTCGCGCCAAATTCAAACACGACCTGTTTTGGTCTACAACTACCCGGTTTAATTTCATCTCTGACTTACACCGCTTTTCACGGAGTAGAACGATTGAATTCATATAGCCATATAATTCTGCGGCGAATAGCGATATTCTTACAGAAGTGTACAGACTTGCCGTTAAGGGTTGCTCGCGCTGAAGTATTTTTTTCTATTTACTTCTTATTCAAACATCTAAATCGCGCCGCTGAGCTTAATTGCTGACAATTCTTCTCATTCACCCTTTGATTGCAAATAAAAAAAATGGACAAAAAACAACTCAGCAAGATACTTGACGAAATTGGCCTGCTGCTTGAAATTAAAGGTGAAAATCCTTTTAAAAGCAGGGCTTACACCATGGGCGCCCGGACAATTTTATCACAAAGCAAAGAGCCAGTCGAACTCGTCAAATCTGGTGAAATCAACCAAATCAAGGGAATTGGAAAAGCTCTGGTTGAAAAAATAACCGCATTGGCCACCACGGGCAAATTAGAATATTATGACAAACTCAAAGCCTCTGTTCCGCCAGGTCTTGTTGAAATGACAGCCATTCCCGGATTTGGCCCCAAAAAAGTAAAGAAAGTATACAACACACTTGGCATTGTCAGTGTCAGCGAGTTGGCGCAGGCTTGCCTTGAAAACCGTCTTGTCACCCTGGAGGGATTTGGCGCAAAAAGCCAGGCGAAAATCCTGCAAGGAATCGAATTTTTGAAGAAATATCAGGATCGCCATTTGTTTCATCGGGCGGAACAGGCGGCGACGCCAATCGTCGATGCGATTAAAAATCATCCAAAAGTGATTCGCGCAGCCTTGGCCGGAAGTCTGAGACGGAAGAAAGAAACCATTAAAGATATCGACATTGTCGCAAGCGTTGAAGCGAATGATATTGATGAAGTGATGCATTTTTTTGTTTCCCTGCCCAGTGTCGAGTCCATCACAGGTCAGGGAAATACAAAAGCCAGCGTGATTTTGCGACAAGGTATTTCTGCGGATTTGCGTTTGCTGTCTGACGCGAAATTTGCCTTCATTTTGCATCACTTCACCGGTTCTGCCGAGCACAACACCAGCCTGCGCAGTCTGGCCAAAAAACAAGGATTGAAAGTCAGTGAGCACGGGCTGTTTCGCGGCGAAGATGAGCTAATTTCATGCGCAACCGAAGCGGAAATATTCGAGAAACTGGGCTTAGCATATATCCCGCCTGAGCTTCGCGAAGACGCTGGCGAGTTGGCGGCCGCCAAAGGCGATATGCCTGACCTGATTGAAGAAAATGATATCCGGGGTATTCTCCACTGCCACTCCACTTTCAGCGACGGCGCCAATACTGTGGAGGAAATGGCCGCGGCAGTGCGAAAAAGGGGCTGCGAGTATTTCGGTTTGAGCGATCACAGTCAAGTTGTGGTTTATGCGCGCGGCCTTGAGTCGAAACGGGTCAGAGAGCAACATGCATTGGTTGACGAACTCAATCAGGGCTTCGATGACTTCAAAATTCTCAAAGGCACCGAATGCGATATACTTAATGATGGTTCGCTTGATTATCCAGACGATATTCTCAGTTCTTTTGATTTTGTGATCGCTTCGGTGCATAGCAATTTAAACATGCCAAAAGAAGCGGCCACCGAACGGGTTCTCAAAGCGATAAACAGTCCGTTTGTCAATATTCTCGGACATCCAACCGGTCGACTTTTACTTGGACGCGAGGGCATGCCGCTTGACATGCAGCGCGTTATCGACGCCGCTGTTAAAAATGACGTTTCAATAGAAATAAACGCCAGTCCGCATCGTTTTGATTTGGACTGGCGATATTGCAAATACGCCAAAGAACAAGGCGCAATGATTAGCATTAATCCGGATGCGCATAGCGTGGAAGGTTTGGAGGATATGCGTTACGGAGTTGGCATTGCGCGCAAAGGCTGGCTGGAAAAAAAGAACGTTTTAAACGCGCTTTCTTTGCCTGAAATTGAAAAATTTTTTCAGCGCAAACGCAACCGGCTTTAAGCAAAAACACCTTAAGGAGATTCAAAAAGATGCAGCTGGACAGGAATCATCAGGGCTGATTTTGGGCGGAATGCTCATTTTTTCAGGCGTCGCTTTTTTTGCTAAAAATCAATTAAAGTGGCTTTGCGGCGGCATTAAAACAAAATCATGCTTGAATGTCAATCAAACCTGAATGAAAAACCTGTTTGTTCTTATTGGTGGCAAGCAAAAACATTCAGATTTATGAGACGCATGTTGAAAGACTCTGCGCAACCGCATTGCAAATATTAGCAAACGCAAGGCTGCGGCGGGAAGGTCTGTTACGGCGCGCATTTTAAAAAGCTCTCTTACCGGTTTGCCTCCCTTCTTGCATAAGGCTATTGACTTTGACCTAAAAAATCTTTCATTAATAGCCTGAATTTTAACCAGTGGAGACCTAATCGCGCGGCCGAGGTCTCAGTGAAATATCAACAGTTGGAAGGATATCATTTCTTGGAATCGAAAGAACTTGCAGAAAGAATCGCCGAGCTTGCGCTTGAGAAAAAAGCGACGAATGTGATAACAATGCATGTCAGACCGTTAACGACAATGGCAGATTATTTTGTGATCTGCTCGGGGGAGACCAGCACACAGGTAAAAGCCATTGCCGATCACATTGTCTTTGAGTTAAAATCGGCGCGCAACCGACCGCTCAGCACTGAAGGTCTCTCAAACAAGGAATGGGTGTTGCTCGACTACATTGATGTTATCACACATGTTTTTCAGCCACATAAAAGGGAATTTTTCGCCCTTGAAAATTTATGGGGCGACGCTGAAATATGTGAATTTAAGGATGAAGAATGAATGGCGAAGATTATTTGCGCACCCAACTGATTGCCGCTTTAAAGAAAACCGGTTTTGCCCAGCCCGAAGAAATATTTGTTAACCTAGAACGCCCCAAAATTGCCGGGCATGGCGATCTCGCCACAAACATTGCAATGCTTTTGGCGCCGAAAATAAAACGTAATCCGCGAGAAATTGCCGCGGAGCTGCTCGCCGCTTTACAGTTAGACAGAACTTTGATTGCAAGTGCCGAAATAGCTGGCGCCGGGTTTATCAACTTTCGCTTTGCAAATCAATACTACCACGCGGTTGTAAAAGACATTCTCAAACAAAAAGCAGCCTATGGACGCTCCACTTGGGGCGACAATCAGCGTGTGCAGATCGAGTTCATCAGCGCCAACCCCACTGGTCCGCTTAATATAGTTAGCGCCCGAGCCGCCGCAGTTGGCGATGTTCTGGCAAATCTGTTTAACGCGGTTGGCTATGCAGTGGAGCGCGAATACTATGTGAATGATGCAGGCCGGCAGGTGCGCCTGCTGGGTCAGTCTGTCAGCTCCCGATATATGGAGTTGTTGGGCAAAGAGGAGCCCTTTCCTGAAGATGGTTACCACGGCGACTACATCCGTGAGGTTGCGCGCGAAATACTCAGGCAACACGGTGAGGTCTTTGTTGAAAAAAGCCCCGGACAACGTCAACTTGAGTTGTCTGAAATTGCGCTGGAGAGCTTACTGTCCACACACAAATCGGTTTTAAAACAATATCGCTTGCAGTTTGACAACTGGTTCCGCGAGCGCACTTTGAGGGAGAGCAACGCCCATTTAGACATTCTTGCGACTCTTACCGAAAAAGGCTTTGTTTATGATCTGGAAAACGCCAAATGGTTCAAGTCAACCCAGTTTGGCGATGAAAAAGACCGCGTGCTTGTCACCAGCGAAGGAGAGCCAACTTACTTCCTTGTCGACATTGCATATCATGCGGATAAATTTGAACGCGATTTCGTGCAACTGTATGATCTTTGGGGGCCGGATCACCACGGATATATACCTCGCATGAAAGCGGCTCTGCTCGCGCTCGGCTATCCAGCCAAAAGCTTTGAAGTCAACATTATACAACAAGTAAATTTGATTGAAGACGGCGCAGTGGTGAAAATGTCGAAACGCGCCGGAAAAATTATTCTGATGCAGGAATTGCTCGATGAAGTCGGGGTGGATGTCGCGCGATTTTTCTTCACCGCTCGCCGCAGTCAAAGCCCGCTTGACTTTGATATGGATCTGGCCAAAAACACCTCAGACGAAAATCCGGTTTATTATGTGCAATATGCGCATGCGCGAATTTGCAATGTTATTGGCCACGCCGCCGCGCAAGGCGTTCAGTTTGATCCGGAGGCAGATCTAGACGCGCTTGCACAGGAGCAGGAAATAACATTAATCAAAAAGTTGGCTGAATTTCCGCAGACCATTTCAAAAGCCGCCAAGCTGTTAGAGCAACATCGAATTCCAACATATTTGCAAGATTTGGCAGGTTTGTTTCATCGGTTCTATCATCACTGTCGTGTGGTTACGGACGACAAACAATTAACTTTGGCGCGGTTGTCTTTGGTAAAAGCGACTCAAATAGTGGTTGCAAACGCCTTGGCGCTGTTGGGGGTTTCCGCGCCGGAACAAATGTAATTTCAGGAAGATAAAAAAGGAAGCGTTATGAGCATTCTAGTAGTTGGGTCAGTTGCCCTTGACACAGTTAAAACACCTTATGGAGAAATTGAAGACGCCCTTGGCGGAGCCGCAACCTATTTTGCCGCAGCCGCCTCCTATTTTGCGCAGGTAAACCTGGTTGGCGTTGTCGGAGATGACTTCGACCATAATCAAATTGAATTTTTGAAATCGCGAAATGTTGACCTGACAGGTCTGGAACGGCAAACCGGCAAGACTTTTCGTTGGGGAGGCGTCTATTCAAATGATATGAATGATCGTGAAACCACTTTCACGCATTTGAATGTTTTCGAAAGTTTTAGCCCGAAAATTCCTGAATCCTACCGCGACAGTGAATATATCTTTTTGGCCAATATCGCTCCAGAGCTTCAACTGGACGTATTAAAACAGGTTCACTCACCTAAACTGGTTGCCCTTGACACCATGAACTTTTGGATTGAAGGCGCCTTGCCAGCTTTGCAGGAAGTTCTGGGGAAAGTCGACATTCTACTGATTAATGACTCTGAAGCAAAACAGTTAGCCGGAGAAAACAATCTGGTCAAGGCAGCGCGGGCAATCCATAAGATGGGTCCCAAAACGCTGATCATTAAAAAAGGCGAACATGGCGCACTGCTGATTCCGAATGACATGAACTTTTTTGTTGCGCCCGCCTATCCACTGGAAACCGTATTTGATCCAACTGGCGCAGGCGATACTTTTGCAGGCGGCTTTATGGGATATTTAGCCAGAACAAATTCGATTAACAAAGAAAGTTTGAGTCAGGCGCTAATTGCCGGCAGCGCAATGGCTTCATTATGCGTGGAAAAATTTAGCCTGGAACGGCTGAAAGATCTTACCGGCGCGCAAATACACGGACGTGTTCAGGAATTCAGTAAAATGATGCATTTCGATGCGGACGGCGCGGGATTTAACCTCTAACCAACCTGCAAACCCAGAAGAAAACTCTCATCGCCAAATCTCAAAATGCAAATTATTTGAGATTTGACTTTTCTATAAGGCATCGCTAAAAAGATGAACATAACCACAAAATCCTTTTCCATTTCGACTCAGGGCCATACCGATATTATTAATATTACGGCTGAGGTAGCCAACAAAATAAAGGAGTCCGGTTTTCAGGAAGGAACTCTCACTGTCTTTGTCGCAGGCTCAACCGCCGGTGTCACCACCATTGAATTCGAGCCGGGTTTGCTACAGGATTTGCCTGAAGCGTTTGAGGAATTTGCGCCAATGGATCAAACTTATCACCACGACGCCGCCTGGGGCGACGGCAACGGTTATGCGCATGTCCGCGCCGCCATCTTGGGGCCAAGCGTAACCATTCCGGTGCAAGCGGGAAAACTCATCCTCGGAACCTGGCAACAAATTGTGTTAATCGACTTTGACAACAAGTCTCGCAACCGGGAAATAATTGTGCAGATCATGGGTCGATAGTCGGGGGAAATTGTCGAGCAAATATCGTCAATATTGCGTCAATATCCTGCTCATTAATTTTGGGATTAATCTTCCGTTCATCGATCAACTTTACTTTGCGCGTCGCGTTTTCAAAGAAAATCGAATGTTCAGCAAGTTGCCGGTTAGACATTTTTTCGCTTCGGGTGTTCCGTTTAAAGTCTTTGGTTGATTTCCTTAACTTTGTTTGAAGCGCATAGACTTTTGCTGCAGTAAGCTCAATATCCAAAACTTTTCGTTTATACTTCTCCAGCCTGCGAATGGACAAAATAATTTCTTCAGCCAAACCAATGACCTGCAAACCGCGAGCCTTCGGGTTGCCGGGCAAATCGTCCATATAGTGATTTGCGCACTCAAACCGAAAAAAGATATTCTGCCAGCTTGCAGAACTCCACCAACGCTCCTTGGATGAAATAGTGTCCATAACGGTCACGGATTTCTTTTTATATGGGATTGATGTTGATATTTCGACGACATAAGAACCTTTCTTGCCGCCAAAACCGAGCTTTGATTTTCCATCCTTGCCGTAAACTTTTGACCCTTTCGCAACGATCCGACCTCTTATTTTTCCCATTTTGGGTGGCCTAAATATCGCCATGTCTTGCAGGTTGAAAAGCTCTTGCAACAAAGCAAGAAACTTTGCGGCTGGCAGCTTCTGCGCGGAAGCCTTTTTGGCGGAAGATTTTAAAAGAGTCGCTCGAAAGACGCTGCAAATGATCGACTCTGCCTGTACTAATGCAGCATCGTGGATGTCGTCGCGCTTCTTGTCGATAAGGCTATCGGCGACCATAGCAATTCTCGCGGCCTCCTTCAGGTTTTTATCGACGATCAGGGAGTCGTTGGCTGCAAAAATGGCGTTATTAGATGTCGCCTGACAGGGGCTGTGGCTAGAAAAAAACGCCAAAAGCATGAGAATTACATATTTCATTCGATGAAAACTCCATAAACTTCATATATTTGTCGTGATGGTAATTTTATTAAATAACGCATGTCAAAAACAAAAGCAATAAGAAAACGTACAGGCGCATTGAGTTTGTCTCTGACCAAAAAGTGAATACCGACCTATATCTTTTCAAGTCTCTTACAGATCTGCTGAAAAAAAATGAAAACGTTATATTTATTAAGACATGGACAGGCAAAATGGCCGGAAGCCGGTCAGGACGACTTTCAACGCACATTGAGCCCAAAAGGTGAGTTGGACGCGCAAATCATGGCGCAGAAAGTAGTCCAAAACGCCACCGCGCCTGAAATAATTATCTGCAGCAATGCCCCGCGCGCGTTCGACACAGCAAAACTTATTGCTTTGGAGATCAATCTTGCCGAAGAAAATATTCAAGCCGAAGAACGGCTATATCTTGCGGGCAAACTAGCGTTGTTTAGCACGCTCATTGATATAAAACCTGCTATTGAGAGCCTTTTGCTAGTTGGCCATAATCCGGGGTTGACTGAATTTGCCAGATACCTGGCCGGACGCCCCTTTCCCTCCTTGCCGCCGTGCGGTCTGGTGTGCATTGAATTTAACCACCAACAATGGAATAATCTCATAGAAGGGAGCGGGAAGCTTGCTTTTTTTGCTGAACCTGATATGATATAAAACAGCCTGCCGCAAGACATTCAAACCATTTAGACATCGAAACATACAGTTTATCCTGCAAATTACTCATTTTGTCTTTCATCTCTTTTTTGCAACAATTGAATTTTTATATTTAAACAACGGGAAGAGCGCGTCGGCGCTTCTAATTCTTAAATGAATGGTTGCGTCGACGATTTTTTATTGCCACGCCTCCTTCAAGCCTCTCTTTCTTGTTCAAAACAACGACCTCACAGAGCCATTCAGCCACCTTTTTTGAAGTTGACAATCGCATCAGAATTCGATATAATAACCCTTTATTTTTTTTGGGGAAAACACCGATATTATGAGTGCAAGATTCAAAGTTCTCTGGGTTGATGATGAAATCGAACTGCTGCGCGCCCATATTCTTTTTTTAGAGGACAAAGGCTACTTGGTTCGACCTGTCACCAACGCGGATGACGCGATAGCTCAAATTCAGAACGAACAGTTTGATGTTGTTTTGTTAGATGAAATGATGCCGGGCAAAGACGGCCTTACGGCGCTTGGCGAGATAAAAGAACTTCAACCGTCGCTTCCTGTTGTAATGGTGACCAAAAGCGAAGAAGAGTCGTTAATGGAAGACGCCATTGGCAGCAAAATTGATGACTATTTGACCAAACCGGTAAACCCCTCACAAATCCTGCTCACACTGAAAAAAATTCTGGAAGGAACCAAAATAACCGGCGCGCGGATTTCCCGCGATTATATTGCCGAGTTTAATGAAATTTCCACCCGACTGAGCGGAGATTTAACCTGGCAGGATTGGATTGACATTCACATGCGGTTAAGTGAATGGGAAGTTGAAACGGATCGATATAGCGAACTGGGGCTTAAGCAGACCTTAAGCGATCAAATTAAAGAGTGTAACGCTGAGTTTGGAAAATTTATCGAAGAACATTATCCAGTTTGGCTAACCATGAATGCGCCCGAACGCCCCTTTCTGTCAACCGATGTTTTCCGGCAGTTTGCGGCTCCGCACCTTGGTGAAGATAACAATGTTGTTTTTTTTGTTATTGACAATTTAAGGCTCGACCAGTGGCTTACGTTAGAACCTCTATTACAGCCATACTTCCAAATTCAAAAAGATTTCCATCTCTCAATATTGCCAACAGCAACGCCATTTTCACGCAATGCAATTTTCAGCGGTCTCTTTCCCGCCGAAATTGAAAAACAACATCCTGACCTGTGGCAGTTTGGCGACGATGACGAGCACAGTTTAAACCGACATGAACACCAATTGCTTGATCGCCAACTTGAGAAACTTGGCGTCAACCTGAAACCCGGCTCCCGTTATATTAAAATCATCGATACTAAAGAAGCCAAAAATGTTGCGAGCAAATTAGGCTCTTACGCCAATATACCGCTGCTGTCCATTGTTCTGAATTTTGTTGATATTCTGGCGCATAGCCGCAGCGACTCTGATGTCTTGAAAGAAATAACGCCGGATGAGTCGGCTTATCGCTCGCTGACCAGTTCATGGTTTAAGCATTCCTATGCTTTTCAAATGTTAAAAGAACTGGCTCAGTTCGGCAGCACCATCGTGCTGACCACAGATCACGGCAGCGTGCGCGGTTTGCGTGGCGCAAAGGTAATCGGCGATCGCCAGACATCCACAAATCTACGTTATAAATATGGCAGGGCGTTGAAAGTTGACCCCAAAAATGCAATTATTGTCAAGGATCCATCCACCTATAAATTGCCCAATCTGGGGTTGAATTCGAATTACCTGATAGCCAAAGAAGACTTCTTTTTTGTTTATCCAACAAACTATCATCACTATCTCAATTATTATCACGACACGTTGCAACATGGCGGGGCGTCCATGCAGGAAATGATTTTACCCGTCATCACGCTGCGACCCAAAAAATGATCTCCGTTGCATGATTGAGGAACAGAACATTCAAGAGTTGCACGATGGGATGACATTCATCACGCAAAACGATGACGAAACGGTCGCTTTGGGAAAATCTTTTGCAACTTTCTTAAAACCGGGAGATGTGGTCGCGCTTTACGGCGAAATGGGCAGCGGTAAAACAACCTTTGTGAAAGGAATTGCGCAGGGAATCAACAGCAATAACTTTGTCAGCAGTCCAACCTTCACCCTGATCAATATTTATGAGGGCGCGCCGCCGATTTATCATTTTGATTTTTACAGGGTTTCCACCTCGAATGAGGCTTGGGAGCTGGGCTGCGCTGAATATTTTGAAGGCGATGGCGTCTGCCTGATTGAATGGCCTGAACGCGTCAGTGAGATACTGCCCGAAAGCCGCATGGAATTTCACTTTGAAAACAGATTTTCCTACGGCAATCTCAACCAGCGCCAATTAACCTTCAGGAAAACATGAAAATTTTAGCGATTGACACGGCAACCGAAATGTGCGGAGCAGCCATAACCGACAACGAGGTTCTCATTGCCGAACATAGGCTCAACCGTAAAAACATGCACAATGAAACATTGGTTACAACCATCGATGGGCTGCTGACGCTCGCAGGCCAGCAGTTAGACGACATCGACGCGATTGCAATTTCAGCGGGTCCGGGTTCCTTTACAGGCCTGCGCATCGGTTACAGCGTTGCAAAAGGGTTGGCTTTTTCGCATGGAATAAAAATCATTCCGGTCAATACACTTGATGTAATCGCATCGAATGTTGCTTTTTGGCAGGGAGATGTTGTTGTTGCCATAAAAGCCCGTTCAACAGAATGCTACATTGCTAAATACCAAATTGCAGCCAGACCGAAAAGATTGACTGATTATATGCTTATCAATTTAGCGGAGCTTCAAACCATACTTTCCGAAGGGACTTTATTTATCATGAATCCGCACGGATTTATTGCACAAATAAGTGGTTGCAGGGTTGCCGACGTTGAACTTGCTGTATCGCGCCCCGCCAATATAGCAAGACTTGCAATGACCCGAGAGCCTGTTGCGCCGGAACTTCTTGAGCCTGGATATTTGAGTGAGTTTCAGCCAAAACGAAAAAAGTCAATCATGGCGGACTGATGGAAAATCAAGCAATAAAGACCCAAACAATAAGCCCGAATGGCATGATAATCCGAAAAATGGAAATGGCCGACTTGGAATACATTCTTCAGGTTGAAAACGAATGTTTCCCTGATCCGTGGACTAAAAACAACTTCACTTCGGAAGTGCTCGAAAATAAGCATTCCAACCCGTGCGTTGTTGAGTACGAAAATAAAATTGTTGGCTATGCGGTATATTGGTGCTTTGACATTGAAGCCCATATTGCTAACTTTGCAGTGACAAATAAACATAGACGGAAAAAAATCGGCAGCCTTCTCCTGGAGTATATCTTTGAGGATGTGGCTTGTCGGAATATCACCAAAATATATTTAGAAGTCAGGGCTTCAAATGAAGCCGCCAGAAGTTTATATACAAAATATGGTTTTGTTGAAGATTACATTCGAAAAAATTACTATTTAAAAGAAAAAGATGACGCCATTCTAATGAGCTTATCCTTGAAGGAGAAAATTAAGTGAGTTGGTTTAAGCGAGCGACAGACGGACTGAAAACCCAGAAAAAGAAAGATATGCCGGAGCTTTGGCTGAAATGCCAATCTTGCGGCGAGGTCATCTACAAAAAAGAGTTGGAGAAAAATTATCATGTTTGCGCCAAATGCGATTTTCACTTTCGAATGAAACCTGATGATTATATTACACTTTTGCTGGATGAAGAGCAGTTCGATGAATTCAACGCTAATATGTTGTCCGTAGATTTTTTGAAATTTAAGGCAAAGAAGAAATACTCCGATCAGATCAAGGCGGCTGTAAAAAAAACCGGCAAAAATGATGCGGTGCGCACTGGTTTTGGTAAAATTCATGGCCAGGAAATTGTCATTTGTATGATGGATTTTTCATTTATTGGCGGCAGCATGGGCTCCGTAGTTGGCGAAAAAATTGCGCGAGCCACAGATGAGGCGATCAAACGCAGACTTCCGCTCATCATCCTTTCAGCCTCAGGCGGCGCCCGGATGATGGAGGGAGCAATCAGTTTGATGCAATTGGCCAAAACATCAACGCGACTTGCCAAGTTCGCCGAGAAAGGATTGCCATTTATTTCAATTCTGACTGACCCGACAACAGGCGGTGTAACCGCAAGTTTCGCCATGCTGGGCGATATTATTTTGGCTGAACCCGGCGCCCTTATCGGCTTTGCCGGACCGCGTGTTATCAAACAAACCATTGGCCAGGATTTGCCGGAAGGCTTCCAACGCTCTGAGTTTCAACTCAAACACGGTTTTGTCGACGCAGTTGTCAGCAGACATGAAATGAAGGAAAAATTAAAACAAATAATTGACTTTACCATGCCTGCGGCCATGAACCTGGCTGAAAACGGCGAGTTTGAAGTCGGCGCGTCCGATACGCTCAATCAATCAGAGAATGATGACAGCACAACCTTAAACAAGGACGTGGGCGCCAATTAATGTCAGGCTCTCCCAAAAAAATATTGCTCAGCAATGACGATGGCATTTTCGCGCCAGGCATTGCCGCTTTATATGAACAAATTTCGAAGCTGGGCGACGTTACGGTTGTCGCGCCAAGCGGAGAACAAAGCGCCGTTGGCCACGCCATAACATTGTCCGATCCGCTTCGCGTATTTCCATTCCACAAAAATGGAATTTTTTTTGGACACGCGGTAAATGGCACGCCTGCTGATTGTGTGAAAATAGCTTATTGGGCTCTGCTAAATGAAAAACCAGACCTGGTAGTTTCAGGTGTCAATCAAGGTTCAAATGCCGGAATAAATGCCATCTATTCAGGAACAGTTTCGGCGGCGACTGAGGGCGCAATACTGGGCATCCCTTCCTTCGCAGTTTCATTGGCCTCATGGTCAGATTCAAATTTCAATTATGCTGCTGAATTGGCCAGGAACATCGCAGAAAAAGTTCTCCAAAACGGGCTTCCGGAGGGTGTGCTGCTCAATGTCAACGTTCCTGCATTGCCGCGCGAAGAAATCGCCGGAATACGTGTAACGCGCCAGGGGCAATCCAAATATGAAGAACATTTTGACAAACGCAGAGACCCTGCAAACCGAACCTATTACTGGTTGACCGGAAAAAAAATTGAAGTGGAACAAGACCTCGATGTAGACGATTATGCGATAAGTCAAAACTATGTTGCGGTTACTCCATTGCAATACGATCTCACAAGTTACAATTTTCTTGAAACCCTGAAAACGTGGCAGTTTCGTTAAATAGCATGTCAAATTCACGACATCGCCCCATACTTATACTTGACTTCGGCTCTCAATATACACAACTGATCACGCGTAAAATCCGCGAGTTGGGGGTTTATTCTGAAATAAAGCCATTTAACACGTCCATTGATGAAATCAAGAAAATGGAGCCAAAAGGCATTATTCTGTCGGGAGGGCCGGCCTCAGTCTATTCCGAATCAGCCCCACATCCTGAAAAAACTCTCTTTGAAATGCCCGTTCCGATACTTGGAATTTGCTACGGACTGCAACTGACCGCCTATTCCCTTGGCGGTGAAGTGACGCCGTCCGCTAACCGGGAATTTGGCCTGGCTCGGTTGGAAATTACAGATAAATCAGATTTCTTTTGCGACATTTCAGATTCAACGCAAGTCTGGATGAGCCACGGAGATGTCGTTAGCAAGCTTCCACCGGGGTTTACCTCGCTAGCGCGCACCACAAATTCCACCAGCGCTGCATTTGCAGACACCGACAAAAAGATTTATTGCGTGCAATTCCACCCTGAAGTTTCACATACGGTCGAGGGGAAACAAATTTTGTCCAATTTCCTCTTTAAAGTGTGCGGTTGCAGGGCAGATTGGACGCCAGGCGCCTTTGTCGACCAGACTGTGCAAAACATCCGGGAAAAAGTCGGCAATGGCAATGTGCTCTGCGCCCTAAGCGGCGGCGTAGATTCCGTTGTCGCGGCGGCTCTTGTTTATAAAGCGGTAAAAGAGCAACTCACTTGCGTCTTTGTCGACAATGGACTAATGCGCAAAAATGAAACGCTGGAAGTCGAGCGCACATTTAAAACCTTTTTTGGCGCCAACTTCATCGCCACTGATTCCACCGCACGATTTCTTACCGGTTTAAAAGGCATTGTCGATCCTGAAAAAAAGCGTAAAATTATCGGCGAAACTTTTATTCGAGTTTTCGAAGATGAGGCGGCGAAAATAGCGAATATCGACTACCTTGTTCAGGGAACATTATATCCTGATGTCATTGAAAGCGTTTCGGCGCACGGGCCGTCGGCGACCATTAAAACACACCATAATGTGGGCGGGTTGCCCGAAGTGATGAATCTGAAACTGATTGAACCCCTGCGCGAACTATTCAAAGATGAAGTGCGCAATGTTGGTCGGGAACTTGGCTTGCCTGAGAAAATTCTCGGTCGTCACCCTTTTCCCGGGCCGGGTCTGGCTGTCCGAATTCTCGGAGACATAACCGAAGAACGTCTCGCACTTTTACGCGATGTTGACGCCATTTACATCGATGAATTGCGCAACCATAACCTCTATGATGAAATTTGGCAAGCCTTTGCAGTACTCTTGCCAATTAAGACGGTCGGTGTTATGGGGGATCAACGAACCTATGAGAGCGTAGTCGGATTGCGGGCAGTCACCAGTGAAGATGGCATGACAGCAGATTGGGCGCGCATTCCATTTGATGTGCTTTCCAGTATTTCAAACCGGATTATTAACGAGGTGCAAGGCGTCAATCGTGTTGTATATGATGTAAGTTCAAAGCCGCCGGGCACAATAGAATGGGAATAGCAAAAAATTACGTTGACCATCTCATAAAACAAATCGCTGGATAGAAACGATTAAGTCGCTGTATTTAAATTATTCCTTAAGAGCTTTATTGCTTGAGCGAAATAGACTTAATTTTGTTGATTTTTCGGCAATTTTTCATATACTGTTTTTATCGGTGAATAAACTTGATTTTCTTTTGACCAGTCTGTAATTTGACCCCGTTTTGGCATGGTTTAAACTAATCAGAAATTAATGCCGCCAATTCGAATTTGTTCTCAATAGCGACTTGAACGCTCAGCGAAATATTCTCCGCTGAATAACGACAGTCGGGCTTTATGCGAAAAGGTAGTGGGGGTTAGAGCTGGCTGTTTTGTGGGCTTTGTCATGCCAAAATAACTTTACTAAGGAGAGTAATTTTTATGTGTGGAATCGTCGGGTATATTGGTGAAAGAGATGCGACGCCCATCTTGCTGGATGGCCTCAAAAGACTTGAGTACAGAGGCTATGATTCGGCGGGCGTCGCTGTATTGTCTAATGGGGAAATTTCTATTTGCAAAGAGCCCGGAAAGATTTCAAAGTTAGAGCAGGCGCTTACTGATTCTCCCCTTTCAGGAAGCATTGGAATTGGCCACACCCGTTGGGCCACGCATGGATTGCCAACAAAAATAAATGCGCACCCGCATACAGACCATAACAATAAAATAGCGCTTATTCATAATGGAATTATTGAAAATTACCAAACCATAAAGCGTCGCTTAATTTCCTCCGGCTATGATTTTGTTACAGAAACCGACACTGAAGCTCTGGTCAATCTGATTTCCGAAATCCATTGCGCCGGCATGGGTCTCGCTGAAGCGGTTCGAGCCGCGCTAAATCAGGTTAACGGTACCTTTGGTATTGTCGTGGTTAGCAAAGATGAACCGGACACACTAGTCGCAGCTCGCAAAGGAAGTCCGCTTGTCGTTGGAATGGGAATTGGCGAATATGTTGTCGCGTCGGATGTTTCAGCGATTATCAGCCTTACCAAAGATGTCACTTATTTGGATGACAATGAAATTGCAATCATTACCAAAAAAGGTGTCTCTATTAAAACGATGGACAATTTCGAGGTTCGAAAACGCATTGAAAAAATATCTTTCGATTTAGGGAAAATTGAAAAAAGCGGCCACGATCATTTTATGCTTAAGGAGATTATGGAACAACCGCAAACCATTGAAGACGCCATGCGTGGAAGGTTGTTGCTTGACGAGGGAACAGCGCGACTTGGTGGAATTCAACATGAAGTTGACTCTATTCTCTACGCGCCCAAAATGTTATTTTCAGCATGCGGAACTAGCTGGCATGCGGCGCTTATCGCAGAGTATATGATTGAAGAGTATGCCAGAACGCCGGTCGAGGTGGAATATGCTTCCGAATTTCGCTATCGCGACCCTGTGCTGGAACGCGGCTCGGTTTCTTTTTTAATTAGCCAATCGGGTGAAACAGCGGATACACTTGCGGCGCTTCGTGAAGCAAAACGCAAAGGCTCAAAAGTTCTCGGAATTTGTAATGTTGTCGGCTCAACAATAGCTCGTGAAAGTGACGCAGGCGTTTATTTGCACGCGGGGCCTGAAATCGGCGTCGCATCCACCAAAGCATTTACCTCGCAAGTCACGGTTTGCGCCTTGTTGACATTGCTTATGGCGCGCATGCGGAATCTCGGCGCCTCCAGAGGGGTTGAAATCGTTAAGGAAATGACCAGCCTGCCCCAAAAAGTACAATCTATTCTTGACAATCATGAGGTGGTAAAAGAAATCGCCAAAGCTTATTATCAAAGTCAAAACTTTCTTTACCTGGGCAGGGGATACAACTTTCCGGTTGCCCTGGAAGGCGCATTGAAGCTGAAAGAAATTTCATATATTCATGCAGAAGGCTATCCTGCCGCAGAAATGAAGCATGGGCCGATTGCCTTAATTGATGAAAATATGCCTGTCGTTGTTCTGGCGACCAAAGATTCTATCTATGATAAAATTACAAGTAATATTGAAGAGGTAAAGGCGAGAAGCGGGCGTATTATAGCTATTGCAACCGAGGGTGACACTGAAATTAAAAAACGGGCGGATCATGTAATTTATATTCCCGCTACAATGGACTTTCTTACCCCTATTTTGTCAATTATCCCTTTGCAACTACTAGCATATTACATAGCAATACTTCGTGACTGTGATGTTGATCAACCCAGAAATCTGGCAAAAAGCGTAACTGTGGAATAGGAGATGAAAATACAAAAAAAGCTTACAATTCTAACCGTTATTTTTTTTGTTGTCGGCGCGTTGCCCGTGATCGGTCAAAATGCTGACATCAAATTTAATCCGCAGCTTGAAAAAAGTTTCAAGGCTGCATTATCTTCCTATTTGAATGGAAGTTACACCGAAGCAGCCGATGACTTCTATAATTTGGCTTCTCTGCAACCGCATCACCGAGCCACAGCTTGTCTGCTTATGGCAGGCAAAAGTTTATACAAAGTTGGCAAATATAACGAAGCCGAACGCTACTTTAAAACGCTGCTTTCAGCCTATCCTCAAAGCAGATATGTCGACAATGCCCGGTACGGCCTGGCCACTGTAAAATACCGCGTCGGTGATTTGCGACAGGCGGTTTCCGAATTACTTCAGGTTGTCAGAGAGAGCCGTGACCCAAAACTTTTGAAGAAAGCCGAAAGACTGACGTTGTATACCATGCAAAAAGAATTTTCAATTCAGGAGCTAAAAAGCCTCTCAAAAGTTTACAATGATGAATCTTCGTTAGCCTTTATCTCCATCTCAATCGCCAGGATGGAATATCTCAACGGCGACTTGACGAAGGCAAAGCTTGTTTTGAACGAATATAAAAAACATTACAGATCGTCCCGCCTGACTCCTTTGATTGATCAGGTGATGCAACAAGTTGGCAACCGCAATAATTTAAAAACAAGAATTGGCGTAATTCTTCCTCTTTCCGGTTTTTGGGGAAATGAAGGAAGAGCCGTTTTGGATGGAATCAGGTTTGCCCATGACGAAGCGCAGCGTCGGGAAAGAGTCAAAACTGAATTGGTCATACTAGACTCTGAAAGCAATATTGTAAAAGCCATTCGCAACACGCAGGACTTGATTAATAACCATCACGTAAAAGCCATTATCGGAGATTTAGAAAGTCCGCTAACTGCTGCAATTGGAGCTGTTGCGGCAGAACACAATGTGGCGTTGATAGCCCCGACAGCAACAGAAAATGGCGTTTCTTCAGTTGGCTCAACCGTTTTCCAACTGAACAGCGACCTTGACCGGAAAGGCAGAGCATTGGCTGAATACGCCATCAATGAACTGCGAATGAAAACATTTGCAACATTGGCTCCATCTGATGACTATGGGCAGCAACTGGTCGCCAGTTTCAGCGAAACCATCGATGAAATGGGCGGTCGAATTCTGGCGCAGAGCTGGTACGACGGAACCCCGGAAGATGTCACAAGGCAGTTTAAGGTGATTCGCGAAGCAGCCTTTCAATTTGACTCGACCGATGTTGCGTTAATGGTTCAGGAGGCGAAATTGCAAGGTCAGAGATTAAGAGAACGAGACGTTCCGGTCTTGTCAATCGACGGCTTTTTTATGCCGATTTCCTATGCAGATGACATCAAATATCTGGCGCCTCAATTTGCCCAGCACAATATTCAAACCCAAATATTGGGCGGCGAGTATTACGACGATTTGGAATTGCTAAATAGCAAACAGGTTCAGCCTTATGTTAACAAAGTAATTTTTGTCAGCGATTATTATCCAGATGAAACGAATGAAGATTTTCGCGCATTTCGCACAGACTTTCGCTTGAAAAAACAAAAGACCCCTGAACGATGGGAGGTTTTTGGTTATGACGCTTGCAATCTTCTGATCGACGCGATAGAGAATAATGCAAAAACCGGCTCCGCCATCAGTAAATATATTCGGCGAGCCGTTAATTATCCCGGGAAAAAAGGTATTATTTCATTCCAGGGCAACAATGGTGTAAATAGCTCCGTAAACTTTTTGCAATTCATCAATAATGGCATTATTAAACACGTTCCTGTCATTGATGATGAAGATGAAATGGATGAATCAATTAACGAAACTGAAAATTGAGGTAAATGGTATGGGATCTCAAAACATATTAGAAAAAACCATTTTGGCGGGAATCGGAATTTACTCCGTAACCAAGGAAAAGGCCGAAAAAGTTGTAAAAGATTTGATCAGGCAAGGAGAATTGTCGCAAGAGGAAGGGCCTAAAATAGTCAAAGCAATGGTTCAAAAAGCGGAAGAGGAAATAGTGGCTGTCAAAGGTATGGTTGACACTCGTGTGCAACAGGCCGTTTCCGCAATGAAGCCATCGTATGAAAATGAGTTTAAGAAAATTCATCAGCGTATTGATGAGATAGCCAAACAACTTGACAAATTATCCAGCTAGGCTCACACTAAAACCGATATTCTAACCTAAAACCTTTGGGTCGAGGGATGCTGCAACCCACAGTCAAGGTAGTACAAAGTCACCGTACATAGCGCACTTTAACTCATTGAAAATATTTTTTTTATAAAGCGGAGGAAAAATGAATTTAATTTAAAGTCACCGTACATAGCGCACTTTAACTCATTGAAAATATTTTTTTTATAAAGCGGAGGAAAAATGAATTTAATTTCTCGAAAACTTATTATGGCTGGCATCTTTTTTGTCGTTGCTTCGGTATCTGCCCAGGACACAAAAGATGATGTTCATCTTTTTCAAGCATTCAGTCGCGACGCTACAATTTCATCAACGGGATATGGCGAAGCAATTATTGATTTTAATAACAACGAATTCATTAGCTCGGTCAATTTGGGCGCGCGAGGCGGCTATCCAATTAACGACAACATTGAAATAGGAGGCGGGTTCGGCTTTACACGTCTTGACATAGATAATTCTATTGCTGACGATCAATCCGGGTTGACAGATCTAAGACTTGTGGGAAAATATCATATTGATCTGAATGCGCCGACAAAATTAATAGCCGGAGCTACCTTCACTCTGCCCATCGGCTCTGACGATATCAGGCAAGGTGAGGCAAATTTAGGTGTTTTTGGCTCTGTGAGGCATCCTGTAAGTGAGACTTTTGTGTTAACCGGAACCCTTGGTTTTGAGTTTGTTGAGGGCGCCTCATTTGAAAGCGGCGGCTGGCCCACCCTTAGCGCATCCGGCCCGCTTGACAGGGAATTGGGACTGGTGTTGGGCGGCGGCGGCATCTTTGCACTTGACAGCCAGATTCATCTTATCACTGAGCTGCTGCTTGCAACAGAGGGTGATATTGCCCTTTTCAGCGCCGGTGTGGATTATTCTATGCCAACCGGAGGCAATCTCCGCGGCGCGCTCGGCTTTGGCCTGGACGACGGCTCACCCGACTTTACAATTTTTGCCAGCTACCTGCTGTCGCTAAACTAAAAACGCTACAACTTCTAATGTGAAGATAGTTCCGGTAAACGCCGGGGCTATTTTTTTGTCGACAACGAACATGACTTTGTTTGCCTTAAAAAATTGGTTCACCTGAGTCTAAGATGAAGTCGTTCAATAAGCATTCAAAAACAGAGACGCAAAAACACAGAGTGGCATGAGAGAATAATTACTGCACATACGTTTGGAAAACGACGGATTAATATGCTTTTAGCAACATTTGTTATAACCATGGATTGACCAGTCTCTAAAACACTTTATCCAACCGACCGTGAGTTCCAAAAGCATTTATACACAAACAGAATCCCGAAGAGCCAAAAAGTAATAACCAACCGTTTATATTTTTACGATTCTGCAATTCCCAACTGGCGAAAATCAAATGAAGGACACTTTTTGCCCAGACGGAGGCAATCTTCAACAACGCCAGGTTAAATTATCTAAAACCGAGATAGCGACATGGTTGACGCATGTCCATTTTTCATGAACAAAGTAAAAGCCAGGTTTTAAACTCAGAAAAACTGAAAAAATAATTTTGTTCATCCCAAAAGGGATCTGGTGAAATTTAGAAAGGATACGAATTTCGGAAGGCGTTTGTTCAATTTAACAGCGATAGCAAAAATGCCTGCTTCCCGACATTATTACAAGTTTTCAGGAGTTGTCCGGTTTTGTTTCCCGAAATTCTTGTTTTGCGCCATCCCAAAACTTTTTTCCATCAGGTTCAACCGCGCCATAAATTAATTCAGGTCTGGGAGTCGCCTCAATTTTAACCAAACATGCATTCTGTAGCCGTTGCTCATTTTCCATCAAGCTGGTTTCATTATTTGAATAAGCGGTTGCAATGCAGCCACCCTTTTGGATGGCGTCGCCGACTTTTTTATGCAGGATTATTCCAGCTGTGTAATCAATGTCGTCGGCCATTGTGCGGCGACCTGCGCCAAGCGACATTGAAACAACACCAATTTCACGCGCCCGCAACTCAGAAACGAAGCCATTTTTATCAGATTTTATTGTTAAGGAGAAATTGGCTTGCGGATAAGAGTCTGGTTTTTCAACTACTGCTGCGTCGCCGCCCTGCCATTTGACAATTTCGACAAATTTATCAAACGCGGCTCCGCAGGCAAGTTTTTCTTGCAAGAGGTGTATGGCCTCGGAAAGTGTGGCGGTTTTGCCTGCATGCAAAAGCGCTTGCCCGCTTAAAACCAGGGTTAAATCACGAAAATCATCTGGTCCACCGCCCTGCAAAGTTTCAATCGCCTCACGGGTTTCCAGCCAATTGCCCACGGCCTGGCCAAGCGGCTGCGTCATGGCGGTGATGATGGCGCTGCTTTTCAAACCAAACTGTGTGGCTGTTTGCACCAGGGTTTGCGCCAACTCCCATGCTTTTTCAGTGTCCTGGAAAATGGCGCCACTGCCGGCTTTGACATCCAAAACCAAAGCGTCGACGCCCTCCGCCAATTTTTTACTCAAGATACTGGCAGTAATTAATGGAATGGAGTGAACCGTTGCAGTGGCGTCGCGCAATGCGTAAATCTTTTTATCTGCAGGGGTTAAGTCTGCGCCCTGACCAACAAGAACCAGTCCGGTTTCTTTCAGTTGTCGCGCCAGATTCGACATGCTCATATTGGTTTGAAAGCCGGGAATGGCTTCAAGTTTATCAAGGGTGCCGCCGGTGTGCGCCAAAGCGCGTCCTGAAATCATCGGAACATATAAGCCTGCGCATGCCAGCAAGGGCCCTAAAACCAATGAAACTTTATCGCCAACGCCGCCGGTGCTGTGTTTATCCACTTTAAAGGCGCTAATCGATGAATGGTCGAGCACTATGCCTGAGTCGCGCATTAGCGCAGTCAGCAGTGCGGTTTCAGCTGTCGTCATGCCTTGAAAATAAACCGCCATGAGGAACGCCGAAATCTGGTAATCCGGTATTCTGTCTTGCACGTAACCGTTGATTAAGAAGGCCAGCTCCACTTCAGTAAGTTCTCCGCCATCGCGTTTCTTTTCGATTAGATCAATTGGGTTCATTTAATCAGCTTACCCTTCGCTAACAATTTTGATACTTGCTGAAGCGCCAATTCGACTGGCTCCGGCGGCGATCATTTTTTCTGCGCCGCCGCGATCGCGAACACCGCCCGAAGCTTTCACGCCAAGCTCAGCGCCGACAACTTTTCGCATTAGCATAACATCGCCGAATGTTGCGCCCCCTTTATTGAAACCCGTCGATGTCTTCACATAAGCGGCGCCAGCATTCTTGCAAAGCAAGCAGGCTTTTATTTTTTCTTCGTCCGTAAGAAGACAGGTTTCCAGGATAACCTTCAAAATGGCATTGGGCTGCGCAGCCTCAACTACAGCGCGAATGTCTGACTCAACATAATGATAATCGCCCGACTTTAGTTTTCCGACGTTGAGAACCATGTCGACTTCACCCGCGCCTTGCTCGACTGCTACTTGCGCTTCAAAAGCCTTCGCTTGACAACTCGTGGCGCCCAACGGAAAACCAATGACCGTGCAAACCGGAACGCCGCTGTCTTTGAGTAGATCGCGACAAAGCGGCAGCCAACACGGATTGACGCAAACCAAGGCAAAACCATATTGCGCCGCTTCCTCACAAAGCTTCACTATTTGTGCCTGTGTCGCCTCCGGCTTAAGCAAGGTGTGATCGATTTGCTTCGCAAGCTGGTTATGAATAGGCCCTACGTCTGGAGCCGAGCCGACACGCTGGGCGCCGGCGTCAACAATACTTTTTACCGCCTCGGTCCGACATTCAGCGCAGGTTTTGCACCAATTACAGGAAGGAGATATTGTTGAACTGCGTTGACTGAAAATTTCATCGACTACGCGATCCACCATTTGATTAATATTGTTCACTGCAAATCCTCTATTTTACTTTACTTCAGTCGCCTCAGGATAAAGTCTGGTCGAAGCAGCTTAATTCCAATCAATCAGCGTTGCATAATAACTTTTGTCTGAAGTCATGCCACTACTGTTGCATTTGACTTGACAGATGCCATGAATGAACTCCGCTCCCTGTCATTCGCAGCAAACTTTCTCGATTCGGGTAATATTTTCTCAGGTTTCAGCGATGTCGAAATCGTCGATAATCCCAACGATAACTGCCTGCACAGGAATTTTTTCGTCTTTCAGCATCATGCGCGCAGAACTGCCCTCCCGGTTGACTAAAACAAGATCATCAGCGCCAGCGCTCATTTGATCTAAAGCGATCATCGAATTGCCAACCGGAGTTTTTCGGTCGAGTTCGACCGGCTGCACAACAAGCAGCTTGTAACCGTGCAGGCGCTCGTTTTTTACGGTAGAGACAACCGCTCCAACGATTCGGCAAATCAGCATAAGTCAGATCTTCCCCTTGAGTTCATCACAAACTCTGCGCGCCTCAGCTTTAGTCGGAGCTTCGGCGATCACGCGGATAATCGGCTCCGTATTTGAAGGTCGCACATGCACCCATGATTTGTTACGGATGATCTTGACACCATCGGTAAAATCGAGTTTTTCAGATTGATAAGCAGCGGCAATTTTTTTGAGCGCGTCTTCCGGTTCAATGCTGCCCAGTTCAACCTTATCTTTCACAATGCTGTAGTGTGGGATGGTGTCATTTAACTGGCTCATTGCGCCGCCGAATTCGGCCAAATGTTGCAGTGTCAAGGCAATTCCAACCGGGGCGTCGCGGCCAAGATGAAGGTCTGGCAGGATTACGCCGCCATTGCCCTCGCCGCCAATGACCGCGCCTATTTCACGCATTTTTTTTGCAACATTGATTTCACCCACTTTGGTGCGAATCACATCCATGCGAGCGTCAATAGCCACATCCTCGGTTGCGCGCGAAGTGGACGCGTTAATTACCACAGGGCCGTTTTTCTTGCCGAGGATAAATTTAACGGCAAGCGCCAACGTCCGCTCTTCGCCCAACGGCTCACCTTTTTCAGAAATCAACGCAAGGCGATCTGAGTCTGGATCAACCACAACGCCAAGGTCTGCGCCATGCTTTTTCACAGCAGCGCAAATCTCGCCGAGACTTTCGGGCAATGGTTCCGGATCGCGCGGGAAAAGCCCGGTTGGTTCGCAATGCAGTTCGATAACTTCACAACCCAGTTTCTGCAAAAGCTCTGGACAAATAACCGAGCCTGCGCCAGCCACGCAATCGACGACAACCCTAAACTTTTTCCCGCGAATTTGCTCTTGGTTTATATAGGGCAGATCCAAAATTGCCTGTTGATGCTCCGCAACTGCTTTTGAATAGCTTACCTGGATGCCGATTTGATCCCAACTTCGAAAACTGAAAACGCCGGACTCGGCTATTCTCAAAACCTCGCCGCCTTGTTCAGCGTCGAGAAAAAGGCCATCGTGACCAATTAGTTTCAAACCGTTCCACATGATCGGATTGTGACTTGCAGTGATCATAATCGCGCCAGCCGCGCGCAAATGTTCAACGGTCATCTGTGTGGTTGGCGTTGGACAAATGCCAATATCAATCACATCGCAACCAACCGACAGCAGCCCGGCTGTCACTGCGTTTTTCAAAAGAGGGCCGGTAACACGGGAATCAGACCCGAGAACGACTTTACCGCCTTTCATATATTCGCCAAATCCTTGTGAAAAATTCAATATTACTTCAGGCGTCAAGCCGTCCCCCACTATGCCTCGAACTCCCGACACGCTCACCATTAACTTTGACACAGAAAATCTCCTTATTCTGTTTGATAGCTATTAAGACGTATAAAATAGAGGATTACAGTTGCATTTGCAAAGGCTTTTCGGGGAATACGCCGCGCCAGGGAGGCATTTTCACGAAAACTTTTTTATCCGTTACAAATGATGCACTCAAGTTTTACAGCGCTTTAAATTAAAGAAAAACAATGGTTTTATTCTAAAAAAGAAGCAGCATACATATTCTTAACTCATTAAGTCACAGTTAGTTGAAAAAATAATTCCGAGTAGAAGAATATATGCTACATATCCAAAATATGAGTGAAATGAAAGAGCTCTTTGTGAATCTTTGTGGAAAGGGCAAAAGGCTTGGAAATACTGGCAGAGGTTTGTCATCGCTTTTTCACATCACAAATTAGCTGTTAGCTGTCCCTGTGATCTTGATAAACTAAAAAGTTACCACTTTATCATGAAATGATAACATAAAATAGATACACCGCAGCCACTGTTCGTCGTTTAAAAACGATGTGGGTGAGGCAATTGTTTTCATGGCCGTAAAAAAACGAACTGTCGAGTTGTTTTGTATGCGTTCGAAATATAGCTGACGAAATTTTGTTCCAGCTTATCCTTATGCGCGGCAGGAGATGCTTTTTGATGGACATATTCATAACTCAGTTGATTAAGTCCATTTTGGGGAATTTTCTCAACGTAGGTATTGAAGTTAGGCGCTGAAATTTGTTCAAAAAGCTATTAAACCAACAGACTCATAGATAGTGTCTGGCCGAAAACTCGCTTAACATCCGACCAGACAAATGTTTCGGGTTATTATGTTCACCATATTGAAAAATTTCCGCTGCTTTTTGGTTATTCCCAAAAGGAATTTGCTGATTTTATCAGAACTGTAGTGGCAATTTGCACTGTTTTCTAAGGCCTGGACGGACTTCTCCCTTGCCAGGTTATCATCTGTGCAAAATTTTTAAGCCGCTTGCCGCCGGGCAATGTTCTTTGATT
>Ga0316192_10000413_pt1 | contig 31168 bp, 23 predicted proteins | sample MerIslwburrow_MG_FD_204931 | JGI IMG/M metagenome (GOLD analysis project Ga0316192, IMG submission 204931) | Coastal sediment microbial communities from Maine, United States - Merrow Island worm burrow | ecosystem: Environmental > Aquatic > Marine > Coastal > Sediment | place: USA: Maine...
TCATTTCCTGTGTTCCTCATGTTTAAATGAATTAAGAATTTAAAAAGATTTCACTTAAATTCACCTTAAAGATGTCTTAAGGATGGGGTCCACTTCTATGATTCTCGATTATTCCGGACTACCCATTGTAAGCATACCAATTTTAGTCTTCCTTGACGTTCACTTTTTGTTAGCAACGTGAACGCTTTGTGCGACATTTTTTAAGTGTCGGCAGAGTCGTGAAAGATATTTCCGACAATGGGAATTAACGTTTCGGTTTGGCTTTTTACTGTTTGGCGTTTTCAGCGCGCAGGTATTGAAGCGTTTGCTGCATATCCTGCGGCAACGGAGCCTCGAAGCGCAGAACTTCTTTCTTTTGCGGGTGATAAAAACCAAGTGTTTTGGCGTGTAAGGCCTGGCGCGGCATGCCATTCAACAAAGCTGCCACGGTCGGTAATTGCGACTTTGTCAGGGTGGCTATCTGTCGGTTGCGACCGCCATATTCCGAATCGCCTAACACCGGGTGACCGATAAATGACATGTGCACCCGGATTTGATGCGTGCGGCCTGTCTCCAGTCTTAGTTGAACTAGGTTGAAAAGCCTAAATGCCTCTATGACCTCATAATTTGTAATGGACAGTTTTCCACTTGGTTGCACGGTCATGCGCTTGCGGTCTTTCGGGCTGCGAGCCAGATAGGTTTCAATTTTCCCGGAAGTTTTTTGAAAGGAATGCCAGGCAACCGCCCAGTAAATTCTTTCAGTGGTTTTGTCTTTAAATTGCTGCGACAATTTTTGATGGGCAAAGTCATTTTTTGCAACGACCAATAGACCTGAGGTGTCTTTGTCAAGGCGATGCACAATGCCTGGTCTTTGCATGCCGCCAACCGATGAAAGCTCGCCGCAGTGATGCATCAGCGCGTTTACCAGAGTGCCGGTATAATTGGCAAATGCCGGATGCACGACCATTCCCGCTGATTTGTTAACAACAAGTAAGTGTTCATCTTCATACACGATATCCAATGGAATATTTTCAGGTTCGATATCATGTTTTTTTGGTTTTGGAATGGTTATTTTGATGCGTTGTAGCGGTAAAACAAGATGGCTGGCTCTTGCGGGATGTTCGTCTACAAGCACAAACCCTTCCTCAATTGCTTTTTGTAAACGGCTGCGCGAAAGTGACCCGATGAACCGCGTAAGAAAGATATCGAGTCGTTCTTTTGCGGTGTTGCCCGGAACAATCAGTTCAAACAGGTTTTCAGACGACGTGTCAACCGGGTCGTTCATTGCTGTAATTCGTTATTTTTTCTGATGAGCGTTTTATTGAAAAAGACGAGATATATCAACATGCCCATGCCAATAAAAACAGCAATGTCGGCTACATTAAAAATAGGCCAGGTTTTTGAAGAGATTACAACCTCAATAAAGTCAACAACTTTTCGGTATAGAAGCCGATCGATCAGATTGCCGATGGCGCCGCCTAAAATAAGGGCAAGCGCAATTCTAAGTTGAATTGATTCGTTGCGCAGACGCATGAGATAAACAAAAATAATGATCGTGGTGAGGAAGGCAAAAAAAATAAAAAAGTATTGGCTCTCAACTTTTAGACCCATTGCCATACCGTCATTTTCAATATAACGGAACCTTAACCAATTTCCGATAAGGCGATAAGGCTTTGAATATTGTAGTGAAAGCCTTACTAAGATTTTGGAAACCTGGTCAAATAGAATAACCAGAAACGAAAGAATAAGAACTTTCAAATGGTTGCTTAGTGATTGTGTTTATTATTTTTTTTCGGCGCGCTCTTTGCAAGGGACGCAACGGGTCGTTGTTGGAACAGCCTTCAATCGCTCCACCGGAATTTCAGGACAGGTGGGGCACAAGTTCTGTTTTTCATCAATACATTCAGCGCATTTTCCGTAGGTGCCATCGGCAATTCTTTCTAACGCCTGATCGATGTGCGCCAGGTATTTCCCTTCCCGGGTGGCAAAAAAGAAAGCTTTTTCACGTTCCATGTTATCGGTTCCGACATCTGCCATGTGAAACGAGTACGCCGAATCGTCGGTATTGCTGTCTTTCAGTTTAGAGGCCACCTCCCTATCTTTAAATTGACCTAATTCTTTAAGCAACTCTTCGCGCTTTTCGAGCAACAATTCCTTTAATTTGGCCAAATCATTCTTTTCCATAAAAACCTCCCAGTTTTATTCAAAAAACGTACTAATGTATAACAGACAAACCACTCTGTCAACTAACTTTTTTTATTCCGATTAAAGCTTTGAAATTATTTATTTGCCACTCTTCAGTATGAAAGCCGTCTACATTTGCAGCGACAATATTGTCCGCAAGGGTTTCATTGCAAATATAGTCGGCTCGGGCGTTGATGGCATCGCGCAATTCATCGGAAGATTCAACGCTGATTTGAATCCGATCAGTAACCTGAAAATCTGCGCCTTTGCGCATATTTTGAATGCGGTTTACAAATTCCCGCGCCAAGCCTTCCTGCCGCAACTCATCAGTTAGTTTCAGGTCAAGCCCGATGGTGAGCTCCCCTTCCGTTTGCACCGCTAATCCTTCTGCATTTTCAGAGGTTATTTGAACGTCATCTTTGAAAATAGGCTTTGACTCGCCATTCATCTGTAATACTAACTCTCCGCTTTCCTCAAGGGCCTCAATGCGTTCAGACGGCAATTCGCGTATTAGTTGCGCGACAGTATTAACTGTTTTGCCAAAGCGGGGGCCGAGTTTTTTAAATTGAGGAATTGCTTTTTTTGAAGTTAAGGAGGATGTGTCGGCGACAAAATCAATTGTTTTGATATTCAATTCTTCCTTGACAAGCATTTCCATGTCTTGCAAACGTTGCTTGAGGGCGCTATCGGTTGCCACTACAATTAATCGACTTAACGGTTGTCTGACTTTCAGATTTGACTCATTGCGCAGCGACCGGCCAATATTGACCACCTGCCGGACAATATTCATACGGGCGAGCAGTTCAGGGTCTTTATATTCGAAGCTGTTTTGTCCCGGTTTTGGCCGATAGCTTAAATGAACGCTTTCCGGCTCAGTGGCGCTGTTTGAGGTTAGGTTGATAAAGATTTCATCGGAAAGAAACGGGGCGAATGGCGCCATCAATTTGACGACTGTCAATAATGTTTCATAAAGCGTTTGATAAGCCGCTTGTTTGTCATCGCCCATTTCCGACTTCCAGAAACGACGACGACAACGGCGAACATACCAGTTAGAGAGCTCGTCAATAACAAAAGTCGAGATGGCGCGCACGGTTTTTGTCATATCGTAGCGCGACATAAAATCAGTTGTCCGTTCAACTAGGTCGTTGAGTGAACTGAGCAACCAGCGGTCGATTTCGGAGCGCTTTTCAGGGGCAATAGTCGAACCCTTGTATTCAAACTTATCTATATTAGCGTACATGGCGAAGAAAGAGTAGATATTGACCAGGGTGCCCATGAATTTGCGCAACACCTCATTTACACCATCTTGATCAAAACGCGTCGGAATCCAGGGTGGGCTAACCGAAAGCAAGTACCAACGTAATGCATCGGCTCCGTACGCATCGAGGATGGCGGCCGGCGCGACTGAGTTACCTTTCGATTTCGACATTTTTTTGCCGAGTTTATCAAGGATTAAGTCGTTTGAAACACAGGCCTTATAGCAAGGTTTATCAAAGAGCAGTGTGGCGATTGCCAACAATGAGTAATACCAACCGCGTGTCTGATCAACACCTTCGGCAATAAAGTCTGCCGGAAACCATTTTTCAAAAATTTCTTTGTTTTCAAAAGGATAGTGCCATTGCGCGATTGGCATGCTGCCTGAATCAAACCATACGTCAATCACTTCGGAAACGCGCGTCATTTCTCCACCACACTCTTCGCATTTGAACTTTAACTCATCGATATAAGGCTTGTGCAAATCGTTTATTTCATGAACGCCCGAACGTTGTTTCAATTCATCTATGCTGCCGACACAATGTGATTTGTCGCAACTTCCGCATGTCCAAATGGGAAGAGGCGTGCCCCAATACCGATCACGCGATAGAGACCAATCGACGTTGTTTTCCAGCCATTCGCCAAACCGTCCTGCGCCGACCTCTTTTGGATACCAGCTTACCAGGCGATTGTTTTCGATGAGTCTGTCTTTAAGGGATGTGGTTCTTACAAACCAGGATTCTCTGGCAAAATACAGCAAAGGCGAACTGCAACGCCAACAATGAGGATAACTGTGCAAATAATTTTCAGCCTTATATAGTCGCCCGGACTTTTTTAAGTCGGCTATAATTTCAGGGTCGGCTGCTTTGACAAATTTGCCTTGATAATTTTTAACTTCCTCTGTAAAGTTGCCGCTTTTGTCAACAGGTTGCAGCAAGGGCAAGTCGTTTTTCATGCCAATTTTATAGTCGTCTTCACCAAAGGCTGGCGCGATGTGGACAATTCCTGAACCATCTTCGGTTGAGACAAAATCGCCGCTTACAGTATAGTAAAGCCGCTTGTCAGTCTGACAAAATGAAAAAAGTGGCTGGTATTCTATGTTGAGAAATTCACTGCCCGGATAGGTTTGCACAATTTGATATGCGCCATTCAAAACAGAAAGGCGTTCTTCTGCTAAAATGAGCAGCTCATCATTGTGGGCGACTTTTACATATTTAATATTTGGGTTCAACGCAAGTGCGACGTTTGAGATCAGAGTCCAGGGCGTGGTTGTCCAGACTAAAAAAAAAGTGTTCTCTTCCCCTTTAAGCGACATTTTAACATAGACTGATGGATCTTCGACATCCTGATACCCTTGTGAGACTTCATGGCTTGACAGCGGCGTTTCACAACGCGGACAGTAAGGCGTTATCTTGTGACCCTGATAGAGAAGTTCTTTTTCCCAGAATTGGCTGAGTATCCACCAAATCGACTCGATATAGTTGTTTTCATAAGTGATGTATGGGTTTTTTAAATCGACCCAGTAACCGATTCGCCTGGTAAGTTCGTCCCATTCGTTTTTATATTTCCAAACACTTTCACGACATTTTGCATTGAATTTATCGACGCCGTACGCTTCGATTTGATCTTTGTTGGTGAAGCCAAGTTCCTTTTCAACTTCAATTTCAACTGGCAAACCATGCGTATCCCAGCCCGCTTTACGCTCAACCCGATAACCGTCCATCGTTTTAAGACGACAGACAAGATCTTTGATTGTGCGTGAAATTACGTGATGAATGCCGGGTCTGCCATTTGCTGTTGGCGGGCCTTCATAAAATATAAAGGGTTTCGCCGGATCGCGGGTTTCAATGCTTTTTTCAAAGATTTTGTTCTTTTCCCAGTACTCGAGAATTTCTTTTTCCAGTTCAGGGAAATTTAATTGTGACGGTAGTTCCTTATACATCTTACGCCTTGTTGGTTTTCGTGTTAGAGTTTTTCAATGACACGTTTCATCAAAAGTGTCAGTTTGGGTTCGGCTTCTGCGGCAACTCGCAGAATTTCAGCGATATTTACTGGTTTTAGCGCGTCGGGGAAACATGCGTCTGTCACAACAGAGAGCCCAAGCGCTCGCATGGAGCTGTGAACCGCTACGATAACTTCTGGGATTGTTGACATTCCAACGACATCAGCGCCGATGTTGCGCAGAAAACGATATTCGGCTTTTGTTTCCAAGCATGGGCCTGAGACAGCCACATATACGCCTTTTTGAATTTTCAATTTTTCTTCAAGGGCAACTTCTTCAGCCAGCTCAATGAGTGATTGGGTGTATGGTTCTGACATGTCCGGGAAACGGGGGCCAAGCTCATCATCATTTATTCCGATCAAGGGATTGTCGCCCAGCAAATTAATATGGTCTGATATAATCATAATATCGCCGGGTGAATACAGTGGATTCATTCCCCCGCAAGCGTTGGAAACCAGCAATGTATGGGCGCCCAATTGCTTCATAACACGCACAGGAAAGGTTATCTGCTGCATAGTGTAACCTTCGTAATAATGAAAACGACCCTGCATCGCAACCACTGGTTTGTTGCCAATTGTCCCAAAGATCAATCTTCCGGCATGACCCTCAACCGTCGATATGGGGAAATGCGGAATCTCTTCATACGAAACAGAAACTTTTTGTGTGATTTCTGCGGTCAACTTGCCGAGGCCTGTCCCCAAAATGACACCAACTTCCGGCTTCAGGTTGGTTGTTTTTTGTAAAAACTGGCTTGTCTCCTGAATTTTTTCTTTCAGGTTTTCCATCTACTCTCCGTGTATTAAGCGATAAATTTATCTGAAATTCTATTTGATGAATCCTGCTTGTCAGTTTTGTCAATATCGGGGTTTGGAGTCGCGCGTTTGCCCCAATTCATTCCAAGAGGCTCATCGCTTTCCAGGGTTGTGGCAGCGGGGTTATTTTCATTTTGAGGAATTGGCTCGGATTGCTCTCTCTCTTTTTCGGTTGATTCAGTTCTCGGCGCTGGTCGCGAGCTGCTTGCCGGCGAATGTTGTTTCATTGCAGGCCGCTGGTTGCGCGCCGCAGTATTTTCATATTGAGCAAAGCCCATATCATCCATTTCTAAAACATCGATCAGTTGAATTTGTGATTCGAGCAAATGCTTTAATCTGCGGGCAAATGAATCTTTTTGCGATTTGAGCAAAATTAGATCATTTTTCATTTCTGCGAGTTTTAGTTTTGTATCTTCAAGAATTTTTTCAGCCCTGATCTCCGCTTCCTTCATTAGAATCTCTGCTTCACGGCTCGAATTGTCTTTTGACTCCTGAATCGAAGCCTGGGCGCTGACAAGGGTGTCTTGTAGCGTTTTTTCCACGCTTTGATAATCTTTTAGTTGCGTTTTTAGCTTCAGCGCTTCATCTGCAAGGGCATTTTTATCCCGGATTGCGTCTTCGAGTTCCTCGGCAATCATTTCAAGAATTGTATCCACTTCCACCGGATCGTAGCCACGCATTACTTTCTTGAATTCCTGCTTTTTGATGTCTAATGGAGTCAGTCTCAATTCAGTCACCTCTTGTTTTTTGGCAATCATGTACCATTAGTATCACTAAAAAAGAATGTTTTTTAACAGCATTAGTGCCAGTATTAAAATAACCGGAGAGAAATCCAGACCGCTAAATGATGGAATCACATTGCGAATTCTCGATAAAACCGGGTCTGTAATGTCAGCCATAAATCGAATAATCGGACTCTGGCTATTGATTTCAAACCAGGTAAGCGCCACCCGAATAATTACGACTAACATGTAAAGATCGATTAATGTCCTAGCCAAATTTGACATAATTCCCTCATTCGTTAATTGCGTTCGCCAAAAATACTTCTTCCTATTCTGACCATTGTGGCCCCTTCTTCAATAGCGATTTCAAAGTCGTTCGTCATGCCCATGGACAATTCGTTCAACTGAACGTTCTCAAACGATTTTTGTAACCGGTCTCTTAATTCTCTTAGTTTTTGAAATGAACTTCGCGTCGCGCGCTCATCATTTGCATAGGCTGCAATTGTCATCAACCCCTTCACATCAACGTTGGACAAAGCAGTGACATGTTCAAGCAGGTATTCCGCGTTTTCGGGTGGGATGCCAAATTTGGAATCTTCCCCGGAAACGTTTACTTGTAGCAAAATGTCTATCCTGCGATTGTCTGTCTCAGCGTATTTTTGAATTTCATCAGCCAGTTTAACGCTGTCAACCGAATGAATTGTCGAAGCGAAGTGGATTGCCCGTTTTACTTTATTCGTCTGCAAGTGACCTATCAAGTGCCATTCGGCGTCAAAGTCTGCTTCCTGAAATTTGTTCCAAGCCTCCTGAACACGATTCTCCCCAAAAACTGTTTGCCCCGTCTCAAACACTTCTCTGATTTTATCAAGATCGACGGTTTTAGAAACGGCAATCAACTTTACGGAATCAGGGTTTCGCCCGGCGCGCGCCGACGCTTGTAAAATTTGTCGGCGAACCTTTTCTATATTTTGTTGAAGACTCATTTTCAAGATCTGTAAATATATCTTTCCCGCAGCCTAAAATCAACAAAAAATTCGTAACCGATCAGCAATTAAAGGCATGCATGAAGTTTACGTTGTGATAGCGAAAAGGTGTGCACATTGTTTGCCTTTTCAGTTCGTTTTTGTTTGTCTCGTCTTTCCTTATCTTTAGAAGTGAGGCCGCTCAGGCAAAGCTAATGTTTCTTTTGGGCGTTGATAAATGTTTGGGATGTTCATGGCTTACATATTGCAAGTCGGCTGAATCTTATTTTTTTTGTATGACGCAGGTTTAAATTTCAAGGTACAATTGATGTCTTATAATAAAGATCTTCGGGTGGCAATTTTTACCGGCTGCTATAATCATATTGTGGATGGTGTTTCACGTTCGCTGAACCGCCTTGTGGAATCGCTTGAAAAAAATGATGTTCCGGTAATAATTTTTGGCCCTGCAGGAAAGAAACCAGCTTTTAAACATCATGGTGAGTTTGTTCCGGTGCCATCAATTCCCCTGCCTGGACGCACAGAGTATCGCCTGACAACGGGAATCGATATGAATGCGATGTCGCGCCTGCAGGCGTTTGACCCGACACTGATGCATATTGCAAGCCCGGACTGGGCTGGACTGCAAGCTTTAAAATTCGCCAAAAACCGGAATCTGCCACTGGTTTCTTCTTTTCATACAAATTTTGCAAGCTACTTGAAATATTATCGCCTTAAACCGGCGGAGAAGTTGGCCTGGAAATATATAAGGTGGTTTTACAATCAGTTTGATCAGGTTTATGTGCCGACAACGTCTATGCGCGAGGAGTTGCGGGAGCAGGGGCTAAGTTGTGATATGCGGTTATGGGCAAGGGGCGTTGACACAAAATTGTTTTCTCCTGATAAAAGAAATATGGCATGGCGTCGCAAAAATGGTTTTAAAGACAGCGACAAAATTTTGACTTTTGTTTCGCGTTTGGTGTGGGAGAAAAATCTGGCTAGTGTAATAGACACTGCCCGAACAATCCGGGGGGAAAACTCCAATATTAAAACAATGGTTGTTGGAGATGGGCCGGCGCGCAATGAAATGCAGGCATTAATGCCAGAGGCCAAATTCACCGGGTTTATGGATGGCGCCGATCTGGCCACCGCCTATGCATCGAGCGACATGTTTATTTTCCCGTCAGAGACGGAAACGTTTGGCAACGTCACATTGGAGGCGTTGGCCAGTGGATTGCCGGCTATTGTTGCGGACGCCAACGGCAGCAAGTCACTGGTAGAGCAAAATGTTACGGGATTTACCGCGTCGGCAAAAGATTCTAAGAAATTCGCCGAGTACGCGCTCCATTTAGCGGGGAACGATGATAGGCGCGCCACGATGTCGCGCGCCGCCAGAAACAGGGTTACACAGGAATATCGCTGGGAAACCATTAATTCACGATTGATCGAACATTACAGAGAGGCGCTATACAAGCCAAATGGTTCCTTCTATCGGCTTAATCCGGTCTGGCAAAATGTTAGGGAACCACGTCCGTCTGAAATCAATGCAATTGCCTAGTGCGCATACTTTACATATCTCACTCTCATCCACATAAGAACGACCTTACCGGAAACATGGGTGGCATGCAGCGCGTCAGCCACCAGTTGTTGACTGCGCTGGATGAACGATCTGATGTTTCCGTTCACGCGGAGTTGCTGACCACCACTACAAAAGGTGGCATGCTTGAATTCAAACATGCCCTGCACACTGTTTTCTTTCTCGTTCGGCTGCTTGTTACGCTGCCCCGAATAGTCAGGCGCGTTGCTCCCGATGTAATTTTTTTCTCCTCTATTGTGACTGCCGGTCTGGCGATGATTTACCAAAAGCGTCTCACAGTTCCGATGGTCACTCTGACCCACGGACATGACGTGGTTTTTAAACCAACTTTTTATCAAAAGTGGGTGCAAGCCGTTTTGGGAAGAATGAGCGGCGTTGTCTCTGTTTCAACTGCGACAAGTTTAGAATGTATCAAGAGAGGCTTGCCTTCACGCAGAAGCAAGGTGATTCCGAATGGCTTTGATCTCCATTACGCGCAGTCGCTGCCCAAACGACTTGACGCTGAACAATTGGTTGAAATAGCCATGTCAGGCTCAATAAGGAAAAAGCATGTCTTACTCACTGTTGGCAGATTGGTAAAACGCAAAGGACACGAATGGTTTATCCGCGAGGTTCTGCCCAAAATTAAATCTGATGTCTTATATTTGATTGTCGGCGATGGCCCGGAGCGTCCGCGGGTGCTTTCTGCGATCAACAGCTCGCCGCTGAATGAGTCCATTTGCTTTTTGGGCAAACAATCGGAAGACACCCTGAAGGCCGCCTATGTTGTCGCCGACCTGTTTATCATGCCCAACATCGTCGTGGAAGGCGACATGGAAGGCTTTGGCGTGGTTCTGCTTGAGGCAAATGTTGCCGAAACGCCTGGAATTGCCTCAGACCTGCAAGGCATTAAAGATGTAATTCAACAGGGAAAAAACGGCTACCGCATTGAAGTGAATGAACCCGAACTTTTTGCGGCTAAAATTGACGACATCCTTTCATCGGAGCTGGATGAACTGAGCGTAAAAGCAAAAGCCTATGTTGAGGACAAGTTTGCCTGGCCTGTTGTGGTCGGTCAATATGTTGAATATTTGAAAACCATTGTCAGTCAGCCAGTCAGACGATAAAGAGCAGACAAAAGCCTCCCGCTTCAATTTAACGATAAAAATGTTCTCCGACCGAAGATTTCCATAGCGCTTTTTCTCTGTCAATCGGGTAAACGTGGCATTGTTCTCCATTTCGCCTTTGGAGAGTGATTCAAAAGTTTTCTATGGACTTTGAGTCTTGGTCAAGCTTATTTTTCCAACTGTTGTAATAATACCGGCAATAAGGTTACGCCCGCCAACAAGGTCAGGCTGAGACCAAGCACAGCCAATTCGCCGATGGAATTCAACCCCTGATGTTGCGCGAAAACCAAGCCGATGAAGCCGAGCATAGTGGTCATAACGCTGGCCGTCACAGGCATGCCGGTTGTCTTCATTACAGAGACGATTGAGCCCGGCCCTTCCTCTCGGTAGCGATGGTAAATGTGAACGCCATTGTCAATGCCGATGCCAACAATGGATGGCAGGACAACCATGTTGAAAAAATTTAGTTTGATTGAAAAGAGAAACATCACTGCGAAGAGCCAGAGGAGCGACGCGATAAGCGGAGTCAGAATCAGCAATGCGCCCTTCAGTTCACGAACATCTATCCACACAAGCACAAACACGGAGAAGAGCGCCAAACCAACGGCAAGTTTGCTTTCGCGCAGCAAAACTTGCAAAATATCCGCGATCACAATATTCGGGCTTGAAGAAAACACTTTTTTGTTTGATGGTAGGTTGATTTCCTGAACATCATTGGAGAAACGAATCGCCTGTCGTCCATCGCGCAATTTTACGCGTGGCACAATGAAAACAAATTCACCGAGAGAGCCATCTTTGCTGATAAATGGTTTGAGCATTTCATCCGGCATCTCATCAAGCGTGATTTTTTTGCGCAAACCAAGAAGTCGACGAAGTTCGTTTAAGTCCTCCCCATCTTTGCCCTTGATCAGGTCTGCTTCATCTGAATTGACCAGGCGTTGCAGTTCCTGCATGATAGCCAGTTTTTGCTCCTGACTATCAGGAACAACGGTTTCCAATGTAAGTAGAAACTTTACTGTCGGTTCAGGAATTGCGCTGGCAATATCAGTTAAAAGTGTTTGCAAAGCCGCCAATCTGGCCTTATCAACTGCTGCGCTATTTCCAGTTTTTAGCTCGTTGTAAAGATTAAAAGAGCGGACTTCGGTTAGCAAGTCGGCTGGAGCCAACGCTGCGAGAAGGGAATCGTTCGTCACAAAGTTATCGATTGCGCGCGCTTGACGTTTGACCTGGCCGGTACTTGGATTGTCTGAATTGTAAAAGTCTTCGAGTTTTTTGGCGTGGTCATATAGCGCCTTACGCAAATTAACGATGGGCGCCTCCCGGTCGATTTTGTCGTTAAAGTGATCCGTTATTTCACGGGTCATCGCGCGGTTTTCGGAAAGAATAATTGCCGGTGTAGTAATATCATCGCTAAATACTGTGCTCACTTTCCGCTTTGTCACAAGTGACTTGGGAATATTGGCTCGAAGTTGCTTGAAATCATATTCAAATTGAATGCCGTTTTCCGAAACCATCGAATAAATTAAAACGCCGCCGCCGGCCAACGACATCAGGCACGCGATGACCAGAATGAGTTTAGCGGCGGGATATTTTGCCTTTCCCAGTTTTTCCACATTCGGCGCTTTTTTGCCGCCGATCTTGATCCATTTCATTTTGTCGAAGAAAGTCAAAAAAGCCGGGAAAACAATGGTCATTGCTAAATAGGCGTTGACCACGCCGAAGCCACAGATAAAACCGAATTGACTGAACCCTTTGAAATCGTTTAAAAGGAGCGTTGAAAAGGCTACGGAAGTGGTAAGCGCGCTGGTGAAAATGCCGCGTCCGGTTTTGAGCACCGTTTTATCGATTGCATTGGCAATGTCAAGTCCGTCGCGTCGCGCTTCCAGGTAACGGGCAAAAGAGTGGATGCCATAGTCTATGCCCAGACCGAACAAAATAATGAATAAAAAGGCAGTGATTGCATTGAGATCATCATAAACAATCTCTGTCAGACCAAACGTCCAGCAGATAGACATTGCCAGAGGCAAAAAGATAAAGGCAAAGCCGCCAGGCTGGAAAAAATAAAATGTCACAAACAAAATAATTGCTGGAATCGTCGTCAGAAAGTTAAAGCGCACGTCTTCCAGAACGGTGCTGTTTTCTTCAATGCTGCTCTTATATCCGCCTCCATACATCACGTTTATACCGGGCGAAATGCTGTCGAGGTTGACGCGATCTATAACTTCCTGCACTTCCGCGAAGAGCTTTCGCACGAAGGAGAGCTGGCTTTGCGTGCCGGATGGATAGACCTTCATCGCCACAATGCTTTTGTCGTCGTTTGTAAAAAAGATTTCCTGTTTTTTTCGAATTTGCTCAAAACCTTTGTCTGATTTCTCGCTGTCATCTTCAAATAAATCCATGTACAGGCCGCTGAGTTTCAGTTTTTCGTCAGCAATCTTTTCTTCAATTGTCGACTTGACCGTTTCCAACTGATGGTGCTTTGCAAACATCAACTTATTGTCTTCAACAAACTGCAAATCACGTTGATATTCGACATTGCGCACCAAATTGCTTTTTTCGATTTCCCCGGCGAGCACGGCAATCGCTTTTGTCAGTTTGTCGTATTCCGCCCCTTCAAGGGCAACGATCAAACTGCCAACGCCGCCAACTTTTGCTTTGATTTCATCAAGCGTTTTGACGCTTTGGTATGATTTCGGAAGGAGATCTGCAATATCTGTCTTTAAACCAAGATCCTTCACAAAGAAAATTGAAATAATTGTAAGCAATGTGGAAACGAGTATAATTTTACCGTAATGGTTGCAAATAAATTGTGTGCGCGCGCCGAGCTGGTTTTCTGTTTTTGACATCGTTGTCCTTTGGGATTCCGTTTGTTTTGTTGTCTGCTCTCTTATGCCTAAGGTAACCTTGTTTTCAGCCGTTCCCTTAGATCCTTTCGCAGTATTGCAGTATTCCAGAAGAAATAAAATAATACAATGGTGAGCAAAAGTCAATTTAAGTAAACATGAGACAAAAAAATGGGGTTAGGTTTTCTTGATTTTCAAGTTCAGGTTATGTATCTTTTTCGTCGCAGTTTTCAGCCGGTGTTTTTTCTGAATTCAAGTAAAAAAAGAGACAAATTTATGATTGCAGGTCAGACAAAACGCAAGACACCCAAGATGTCCGTTTCAGCTAATGGGGAGATGAATTTGAAGGATCCTTTACATACCAAAGAACAAATTATTGCCGATTACCGTCTGGCTTTTTGCAGTCGTCAGGCAAGTCTGCTGGGTCGCAAAGAAGTCATGGGCGGGAAGGCAAAGTTTGGCATTTTTGGCGACGGCAAAGAAGTCGCTCAAATTGCATTGGCAAAAGTTTTTGAGAGCGGCGATTTTCGCTCGGGTTATTATCGTGATCAGACTTTTATGTTTGCAGCGGAAATGTCAAACATACCCGAATTTTTTGCGCAACTATACTCAAATACTGAAATTAAATATGATCCCGCCAGTTCCGGTCGTTCGATGAATAATCATTTCGCAACGCGCAGTCTGAATGAAGATGGCAGTTGGAAGCAGCTATCGCAAATGCCCAATTCATCAGCTGACATTTCGCCCACCGGTTCACAAATGCCCCGGTTAGTTGGTCTTGCCTTCGCCTCGAGGCTCTATCGCGAACTGAAAGAATTGAAAGGGATGTCGCAGTTTTCTAACAACGGAAATGAAGTCGCGTTTGGCACCATAGGAAATGCGAGCTGCGCTGAAGGCATGTTTTGGGAAGCGATCAACGCAATTGGTGTGTTGAAAGCGCCGGCGGTTGTGTCAATTTGGGATGATGAGTACGGAATTTCCGTTCCTAATGAACACCAGATTACCAAGGATCTGACCAGCATGCTTTCCGGTTTCTGCAAAGGTAAGTCGACGGATGAGAGAGGCTTTCGATCTTTCCGCGTGGTGGGCTGGAATTATACTGAGTTGATAAAAACCTATCAGAAAGCAGCCGCGTTAGCTCGCCTTGAACATACGCCCGTCATTATTCATGTCGTTGAATTGACTCAACCGCAAGGGCATTCCACTTCGGGAAGTCACGAACGCTATAAACCAAAAGAGCGACTGGAATGGGAAAGAAAATATGATTGCCTGGTGCAAATGCGCGAATGGATGATTGAAAATAAAATTTCAGATGCGCAAACGCTGGATGACTTTGAAAAAGAAGACACAAAAAAAGTTGTCGAGCAGCGAGATCAAGCCTGGGAAGACTATCAAAGACCCATCCGGCAGGAAAGGGCGCATGTCATTAAAATGATTGAAAAAATTGCGCTTGAATCTGAAAAGTCAGAAGAGCTTCACCACATCAAAAGCAGACTGGAAACGTTGACCATTCCTGCGCGACGGGATAATCTACCGGCCATACGCGAAACGCTGATTGCAGTCAAAGATGAAAATTTGTCAGCGAAACAAACGCTTATCGAGTGGAAAAATAAAAATCAACAAAGCAATTCTATGCGTTTTAACTCACACCTTTACTCTGAGTCGAAAAATGCCGCTGTCAATATTCCGGAAGTCAAACCCGGCTTCTCGGCTGATTCACCGACTGTTATTGGTTTTGAAATATTGAACAAGTGTTTCGACCATGCTTTTTCCCGCAACCCAAACCTGCTTGCCTTTGGAGAGGATGTAGGCGAATTAGGCGGCGTCAACCAGGGTTTCAAGGGTTTGCAAAAAAAATATGGCTCTCTGAGAATCTCAGACACCGGTATACGCGAATGCACGATTATGGGACAGGCAATTGGTTTGGCGCTGCGCGGTTTGCGTCCAATTGCAGAAATACAATATCTTGACTACGTTTTATATGCGATACAGATACTTTCCGATGATCTTGCCACTTTGCAGTGGCGGACTTGCGGCGGCCAAAAGGCTCCGGTAATCATCCGCACGCGCGGCCATAGACTTGAGGGAATTTGGCATTCCGGGTCGCCCATGGCAGCGTTGGTGCATCTACTGCGCGGCGTATATATTTGCGTGCCCAGAAATATGACCCAGGCCGCCGGATTCTACAATACAATGCTGCAAGCGGATGACTCGGCGATTATTGTGGAAGTGCTAAACGGCTATCGTTTAAAGGAAACATTACCCGACAATGTCGCTGAATTTACCTTGCCGCTTGGCGTTCCTGAAGTTTTACGAGAAGGAAATGATGTGACGCTTGTAACCTATGGCGCGGTGTGCAATATTGCGCTACAAGCCGCAGAGCAATTAAGCCGCGTTGGCGTAGATGTTGAAATCATTGACGTGCAAACCTTATTGCCGTTTGATCTTCCCGGCAAAATCCTGGAATCACTGAAGAAAACAAATCGAATCGTTTTTGCCGACGAAGATGTACCCGGCGGCGCAACAGCTTACATGATGCAGGAGACGCTTGAAAAACAAGGCGGTTATGAATGGCTTGACGCAGCTCCGAAAACGATTTCCAGTCAGGAACATCGCCCTGCGTTTGGTTCAGATGGAGATTATTACTCAAAGCCAAATGTCGAATCGGTTTTCGGTCTAATTTATCGCATGATGAACGAGTCGAACCCTGAAAAGTATCCGATTTTTTTCTAATATCGTGCGAAATCAATTCTCTTTTACATATTATGATTAAACTCGTTACCACGGGTGGTTTTTTAGCCAACTCAGAATCTTGATGGAGCTTGCTAGATATGCGACTCTTTAATGAATAATTTTAAACCAAATTTAGTATGGAGGACAAATCAATGGTAGACATCTCGCTCTACACATTATACAGTGGCGGACATGCGGGCTCGGAAGAAACTTTTGGTCGTTGCGCTGAGCGCTGGGGTTGTCAGGAAGTCAATTTTTCGTATTCGGGTCATAAAATTACACGAGACAAAAATGTGATTAAATTGTCGGTTGACGAAATGAAGGCAGGCGATATCAGCATGGAAATTGTATCGCGACACATGCGACGCAACTATTCTGAAGTAGAACAAATTCGAAGAGTTACGCAACAAATATATCACATTGTCACCAATGCAGATCATATTTTTGCCATCGGACTTATTTTGGCAAATGATACAGTCAAGGGCGGAACAGGTTGGGGAGTTGAATTGGCAAAATTTTTCAACCGCACTGTCAGCGTTTTCGATCAGGAGCGCAATGATTGGTTTAGCTGGAAAGATAAGAAATGGGTCGCCGACAAACCGGTTATTTTTAACAATACATTTGCCGGAACGGGCACGCGAAATATAAACGATGCAGGAAAAGAAGCTATTGAGGATTTGTTTGGCCGCTCTTTTGGTCAACCGCAGGCGTAAATTTACTCGGCGAGCCGTTTTGATTCTATTCTAAGATAAGTCTCAAAACGGCACCCGGTCGATTGTTCGGATGAATTTAATTTGAACTCTCGCCCGATTAAATGTTCATACGGTGGAAAAAAAGCATCGCCTTCATATTCATCTGCAACAACTGTCAACTCTAATCGATCTGCAACTTCGAGTCCTTTCGCAAACAAACTTTCGCCGCCAATGATAAAGACTTTCTTTTCATCGCGCAATGCATTGACGGCTTCTGTGAAACTTTTGAAAATATCGACCTCTGGAAACCGTGGATAAGTTTTGTTTTTTGAGAGGACAATATTGCGTCTGTCAGGCAGCGGTTTCCCGTTGCGACTGACAATCGAATCAAAGGTCTTTCTGCCCATTAGAACCGTATGACCGACAGTCAGACGTTTGAAACGTTTTAAATCTTCGGGGAAATGCCAGGGAAGTTTATTGGCAATGCCAATTACCCGTCCACCCTTTGACAAAGCGGCAATGATGACCACTTCAGACCGGTTCATATCGCCACTGAAAACTTTATGGCTGCGTGATGTTGGTAGTCCATTAACTCAAAATCAGTGAAAGCAAGCTCATTGAAAGGCTTTGGCTCTATGACAAGTTTTGGCAGTGCAAATGGCGCGCGTTTCAATTGTAATTTGAGGTGGTCGATGTGATTGACATAGATATGCGCGTCGATTAACGTGTGGGCAAATTCGCCCAACTGCAGATTGGTTTCCATGGCAATGGCTTGCGTAAGAAGCGCATAGCACGCAAGGTTGAAAGGAACGCCAATGGCAATATCGGCGCTGCGTTGGGTGAGATGGCAATTGAGCTTGCCGTTTTGAACATTCAAAGCCCAGACCGCATGGCACGGCGGAAGCTTGCTGACAACAGCATTTGCCGGATGCCAGGCGTTAATCATTATTCTGCGTGAGTTCGGGTTCCGCTTCAACTCATCAATCGCCCAGCCAATCTGATCAAAACTCAGAGAGCCGTCGCGTTCTTTGCTGACATGAGGATGTTCGGCATCGACAAAGCGTTCGGCGCCAAGGGCGACGCCGTTTTGCGGAACCGGATATCTGCGCCAATATCGGCCATAGGCGGTTTGCAGATTTCCGGACTTATCGGCCCAGTCGTTCCAAATTTTTGTCTTTTTTCTTAAATTTCGAATATGATCGTCGCCGGAAAGATACCAAAATACTTCATGCAACATTGCGGAGAAGTTAACAGTCTTGGTTGTCAACAAGGGGTATCCTTCAGAAAGATCAACGCGATAAAATTCAGCAAAAGTTGATATTGTATCAACGCCGGTTCGGTTGGATTTTTGAGAGCCGTTTGTCAGCGCTCGATCAACTAGGTCAAGATATTGTTGCATAACGAGTCACGTAATTAAGGTTAATCTATAATAATAGGCCTTTTTCAGGTTTGTTGCAATGCTTTATAAAGACGTAAAAAACAATTCAATGTCAAGATGTTGACGTTGAAGTCATTAGAATAAATCTGCGATACAATACCTTATGGGTGTATATCTACATGTTTCAATTCAATAGATAATTTTGTTTCGGAGTTTTAAGATATGTTCGATCCACGCATCGATAAATTAGCCAAAGTACTTATTCGTCATTCTACAAAAGTGCAGCAGGGCGAACGCGTTCTTGTCGAAGCCATTGACGTGCCGCAGGAAATTGTTATTTCACTGATCCGTGAAATTCGCAAGGTTGGCGGAATACCGCTGGTCTCCATAAAGAATACAAGAATTCAGCGTGAATTAATTGCCGACGCCAGCAAAGCCGGTATCAGTGAATTGGCCTCTTGTGAAGAGTTTTGTATGAAAAAAGTGCAGGCCTATATTGGCTTGCGCGGCAATCACAACATCGCTGAGTTAGCTGATATTTCTTCTGAGTCAATGCAACTCTATCAAAAAATGTGGCTCAAACCAGTCCATTATAATATCCGGGTTCCGAAAACCAAATGGGTGGTGTTGCGTTGGCCCCATCCATCCATGGCGCAGCAGGCCAAAATGAGCACTGAGGCTTTCGAAAATTTTTATTTTGATGTTTGCACAATGGATTATTCTAGTATGGAATACGCAGCCCTGCCATTAAAAAAAATGATGGAGCAAACTGACAGCGTCAGGATTATCGGGCCGCAGACGGAGCTTTCTTTTAGCATCAAAGATATTCCGGTTATTGTTTGTTCGGGCAGTCACAATATCCCGGATGGCGAATGCTTCACCGCGCCGGTTCGCGACTCGGTCAACGGAAAAATAAAATTCAACACAGCCTCCATTTATCAAGGTCGGGTTTTCAGAGAGATTTGTCTTGAAATGCGCAACGGAAAGGTTGTAAAAGCAACTGCGGACGATCCGCAAAAACTTAATGAAATACTGGACTCTGATGATGGCGCCCGCTTCATTGGCGAGTTTGCAATTGGTTTTAACCCGTACATCCACAAACCAATGCTCGATATATTGTTCGATGAAAAAATTGGCGGCTCATTTCACTTTACACCAGGCAACGCCTATGACGACGCCGACAACGGCAACCGTTCAACGATACATTGGGACATGGTTCAAATTCAGACGGAGGCGACTGGCGGCGGTGAAATATATTTTGATGACAAGCTGATTCGCAAGGACGGCAAGTTCGTGCCGACGGAATTACAGGGATTGAATCCGGAGCAGTTAAGAGCCGCTTCCAGTCTGCCATAAGCGCGCTTACAAGCGTTCCTCGACCTGTTGGATGATTAAACGCTCGGCTTTTTGAAAGAAGGTTTCCCCTTTCTCGCGTGAACCTGTATTGATATAAGCAATTCCCAGATTTCTTAAAAGTTCCGGTTGATTCGGATCTTGATTCAGCGCCTCTTCTATAAACGGAATTGCCTTCTGGTAATACGAAATAGCCTCACTTTTAATTCGTCTTATTTCCTCAAGTGAAAATTTTCGTCCTCGCATGTGCTGGATTGAGCGTCTATTTTCCTCTGCCTTGCCAAGGTAGGCTATTCCGGTGCTGGACAACGCTTTTGAATTGTCATTCTCTTGTTGTAGAACTTGTTGAAACAAATCAATTGCCTTTGTAAAGCGTTGTTTTTGCAGGCAGTTCTCCGCATACAAAGCGACTACTTTTAGATTATTTGGATTCACGCGAATCGCCTCTTCAAAAGTAGCGTTTGCTTGCGCTGTCTTGCCCAGAGCGCTATATCCGAGCGCCAGACTTGCCAGAACCTCTACATTATCAGGTTCTAATCGTATAATCTCTTTTTGTAAACGGATTGCTTCCGCATAGTGACGCTGAGTGGTGTGAAGCTTGGCTATTGCTGTGAGCAAGTCGATATCTTGAGGGTTACTTTGAAGTAAATGTTCATAGAGTTCAAGCGCTTTTCCCGGCTGCTCAAGGTTCAGATACTTAGCGGCGAACGCTTTGTAAGCTTCGGTGCGGGTAGAGTCAATTGCAAACGCCAGATTCAACGCTTTGTCGGCATTCGCGAAATCATGAGTATGAAGTGAGGTTGTCGCCAGCTTGTATTTGTCAATCCAATACTTGTCGCGGTCATTTATGATTGCCTGTTGAAACTTGTTCGAAAGTTTTAAAGATGATTCGAACTCCCGGTTCATGTTGCGAAATCTTTGTATCCGTGCATAAGCCTCGCCTAACAAAAAATGCACTTCGCTGTTATTGGGATATTTCTGAACTGCGGCTTCAAGTTGTTGCAGCGCATCTCTCCAATTTCGGTTTTGGATGTCTGTTTTTGCTGAGGTCAATTCTTTGGGCTGACATCCTGTTAACAGAAGAACGATCGCACCACTTACTAAAATTAAAAAAGATGTCGACTTAAAATGCATTCTGAGCTCCAGCTATTTGGGCGCCATTCTTTTTAAGTTTTTGTCGAATGGCGGGTTAATGATACCCTGTTCGGTTACAATTGCAGTGATTAAATCATTGGGTGTGACATCGAAGGCAGGGCTATAGACTTTGGTGTTGAGAGGCGCTGTTCGCCTGCCAAAACCGTTTGTCACTTCTTCCGCCGCCCGTTCCTCTATCGGAATTTGCGAACCGTCGGAAATATTAAAATCAATGGTTGAGTATGGAGCCGCCACATAGAATGGAATCTGATGTTTTTCCGCTAACACGGCGACATTGTACGTTCCAATTTTGTTAGCAGTGTCCCCGTTTGCAGCAATTCTATCTGCGCCAACAATTGCGCAGTCTACCTTCCCCTGCTGCATTACAAAAGCTGCTGTGTTATCACAAATTAAGGTCGCCTCGACGCCCTCGTTCATCAATTCCCAAGTGTTTAGTCGGGCGCCTTGTAATAAAGGACGAGTTTCGTCAACATAGACATGGAGTTTTTTACCAGCCGCATGAGCGGCAAAAACAACTCCGATGGCGGTGCCATAGTCTGCGGTTGCAAGAGCGCCAGTATTGCAATGCGTCAAAATATTGCAACCATCCTTGAGTAAAGCCTGACCGTGTTCTGCAAGTCTTCTACAGATTGTGCGGTCTTCTTCCCAGATTGTCTGGGCTTCCTGCGCCAACCGTGACTTTATTTGTGTTATGGACAAATGTTGGCTGGCGTCGGCTGCCTCGCGCATACGTTTTAACGCCCAGGAAAGGTTAACCGCAGTTGGTCGTGTGGCGCGGAGAAAAATTTCGGTGTCATACAGGTTTTTGAAAAATAAATCCTTGTCGCTTTCCAGATCATTTTGCGCGCCAAGAAGGAAGCCGAACGCTCCGGCAATGCCAATAGCAGGCGCTCCCCTGACTCTTAAAGATTTTATCGCTTCCGCAAGCGTCCTTACATCCTTTATTTCAAGGTGCGCTAATTCTTCCGGCAGCTTGGTTTGGTCGATCATTTTTACGTGGTCATTGATCCACTCAATCGTTGTGACCGGCATTTAAAATTTCTCCGATAAATCAGGGTGACTACTTCAAAAAAAGAGCCTAAGGCTTTTAGCCAAATAGTGGCGTTGGCAATGAAAAAAAGTTGGATTGCCATATTGCAAAATTTCAAAGTGTTAACAAAATGAGGCTAAAACTAAAGAACGTGACTCTGAAATACAAGGCGTTTTTTGTGAAGATCGTGTATTGGCTGGGCTAATAATAAAGATAGGAAAAGGGAATTGCAACGATGTTGGACTTGTTCCGAATTGGTTAAAAGCATTGAGCAAAAAAGAACCAGATAAAATGGCGGAGAATATTTTTTGAGAGGAGATATTGGTGAAAAGGAAGCCTGCGTTATTCCTTCTCGGTAAATATTTTCATTTTTTTGTAATCTTTGCCAACTATGACTGTAACCATTAATTGCACGGAATCCTCCAGTTCTGGCACAACCTGACTGGAGGGCACATCAAGTGTTTTTGCAACCTTATCAGCATATTTTTTGTCGAGGGAAACCCGATCAAAGATCAACGTGTGAGCCAAATTCCAGCCACCCTGATAATCGCCAAAATTGACAACATCATAATCGGCTTTACGCAGGTAGTCACTTACCTGATAAGCAAGTCCATTGACACCGCAGCCGTTCAATACTTCAACGGTAATGCGCCGCCCCTCTTTTGCTTTCGGAGTTTCTATTCTTGATAGACCAGCGGAGGCCGGAACTTCATTTGGCGAAGAAAAAAAATTCGAAATTAGTGAGAAAATCAAAGCAATATTAAGTAAACTTAACCCCCAAATTCCCGTGGTCATTAACTTTTCTTTTAAGCTTGATCCTGTGCTTCTTTTAATGCGCTTTGTTGTTTTTTGGGGGGTTGTTTTTGATGCGGTGGCGCGACTCCCGGTATTGCGACGTCTTCTGACCATCCTCCTCCTCGAATTCGAATAGGTCTATTGTTTGCTATTCTGTTTTATTGTTATCTTCTTCCCGGTCAAACCATTTCCGGTTGCGCGAAATAGGATCTGAGTAGGGTGAATTATGGTAATATGTGGATAGCGGTCGCTGGCTAAACTCCAAACTTAAACCAAATTTATCCGATGGCTTGTACTCAAAACCCGCCCCGGAAATAAACATTTGATCTTTCAGAGTTGTGTTGCCAAACTCGTTCCCGAATGGGTGGTGACTTACGCCGATTTGTACGTGAGCTGTCAACTGTGTTGAGATTTTGTACATCATTGTGTTAAGGTAGAGACCTGAATTGTAGCCTTGTCCTCCAATGGAGCCGAACGACATCGAATAACTCTGACTCATTGTAAACCGATCAGGATTAAGCCCGAGCAAACTAACGATGCTAGTGACTTTATTTGATTTTAGAGCTTCGCCAACTTTCACCTGATTTTTAAATTGAGCCGAAGCTAAAACCGGTAGACCTACAAGCAAGAGAACGGGTAATAATGTTAATTTTCGCATTGTCTGAGCCCCTTAAAATACACAGGCGGAAGATCTTGAAAAATCATTTTAAATGCAACTTTTTTTTATATCGTTACAACAAGCTAAAAGCTTAACAGGTCATTTTTTATTGCCAAAATCGATATTTTCAACCTACAGGGTTTCTTGGTTAAAAGTAACCGCAATATCAATGCGTCGGTTCTGCGCCCTTCCCAAAGCAGAGTTATTGCTGGCAATCGGTTTTGTTTCTCCATATCCAACAGCGGTAATTCTGGAGTCATCAAGCCCCATGTTAGCCAACAAATATTGTTTGATGGCAGAGGCTCGTTCATAAGAAAGGTTTTCGTTGTAACGGTCATCTCCAATAGCGTCCGTATGCCCTTCTATTGTAATATGCGAGCTGGAAAATTTTCTGAGCGCTCGTTGAAGGGTTGCCAGCAGGCTAAAAAATTCAGGGGCGATTACACTTTTACCCGATGGAAAAGTTAAGCCAATCAGTCGAATAATCAGATCATCACCTTTACGCAGCACGACCCCGTCGCGACTGGAGAACATTTGTTCGATGGAGTGAATCGTCTCCTCACGGCGCCTTTTTAGTTCAAGGCGATATTGTTTATCCTGAAGTTCAGCCTGTAGCCCTTGTTCTTGTTCACGATATTTTTTTATCGTTTCGGTTAATTGTCTAATCTCTTCATTCTTCTCCTGAACCTCCAGAAGTAAACTTTTTCTTTCAGTCTGCACAAGTCTGGAAATTTTCAAAATGCCCTCTAGGGGCTTGTCCATTCCTTCATCAAATTGTGGCTTAAAGCCCAATCCTCTCGCGATGCCTTCAATGATCACTTCCCGATCCAGAAAGAAGTTTTCCCACTCCTTTTCATTTTTTCTAAGGCGCTTGGTCAACTTTGTCAGGAAGATGGCATGCTTAGCTTCAAGTTCCGCCTGCTCGGCCTTTTCCTTCGCGTTAGACTCAGATCTTCTGCTGGCATTGAGGATAGCTTCAGCTTCATTCAACAAGCGTAATGCATTTGCGTATGTGATTGGCGTATATTCATCCGCCTCAATTGCGCGGGCTTCCTGCATGAGGTTTCGGACAGTTCCAATGGTGCTAATTTTTATAGAATTAAGCTCAGCTTGTCGATATTTCTTTTCAATGCCCGGAATTCTTCTTTTGGCATTCTGGTTATTGTTTTTTTCAAATTTTTTTGCGGCGCTATTGAAGTCGGCCTCCGCCTCTTCAAAAAGCTCCGGAGTATGCTGGGGAGCGTTTGCAGTAAGAGCGTCCTCTCTTGCTTTTAGCACGGTTGCAAAAATGATTTGTGATTCCATTGCTATTTTAAGGCATTTATTTAACAAGGTTTTAATTTCATTTACCTTAACCAGAATCGCTTCAACACGCTTGCCGTTCTGGAATTGGGCAACCGCTTGGTTATACTTATTTACGGCAGACCGATAGGCTGTCGGCGCAATAAGATTTCCTTGTTCAGCCTGAACCTGAGTCATCATTTTGTCGACTACGCTGAACAGTGAATTGCGCGTTTCGTCATTCGTTTGTGAAAAGACTGTGGCGACCGTTAAGGTCAGGCATAAAATTGCAAATCCACGTATAAAAAATTGCCCATGAAAAGGGTTGCTCATTACTTGCCTCAAATTATTCAAATCGAACAGTTAAAGTTTCCGTTCATATTTAGTGGAAATATTAGTTTAACTATAAATTGAAGTTATGTCAAGCGGAAAGTCGATGACCAGATCAGCAAGAAAGCATCGTCAGCAGGTGGTTGCGTCCTTATTAAGCAATTTGATCATTTCGTATTACTCCTTGACTTTGACTGTGCTATAGGCTAAGTTTTTTATTCTAAAAACAGAAAAATATCGATAAGATGGTGGAAACAGAGAGCATAAAAAAAGAAATTGTAGGCTGTGGGAAAATACCCAAACACATCGCCATTATTATGGATGGCAATGGGCGGTGGGCTCGGTCAAAAGGTTTTCCACGGGTGAAAGGACATGAAGAGGGTGTAAACTCCGTTCGCGAAATTGTGGAGGCTTGCGGCGAAATTGATGTTTCGTATTTAACACTCTATACATTCTCAGCCGAAAATTGGAAACGGCCTCAAAGCGAAGTCTCTGCGCTGATGAAATTGCTGCTCACAACGGTTCGGGCGGAAATCAGTGAATTAAACAAGAATAATGTCCGGCTGCAAGTGCTGGGCAATTTACAAGATTTGCCATTTGCCGCCAGAAAAGGAATTGAGGGGGCGATTGCGGTATTAAAAGGGAATACGGGACTTACGTTAAACCTTGCTTTGAGTTATAGCAGCCGTCGCGAGATCGTTTACGCTGTAAAACAAATCGTAGAGAAAGTGAATGCCGGAGAAATTTCAATAGACAGTATTGATGAAAATCTGGTGTCATCTCATTTATATACAAATAAAATTCCTGACCCTGATTTCTTAATCAGAACGAGCGGCGAATTAAGGATAAGCAACTTTCTTTTGTGGCAATTAGCCTACACAGAAATTTACGTTTCTTCTGTCTATTGGCCGGATTTCCGCAAAAGAGAGTTCTTTGAAGCAATTAGAGCCTATCAAAACCGAGAAAGGCGGTTTGGAAAGGTAAGCGAGCAACTTACTACCTAGGAGCCTTCGGCTTAATAACCTGAAAATCTACTGTTCTGCTCGAATATCTTTACAAGCCGTGTTTGGCAATGATTCGCAAAAAACTTTCAATATATATTCTATTTATCCTTTGTCTCCTGATTACTTTTTCGGGTGGTTTTCGGCTGTTCAACTTCAATCGAGCCTTCAACGATTTTATTTTGAGCAAGCTCCGAGCTACCATGGGCGAAAACTTCAGCATACGTGAATTCAAGCTTGGGTTTGGGTCAATGAATTTGATGGGCGTAAGATTTGCGCTCGAAGGTTCTCCTTATGAAGTTTTGGTTGAGGAATTACGTCTTGGTTTTTCTCTCGTCGGACTCTTGAGTGACGGGCCTATTTCTGAAAAAACAGCCGAAGAAATTACGCTTTATAAACCAACGCTGCGAATCTATCACACCTCTTCAGACTCTACAACAGAAAACCTGGAATTGCCGCTCAGACTAACGCCGGAAGCCAGGGAAACCTATCGATCTTTGATAAAAGAATTTCATTTTGTCAAGCGGGTCACCATATTAGAAGGTGAAATTGAATTCATCGGCGAAAATGATTCCGCCAGGGTTCGCGCCGCAAAACATATTAATGGTTGGGCATACACCAACGATAAGAAACGGGCGTGGCTGCGCCTTGCAGGACATTTGTTTCAAACAAACGAATACAATTTGCTGATATATGGGCAAATCGATTTTGCCAAAGGCAGCCTTGAACACTTAAACATAGATTTGCATGATTACAAACTCAACAACTCAGATGAGTTTGTCGCCTCAAATTATTTTGATTTACGCTCAGGTACTTTACAGGGTCATCTATCTGTGCATGAAAATGAGTCGGATGATCGAGCGTTTGAAATTGACGGTAATATTTCAATTAAAGACGCAAATCTGAAACTTCATTCAGAAAATTTGTTTTTTGAAAACGTTAACCTTTCTTCAGAGATCAAGAATTGGGATATTTCTCTTGCAGCCGGAACGATGAAAATAAATGGATCGACGGCTGTTCTTAAGGGGAAAATAACAAATATTTTCGACCCGACCGTCGAACTCAACCTTCATTCGGATAAAATTAATATCAAGCGGGTTTTTGACAAGTTTTCCCCCGGCAATCAATACCCTTTTTCAGGTTCCGCTATTGCGGATATATCTATCGATAATCGATCTGGTCTATTCAAAGCAGAAGGGAGGTTGAGTTCAGAGAGAGTCCGTTTTCAGGATAGTCCGATAGATAGTCTGCTGATTGATTTTGTCTATAATCAAAAGAAGGTAACTTTTTCTAATTTTAAAGCAAGCATAGACAGCCATTCGATCGCCGGTTTTGGGGAGATAGAGCTGGATACGCCCGCTAAACTAATTGACTTTGAGTTCACGATGGCGGGCTCTCCAACTTTGGCTATTCAGAAAATAGGCCTAAGCGCAGCTAAAAAAAGTTTCTTGCAAGCAGATTTACGTTTATTTGGTTCTTTGCAAAACCCGGTTGCAGACGGTAATCTTGACTTGCAAATATGGGGCAATGAGCAGCCGCCTTTGAACATGGCCGGTTCGTTGCGGTATAGTCGCGGCGAGCTGGGCGCGAAGCTGACAGCCAACAATGAGTTTTTAATGAACGTTTCTGTTGACAGTGTTTTTGAAAATGCGGTTTTTGATCTTGAAGCAAGTAACATGCAGTCGATTTTAACTTTTTCCAACAATCCGGCTCTTGACTTGATCCGCAGGCATTTCGATTTGAACCTGACAGCAACTGGCTCCTTAGATAGCGTGAAAATTGAAATGGAGGGGTTCCGCCGCAGCAACTATGAAAAAATCTTTAAACTTATTAGCGTTTTTAGCCATGACGGTCAGGTTAAAAAAGTAGAAAATAGAATCAGAATTTTACCAAATGATCCAGAGAAAGTCGAAGGCAGGTTTTCACTCTTGTTGGAAGAGGATCAGACATCGCTTTATGATCTTCAGATTGGAGACTGGCTGGATGGCGAAATCGATTTTTCAAATAAAAGTGAAATAAGTCATTCGGGCAAACTCAATATTTCAGGGCTTAATATTTCTACGTTGTTCGCCATGACAGGCAGGCAAAATGAGCGATATGATGGTAAAATATTTGGCGAACTGCGATTGACAGGCTTCGCCGGCGCGCCAGTTATAAAAGGCAATATGTGGCTGCACGACGGTTTTATTAATGATATGGGGCCAGTGAAGGGTGAATTAGATTTCGAAGTGGATAAGGCGCGTGTAGTTGTGAATAAAATTAACTTTGTCGACAGCGACGCTTATGTTGATGAGAACGACGCCTCCACTTTTCTTCCCGATCAAACTACTGCGTTTCGTATTTACGCCAATGGAAAATACGACTTTCTTAGCGAAGAAATTGATGCGGCAATTGTTGGTTCGAAAGTAAAAATACAAGATATCGTCAATCTGTTTGTTGATGAAAAGGATGTTATTCGCGGGGAAGGTTCGGTTCAGGTCTCTTTAAAAGGGAAAGGACCCAATTGGCCTGTTTATGGCAAAGTAATGATAAATGATCTTGAAATTTTGATGTTGAAGTTTGATGTGGCGGCGCTCGATTTTGGCAAACAAGACGCATCCAATGGATCCTATATTTCAAAAGATTATTGGAATATAGGCTTTGCTCAACTGATCAAAGGAGATGATTTTGAGCTTTCCGGGTCAGCGGCTCTTCCTTTTAGCGGACAACCACTTGACGTTGCATTGTCTGGGCATGGTAATTTTTTCTCGTCGCTTAGCGATTTAGCGGATCTTTTTGTCGACTCCGATAGCGAGGGCGCGCTGGATTTAAGAATGCAAGGCATGTACACCAAACCAAATTTTAGCGGCAGCAGGTGGACTTTTTCGCACGGAGAGCTAGCCCTGAATTCAGTCACTGAAAAAGTTACCGATTTAAATGGCGATCTGACTATTCTGGAAGAGGATTACCTGCTCAACATCAAATCATTCACTGGTAAAATTCAGGGGCAACCCTTTTCTATTGCCAATACGACCGTTGACGACACCCTGGCTCTCGGTGGCAGACGGTATGAGTCGTTGCGGGTTGCGGGAGATGACTTGAATCTTGGCGTCCTCTTTCTGAAAACACCGAAAAAGGGCCTCCCTATCAATGTTCCGGCATTGATGGGGCCAAAAGAAACGGGTTGGTATCGTCTGGATAAATACGATAATGAAGAAAGTTTTTTGATTGCCGGACCATGGCAACGACCTGTCGTCAGGGGTAAAGTTTCCGTTCGAAACGCCAATATAATGTTTCCGTTTTATGATGATGGCGGAGAGCCAAATGCCGTTGCTTTAAATATTCTCGACAATATTAATTGGGACATCTACACGGTTTCTGACAAAGACACCCGCTATGCTCAACGCTTCCAGACCGGTGTTTATGTTGATATGGAAGTGGATAAAGAAAGCAGCCGACTTGACTTCAAGGGCATTTTGAAAGACTCAACTTTTGGCGTAGCCGGAAAGGTTGAATCTACGCGAGGTTCAATCGAATATTTCGACCTCAATTTCAGGGTTGAAAAAATTGGAGCGGAGTTCAATCCGGGTTCCCTTGACCCAATTGTTTACGGGAAAGCATGGACTGTTGTAAGAGACTCCACTGCCAGCGTTCCCTCAGATGTGTATCTGACGCTGATCACGGTGGATGATATCACAAACGAAGAAAATAGCAGAGCGGGTCGTTGGGACAGGATACAGGTTAAGCTGTCCTCTGAATACCCGACTTACGCTCAAACTCAAAGTGACCTGATGGCTTCGCTGGGTTACACCTCCGATACCATTGATGATCAGGCCAAAAAAGCGGTCGGTTCAAGCACCGACAATTTTTTATTCCGCCCGCTAATAAGACCCGTTGAACGACAACTTGAACGAAGACTGTCGCTTGATGTTGTAAGATTTAGTTATGCGATTGCTCAAAATTTCCTCGATACTAGTTTCAACAATCGCAGGTTTTACTCTTCATTGGCGCTTCTGCGCAGCAGTCGTTTGATTCTGGGCAAGTATCTCACGGATGATCTCTACTTTTTGTACTCAGGTGAATTGAAAGCCGGCGTTGACTATGAATTCCAAAGTCGGGGAATCGGCCTTCAGCACATTTTGGGTCTGGAATATCGTCTGAATCCCAGATTGCTTTTACAAATGGAATATGACTACAATTCACTCTATGATGCGCAAAAAGATGACAAAAAAATTTGGTTGAGGCATTCATTCCCATTCTAGTCTCCTCTGATTGAACTTTTTTGCTCACAGCTCCTCACGGGGTTGCAATATTTGTTTCCTTTTTGCAACTCTTGTTTTTTTACCGCTTTTTTGTAGTGGCGCCCTTTTCATTTACCATTTTAATTCGTACAATTGGCCGCTTTTTAACAGCTATCCATTTCATGTTTTTCGATGTGAGGCAGTCAGATGAATATACTTGTATTAAACTGTGGTTCGTCATCCGTAAAGTTTCAAATCATCGAGACCAACCTCGACATGATAGAAACGAACTCAGATGTCAAACTCGCAGGCGGCGTTATAGAGCGGATTGGCAGCCAGGGTCTGATTACGCTGCAAAGTAACGGAGCTAAAGTTAAGAACGCCAAAGCAATAAAAGATCATCGGGAAGCAATAGATTTTATTTTGCGTTGGATTATCTCTCCTGATTCAAAAATTGATCGTCTTCAATCGCTTTCTGATATTCATGCTGTCGGGCATCGTGTTGTGCATGGCGGCGAAAAGTTTAGCAAATCTGTTCGAATTGACGCCGAAGTAATCAGCGGCATTGAAGATTGCATTGAACTGGCTCCTCTCCATAATTCGGCTAACCTGAAAGGTATTGAGGCCATTAAAGCGTTGCTGGGCGAAGGGATTCCGCAAATCGCAGTGTTTGACACGGCCTTTCATTCAACCATGCCGGAAACTTCTTATCTATATGGGTTGCCTTATCACCTTTATCGTCGTTACAAAATCAGGCGTTACGGATTTCATGGCACTTCACACCGCTATATCGGCTACCGCTATCGTCAGGAACAAAATGTGAAACTGACAGATGTAAACATCATTTCCCTGCACCTGGGCAACGGCTGCTCTGCCTGCTCAATACAAAACGGCGCCTCCATTGATACAACAATGGGGTTTACGCCTCTTGATGGTTTGTTGATGGGAACCCGTTCCGGCGATATTGACGCATCTATTTCAGAATATCTTTTTCACAAAGAAGGGCTTGACCATTCCGAAATGGATACGCTTCTCAACAAACGTTCCGGCCTGCTCGGAATCTCAGGCTTAACAAGCGATATGC
>Ga0316192_10000414_pt1 | contig 31167 bp, 27 predicted proteins | sample MerIslwburrow_MG_FD_204931 | JGI IMG/M metagenome (GOLD analysis project Ga0316192, IMG submission 204931) | Coastal sediment microbial communities from Maine, United States - Merrow Island worm burrow | ecosystem: Environmental > Aquatic > Marine > Coastal > Sediment | place: USA: Maine...
GACCAAAATCATACCGGAGATGTGGACCAATACCTATTATGATTGGATGAATAATATCCGGGACTGGTGTGTCTCCCGACAGATCTGGTGGGGGCACCAAATTCCGGCCTGGACCTGTGGCGGCTGCGGCAAGATCGTGGTGGCGATGGAGGCACCGCAAACCTGTCCGGATTGCGATGGGAATAATCTCGTTCAGGAAACCGATGTGCTGGACACCTGGTTCAGTTCGGCCCTGTGGCCATTTTCGACAATGGGGTGGCCGGATGAAACGCCCCTGCTGAAAACATTTTATCCCACCTCTGTACTGGTTACCGGATTTGACATTCTGTTTTTCTGGGTGGCCCGCATGATGATGATGGGCATCCACTTTATGGATGATATCCCTTTTAAAGACGTCTACGTGCACGCCCTGGTAAGAGATGAAGACGGCAAAAAAATGAGCAAATCAAAGGGCAACGTGATTGACCCCCTGGACGTTATTGATCGCTATGGAACAGATGCTTTCCGGTTCACCCTGGCTGCTTTTGCCGCCCAGGGTCGGGATATCAAAATGTCTGAAAAGCGGGTGGACGGCTATCGACATTTTATCAACAAACTCTGGAATGCCGCCCGATTTTCCTTGATGCACCTGGATCGCGGCTACGAAGAATTAAATCTGCAAACCCTTTCCCTGCCGGACCAATGGATCGTTTCCCGCCTGGGACAGGTGACAACGGAAGTTGCCGATGCCCTGGATGACTATCGTTTCAATGAGGCTGCCGCAACACTTTATAATTTTGTGTGGCATGAATTCTGCGACTGGTATCTCGAGGCCATAAAGCCCGCCCTTTACGATAAGGAAGGCCCCGGGGCAAAAGAATCGACCCGGGCAGTGCTGTGGCGGGTCCTGCGCGATACCCTCGTGCTGCTGCATCCATTCATCCCCTTTGTGACGGAAGAAATCTGGCACCACCTCCCCGGGACCGACGGCTCCATTATGAAAGCCGCCTACCCCGTGCAATCCGTCGATGCCACCGACACAAAGCTGCTGCAGGCGTCGGAATCAAAAATGATAATTTTAATGGATATGATCACCGGCATTCGCAATGTGCGCGGAGAAATGAATATTTCTCCGACCCTGGCTTTAGAGGTGCTGATACAATCAGACGACGAAAAGACCCGCAAGATCATAGAGACCCATCAGGACCTCATCATCAATCTTGCGCGGCTCAGTTCACTGGAGGTTCAACATACCGGAAAAAGACCGAAATCATCGGCGACGGCCGTGGTAAACAGCGCATCCATTTTTGTCTTCCTGGAAGGTATCATTGATTTTAGCAAAGAAACCCAACGCCTGGAAAAAGAGATTAAAAAGCTGACCACCGAGTTGACGACGGTGGCTAAAAAATTGCAAAATGAGGGCTTTCTGAGCAAAGCCCCCTCGGATGTCATTGAAAAGGTGAGGGATAAACAGGGCGTTTTGCTGGAAAAGCAGCAGAAGATTCAAAAAAATCTGGATCGCATCAAAGCGCTGGAGGCCTGATAAAACTCGTTGAATAGTTTATTGGTTGACTGGTTAAATTATGGTCATCAATTCAGTACGTTAGGATTTTTGAAATATCAAGAGTTCAATTATTTTGTAAATACGGAATTATTCCATATTTGCACTCACTTAACCAATCAACGAATCAACCTATTAACGAATTCTGAAAGTAACCTTGAACGGTAAGCTTTATACCTAAAACGCTTGCGTTAAGATTAGGTTTTACCCGCTGCTTCCGGAGATGTCTCCGCATACAGCATGGAGACTCTGTTGCGTCCGTTGCGCTTTGAACGATACATTGCCTGATCGGCTCGCTGAATGAAGGTAGACAACGCTTCTTTGGGGTGGTATTCGGTAGCGCCGATACTGATGGTGACCGTCACTGCTTCTCCGCCTTCCGGTATAAATGGCTCAGCCTCCAATGCCGCTCGAATTCGCTGGGCAACCGTTCTGGCTTCCTCGCCCGCAGTTTCCGGCAGGATTACCGTAAACTCCTCGCCGCCATAACGGTAGGCGGAGTCATTGGTTCTCAAACAGGATTTGATAATCCGGCTAAAGCCAACCAGAACTTTATCTCCTTCAAGATGACCGAAGTTATCGTTGTATTCCTTGAAATGATCGATATCGAGCAGTAACAACGTGAGCGGGTGTTGATAACGGTTGGAGCGATCGATCTCCAATTCCAGCTGGGCGTAAAATGATCTTGAATTGTACAATTTCGTGAGACCGTCGGTAATTGCAAGCTCTTGCAACTTCTCCATCATCCGGATCCGTTCATTGGTGAGCTCGCGCTCTTTGAGCACCCGTTTCAGCCGCAGCATCAGTTCCCCGAGCCGAACCGGTTTAATGACAAAATCGCTGGCGCCAATGTTGATCGCCTCTTCGTAGGAATAGTTATCGCTGTAACCGGTCATCACGATGACATCGGACGTACTGGCTTTTTTGATTAATTTTGTCAGCTCTAAACCACCCATGACAGGCAGCATAATGTCCGTGATAACGACGTGGAAATTTTCCTTTCCCATTAACTCGAGAGCTTCTTCCGCGCAGGAGACCGCTTTGGAATAATACCCGACGGTCTGGATGTACTCGTGCATGGTATCGCGTACACCGACATCGTCATCGACGATTAAGATGCGGGTATCAGCTTTGGATGAAGCCATTGGAATTTCCGCTCTGAATTATATAAGTTCACTGCAGACTTGACAGCCACTCGGAAGAATTGATAAAAGACTAAAATTATTAATTATTGTAGCTTACTATAGCTGGAAACCGGATGAGTGTCAACTCTCTTTTACCGTTGTCGCAACCGCATTCCGGCAAATTGAAAAATCAATAGCTTGATCACTTTTTTTCACAATCGAAAATATGCAAAACATAAGAAATTTCAGTATCATCGCACATATTGATCACGGTAAATCCACCCTGTCGGACCGTCTGATCCAGATTACGGACATCATCTCCGAACGGGATTTTCAGGATCAAATTCTCGATACCATGGAAATCGAACGGGAACGCGGTATCACTATTAAAAGCCAGACGGTGTGCCTGCCGTATACTGCTCAGGATGGGAAGTTATACTATTTAAATCTCATCGACACCCCGGGGCATGTGGATTTTACTTACGAGGTCTCCCGCTCCCTGGCCTCCTGCGAAGGTGCTCTACTGATTATCGATGCCAGCCAGGGTGTCGAAGCCCAGACCCTGGCCAATCTCTACCTCGCCATGGAACATGATCTGGAAATTATCCCGGTTATCAATAAGATTGATCTTCCCTCCGCGGATATCGATCGGGTAAAAATGCAAATCCATGATGATCTCGGTCTCGAGCCGGAGGAGGCTATTCTGGTATCCGCCAAAGAGGGCATTGGAATCGAAAACGTATTGGAGGCGGCGGTTCAAAGATTGCCCCCGCCGTCCGGAGATCCCGCCAAGCCCTTAAAAGCCCTGATTTTTGATTCACACTATGATTCCTATCGGGGCACAGTGGTGCATTTTCGCATTTTCCAGGGGCGGATTTCTAAAGGAGATGTGATATCGTTTATGTCCAACAATGCCGCTTACAAAGTTGAGGAAGTCGGGATATTCCAGCTGGACATGATCAAACAGAAACAATTATCCGCCGGACAGGTCGGGTATATGATTGCCGGAATCAAAACCGTCAGCGATACCCGCTGTGGCGACACGATCACCATAAAAAACGAGCCCTGCGATACACCCATGCCCGGCTTCAAAGAAGCTAAACCGGTGGTATTTTCTTCCATCTACCCGGTGGCCTCCGATGGTTACGAAGATTTGGTAATCGCCCTTGAAAAGCTGAAGCTAAACGATGCCGCCCTGATCTATGAAAAAGACACATCCGTTGCCTTGGGATTCGGTTTCCGCTGCGGGTTCTTAGGCCTGCTGCACCTGGAGGTCGTCCAGGAGAGACTCGAACGGGAATACGGGCTTTCCCTCATCCTCACCGCACCGTCGGTTCAATATGAATTGTTGATGAGTGACGGCACAGAACAATCCATCGACAATCCCGCCCTTTATCCTGATCCTACACTCATCGAGTTCACCAAAGAGCCCTTTATCCGGGCCGCTATCATCGTACCGGATCGTTACATGGGTGTGGTCATGAAGCTTTGCCTGGAACGACGCGGCATCAACAAAAATTATCAATACCTTACCAGCAACCGTCTCGAGATGATTTTTGAGATACCTCTGGCGGAGGTAATATATGATTTTTATGACAGGCTCAAATCGATCACCCAGGGGTACGGCTCCTTTGACTATGATATCATCGATTTCAGGCCGACCGATCTTGTCAAAATGGATATTCTCATCAACGGGGAGCGGGTGGATGCCCTATCTCAATTGGTACACCGGGACAATGCCGTCGCAAGGGCACGCACAGCCTGCGAAAAACTGCGGGATGAAATTCCACGCCAGATGTTTAAAATTGCAATTCAGGGAGCCATCGGCGGCAACATTATCGCCCGCAAAACCGTATCAGCCTTCAGAAAGGACGTCACCGCCAAATGCTATGGTGGAGACATAACCCGCAAACGCAAACTGCTTGAAAAGCAAAAAAAGGGGAAAAAGAGAATGAAGATGGTCGGCAAGGTGATGATTCCCCAATCCGCCTTTCTGGCAGTCCTGAAAACCGATACCGACTGATTTGAATTCGGCCTCCGGCCCATAGGGGCGGGGCCTACGCCCCGGCGGGAATGGGGAAGGTGGAGTGCGGAAATTTTGAAAAAGGAAATTATTTTGCAATTTGCAAAATCGTGAATTAAAAGCGTTTATTTTAGACTTCAGCAGTTAAAAAATTTCAAATAACAAAACACAAATAACAAACAAATCACAATCACCGAAATTCAAAATTCCAAACAATTGGCGTTCGATCTTATTTGAGATTTGGATATTGTAATTTGTTATTTCCGGCGTTTCCGGGTTTAGGCCGTTATCAGGTTTATCTGACAACATGTTGCAAAAAAAATGAAGGTTTCAGGATTGAGAATTTAGCACCTTTGATGCCTGATCCGGCGGAACACCTGACACCTGAATAACTTCATATTCATTTTTTTTTACAATTCGTATCTTCTTCTTTCAATCCATCCTGGTAGCATTTCTTGCCATACCAGATAATCTGGCGACAGATGCCGCGGACAATTCTCACCTCCTTTGCCCGTAGCTGCATGCGGGAGAAAAAATGGCGCAAGTTGTTCATAAAATAGTCCGGATTATCCGGATTGATAAAGCTGATACGAATCAGCGCGTCTTTCAACTGCTCATACATGGCCTCGAGCTCATGCCGGTTGGCCAGACGCGGCGCAAACTCTCCAGGTTTACTGCAGCTGAAGCGAAACAACTCATAGCACATAATCATGACCGCCTGGGCCAAATTGAGCGAAGAGAATTCGGCCGTGGGAATGTTGACCAGGATATCGCAAAAACGGATGTCGCGGTTGGTAAGTCCACGGTCTTCAGGTCCGAACAGAATGGCAATCCGATTTCTATGGGATACGGAAAGAAGCTTTTGGCCCAGATTTGACGGTGAACTGATGACCTTGCGCTGGCCACCCAATCGGGCGGTAGTACCGACCACAAAATTAAAATCAGCCAGCGCCTCGTCTAAAGTATCGTAAACCCTCATTTGCTCAACCACATCCGAAGCCGCGTGAGTTGCCATGCGGCAGATTTTCGTCAGGTCACAATTCTGGGGGGCAACGACAACCAACTGACCGATACCCATGTTGCAGATGGCCCGGGCGGCAGCCCCGATATTTTCAGGGAACCGCGTGCCGACTAAAACGATGGATATGTTTTCGAGGTTGATTCTGGCGGGCATCAACGAATAATTTCAAAACAATTGAAAAAGTATGATATTTCAAATGAGGCCGTCTCGGGTGCGTCGGAACCGTGAACCACATTTTTTTCGATGTCGGTGGCAAACTGCCTTCGAATCGTACCATCGGCAGCTTCCTTATAATTGGTGGCGCCCATCAAATCCCGATATCTGGCAATTACATTTTCTCCTTCCAGAACCATGACAACGGCCGGACCGGAACTCATGAAATCGGTCAGGCTCTCAAAAAAAGGCCTTTCACGGTGTACGGCATAAAAGCCTTCGGCCTGGGCCTTGGTCATGTGCACCATCTTCATGGCCACGATATTCAGATCATTTTGTTCCAGCAGCTTGACAACGTCGCCGATCAGACCGCGTTTGACGCCGTCGGGTTTAATAATTGAAAGTGATCTTTCCATGATATAAATGTCCTTTTTTAACTTTTTAGGTATGTAGAACGTTTAACCCCGGGTGGCATAACAGATGCGGCTCGGCAAGTCAACATATGTCAATTCGGTTGACAAAGATTTTTTCAGTATTTAAAATTCTGTCAAAGCTTTATGGATTTGAAAAACCGACATGATGACGGGAGGGATATTCGATGCCGATTTATGAGTTCTACTGTGAGGATTGCAATACGATTTTTAATTTTTTCTCAAGGACGATCAATACGACCAAAAGACCCAAGTGCCCAAAATGTAAGACCAAAAAGCTATCGAGGCAAATGTCGGCGTTTTCGTTTACCGGTAAAGCCAAAGAAGACGGTGATATGGATGATTTGCCCTTTGACGAGAACAAAATGGAAAAAGCCATGCAAATGCTGGCCGGCGAAGCCGAAAATATCAACGAAGATGATCCCCGTCAGGCCGCCAATCTGATGCGCAAACTTACAGATATGACCGGGCTTGAACTTGGCGACGGCATGCAGGAGGCTTTGAAACGAATGGAAGCCGGTGAGGACCCCGATGCAATAGAAGCCGAAATGGGAGATCTTTTGGAAGGGGAAGATCCATTCACGTTGCCCGAAAAAAAAGGCGGCGTAGCCGCCAGGAAGCGACCGGCGCCGCAAAAGGATGAGACGCTGTATGATCTTTAATCCGTTATTTATAATTTTCTAAGAATTCATCATGCAAAATCCCATTACCAAGTATTTAGCTTTTAAGCACCAAATTTCAATATCCAAATAACAAATAAATTCCAAAATACAATGACCAATACGGAACCTTCTTGGAAGGTCCACTAAAATATTCAATACCACAGTTTGGGATTTCGAATATTCGTTATTGTGATTTGTTTGTGATTTGTGACTTGTGATTTGTGATTTAATGGGGGGGGTATAAGAATGGATAAAAAAATTTTAGATAAATTAGAAGTTACCCAGGGAGATATCACCAAACTGGCAGTGGATGCCATTGTCAATGCAGCCAACTCATCGCTGCTGGGTGGCGGAGGTGTCGACGGCGCCATTCATCGAGTCGCCGGTCCTGAACTCTTAAAAGAATGCCGGACCCTGGATGGATGTCCGACCGGCGAAGCCAGAATTACCAAAGGCTACGCCCTTGCCGCCCGTCATGTCATTCACACGGTGGGACCGGTTTACAGCGGGAAAACGCAGGAAATAATGCTTCTGACCGGATGTTACCAAAACAGCCTGAAGCTTGCCGTTGAAAATAATATTCATTCTCTGGCCTTTCCGGCAATTAGCTGCGGGGTTTACGGATATCCCATCGAAGAAGCATCCAAAATCGCCGTGGATACCACCTGCAGCTTTCTCGAATCCAACCAAACCATTGGAGCAGTGATATTTATCCTTTTTTCACCGGAGGATTTAAAGGTCTACGAAAAATATCTGCAATCGCTTCGATAAACGCCGGATAACACACGATTGATTCATCGTTGACAAAACCGGACCTCGTAATTATTATTAGACTCAATTTGGAGATCAGGCAGATCTTGATGCTCGAATAAAACTGATCATATTCATGTCTAAGGAGGACGTTATGGTTGAAATTTCCGAAGCAGCTAGCCAGCAAATCGCAGAGTATTTTAAGGATCGAGACATCGTTCCCATCCGCATCTTTCTCAACGAAGGGGGCTGAGGCGGCCCCTCATTGGCAATGGCTCTGGATGAGCCCAAAGATACCGATAATTCATATGATGTAAACGGCTTTAAATTTATTTTGGACAAAGAGTTTGATGAAAAAGCCAAGCCCGTATCCATTGATTTCATGGGCTATGGATTCAAAATTAACTCCAGCATTGAATTCAATCAGGGATCGTCATGCTCAAGCTGCGGCAGTGCCAGCGGCGGCTGTGGATGATGATTTAAAAGTTGGTGGCAATAAAAAGGCAACGCCCGGTGGCGTTGCCTTTTTTTATGACGGAGGTGGTCGCAGGTTCAGAAGTTCAGCGTTCAAAGGTTTTCTGGTTCAGCGCCGCCGCTGAACTGAAAAGCGGCCAATTTGATTGGAAAAGATACGAATGAACGTCCAACATCGAACGTTCAACGTTCATCTTTTTGTCGATCTCATATATGAATCTTCATTAAGTTTATTCTAATATCAGGCTGGTCGCTCGCGGCCAGCGGCGGCGCTCGTGTGACTCGCCGCACACCTTGCTTAACCCCCCTTAAAGAAATCGCTAAATTATTGCCCCATTGCGAAGGGCCCTCTTCGTGTCTATATTCCCTTGAGTTCCACAATCCTTGAACGCTTGTCAAAGGTCAGTCACTTTGACACGAAGGCACAAAAAAAAAGAATATGAAGTTTTCAGGTGTCTGGCGTCAGCCCATCTGCTGGCATGAAAAGCGGCCAGTTTAATCGAAAAAGAAACTAAGATATTAAAAATGCCAAATTCCAAGATCCAATTTCCAGATCATTGGATTGTTCTTTCTACAAGATTATAGATTGGTTTGGAATTTTAAATTTTCGATATTGCAATTTGACTTGCTCGACCTTGAGGCTCTCGACAGGTTGGCTCAGGGTGGCGAGTCCTTCGACTTTGCTCAGGACCGTGAGCATGTCGAACGGCTGTTAGAACCGTTTCCAGTTTCAACGTCTAAACGCGGAGGACAAGATGTCAGCCAACCATCTCATCAATGAAAAAAGCCCTTATCTGATTCAGCATGCCCATAATCCTGTTGATTGGCATCCCTGGTCCGATGAAACCTTTGCGTGGGCTAAAGGGAAAAACAAGCCTATTTTTCTTTCCATCGGATACGCCACCTGCCATTGGTGTCACGTCATGGAAAAAGAATCTTTTGAAGACGAGGAAGCCGCCGGACATCTGAATGATACCTTTGTCTGTATAAAAGTGGATCGCGAAGAACGCCCCGACATAGACGCGGTATATATGGCGGCCTGCCAGATGCTGACCGGCAGCGGCGGCTGGCCGTTGAGTATTTTTATGACCCCGGAAAAAAAGCCTTTTTTTGCCGCCACCTATCTCCCCAAGAACAGCCGTGCCGGCCGGGCTGGTCTGATCGATATCTGCCGCCAGGTCAAAAAACTCTGGACGGACGATAAAGAAAAGATCGAAAAATCGTCGGTCAGCATCGCCGCCCAACTGGATAGGGCTTTTGCCTTTGCGGCCGCAGATGAACCCGATGCGTCCCTGCTGGACCAGGCCTATCAGAAAATAAAACCTGGGTTTGATCCACGGCACGGCGGATTTGATCCTGCGCCCAAGTTTCCGTCACCGCACCGGCTGCTCTTCTTGTTGCGCTGCTACCATCGCAGCGAAGACGCCAATGCACTGGAAATGGTAACAAAAACATTGACCGCCATGCGATTAGGAGGTATCTGGGACCATGTCGGTTTCGGCTTTCACCGCTATTCCACAGATACCAGGTGGCTTCTGCCTCATTTCGAAAAAATGCTTTACGACCAAGCCCTGATCGCCACTGCCTACCTTGAAGCCTATCAAATTACCAAAGACCCCCTGTTTGCAGCAACGGCCGAGGACATCTTCACCTACATACTGCGGGACATGACCGCTGAGGAAGGCGCTTTCTACTCGGCCGAAGATGCCGACAGCGAAGGAGAAGAAGGCAAATTTTATGTGTGGTCGACGGAAGAATTCCGCCGCGTCCTGGGAGATGAAACCGACAACAGGTGGGAGACGATTTTACGGTTGAGCCCGGAGGGAAATTTCACGGACGAAGCCACCCGTCAAAAAACCGGTGCCAACATTCTGCATCTAACGGCACCTTTGAAGAATTGGGCGGAAAAGTTCGATTTAACGGAAGATCAACTTGGACAGGAATGGGTAAATATCCGCAACCAACTATTTCGCGACCGGGAAAAGCGAATTCATCCTCTAAAGGACGATAAAATCCTCACAGATTGGAATGGACTGATGATTGCTGCTCTGGCCATGGGTGCGCGGATTCTAAACAAATCCAAATATGAGAACGCCGCCCGCAAGGCCGCCGACTTCATCCTGTCAAAAATGCGGGATCAAAACGGCCGGCTCTACCACCGGTTCAGAGACGGTGAACTGGCAGTGGAGGCCCACGCCGGTGACTATGCTTTTTTAATCCACGGCCTTTTAAGCCTCTACCAGACGACCTATGATCTGGCCTTTGCCGAAGAAGCCAAAGCGTTACAGGAAATAATGATGGAACGCTTCTGGGATGAGGAAAATGGCGGTTTCTTTTCCACCCCCAAGGATAGTGACGAATTGCCCGTACGGCCCAAAGAGTTATATGACGGGGCCATACCATCGGCCAACTCGATTGCACTATCCAATCTTGTGTTTTTATTCAGGTTAACCGGTGACCCCCAATGGGAGAAGCGGGCCCAAGCCCAGATTCGCGCCTTTGCCGGTACGGTGAAATCTCAGCCCCAGGCCTTTACTTATTTTCTGTGCGCCCTTGATTTTGCGTTGCGCCCGGGCCAGGATATTATTATCGCCGGCGAGTTACAGGCAACCAACACCCGTCAACTACTGTCGGCATTGAATCTTAATTTTACCCCCAACAAGGTAGCCATTGTAAAATCAGGAACCAACGCCGAACGTCTGGCCGAGTTCGCCGGCTATACAGATGGTTTGCAAGTCATAGAAGGCCAGGCCACCGCCCATGTGTGCCGCAACGGTTCCTGTACTGACTCGACCACCGACACCCAAACCATGGTCGATAAAATCATGGGGAAACAAGGTGTGTGAATTGGGAATGGGAATTTGGAATTGAGAAGTCGGAATGCAGAGGTCGGAATAGAGAGTAGGAATTGAAGATTGAAGATTTAAGATTTAAGATTTAATGTATCGTTAGGCTCTGTCTTTTTTTAAATTGACAGCATTCCACAAATCTTCAATCTTCAATCGACAATATTCATTCATCTACAGATAGTGCAAATAATCCAGTATAATTTATTTAGCGTAAAATACGCTCAAAAAAATAAATAGTTGAAGCAATGGATAACCTGGAATTTGAAACACTTACATCCGATGAATTCACAGACTACATGCAGGAGCACAAAGAAAAAAATTATCTTGTCATCGATGTGCGTCAGGCTTCGGAATACGAAGAGGGACATATCCCGGGGGCCAAACTCATGCCCCTTACCGAGGTTGAAACTAGGCTGTTTACTCTGCCCGCCGATCAGGACCTGATTTTCTATTGCGCCAATGGCGGACGCTCCACCTGGGCGGCCTCTCTGGCCGGTGAAGGTGAGGTTTCCAATAAAACCGTTTATCATCTGATGGGTGGTATGATGGCATGGCAAGGCAAAACCTTGTCGGGTTATCCGAAAGTAAAAATCTTCGAAAAAGATCAGACCATTGAAGAACTGCTGGCCACTGCCATGGACCTGGAAAAGGGTGCCTGGCGTTTTTATCAATATGCCAAGGAGAAGTACAGCGAAGATCCCATTCGTCTGACTCTGGAACAGGTCTCCATCGCAGAAAAGGCCCATGCGACGCTAATCTATCGGTTCTGGCAGAAATTCCAAGACAACCCGCCGCCTTTTGACCGGGTATATCAGGATCTAAGCGGCGAGATTCTGGAAGGCGGCCACAATTTTGAAGAAACCTGCCACCATCTGGATTCAGTTCAAAAACACGGTTGCACGGCTGTCATCGACCTTGCCATGACCATTGAATATTCGGCATTTGAGCTGTACCGGACAATGGCGGAACGCTCAGAAAATTCCGAGGCCCAATCCATATTTCTGTCCATCGCCCAGGCGGAAAAAGCCCACATGCGCGCCCTGACCCGCGCCATAAACCAGTGCCCGCAAAACGATATGTCATCATCGCACGCAACCCCCCATGCATAAATAACAGGACAAAAAATCATCAATGATCGAAATCCAATCTTTGCGCAAATTGCTGATTAACTGGTATTTGGCCGACCATCGCGACCTGCCCTGGAGAAAGACCACCAATCCCTACCACATCTGGGTTTCCGAGGTAATGCTGCAACAGACCCAAGTCGCCACTGTTTTGCCCTACTACCGCAGGTTTTTAAAACGCTTCACAAGTCTCGAGCATTTGGCCCGCGCTGATCTGCAGGATGTATTAAAGGTCTGGGAAGGCCTGGGATACTATGCCCGCGCCCGCAATCTGCACCGGGCCGCCGGCTTCATTTTAAATCATCACCGTGGCATTATACCCGATGGGTGGGAGGACTTTCGCAAATTGCCCGGCGTTGGAGATTACATTGCCGCCGCCGTATTGAGTATTGCCTTTGAAAAACCCTACGCGGTTGTGGACGGCAATGTCAAACGTGTGCTGGCTCGACTGCTTTTGGTGGAAGCGCCCGTCAATAAATCGACATCGATTAAAACTTTTAAAGAAGCGGCGGACCGGCTGCTGACTCCTCGAGATCCGGGAACCTTTAACCAGGCCCTGATGGAACTCGGCGCCATGGTATGCAAACCGCAACAACCGATTTGCAGCGCATGCCCGATTCAAGGGCTGTGTCTGGCCTATGAAACCGGCCGGGTTGATGAGTATCCCAAAAAGCTAAAGAAACCTCCAACGCCTCAGTTTAATATCGCGGTCGGGGTGGTATTTAAAAACAGCAGCGTATTAATCACCCGGCGAAAACCGGACGGGTTGTTGGGGGGCTTGTGGGAATTTCCCGGAGGAAAGATTCAAAACGATGAAAAAGCCAAAGACGCTTGCATCCGGGAAATTAAGGAAGAAACCAATCTTTCAGTCGGTATTGATTCGCATTTAGGCCGGATAAAACACGCCTACACCCATTTTAAAATCATCATGGATGTTTTTTGCTGTTCGCATCTTTCCGGAAGAGTGAAGCTAAACGGCCCCGTCGATCATCGCTGGATAAAGCTTGAAAATCTCGATGATTATCCGTTTCCCAAGGCCAATCATAAATTCTTTCCGGCGCTCAAAGAATTTGTAGGAAATCCGGCCAAAGGGGAAAATTGAAGATTGAAGATTGAAGATCAGAGGTATGCTATCATTTTATATTCACCGTTTTGGTAGTGAATTCAAGAACATGATTGACGGATCACCTGTCAGCCCTTAGAATTGTATCGTTAATCCATTTTGACAATCACTTTTAAAATTAGAGCCGCAGAAAGCGGGCCTTAAATCTTCAATTTTCAATCGACAATTTTCAATCCCCATATTATGCCTGACATACTTCTCATCCAGCCGCCGATTAGAGATTTTTATCTCACAGCCAAGCGGACCATTCCGTATGGCCTGGCCTGTATCGCATCGACATTAATAAAAAACGGTTTTTCGGTGGAGATCCTGGATGCGCTGGCCACCTCCAAATCGCGAGCTTGCGAGCTTCCCCCGGAAATGGATTATTTGCGAAAATATTATCCACGGCCGGACAGGTCTGCTTTTGCACTATTTCACCAATACCGACATTTTGGCTACAGTTTTGAGCACATCGGCAAATTGGCCAAAGAGTCCGAGGCTTTTCTGGTCGGGATCTCGTCTTTATTCACGCCCTACCTGCAGGAGGCGCTCCAAACAGCCGAGATTGTCAAAGCCTGCCACCCGGAAGGCAAGATTGTTATCGGCGGCCATCATCCCAGCTGTCTGCCGCAGTCGGTCATGGAATCCAAGGCAGTGGATTTTGTTATTCGGGGAGAGGGTGAGGTATCTCTGCACCTGCTGGCGGAAGCGGTGAAGAAAGGCGGCGCCTATGATTCAATCCCCGGGCTTGTTTTCAGGCGCAAAGACGGCACCCTCCACATCAACCCGCCGGCAGGGATGAAACATTCCGACGACCATCCATTGCCGGCCACCGATCTTCTCCATCAGCGCTTCTACCGCCGCAATAAACGCGCCGCCATGGTCATCGTTGCCGGTCGCGGCTGCCCGATGACATGCAGCTATTGCAGTGTGGGGGCAAGCTCCTATCTAAAATACTATAAAAGAAGCGTTACGTCCGTAATCGATGAAATCCAATGCAATGTGAATCAATATGACGTCGGTTTTATCGACTTCGAGGATGAAAACCTCTCCCTGGATCGCCGGTGGTTTTTAAAACTGCTTGCTGAAATCAATCGCCGTTTCAGCACGAACGAACCGGAGCTCAGGGCCATGAACGGACTTTATCCGCCGTCCCTGGACGAGGAAGTGATCCAGGCCATGAAAGCCGCCGGATTCAGGACCCTGAACCTTTCACTGGGCTCAACCTCAACCGAACAGCTCAAACGGTTTGGCCGGTCCGATGTCCGCGCGGCGTTTGACCAGGCATTGAAACTGGCCGCAGATTACGGCCTCAATGCCGTGGGATATGTGATCTGCGCCGCGCCTTTTCAGCGTGCTGAAGATTCAATTTCAGATCTTCTTTATCTGGCCCAACGGAGAGTTCTGGCCGCCGTCTCGATCTTTTATCCGGCGCCGGGCAGCCAAGATTATGATCTGTGTAAGAATCTGGGTATTCTGCCCGATCATTTTTCTTGCATGCGGTCCAGCGCGTTACCCTTGGTCCACACAACCGGCAGGAAAGAGGCTGCCACCGTGCTCAGATTGGCTCGAATCCTCAATTTCATGAAATCCCTTATCGACCAGGGAATCGGCATTACGAAGGATGAATCCACCGCAGACATCCGGATAACCGATCCCGCTGATCGCATGGAGACAAGCATGCGGCTTCTGTCAAAATTTCTATATGACGGCAAAATAAGAGGCGTGACACCGGAAGGCAAGGTTTTTGAACATCTCATATCGAGGAAGCTGTCCCATTCATTTCTGACCGGCTTGGCCGCCATCGATCTGCGGGGCTCACAATAGGACACCGATCCAATCAGTACCGATTCACTAAAGTTGCATCTACTTTGTAAAGGATTTGTTTAACAAAATATTTTCGCCGCCAAGGTTTCAAGACACAAAGTTAAATTATTGTAAGAAGTTTTGCTTTGTGTCTTTGAGCCTTTGTGGCTGACGAATACGACAAATGAGAGGATACCATGAAAAAAAGCATAAACCCGTGCATGCATTCGGCCGAACATATTCTCAATCAGACCATGGACAGAATGTTCAATTGCGGTCGATGCTTCAATGCTCATATCGAAAAGAAAAAGTCCAAATGCGATTATCGCTTCGACAGAGCCTTATCTCAAACGGAAGTTCAAGAAATTCAGACCCAGGTCAACCAGATCATCGAAGCGGATCTGCCGGTAACCGAAAAATATATATCCAGATCAGAAGCTCTGGCGAACTATAACACCGATAAATTGCCCCGCGATACTGATGACACCATCCGAATCGTTCAAATAGGGGATTATGATGCCTGCCCCTGTATCGGCCCCCACGTCAGTTCTTCCAGTGAAATCTCAGGTTTTCAGATCACTTCCACCAGTTTTGATAAAGGTGTTTTAAGAATCCGATTCAAACTCATACCAATCAGCGATTCCTAATGGGAAATGCTCTTGAAAAATCCGATTTAGTAATCATCTTTAAATGCGAATCAAGTCTGTCACAAAAATGGACGGGAACCCTATTTAAGAAAGGAATATTACAATGAGCGTATTAGTGGCTAAAGAAGCACCGGAATTTATCGCCCCGGCCGTTATGCCGGACGGCATCATCAAAGAAGATTTTAAACTTTCGGATTTGAGAGGAAAATATGTGGTGTTATTTTTCTGGCCGTTGGATTTCACCTTCGTGTGCCCAACCGAGATTATTGCCCATAATAAACGCATGGAGCAGTTCAAAAGTCGCAGCGTTGAGGTCGTCGGCGTATCCATTGACTCCCAATTTACGCATTTTGCCTGGCGCAGCACCGCCATCAATGACGGGGGGATCGGGGCGGTGGATTTCCCAATGGTAGCCGATGTGAAACACGAGATTACAAAAGCTTATGGGATTGAACATCCGGATGGAGTGGCGATGAGGGCGTCTTTCCTTATCGACAAACAAGGTGTCGTACAACATCAGGTGGTTAATAATCTGCCGATAGGGCGCAACGTCGACGAGATGGTTCGTGTTGTCGATGCCTTGCAGTTTACGGAGCAGTACGGTGAAGTCTGCCCCGCCGGATGGAATAAAGATGAAGCCGGGATGAAGCCTTCTGCCGAAGGGGTGGCGGAGTTTTTGTCGAAGCATGCTGACAAGCTTTGATTTGAGAGAGGAGTCCGCAGATTATCAGCCAGGCTCCTCGTATCACATTCGTCCAACAAATATTTAATGTCAGTTCATCAATCCCATCGATGGATCAAAACAGCTGAAGACCTTGACGATATACATTGATAACCGTTTTGGGATCATCGGTGATGACGATGTTGTCTCTGATCCACTCCGGTGCTCTGCCCCGTCTGATCATTTCGTTAATCTGATCATCGATTCCGTTCCAGAAATCACCGCCGCCCTCCGTGTCGAACAAAATAACCGGTACGGGATCCAGAATGGATAGCTTCATATTGCACAATGTGATGCCAAGCTCTTCCAGCGATCCCAAACCGCCAATGTTGAAAATCGGAAATGAAGCGATCTCGAACCATTTCTGCCGACTGTGGCGGCAGGTTGCCTGAAAAACCTGACAAAAATCAACATCGGTTGTGATGGATTGATCGGTGATCTCCAGGAAATTGGCCCCGGAGAGAATCCCCCGCTCCCTTGCCAGGGTATTGGCCTGTTCCATCACCCCGCTTCCGCCACCGGTGACGATTCCGATGCGCTGACCCCAAAATTCAATGAGGGCATCCAGGAGTTCTCCGAGTTTTGTTTCCCCTCTGGGCGAAAGTTTCAGATTGGATCCGTAAAATGCAAACAGCATTGACTTGTGAAAATCAGCAATTCGCTCCGGTGCCACAAAATAGCCGAGACCGTCACGCATGGTGTGTTTCATCAGGCGGTCATTCAGTCCCGATACCCAGTAGACTTCCAGGCCGAAGGCATAATATTCTTCCAGGCGATGGTGGTCCTGCTGGGATAAAAACGGTCCGTGTTCGCAGGACGGTTCATAAAAATAGAGTGCCTTTAATTTCCCGTCGCAGGTCAGATTTATAATGTCGCGATGCTCGAGGATATTGGGAAAATATTTCATGATTAAATCAGCCGGAGTTCGATCGAGGCTGTCTGCGATCCTGGACGTCGCATACACATGGCAGCACTCACTGTTGGGCGAAAAATCACTTCTGGCCAGCGAACACGTGGCCCGGGTCACATCGCAATCCTCTGAGGGGCCGTTTGTAAAGATTTCGGCCTTTTTTAACCCGTCGGTCTCGCCGACGGCGACCGCCACCGGTTTGTCTGAAAAATGGCAGGTGGTTTTGCCGAAGCGGTTAAAACGCTCTTCGAATTCGCGCATTTGACGATAGGTATAGAAACTGCTTGTCTGTGCGGCTGTTCTTCGCCGCAGACCGTTGCGGGACTTGGCGGCATTGTAAACCTTGGCCGATATCAATGGATTGACAATCGGATGATCACTTTGATTGACAATTTCTAAATAAATTCGAATGCCGCGGGTTTTAATGGGATCCAGCACAGTTGCCGGTAGGTTTCTGCCCAGGGCAAAACCGCTTTGCAACACGACATAGTGTTCATTGAGATACATGGAGCAGGTTGTCACAACCCCTTCGCCCGGTGCAACGGTCACCGAAGGCATTGCATTGCGAACCTGGTAGCGGTTGAGAAGTTCACGACCGTCCTCACGGAGCAAAATTCGGCCCAAGGTCTCTCTGTCCAATGGCTCTCTAAACCGGCAAACGACTTTGTGTGGGGCAATCACAATACTGCCGTCGCTGGAGATGGTGGTTGACTCCGGCAGCTTCAGCTCGGCGCGTTCGATGGCTGCCAGAACTTCATCCGAACTTAACAGGGCCTCGGGATCACAGAATACCAGCCGTCCCACCGGCAGTCCCAGGGTAAAAAAATCTTTAAACTCGTCCAAACCGGGGTAACCCGGAATAACGGCCGAAGCTACCAGGGTCAGGGTTATCATATTCCCTTGCAAACTGTCGGCATCGGGTGGATCACACTTGATCTGTATGCCCAATCGAGCGATTCTGGAACGTTCACTGAAAACGATGTGCTCCGGTCGATGCTTGAATTCATCGACCAAATCCTCATTGAGGCCGAAGATAGTCTGGAATCTAATCGAACGGTGGTTCATATCTATAATTCTGGAAATGACCCCATCTTCCGATTGTAAAAGGCCTCGAAACAAATGGTTGTTTTTGGATGATCTTGCCATAACTTCCTTGTTCATACGTTTCCCCGGATAAACTAAAGCGGGGGCTATATTTAACCTATTGGGTTTTAGTCACAATCGTCATAAACAGACCTTCAATATTATCATTGTTTTTTTGATTACAAATGGAATCGGCTGGAATTCTGCGGCTTAAGTATAATGACCGGGGAAGGGGTTGCTGCGACCTTTATTCAGAAACTGGTCTAAATAAAATATGATTCACATGAATTATTCCGGATTATAGTCAACGAAAAGCTCTCGGGGGATCGCACAAAAAGGTAAGCACCAAAACCATGTTAGACACCCGTATAGTCCAGTAGATTCTCGATGATTTCGATCAGCGATTTATCAGCGGTGATCTCCTCCGTTAAATGGTTTAATTTCATCTCCTTGGCTGTTATATCGTCAAGCACCCATCCAAATCCCAATTTATCGAAGAATATGATCGTCTCCTTGCTCATTAACCGATTAGCCTCCGTTAACAATCGCTACTCCTTTCATTCAATTGATGCATCCATCTGTGTTTTTATGATCTACTAATTGTGTATCGTCATTACAGGCGCTTTTCTTTAGCGAATTAGTTCCGTCTTTGCATTTTCAATTGACACCGGCTACAACCTCTTCTAATATTGCAAAAAATGATTATTTCCATAGACCATCAACTTGCCGAAGCGCCGCAGAGTGGCCGGCCGCGGGGATTGTTTATCATGGATCTCGACGGCACGCTGCTGCGTTCGGACCGAACAATTTCGAGCATCGATCTCGATGCCCTCGGACAGCTCGGAAAACTGGGTATCATACGCACCATCGCCACCGGCCGGTCCTTGTATTCCTTCAAAACGATTGAAATAGAGGATCTTCCGATTGACTTCGTAATTTTTTCAATGGGTGCAGGAGTCCAGCATCATGCAAGCGATAAGATTGTCCGCAAAGTTAGTTTGGAACGTCATGAAGTCAAACGAGCCTGCAATATCCTTAAATCTCAGCGACTCGACTTTATGATTCACCAGACCATACCCGACAATCACATGTTTAGCCATTTTCGATCAAACCCGGGGAACGCTGATTTTGAAAGGCGCTTGCAGCTATACCGCCAATTTGCGGTTCCTTTAAATGAAGCGGCCGATGGTTTCGGCCCTGCAACCCAGCTGCTGGCGGTAGTGCCGGCCAAAGACAGCCGTGCCGTTCTTGAAAAAGTCCGCAGCGAATTGCCAGACTATAGTGTCATCCGGACAACATCACCATTGGATGGCAAAGCCACCTGGATCGAAATTTTTCCCAGTGCGGTTTCCAAAAGTCGAACCTCAGCTTGGTTGGCGGAGGAACTGAAAATCGACAAACGCGACATCGTGTCGGTGGGAAATGACTATAACGATCTGGATTTACTTGAATGGACCGCCAGCAGCTATGTGGTCGACAACGCTCCGGCGGATCTCAAAAACCGCTTTGTCGGCGTCGCCTCCCACAACGATGGTGGTGTGGCGGAAGCGGCTGGTCGCTGGCTGGCAGAACAAAGAAATACTTCGATTTAGGAGAGGTTATCCCAAAGCTTCTCAAGAAACGTCACTTTAACCGTACCATCAAAGCTAGTCCGTAAAGCCGTAATGAAACATCTCGTACTCCGTCTTTCCACCGAGCAATGCATCTATTTTGGCCTGAATCGCCTGCCTTTCACTGCTGAGCAGCCACTTTTCCCAGTCATCTGCCGACTGCCAGGTGCTGATAACTAAAAAGGTATCGGGCCGATCAGAACTTTTTAGGGTTTCCCCGGAAATATAACCAGGTTGGGTTGTGGCCAAGGCTCTCATCTGCTTGACAAGCGGTATCATCTCTTTGGCCTTGTCCCCAGGAACTGTTCGCGTGATTAATATTTTCGCTGCCATTCGAACCTCCTTTGGCACTGCGCGCACTCAATTTATCACCGGATGCTTTCGAAGCCATCGCAAACCGACAATATCTGCGCGAGATGCTTGATAAAGACAGTCCTGCAAATCAATACAGCATAAAATAACCTATCAACGCATCAAGGTCAATGTCTAAAAAGCGACTTCCTTCACCGATTCTTCGAATATGGACAGACACGTATCAACCTCCGTGGAGGTAACGCTCAATGATGGGGAAAATCGGATGCTGTTTTCACCACAACCCAGCAAGAGCAGCCCTTTCTCGAAACTCTTTTTGATGATGCGACTGCGCCACTTGGTGGCCGGTTCCTTGGTCTCTCGATCCTTCACCAGTTCCACGGCCACCATCAGCCCCCTGCCGCGTACGTCTCCCATGCATTCAAAGTTCTTTTGCAGCGCAATGAGGCCCTTCATCAGCCGTTCCCCTTGTTTGGTAGCGTTTTTCATCAAATTTTTCTCGAGCAGTTCAATGGTCGCCAGGGCTGCCCGGCAGGAAAGGGGATTGCCCCCAAACGTGGATGCATGCGAGCCGGCCTCCCAATTCATGATTTTAGCGGGAGCGATGGTGGCACCGAGAGGTAACCCGGAGGCAATCCCTTTGGCCAGCGACATAATATCCGCCGTAACCCCGAAATGCTCCATCGCAAACATCTTTCCAGTGCGCCCCATGCCGGACTGAACTTCATCGGCGACATACAGAATGCCGTACTTCTTTGCTATCTTGTAGAATTCCTTATGGAATTCCGGCGGCGGCACAATGTAGCCGCCCTCCCCCTGAATGGGCTCTACAAAAATCGCTGCAACTTCCTCGGCAGGCACGGTCGTTCGAAAAAGCGTGTCCTCAACCCAGTGTACACAGTGCAGGTTGCATTGGGGATAGGTTAGATTGTACGGGCATCGGTAACAGTATCCATAAGGGATATGGGTAATGCCCGGCACTAACGGATTATAATGCTTTTTCTGGATGGTTTTGCTCGCAGTGAGAGAAAGCGCCCCCATCGTGCGCCCATGAAAAGCGCCGAAAAAGGCAATGTTCAATTCTCGTTTGGTGTGCCAGCGCGCCAGCTTAAAGGCCGCTTCCACCGCCTCGGCACCGGAGTTGCCGAAATAAACCCTTTTGGTGCCTCTTCCGGGAGCCAAGGCCGCCAGTTTTTCGGCCAGGATGATCTGGGGTGTATAATAAAAATCCGTGCCGGACATATGCAGCAACTGTTTCGCCTGCATTTGAATCGCCTTGACTACCTGAGGATGGCAGTGACCGGTTGCGTTAACGGCAATACCGGCCGTAAAATCGAGAAAGATGTTATCGTCGACATCATGAACCCAGAGCCCTTTGGCCTTATCGACAACTAGAGGGTAAACCCGCGTGTAAGAGGGGGAGACAAAGGACTTGTCAAGCTTGATCAACTTTTTTGCCCGTGGGCCCGGTAGGGAAGTTCGAATTTGCGGCGATTTCATTGGAAGATCCTTTCTCAATTATATTTGATTCAGCATCAATTTTGTTTTCCAGAGTTCCTATTATACAGGCAAACCCTGTTTTTACCAGCTTTCTTTGCTTGGTAGAGTGCGCTGTCCGCCTGCAAAATCAATCCCTCTACTGAATCGGCATCGTAAGGATAGATCGCAAGCCCTGCACTGATGCTTAGCTTTTTCAACGATGAGGATTTTAGGTGGGAAAAAGTATGCCCATGGACGATTTGTCGTATCCTTTCGGCGCTCTTTTCTGCTTCATTGATAGCCGTATTCGGTAAAACGACAGCAAACTCTTCCCCTCCATAACGAGCAGCCAGGTCTATATCACGGACGTTTGCCCTGATTAACTCACCGAGTTCCATCAATATTCCGTCTCCTGCCAAATGTCCCAGACGATCATTGTATTGCTTGAAGTCATCAATATCGATCATCAACAATGCCACTGGAGTTTTTTGGCGCAACGATCTTTTGACTTCAAAGTCAAGGAAATGTTTGAAATAGGCCTGGTTGTAGAGTCCTGTCAGCTTGTCCGTGATGGCAGAATGCACGGCGATTTCATAATTGGCATGCAGGCTGTCAAGATAAGCTTTTTTCTTTATCAGGGCTTTGACCCGCACGCCGAGTTCATGCCGATTGATCGGCTTTACCAGATAATCATCAGCCCCCAGTTCGAGTCCCTTGATCTTGCTTTCCAAATCTCCCAGACTGGTGATCGCAACAATCTGAATATTTCGAGTGCGGTCCTTTTCTTTCAGGCGGCGGCATACCTCAAAGCCATTTATACCCGGTAAAAGAATGTCTAACATTATTAGATCTATTTTTTCTTGCTTTACACAGGATAACGTCTCTTCCCCGTCCTTGACCAACTTGATTTGGTAGGGCTCTCCGTGCAGGTAACTCTGGATTAGTTTGGCATCTTTTTCGTCATCCTCAACGAGAAGAATCGACGGCAAATCTACCGTCTTTTGAATAGATGTTTCTGCGCTCATTGGCGCTGTAAAGATTTTCTCGGAATGGGAAGGCGTTTTCAATTGATCCTGGTATTTTTTGAGGCGAAGCAAAGATTTTACGCGTGCCAAAAGCTCCGGTGTACTAACCGGTTTATTGAGAAACTCGTCGGCACCGGCCTCCAGACCTTTGATCTTATTATCCGTACCATCCAGGGCCGTAACCAGTATCACGGGAATATCACGGCTATCGGGATCATCTTTCAGTCTTCGCGTTACCTCATATCCATTCATATCGGGCATCATAATGTCCAGCAAGATCAGATCAGGCGCCGCTGCCGCTATTTTTCCCAAAGCTTCCTCGCCACTGTAGGCCGTGATCGTTTCGTACTTCTCGGCAGAAAGTTTAGCTTCAAGTAATTTAACGTTCAGCGGTTCATCGTCCACAATCAGGATTCGGTGTTTAGTGCTCATATTTCATCCCTCTTAATTGATTAAACCCTTCGATAGGCGACTTAAGGGCTCAGCAACTATTATCGTCGATTTTTGTAGAAACTTTAAAACCTTAAATGATAATCGCAACACCCGGGACGATAAGAAAGTTTATTGACAGTAATGTTGTCCACCCGATAGATTGGGTATAGAACTTTCTCGGTATAAATCAGCGACCACCAGTAGAGCTAGTGGTATGAGGAAAGCCCCTCGAAGGGGTCGATGCCTTGCTCTGCTGGTGAGCGCTGATTTTAACTCCATTCATGAGCCGCCGGCATAGTTCAGAATTAAAACAATTTGCCGTGATCACCCGGTAACGGTAGAACCTTTTCAATTCTCACCGGCCGGTGGCTTATGAAGGGAGTTAAAGGAGTCCACTATGGCCATAAAGATAAACAACAGGACCACACTTCATCAAGGACGGGTATACAACCTGGTAACTGAAAATGTGACGTTAGACAACGAGGTCACGACAGATGTGGAATTTATCCAGCATCCGGGCGCAACAGCAATCATACCAATGATCGACCCCGCCCATATCATCTTGCTCAACCAGTATCGTCACGCCCTGCGAAAGTATATCTGGGAAATTCCCGCCGGAACCCTTGATCCCGGGGAATCCGTGATGAGCTGTGCGAGAAGGGAACTCATCGAGGAAACCGGTTTCTCGGCCGAACAATGGCACAGCTTGGGGGAGATAACGCCGGTACCCGGCTATTCTGACGAACGCATTCATATCTTTCTGGCCACAGACCTGCAATCGGCTGAAAGACACCTCGATGAAGACGAAATAATTCAAGTGCATCGAGTCGCATGCGAAGAGGCGCTTGAAATGCTTCGGCGGGGAGATATCCAGGACGCCAAATCTATTGCCGGGCTCTTTCTGGCATTTGAGTGGTTAAAAAAAAATGAAAAAACCTAATCTTTCATCACCATTCCATCCGATTGGCATCCTTTTCATCGGACTTTTGATCGCTCAAGTGATTGCAACCATCCAGGTGTATCTTTCAAACCTTAAGCTGTATGCCACTGTTTCAGCTGTAGTCGCGGCCGGATATCTCGCGATACCCAATCAGCAGGTTATGGGCAGCCTGCAAAATTTCGCACCGGCATTTTTCGGTGGCTTTTTTTTTACCTTCACCATCGGAGCCGGTATCACCCTTGGAACCATGGCGGCAACCTGGGTATGGGACCGGGTTTTTCGCCGCCATAGATATATCCTGTTTTTTTTTCTATCTGTCTGGGTCGGGGGCCTGCTTTTTGTCAACATCCACGGAATCAGCCTGATCCCCACCCTGTATTTTCTGATTATTCCCCCGGTTATTTTCAAGCTAACGGTAAAACGGCAATCCAATGCGGAGATCCGATGGAGCCGAATGCAGCAGCTGGTGCATGTCATTCCCATACCATTGCTGGCTCTGCTGTGGTTTACCCAATTTGACGAAGCGATGTTTTTGGATCTGAGGGACAACCTGCTCTTATCCAATCATTGGGGACGAAAGTTTAGCGATTTCTATTATTCTTACACCCTCTACCCCGCAGAAGCATTTAAATCTCTGGATCAAAAAAATATTAAAACCTGCGCACTTGAAGATATTCATACCCGATCAACTTATCAGAAACTCAAAAACAGGCTGATGGCCAGGGGTTATCTGCTGTTGCCGAATACCGCTACCGTCGATTTTAAGATCATTCGAAAGAAAAATAACCTTGATTTCCGATCCGGTCAGCGCCTGATTTTTCAGATCCCGCTCACTCAATTTTTATCGGACTCCCAAAATATACTGCAAAGATTCTCGCAACAAATAGATCGCCATGCCTCATTTCGGCAAATTACCTTTCTATCGTTGCTGTTTGGATTTCCAGTATTAATCTACATGGTTCTTCACGCTGTCTTGTATTACCTGTTATTATTATTCCTTGAACGAAAAACGGCGGCCCTGACGGCATCGATCATGTGTTTGTTCGTCGGCATTATCGTGTTGGTCTATTTCCAATCAAACCGAAGTGATATCATCGATATTAAAGATATATCCCAAGCCTTGAAATCTGATAATTGGCAAACCCGGGTGGCGGCCTTAAAAACAATTCAACAACAGAAATTGAAGATTGCCGATTACAAGGCATATCCGCAATTGCTCAAAAGCCGGATACCCCAGGAGCGCTATTGGCTGGTAAAAACCCTGGCGTACAGCCGAGGACCCGGTACCTACAAGGATTTGTTGACATTTTTAAATGATAAAAATACCAATGTCCGTTGCATGGCACTCTATGCCCTGGGGTTACGGAAAAACTCAAGGGCCATTAACCCGATTTTAGAGAGAATAAAACAATCCGATAACTGGTATAGCCAAACATATGCCTATAATGCCTTGAGGTCCCTGGGATGGAAGCAAACAAAATCACCTTGAAAACCTTGGTGATATCAATCGCTGTGGTCTTTGCCATGGAAACTGTTTTCAGACTGACGCTCGCCGGTCAAACGGTATCACCGTTGCCGGCGCTTGGCATCATTCGCTGTATGGAAGCCGTTCTACTGGTTTTTATTGCCGGCCGGTTTGAAAAAGATCCAAACGCAATCGGATTGTCCCAATCAAAACTGTATCCGGGATTAAAAAGAGGCTTGGTGTGGTCCGCTGGTTTTGGAATTGCCGCAGGTATTTTGTTTTCGGTATTGTTGGCTGCAGGCATAAATCCGCTGAAACTTGTCCACACGCCTTTGCCGTCGGCACCCCGGCAAATTATCCTATTCTATCTTGTGGGTGGTGTCATCGGGCCTGTCTGGGAAGAGATATTTTTCAGAGGTATCATCTTCGGGTTTTTTAGACGGTGGGGTCTCTATACGGCCATCCTGATCAGCACCGCGCTCTTTGTCTTGCCTCATTACGACGGAAGCCACCTTCCGCTCACCCAGATTGTCGGCGGAATCGTTTTTGCAGCCGCCTATGAGAAGGAAAAGAGCCTGGTGGTGCCCATCACCATTCACTGTCTGGGTAACATCGCCATATTCAGTCTGACATATCTTTTCTGAAATCCAATTTTCTGCTTCTGCCTTACTCCACATTTTTTAATTCAATCAATATCTTTAACAATCCAAAATTATTTCAAAAGTCGAAATCCCTTTATTTTTTTCTTGACACCCACATGTATCTATACTTAAAATGGGGAGTAAAGTGGATAAATGTGGATAATATTGGTTAAATAATGTTTCGAGGCAGCTCATTTCATAAAATTGATGCCAAAGGACGCATCATCATTCCGACCAGATTCCGCGAGGTTATCAAAGCGAATGGTGACGACGGGGTTACTATCTCCCGAATGGACAGCTGTTTGGTGGCCTTTCCGTTTAATAAATGGCACGAAATCGAAACCAAAATACTCTCCATGGCCGAAAAAAGCGCAAAAATGCGTCGATTCCGCCGGGTGTTTATCGGCGGGGCCTTTGAATGTAGCTGTGACAAACAAGATCGTATTCTCATTCCGCCCAGTCTAAGACAATATGCCGCGCTTGACAAGGAAATTGTCCTGGTCGGCGTGCTAGATCATTTTGAAATCTGGTCACGCGATAACTGGGAAAATGAAAATAAGGTCCAGGAAGAAGACATGAAGGAGGAGGAGGTCAGAAACGAAATCGCCGGGTTAGGAATTTGATTTTATGTCTTACCGACATATCCCCGCCATGCCGAAGGAAGTGGAATATTACCTCAATTGTCGGCCCGGAAAAATATGCGTCGACGGGACCCTCGGCGGTTGCGGCCACGCAAGGAAAATTTGTGAAAATATTTTGCCGAACGGATTATTGATCGGTATCGATCAGGATATGGATGCCATTACCCATGCTGAAAAAATCCTGGCATCCTATACATCAAATATCCGCCTGTTTAATGACAATTTCATTCATCTTCCTGATATTCTGTCACAATTAAATATTGCCGCGGTCGACGGGATTCTATTAGATCTCGGTATTTCACTCCACCAGATTGAAAACAGCGGCCGGGGATTCAGTTTCAGAGCAGATGAACCGCTGGATATGCGCATGAACAAGCAATCAGGGCAAACTGCGGAACGTCTCGTCAACAAGCTGGCCCGGGAAGATCTGCGAAACCTCTTTAGAGACTACGGCGAGGAACGCTGGGCAAAACAAATCGCATATAAAATTGTAACCGCCAGAAAGCAGCAACAAATTCGGACCAGCAAACAGCTGGCGCAAATTGTCATCGATGCGATCCCCGGACATGCTTTGTCCAAACAAAAGATCCACCCGGCCACCCGGGTATTTATGGCACTGCGAATTGCGGTCAATCGGGAACTCGAGAGACTGAATACCTTCATGGAACAAGCCGCGGATCTTCTGAATCCCGGCGGCCGCCTGTGTGTGCTCTCCTTCCACTCACTGGAAGATCGTATCGTAAAACAGCGTTTGAAAGCTCTCGAAAAGGGATGTACATGTCCACCGCGGCTGCCCTTATGCACTTGCGGCCAAAAAGCGCAAGTCAGAATCCTGACAAAGAAAGTCGTGCGCCCTTCTAAAGAAGAAGTTAGCGCCAATCCCATGGCGAGAAGCACTCGGTTGCGAGCGGCGGAAAAGCTTTAGAAAAAAACATCTCTGCGGTGAAATCAACTTGATGTCTATGAGAAAAAAAAAGACACGCAAACAGCGCAACCCAAAAGTCACCGTAATCTTTTTTTGTTTGATGTTCGTTTTTATTGCAGAGCTTTTTTTTTACACCTGGTGCAGGGTACAAAGCGTTCGCATTAAATATGAAATTACCAGGCAAACGGCTCGGATAGGGCAACTGTCTGCCATGCAGGACAACTTAGAAATTGAAATTGCCCGTCTGAAATCACCTTCGCGCATTGCGAAAATAGCCAAAACGCAGCTTGGTCTCGTTACGCCGACTTCGAAGCAGATGTTCTTAATGCCCTATAGAAATTGAATAATGAATATCAAAAATAAATATTTCAGGTTTCGGATACTGCTTGTGGGCGCTTTATTTCTGGTTTCCTTTGCGCTAATCGCTGCCAAGGCAATTCATCTGCAGATTTATCGCAGCCCGTGGTTATCTCAAAAGGCATCCGGCCAATACCAACACTCGTTAACCACATCCGGCAAACGCGGCATCATTTATGATCGCAACCTTCGACAAATGGCCGTCAGCATTCACGTGACATCTATTGCGACCTATCCGTCCCGCCTAAAAGAGACTAACGTAACTGCCAAAGTGCTGGCCAATATCTTAAAATTAGACGCTGCTAAAATCAAAGGCAAACTGGCGGCAAACAAACCGTTTGTTTGGATCAAACGCCAAACGACCGCCAAGGAAACCCGGGCGGTCAAAGATCTTCAGATTGCGGGGATCGATTTCGTCACGGAGTACAACCGCTTTTATCCCCATACGACCCTGGCTGCCCAGGCACTGGGATTTACCGGGTTGGACGGGGCTGGTCTTGAAGGCATCGAATTTTATTATAATCAGCACCTTAAAGGGGCCAATAAAAATTTTACGGTATTCAAGGACGCTCTGGGTAACAAATTCAGTGCCGATTCTAGTCAGCCGGCAAACAGCAGCGGCCATGATCTGATTCTGACCATCGACGGCAACATCCAGTATATAACCGAAAAAGCCCTTAAGGAAGCAGTCGATCGATATTCGGCGCTCTCGGCCCTTGCAATTGTTATGCAGCCTCGCACCGGGGCGATTTTATCCATTGCTCATTATCCGCTGATCAACCCGAACACCTACACCCAATTCGATAAATCCCTCTGGCGCAACCGGGCCGTCACCGATTCATTTGAGCCGGGCTCAACCATGAAAATCTTCAGCGCAGCCGCCGCTCTGGAAAATGGTCAAACAACGGCTGGTAGCCTTTTTTATTGTGAAAACGGTGCCTACCGAATCGGGAAAAACGTTGTCCACGACATTCACAAACGCGGGTGGTTGTCGTTACAACAAATTGTAAAGTTTTCAAGCAACATCGGGGCTGTAAAAGTCGGTGAAAAGGTGGGCGCCAAGGCCCTTTATCTCACATTACGCAATTTTGGATTCGGCCGTAAAACGGGCGTTGACTTCCCCGCTGAGACATCCGGCCGCCTGTCCAATTATTCACATTGGTCGAAGATGGACATCGGTGCCATTTCCTTTGGCCATGGGGTTTCCGTCTCGGCGATTCAAATGGTTTCGGCGGTATCAGCAATTGCAAATGACGGTATTCTCATGAAGCCTTACATTGTGAAGCAAATTGTCGATCAAAACAACGAGCCCGTAAAGCGATTCAAACCACAAAAAATCAGACGAGCCGTTTCCGCAAACACTGCAAAAATAGTCAAAAATATTATGAAAACAGTCATCACAGAAGGCGGCACCGGTGTGAATGCTGCCCTCGACGGATATTCCGTTTGCGGTAAGACGGGTACCAGCCGGAAACTTGATGAAACCGGCCAATACTCGCACAACAGCCATACGGCATCGTTTATCGGATTTACACCTGCTGAAAAACCGGAAATTGCAATTCTGGTGGTTGTCGATGAACCCAAAGAAAAATATTATGGCGGTATCGTTGCAGCCCCGGTATTTAAACAAATTGCTCAGCAAACCCTGAACTATTTAAACGTGCCGCCGGACAGCGACACCACAAAATTAAGAGTGTTCCTGGGCAGAGAGGCTAACGGGTGAAGCTTACCGCCCTGCTTAAAGCGATTGGCACATTTAGGATATGCACTATAGGTGTAGAGCGCAGAGCGCAAAATGCAAAGAGTAATGAAAGTGAACGACATGCGCCATGCGCCATGCGCTATGCGGACTTGCCGGATTCGGACATTGGATCAATTCACTACAGGGCCCAGGAGGTTCAACCGGGCGGTATGTTTGTCGCCATCATAGGGCAAAATGCCGACGGTCATGATTTTATGCATCAGGCTCTTAAAAGAGGAGCTGCAGCAATTATCACTCAAAAAGAACCTCCTCAGCCCTTCCTAAATGAAATCCGTGCCGCATCCCCAAAAATCCGGCCGATCATCATCCGGGTGCCCGATACGCGCCAAGCGCTGGCCGATCTGGCAACCTGTTTTTTCGGCCATCCGTCCCGGGACATGATCCTGGTCGGCATTACCGGTACCAATGGCAAGACTACCGTCGCCTATTTAATCGAAAGCATTCTGCTCCAGGCCCGTTTTAAGGTCGGTGTGATTGGAACCATAAATTATCGCTATGGCAACAAAACATATGCAAACCCTATGACGACGCCGGAATCTCTTGACCTGCAGAGGATTCTAGCGGAGATGCGACGAGCCGGCGTCACCCATGTGGTTACGGAAGCCTCGTCCCACGCCATGGATCTATACCGTATCAAAAACTGCTGGTTTGACGTGGCTGCCTTTACAAATTTGAGCCAGGACCATCTCGACTTTCATGGCGATATGCAATCGTATTGGTCCAGCAAAAAAAAATTGTTCACCGAGTATCTCAGCGGAGGGCCGAAGAAAGATAGTGCCTCGTCTGTCATAAATTGCAACGATGTCAGGGGCAGAGAATTGGCAGATTCGCTGCCGATGCCGGTGGTCAAAACAGGATCGGCTCGCGACTGCGAAATAAGGTCCGAAAACATCCAATCTAATTTAAATGGCACCAATGGGAAGGTTGCCGGCCCAGGGGGGAGTTTTAGTTTCAAAACTCCCCTCGTGGGGGCCCACAATGTAGAAAATATTCTCAACGCCGTCGGTGTCGCAACGGCCCTTGAGATTACGTCCGATACAATTAAAGCCGGGATTGAAGCATTATCTGTCATCCCCGGTCGACTGGAGTCCATAGAAAACAGCACCGGACGATTTGTATATGTGGACTATGCACATACACCGGATGCTCTGGAAA
>Ga0316192_10000415_pt1 | contig 31155 bp, 39 predicted proteins | sample MerIslwburrow_MG_FD_204931 | JGI IMG/M metagenome (GOLD analysis project Ga0316192, IMG submission 204931) | Coastal sediment microbial communities from Maine, United States - Merrow Island worm burrow | ecosystem: Environmental > Aquatic > Marine > Coastal > Sediment | place: USA: Maine...
CAGCAGGGCGAGACGGTACGCATCATGTTTATCCACGTGCCGGCCGCCTGGCTCGGCATGTTCGGCTATATGGTGATCGCTCTGTCCGCGCTCGGAACGCTGATTTGGCGCCATCCTCTGGCCGATGTTTCGGCCAAGGCCGCTGCCCCGATCGGTGCGACGTTCACGTTCCTGGCGCTGGTCACGGGCTCGCTCTGGGGCAAACCCATGTGGGGAACCTATTGGGTGTGGGATGCGCGGCTGACCTCAATGTTGGTGCTCTTCCTGCTCTATCTCGGACTGATAGCGTTATGGCAGGCTATCGAGGAACCGGGTCGAGCCGGACGGGCAGCCGCGATTCTGGCGCTTGTGGGCGCCATCAATATTCCGATCATCAAGTTCTCGGTCGATTGGTGGAACACCCTTCACCAACCTGCCAGTGTCTTCCGCTCCGGCGGTCCCAGCATCGACCCGGCCCTGCTCACACCACTCTTCGTTATGGCAGCGGCCTTTACCGTGCTGTTCGTCTTGCTCCATCTCATGGCAATGCGGGCAGAGATCTTGCGGCGGCGGGTCCATGCCCTTCAACAAAGCCGAGTCGCGCACGCAGCGCTTGCGGAGGCTTGATCCCGTCCCATGCCTGACCTCGGAACCTTCGATCTTGGACCCCATGCGAGTTTCATTATCGCTGCCTATGCGGTGACTTTCGCAGCTGTTGCCGCACTCACCCTGGCAACGCTGGCTGACGACCGAAAGCAGCGCCGCCTCCTGGCCGAACTTGAGGCGCAAGGCATCACACGGCGCTCGGCGGCAAAGCCGTCCGATATACAAAAACCCACGGTTAAGCGGTCGGCGTCGAACCAAGACACCGGCGGAAAGAAGACACCGGCATGAACGCGCAATCCGACCCGAAAGACACAAAAGACAAGGCCAGGAGACGGGGCGTGGGCGTCATTCTGCCCTTCGCCATCTTTGCCTGCCTTGCGGGGCTATTCTTCTTCGCCTTGCAGGCGGGCGATCCCTCCCGCCTGCCCTCAGCGCTCATCGGCAAGCCGGTTCCGCAGTTCGACCTGCCGCCGCTTGAGGGCGTGAACGTCACAGTCGCGGACAATCAAAGCGTGACCTCAGTGGCGCTCGGCAAGGGCTCGCCAGCGATTGTGCATTTCTTCGCGTCTTGGTGCGGACCGTGCCAAGCCGAGCACCCAGTTGTCATGGACCTTGCGAAAAAGCTCCGCACCGAGGACCCGAACGTGGTTTTGTACGGCATCAATTACAAGGATGACGCCAGTGCCGCACGACGCTTCCTTGGCCGTTACGGCGACCCCTATACGCGCATCGGCGTCGACCGAGCAGGGCGCACGGCGATCAATTTCGGCGTCTACGGTGTACCGGAAACCTATGTGATCTCAGCCGACGGCAAAATCGCCTTCCGCCAAGCAGGTCCTTTGACGAAAGACGTTGTGGCCGGGAAGATCCTGCCGCTTTTGCGCGCAAACCCTACGTCTCCGGCCAGCGAGACCAAGACTCTATCGGGTCAAGCCGAACAGCCGCCCGGCTAATCGTCGTCGCGGCCCACAATCAGGCTCAAGGTTTCAATAAATTCGTTCCGCTTGGCTGCAGAAAGGCCCGCCAGAAGACGCGCGTCCGCAGCTTTCGCTGCGGGCTTGGCCTTGCCGAGGGCCTTCGTGCCTTTCGCGCTGAGCTTGATGGCATAGGCCCGTCCATCTTCCTTGGCGCGGCGGCGGTGGATGAGCCCTCGCCCCAAGAGGCGGGCCACAATGTCCGCAAGGGTTGAACGATCGATCCCCGTTCGTTCAACCAACTCTGCCTGCGGAAGTCCTTCCTCAAGCGATACCGCCGTGAGAACCGCATATTGACGCGGCGTTAGACCGCTCTTTTTTGCCTCGTCCGCATAAATATCAGCCGCTTTCTGCCCTGCGCGGTGCAGTAAGTGCGTAGCCGAGCGATCGAGGGGATTGCGCATCTTTAGTGTCATATTGACGCTCCCCGTCTCAAAATACCCCCTAGGCCCACCAGGCCTGTGGTGCTTTCGTTATGGCCTCAAAAACCAGCTTTGCTTCGTAGCGCGGCGAACTTTCTGTCAGTCTGAACAGAACCACCTTGACGCGCGTAATGCACCGCAATCATGCAGGCCAATCCGCTCATATCGGCACCGTATGGACGAACTACAAGTGGCAGCGAGCATTTCTGCCACGGTTAAGAAAATTAGCGACGATACCGACTCAGGGTCGCTAGGAGTTGTCCTCGACCCCAAAGCGCTGCATCAGCGGTACTTGGGACATCGCAAAAAGGAACGTAATCGGCAGAAAGCCGAATGCTTTGAAGCTAACCCAATGATCGGTCGAGAAATTCCGCCAGACGAACTCGTTCAGCACGGCCATCGCTAAGAAGAACACAACCCAGCGTATTGTCAGTTTGCGCCAACCCTCGTCCGTCAGATTGAAAACCGGGCCAAATAGGAACGCGAGCACGGGCTTGCGCACAACGAGCCCCCCGATCAACAGGATGGCAAACATCGTGTAGACGATTGTGGGCTTGAGCTTGATGAACGTCTCATCGTGCAGATAGAGCGTCAATCCGCCAAAGGCGAGGACCAGAACGGCACTCACCACGGGCATGACAGGTACCTTTCGGTAGAGCCACCACGCAAGCCCCAGCGCGATGATCGTTGCGACCATGAAGGCGGCGGTCCCGGCGAAAATGCCATAAGCGGCGTTGACCCCGAAAAAGATGAGCAGGGGCCCAAGCTCGATGAGGAGCTTGCCCGCGACGGATTGCTCAGAGTCTTTGGCCGGTTTTAGCTCCGGCGTGGTGTCAGGCGGCAGCGTCATTTTCTTGTCTGGCTCCAGCAATGGCACGCGCAAAATCCTGCGCATCGAATGGCTCGAAATCGTCGATCCCCTCCCCAACGCCGATGGCGTTGATGGGAAGGCCGAACTTCTCCGCAATGGCAACGAGAATGCCGCCCCGCGCCGTGCCGTCGAGCTTGGTCACGACGAGATTGGTCACGCCTGCGATCTCTTGAAAGGTCTGAACCTGGTTCAACGCGTTCTGCCCGGTGGTCGCATCGAGCACCAAAACCACGGAGTGCGGCGCGTTTTCGTCAATCTTTTTCAAGACACGAACGATCTTCGCGAGCTCGGCCATGAGGTCGCCCTTGTTATGCAACCGTCCCGCCGTGTCGATCAAAAGCACATCGGCGCCCGTTGCCTTGGCCTGCTCCAGCGCCTCGAACGCAACGCCCGCCGGGTCCGCGCCAACATCCTTCGCAATCACGCTGGCACCAACCCGCCCGCCCCAAATTTTGAGCTGGTCGATGGCGGCGGCGCGGAATGTATCGCCCGCTGCGAGCAACACTGCCTTGCCCTGCCCTGTGAATTGATGGGCCAGCTTGCCTATGGTTGTGGTCTTGCCTGTCCCGTTCACGCCAACCACGAGAATAACGTGGGGCTTGGCCCCCTCATCGAGTTCGAGCGGCTCGGCGACCGGCTCCAACACGCGTGACACTTCCTCAGCCAGAACCCGGCGGACATCGTCTTCCGTCAGGCCTTTTTCATAGCGGCCTGTCGCGATTGCCTCGCGAATGCGATCGGCCATCGCAACGCCGAGATCCGCCCTGATCAGCACTTCCTCCAGCTCATCGAGCGTCTCCTCGTCGAGCTTTTTCTTGGTCAGGACGCCGGTGAGATTTTCGGTGAGCGCATTCGACGTCCGGGAGACGCCTGCCTTCAGACGTGCGAACCAGCCTGTCTTCTCCGGCTGCACTGTGGTGTCACTCACCGCTGCGCCTCCGCAAGCAGCGCGGCCCCATCGTGACCCGATACAAGAGCATCGACGAGAACACCAGCGTCGACGAGCGCGCGATCGTCTGCCGCAGCTTCCGTGACAGGAGGCTCGAAGCGCACCGGCGTGAAATCGGCCGAACGGCCTTGCCGGTCGTTTTCCATCAAAACCCGAATGGTGCGGCCCTTGGCTCCTGCAAGATGCGCTTGCAGGGCGCTTGCGCCCTTCTCACGCAGAGCCCGAGCACGCGCGGCAATCACCGTGCCATGGACTTGCGGCATGCGCGCCGCTGGCGTGCCCTCGCGCGGAGAGAAAGGAAAGACATGCAAAAACGTGAGCCCGCAATCGTCGATGAGCGACAGCGAGCCCCCGAACATCTCGTTCGTCTCGGTCGGAAAGCCCGCGATGATATCAGCCCCGAACACCATGTCGGGCCGCGCCCGCCGCATGGCTTCGCAGAACGAGACAGAGTCGGCCCGCGCGTGGCGGCGCTTCATCCGCTTCAAGGTGAGATCATCGCCCGCCTGGAGCGACAGGTGCAGATGCGGCATCAGCCGCTCTTCCTCGGCGATCGCTGTGACGAGGTCTGGGTCCACTTCGACGGAATCGATCGAGGATAGCCGCAAGCGTGGCAAGTCGGGCACGAGCTTCAGGACGCTTCTGACGAGCTTGCCAAGTGTCATCGCACCAGGAAGGTCCCGTCCATAGGCCGTGATATCGACGCCCGTGAAGACGATTTCCGCATAGCCGTTCTCGACTAGGCGCCGCACCTGCGCGACCACCTCGCCGACAGGCACGGACCTGGAAGGCCCCCGCCCGAAAGGAATGATGCAGAATGTACAGCGATGATCGCAGCCGTTCTGAATCTGTACATAGGCCCGCGCACGATTGCCGAACCCTTCGATGAGATGGCCCGCGGTCTCGGTGACCGACATGATGTCGTTAACGGCGACCCTTTGCGAATCTCCAATGTCTAGACCCTGGAACGTTTGCGCCTCGAGCTTTTCCTGATTGCCGATGACGAGATCGACCTCGTCCATGTCCGCAAATTGCTGCGGGTCGATCTGGGCCGCGCAGCCGGTCACAACGATCTTGGCATCTGCGCGCGAACGTCGCGCGCGGCGGATCGCCTGACGCGCTTGTCGTACCGCCTCGCTCGTCACCGCGCACGTGTTGACGATCACCGCGTCTGTAAGACCGGCAGCAGAGGCGTGCTCGCGTATGACTTCAGACTCATAGGCGTTGAGCCGGCAGCCAAAGGTGATGATTTCCAGGTCAGACATTTCGCGGTTTCTAACAGAATTCCAAAGGCGTGTCAGACACCTTCCGGTACCAGCAGGCTTTCAGGCAGCGTCCCCTCGAAATCGAGCGCGTAAGGCCCGGTCATCAGCACATGGCTGTCCGCCTCCCGCCACTCGATGAGGAGATCGCCGCCTGGCAGCGTGACGGTGACTTTGCGGTTCGTCAGGTCCCGCCGGATCGCAGCGACGGCTGACGCACACGCAGCCGTACCGCATGCTCGGGTCAGCCCCACGCCGCGCTCCCAGGTGCGCAGCCGCAAATGATCGGGCGGAAGGACCTGCGCGATCGAAATATTGGCGCGCTCGGGAAAGATCGGATGGTGCTCGAGCATCGGACCGACCCTCGCAAGATCGATAGCCTCGACATCATCCACGAAGAAGATCGCATGCGGGTTGCCGACGCTGACAACGCCCGGCGAGTGCAGCACTGGCGCATCGATGGGCCCCGCCTGCAGCTCGATGCGGCGCGTATCGTGAAATTCTTCGGCGAGCGGAATCTGGTCCCAAGCAAGGCGCGGCGGGCCCATGTCGATGGTCACAAGACCGCCTGGGCCTGCATGAGCGCCAAGAACCTGGTCCTCGGTTTCGATTGTGATGTCGGCTCGCCCGAGTTCCTCCGCCACCACCGCCGCGACGCAGCGCGCCGCGTTACCGCACGCGGCCACCTCACCGCCATCGGCGTTCCAAATGCGCATGAAGACATCCGCGCGTGCGGATGGATCGAGGGCGATGAGCTGATCGCAGCCGATGCCTGTCTCGCGACTGGCGATGGCCCGCGCGGCCTCTGACGCCAAGGCGAGTGCGCTTGCCCGGCGGTCGATCACAACGAAGTCGTTGCCGAGCCCGTTCATCTTCCGAAAGCTATGCGTGGCCGCGTTCATCGTCTCAGGTCCATATCACTTGACCCCCATATGGCGCGCGAGCACCGCGATGCCAAGCATGAAGATGTGAGGGTGCGGGTTCTTGAGGTAAGGTCTCGGCCCACCCTTTTTGTCCAAGGAGGCGCCAATGATCGCCGTCCCAAAAAACGATCCGATCCACGCCCTTGTTCCCCATACACTCGAAGAGCCGATCTTGGGCACCAGCGAGGGCCCCTTGGCAGGGCTCAGTTTCATGGTGAAAGACCTCTTCGCCATTGAGGGCCGCAAGACCGGCAATGGCAATCCGAATTGGTTCGAGCACGCATCGCCAGCCAGCACGACGGCGCCCGTGATCGGGGCCCTGCTCAATGCCGGCGCTTCGCTGACGGGCATCACCATTTGCGATGAGTTCTTCTATAGCGTGCTCGGCACGAATGCCCATTACGGCCAGCCGATCAATCCAAGAGCGGGCCGCTATGTCACCGGCGGGTCGTCCTGCGGCTCGGCGGCGGCGACAGCGGCACGATTATGCGATTTCTCGCTTGGCTCCGACACCGGCGGCTCGATCCGCGTCCCAGCCTCGTTCTCAGGCCTTTATGGATTGCGGCCCACCCATGGCCGCATCGATTTGGGCGGCGTGACTCCCATGGCGCCCAGTTTCGATACGGTGGGCCTCCTTGCCCGCGATGCCGGCCTCTTCCGAACCGTCGGTCAGTTGCTTCTCCAAGGCGAAAGCCGAAAAGCACCCATCGAGAGGCTCATCCTTGCAACGGATATCGTTGACTATTGCGAGGCGAGCGTCGATCAGCTCGTCTGGCAGACATTGGACCGGCTATCTCCCGCCCTGCCGCAAGTTGAGCATGCGGAGATCGCCGGCGAGGAGATCGTCACCTGGCGCAAAACCTTCGCAACCCTTCAAGGCTTCGAGATTCAATCGACGCTCCTTCCCTTCGTTCAATCCCACAATGTGGAGTTAGGCCCCGGGATCAAAGAGCGCTTTGAGATCGCCTCAGGCATCACATTGGAAGCTGCACAAGAGGCACGAGAGACCCGCCGCGCGATTACGGCTCATCTGAAGACCATCTTGCAGCCCGGCACTGCTATCGTGCTGCCCACGACCCCGACACAGCCCCCAGAGCGCAACATTCCCGACGGCGCCTCCTTCGCCGAGTTCCGCACCGTCACGCTGCAGAACACCTGCCTCGCGGGTCTTGCAAGGCTCCCACAGATCTCCATCCCCGTGGGAGAGGCGGCCGGCTGCCCCGCTGGGCTCTCATTCATCGGCTGGGAGGGAGGCGACGAAGCCTTGCTCGACTTTGCCGTTGGGGTCTCAGATCTCTTGACTTCCTAGCGCCTGTCGTCGACAGTCCGCCCGAATTTCGAGGCAGCTCCTTTTCCGAGCCGCCGCCCTGGACATTTTGGCCGGAGAGCCAAAGGGAGCCAGGGGGGTCAACACCCGTCAGCGCGATGCGCCCACGGGTGCATTTTTCGTTGCGCTACCGGCCTTTGGCCTGCTCGAGCGCGTGTTTCGTTGCGCTACCGGCCTTTGACCTGCTTGAGCGCGTGTTTGGAAGCGTATCCGCGCAATGGAGGCAGAGACGATGGATGGAGCCAGAGTATTTCGCCCAACGGGCATCGCCGCCGCGCTCGCGTTCGGTTGCTTGCCGCTCGCAGCCTATGCCCAGCAGCCCAAGGTTCTAGTCATGGCGGGTGGTGAAGCCGATTTTGATGCCTGCGGCTCTCATGGGGTCGTGCGCGGCCTCAAAGCGAGCGGCGACGGCTTTCTGGCCGTGCGTTCTGGGCCCGGCTCCAAGCACGCCATGCTGGACAAGGTCTATAATGGCACTGTGCTCAATCTGTGCGATCAGCGTGGCCATTGGCTGGGCGTGGTCTATTCCCACGAGACGATGGACTGCGGCGTTGGAACGCCGTGGCCGACGCGGCAGGTCTATTCCGGCCCATGCCGCGCAGGCTGGGTCTATCGCAATTATGTCGCGGATCTTGCCGGCTGATGTTTGAGACCCTTTCAGATCGCCTTTCCGGGATTTTCGACAAGCTGACGCGTCGTGGCGCGCTCAGCGAGGCCGACGTGGCCGAGGCCATGCGTGAGGTCCGCCGCGCGCTGATCGAGGCCGATGTCGCCCTGGACGTGGTGCGGTCCTTCACGGACCGGGTCAAAGCCAAGGCGGTCGGGCAAGACGTGGTGAAGTCGGTCACACCTGGGCAGATGGTCGTCAAGATCGTCAATGACGAGCTTGTCCGCATGCTCGGCTCCGATGCCCAAGGCATTGACCTTGCCGCGACCCCGCCTCTCGCCATGATGATGGTCGGCCTTCAGGGCTCCGGTAAAACGACCACCACCGCCAAACTCGCTTACCGGCTCACCACCCGCGACAAGCAGAAGGTCTTGATGGCCTCGCTCGATACGCGCCGCCCCGCCGCGCAGGAGCAATTGCGCGTTCTCGGCGAGCAGGCAGACGTTGCAACGCTTCCCATCGTAGCGGGCCAGAGCCCGGCCCAGATCGCCGATCGGGCCGTGAAGGCCGCCAAGCTCGGCGGCTATGACGTGCTGCTGCTCGATACGGCCGGCCGCACCCATATCGACGAAGAGCTGATGGCCGAGACGGCGGAGATCGAGAAGATCGCCAGTCCCCATGAAACGCTGCTTGTGGCGGACGCATTGACCGGCCAGGACGCGGTCAATCTTGCCAAGAATTTTGGCGAACGCGTCGCGCTGACCGGTATCGTCCTCACCCGCGTGGATGGCGATGGGCGCGGCGGCGCCGCGCTGTCCATGCGCGCGGTGTCAGGCAAGCCAATCAAACTGATGGGCGTCGGCGAAAAGCTCGACGCGCTGGAGGACTTCCATCCGGACCGGATCGCGGGCCGCATTCTTGGCATGGGCGACGTGGTCGGCCTTGTCGAGAAGGCAATGGAGACCGTCGAGCTCGACAAAGCCCAAGAAATGGCCCGGAAGATCAAGAAGGGCGCCTTCGACCTCAACGACCTCGCCGAGCAATTGAAGCAGATGCAGAAGCTCGGCGGCATGGGCGGCGTGCTGTCCATGCTGCCCGGCATCGGCAAGGTGAAGAAGCAGCTCGACGCCGCCAATCTCGATGAGAGCCTCTTCAAACGCCAGCAGGCAATTATCGGCTCGATGACGAAGGCCGAACGCAAGACCCCCAAGCTCTTGAATGCCTCCCGCAAGAAGCGGGTGGCGGCGGGCTCTGGAACGTCCGTCCAAGACATCAACAGGCTCATCAAGATGCACCGCCAAATGGCCGACATGATGAAGGCCATGGGCAAAAAACGGGGGGCGCTGTCTTCCTTGTTCGGCGGCGGTGGAATGCCCGAAATGCCTGCGGACCTCCCGCAAGGCACAGAACTGCCTGCGGACTTCCCCGGGCTTCCCGGTGGAGGTCTGCCCACAAGCGGCCTGCCAGGCGGACTTCCCGGTCTTCCCGGCACCTTGCCCCCTGGTCTTCCGGGCCTGCCGGGCATGGCAAAACGACAGAAGAAGAAACGCTGAAACTGATTTTGAAATTCAACGCCTAGGAGTCAAAAACCAATGTCCTTGAAACTCAGACTGGCGCGGATGGGCGCCAAGAAACGCCCCTTCTACCGCATCGTCGTTGCGGACTCGCGCAGCCCGCGCGATGGCCGCTATATCGAAAAGGTCGGCACCTTCAATCCGCTGCTGCCGCGCGATTCGTCCGAGCGCCTCAAGCTCGATGTGGACCGCGTCAAGCATTGGCTGGCGAATGGCGCCTTGCCGACCGACCGTGTGCTGCGGTTCCTCGACGCTGAAGGCCTCATGAAGCGCACCCCGCGCAACAATCCCGAGAAGGCAAAGCCCGGCAAGAAGCGCCTTGAGCGCGAGGAAGCCAAGCGCGCCGCCGAGGAAGAAAAGGCCGCCGCCGCTGTTGCTGACGCCGAGAAGGAAGCCAGTGACGCCGCTGCCGCCGCCGAGGAGGAGGCCTCTGAGGCCGCAACTGATGAGACCGCTGCCGAGGAGGCTGCTGAGGCCGAAAAGGCCGAGTAGTCTTGACCGGAAACACGGACCTTAGCGAGAACGCGGACCTTGGCGAGAACACAGATATGGTTCTCGTGGGCGAAATCGGCGCGGCACAAGGGTTGAAGGGCGAAGTCCGCTTGCGCTCCTACACTCAGGATCCCGCCGATGTCGCCGCCTATGGTCCGCTGCAAGATGAAGCGGGCGCCAAGACCATTGAGATCGAGCGCGTCCGCGTCACGCCCAAAGCGCTAATCGCCCGCATCAAGGGCATCAGTACGCGCGAGGGCGCCCAGGCGCTGACCGGAACCAAGCTCTATGTTGCGCGCGTGGCAATGCCCGCCGCAAATGAAGGCGAATGGTACGTGGCCGATTTGATCGGCCTTGAGGCGGTGGACCGAGAGGGTGCGCAGCTTGGAACCGTTGTCGGGGTTCACAATTACGGTGCAAGCGACATTATTGAAATTGCATCCATCGATGGCACCGCAAGCTTGCTCGTGGCGTTCACGGAGACGACTGTGCCGGAGGTGGATGTGGACCGGAAGCGGCTTGTCCTGATACCGCCTGAGGATTTGCCGGAGGATTTGGACGAAGAGTCGGGCGAGGATTTGCAAGACGACTTGGACGACCAAGACAGCTCGGACGACTGACAGGCACGACGAGCGCTCCAAGGGATAGTCCCATGACCTCAATCTCATGACCGCAACCACCGCATGACCTCAAGCTCTGACTGGCGCGCCACCGTCCTAACCCTCTTCCCGGAGATGTTTCCAGGGCCCCTTGGCTTGAGCCTGGCAGGTAAAGCGCTTCGCGAGCAGATTTGGGCGCTTGAGACCATGGACATTCGCGACTTCGCACACGACGACCACCGCTCCGTGGACGACACCCCTGCTGGCGGCGGGGCGGGGATGGTAATGCGCGCCGATATTGCTGCCGCCGCGATCGATGCGGCGCGAACGTCGGCAGCACCCAAAACGCCGACGATCTATCTGTCGCCGCGCGGCACGCCGCTGACGCAGAAGCGCGTGAAGGCGCTTGCTGAAGGGCCCGGCGCGATCCTGCTTTGCGGCCGGTTCGAGGGCGTGGATGAGCGGCTCCTGGAGACCCGCCAGATCGAGGAAATCTCCATCGGCGACTACGTGCTCGCGAGCGGCGATCTGGCCGCCCTTGTCCTCATGGACGCCATTGTGCGCCTGCTGCCGGGCGTTGTCGGCAATCACGGCACGTTATCGGAGGAGAGCTTCGCAGCCGGCCTTTTGGAATATCCGCACTACACAAAGCCGCGCGACTGGGAAGGCCGCACCATTCCGGACGTGCTACTGTCGGGCGATCACGAAAAAATCGCAAAATGGCGCGCTGACCAGGCCGAAGCCCTCACCAAGACCCGCCGGCCCGATCTTTGGCAAAAGCACAAAGGGAGCTAGCGGCACTAGGTGCCGCGAACGGAAGCGGCGACGAAAATTGATTAAAGTCAGAGCCAGACCCGCGCACAAGACCCCAACATCGCGCAAAAGGAGCATTTTCATGAAGGAACTGATGTTACTTGCCGCCACGATGGCGTTCAGCCTCCCAGGCGGTGCAAGCGCCCAGAATGCGGACGTGGCGGCGGGGCAGGCCTATGCAAAGGAAACCTGCGCGCAGTGTCACGCCATTCTCGTAAACGAAGAACTCTCGCCGCTCCCCGATGCGTCCGCCTTCCAGACCGTGGCGGACACACCCGGCATGACGGAACTTGCCCTGTCGGTGTGGCTCCAGAGTTCCCACCCCACAATGCCCAATATCGTGCTGGAACAGGACGACATGCGGAACGTGATCGCCTATATTCGCAGCCTCAAGCGCGAGCAGTGATCGGGCCTTTTTTACCCTGAAAATTCATCGACAAAGCGGGCATCCTGCGGTAGGAAAACCCGCTGGCTGAGGGTCTTTTGCGCCCAATGACGCCCACACCTTCTGGACCAATCAAAAAGAATGGCGTTCGCCAGAGGCCAAAAAGCCTAAAGCAGGCGCCCGTGAAAGGCATTGTGATGAACATTATCGCGCAGCTCGAAAAAGAGCATGTCACCGAGCGTCTCAACAAGCGCAGCGTGCCCGAATTCGCCCCTGGCGACACCGTCCGCGTCAACGTGAAAGTGGTGGAAGGCGAGCGCTCACGTATTCAGGCCTATGAAGGCGTGTGCATCGGCCGTGCCGGCGGCGGCATCCACGAGAACTTCACCGTCCGTAAGATTTCCTATGGCGAGGGCGTCGAGCGCGTCTTCCCCATTCACTCGCCGCTGATCGAGTCCATCGAGGTGGTACGCCATGGCCGCGTACGCCGGGCCAAGCTCTACTATTTGCGTGGCCGACGCGGTAAGGCCGCCCGTATCCCCGAGCGCAAGGACACGCGCAACAAGAAGGCCGTGAAGTTCAAGGGCTTCTCAAAGCCCAAAGGCGCGCCGGACGATCTAAAGCTTATCGCTGGCGTCACCGAGGATCTGGAGAAGAAGCTGAAGAAGCTTGGCCTCGTCCAATTCGAGCAGATCGCCAACCTGACAGACGATGAAATCAGCCATATCGCCGACAGACTCTCGCTCGGGAACCAGATCGAAGCTGGTGACTGGTCGGGCAAGGCCCGCGTGCTGATGGCCGAAACCACGGCCGACGAAGTCCCCGCTGGCGAAGACGCGGCCAGTGAAGGCGCAAGCGAGGACGAGAGCACCGAGAAGAAAGATGGGTAGCCTTTTTGGAACGTGGAGGCCGGGCAGACCGTCCTCCACTGCCCATCTCGTGCGCGCGCCGGTAGGGGCGGCGGCCAATGACGCAACGCATGCGTCTGTTTCGAGATTCGCCCTGGAACTAGAAATTCCGGATTCAATTGCTATCTGAGGCGTGAGGATCCGAAAGGTTGAAGTTCACTGAAAATGGCGAACCCCCGCACTCTCTACGACAAAATCTGGGACGAACACTTGGTCCATGAGGCCCCCGATGGGACCAGCCTCCTCTATATCGACCGCCACCTTGTCCACGAGGTCACGAGCCCGCAAGCCTTTGAGGGTCTGCGCTCGGCTGGCCGCAAAGTGCGCGCGCCGGAGAAGACGCTGGCCGTTGTGGACCACAATGTCCCGACGACGGACCGCTCCAAGGGGATCGACGATCCGGACTCGGCCATTCAGGTCGCAACGCTTGCCGCCAACGCCAAGCATTTCGGTATCGACTATTATCACGAGCTCGATGAGCGCCAGGGCATCGTTCATGTGGTTGGCCCTGAGCAGGGATTCACGCTCCCCGGCACCACCATCGTGTGCGGCGACAGCCACACCTCGACCCATGGGGCGTTTGGCGCTTTGGCGCACGGCATCGGCACGTCCGAAGTGGAGCATGTGCTCGCAACACAGACACTCATCCAGAACAAGGCCAAGAACATGCTGGTGCGCGTGGACGGCAAGCTGCCCGAACACGTCACCGCGAAGGACATTATCCTGGCCATCATCGGTGAGATCGGCACGGCCGGGGGCACTGGCCACGTGATTGAGTATGCGGGCGAGGCCATCACGGACCTTTCCATGGAAGGCCGCATGACCGTCTGCAACATGTCGATTGAGGGCGGCGCCCGCGCCGGCCTGATCGCGCCCGATGAGAAGACCTTCGACTACATCATGGGCCGACCCCGCGCACCGAAAGGCGGCGCATTCGAATTGGCGAAAGCCCATTGGAAGAGCCTCTATACGGACGAAGGCGCGACTTTCGATGCGGAAATCGTGCTGGACGCCGCTAACCTTCCGCCCATCGTCTCCTGGGGCACTAGCCCTGAGCAGGTCGTCTCCGTCTCGGGCCAGGTACCGAACCCGGCAGACATCACCGACGCGATGAAACGCAAGGCGGCGGTCCGCGCGCTCGACTATATGGGCCTCAAGGGCGGCGAGAATATCACCGACATCACGCTCGACCGCATCTTTATCGGCTCATGCACCAATGGCCGGATCGAGGATTTGCGCGCCGTCGCTGAGATCGTCGCAGGCAAGCATGTGAACGAGAACCTGAACGCCATGATCGTGCCAGGCTCGGGTCTTGTGAAATTGCAGGCCGAGGAAGAAGGTCTCGATGCGATCTTCAAGGCGGCCGGCTTTGAATGGCGTGAGCCGGGTTGCTCCATGTGTCTGGCGATGAACCCCGACAAGCTGGCGCCTGGCGAGCGCTGCGCGTCCACCTCGAATCGCAATTTCGAGGGGCGTCAGGGGCGTCTCGGCCGCACTCATCTCGTCTCGCCGCAAATGGCGGCAGCAGCAGCCATTGCGGGACGCTTCGTCGACATCCGCGAGACCCATTAGCGGCTCTCTCCCGGGGAAGTTTTGCATGACATCTCTGGTGCAGAAGAAATTCGGCGATGCTGCTCGCGACTCCGCGGACTGCGCGGTGCATACGGAAGGCCCATCGCTCACGCGGCTGACGGAGCTGATCGCGCCGATGCCCACCTGGCGGCAGCTTGACGTGGCCACTGGCGCGGGCCACACCGCGCTGGCGTTCGCACCCAATCTTGCTAAGGCGACGGCCAGCGACATCACGCCGGAAATGTTGCGCGAGGTTAAGCGGCTGGCGAAGGAGCGAGGCCTGACCAACGTGGTCACGCGCCAAGCGAACGCGCAGGACCTGCCCTTCCCCGATACGAGTTTCCACCTCGTGACGTGCCGGCTCGCGGCCCATCACTTTCCGAAGCCAAAGGACTTCGTTGCGGAAGCCTCCCGTGTGCTGATTCCCGGCGGCATCTTCGCGCTGGTCGACAACATCTCACCGGACGATGCGGTGCTTGCAGCGAGCTACAACGCCTTTGAGAAGCTGCGCGACCCGAGCCATGGGCGATGCCTCTCGGTTACTGAGTGGTCCGATCTGATCGCGGCGGCAGGACTTGAGCCCGTCTCAACGGAGGTCATCGATCAGGATATTGGCTTCGAGGCCTGGGTCGCGCGCATGCGCTGCACGGAAGGGGTAGCCGCACGGTTGAAAGAGATGCTGGAAGGCGCGCCCTTGAGGCAACTCTTGCGACCGCGCGAAACGCCAGACGGGCTCACATTTTCTTTGCACGAGGCGATCATCCTTGCGCGGAAGCCGGGCACCTTAGGCCGCAAGTCCGGGGCGCCTCAAACAGGGCCATCGTCATGACAGTAAGGACGGACCGGTACGGGGCCCCCAGCCTTTCCGAATTCGAAGCCATCGCCAATGGCGCCTTCGTGCGCCTGCCCGCCCAGTTCCGCGACATGACCCGCGACGTGGTCATTCGCATAGAGGACTTCCCGATCGTCGAGGTCCTTCAATCCCTCGATATTCAATCGCCGTTCGACTTGCTGGGGCTCTATCACGGCGTCGACCTGACCCAGCAAAGCGTGCTCGACCCCTCCCCGATGCCGGAGATGATCTTCCTCTATCGCCGGCCGATCCTTGCCTATTGGGAGACCCACGACGAAGAGCTCGATGACATCATCGCCCATGTGCTCGTCCACGAGATCGGGCACCATTTTGGTCTCTCGGACGACGACATGGAGCGGATCGAGGCCGAAGCAGCGAATTAGCGTCAATCCTGCGCCCCGACAACACGTGGTCATTGTCTAGTCACGATTCCGCATCTAAATTGGTGCAACGATGACGTGGGGAACAGCAACATTTCGATTCGCGGCACTCGCCGCCGTAACGCTTGCGAGCCTTTGCATGCTTGGGAGCCTTTGCGGCACGGCGCAGGCGCAGGAATTTGTCTATCGCGGGAAATCCATCAACGGCCCCACCGTCGACCAGTATATGAAGCAGGCAGGCCCTGCCAGTAAGGCCGTGCCTCATGGCGCGCTAACGCTTGGCGGAAAGCGGGTCAATTGCGGCACTCGACCGACCGTGCTCAACCCGAACTTCGACAGTTGGGGGGGTGCCTTTCCAGGCTTTCTGATCCTCAACACGAAGAAGATCGAAGGGCTCTCCACCCAGGTGCAGCTCTATATTTATTCCCACGAGTGCGGCCATCAATTCATTGGCGCCAGCGAGACCAAGGCCGACCTTTTCGCGATCCGCCGGGGTGTGAAATGGGGCTGGTTGGACGCACAAGGGATGGAAGAGATTTGTACTTTCATCTCCAAGCTCAAAGGCGATGCCGTACATCCGCCAGGGCCCAGGCGCTGCAAGACCATGCGGACCTATTACCGCGAGCTGGTCGAGGGGAGCAAAAAGCGCCCAACGTCCGCCTGGAGCCCGCAGACGCTCGGCCCAACGAACTGATCATTGCGCGCCGCGCGTTTCGCACTCGATTCGCTTTCTAGAGGCCTAGCGCCTCCCTGATAGCCCTTAGGCCGCGCTCTTCCTATAAGGGACGCGACGGTGGAAACCGGGCGCCAATGCCGCTATATGGCGTGCTCAATCGAGGTTCATCATGGAAAAATTCACGACACTCACGGCCATTGCCGCCCATTTGCCGATGATCAATGTCGACACAGACATGATCATCCCCAAGCAATATCTGAAGACCATCAAGCGCACGGGGCTTGGCGAGGGCCTCTTTGCCGAGCTTCGCTACGATGAGAACGGCGAGAAGCATGCCGATTTCGTGCTGCACCAAGAGCCATATTCGAAAGCGAAAATCCTCATCGCGGGCGAGAATTTCGGCTGCGGATCGTCCCGTGAGCATGCCCCATGGGCGCTGCTAGACTTCGGCTTCCGCTGCATCATTGCGCCGTCCTTCGCCGACATTTTTTACAACAATTGCTTCAAGAACGGCATTTTGCCCATCGTTCTGCCCCAGGAAGAAATCGATAAGCTGATCGACGATGCGGCGCGCGGTGACAATGCCCGCCTGACCATCGACCTGGAGGCTGGGGAAATTTCAGGACCCGATGGCGGCAAGATCACCTTTGAGATCGATCCGCACCGCAAGCGCTGCTTGATGGAGGGGCTCGACGATATCGGCCTCACCATGGAAAAGGCCGAATACATCGAGAGCTTCGAACAGAAAGCCGGTATGGCGCGGCCTTGGGCATAAGCCAGCCTTGAGCGCAGGCGCCCCGTTAGTGGAGCGAAATCGCGTCTGTTTCTTGTTCGGCGATGGTCTCGCCGTCCCGTGTGACCGTCACGCGCGCCGTATAGCTGCCCTTAGGCCAACCACCGGCTGGCACGCCCGTCTTTCCGGCCTGTAGGAGGAGACCGGGCTCATCGGCGTCGAGCTCCCGCATATTCTGCATCAAGGACTTCCCATCCTTGGTCAGATGGACTTCGACGGTGTCGCCTGCTCTAGCATGGGCCACAAGCACATAGGCAACGCCGGGCGAATTGAATTTCGGTGCCGCAAGCGCGGCGCCCGGCGTCAGTTCCTCCTCCGCCACTTTGTGATCGGTCAGGCCGAGCGCCACGACCGTCGTTTTCGGCTCGCCATCTTCAGCTAAGACCTGCGTCCCTGCGAAGACGACAACCAGAAGAGCAAACACCACTCTTGTCAGCATGACCTACTCCCGCTACCCAAAGCGCCGCCGGACCATTTCGGCGAGCAGAGGACGCTTTAGCACAGGGCGCGCGCAGATTCATGGCTTCATTCAAACTCTTACTTCTTCCTGGCGATGGCATTGGCACCGAGGTCATGGGCGAAGTGACGCGCCTGATCGACTGGGCGAATGCGAGCGGCGCAGGGTCCATTGAAACCGAGAGCGGCCTCGTTGGCGGCTGCGCCTACGACGATTGCGGCGAGGCGATCTCCGAAGACACGATGAAAGTCGCCCTCGACGCCGACGCCGTGATGCTCGGTGCGGTCGGCGGCTCTAAATGGGACGGCGTGGCGTACGAAAAGCGCCCCGAAGCCGGGCTTCTGCGCCTGCGCAAAGACCTCGAACTGTTTGCGAATTTGCGCCCCGCTATCTGCTATCCGGCGCTGGCCGATGCCTCGTCCCTCAAGCGCGAGCTGGTGGATGGTCTCGACATCATGATCGTGCGCGAACTGACCGGAGGCGTGTATTTCGGCGAGCCCAAGGAGATTACCGACCTTGGCAACGGCCAGAAGCGGGCCGTGGATACCCAGGTCTATGAGACTTACGAGATTGAGCGCATCGCAGGCGTTGCCTTTGACCTGGCCCGCAAGCGCGGGAACCTCGTCCACTCGGCAGAAAAGCGCAATGTCATGAAGACGGGCGTCTTGTGGAACGAGGTGGTCACAAAGGTGCACCGCGACAGCTATTCGGATGTGACGCTGGAACACATCCTCGCCGACAATTGCGCGATGCAGCTTGTCCGGGCGCCCAAGCAGTTCGACGTGATCGTTACCGACAATCTGTTTGGCGATGTGCTTTCCGACGAAGCGGCCATGGCGACGGGGTCTCTCGGCATGCTGCCGTCGGCCTCGCTCGGCGCCGAAGACGCGGGCGGCATGCGCCGCGCCATGTACGAACCCGTTCACGGCTCCGCCCCTGACATTGCCGGGCAAGGCAAGGCGAACCCCATCGCGACCATCGCGAGCTTTGCCATGTGCCTGCGCTATTCGTTCAATCTTGGCGGACTGGCCGACAAGATCGAGACCGCCATCGCAAACGTTCTGGATCAGGGGCTTCGGACCGGCGACATCAGCCAAGATGGCTGCAAGACCGTTGGCACGCGCGAAATGGGCGATGCCATTCTCGCTGCACTCAACGATGCCAAGTGAAACCCCAGTGAAATCCGTGACGCGATCCTAGGGTTTGGTGGTGATCGGTTTGGCTCTGGTTGCGGCACGCACGCCCGCATGGGCCGCTGACAATGGGGCTGACGCGGAGCGCGCGCCCGCGGAACCGAGTGCCGCTGAGTCTGGGCCCGGTGATCTTGGGCCACAAATCTCCTCAAGGCGCACGCTAACCGCCGAAGAAAGGGCGGAGAAGGAAGCGCGCAAGGCCTGCAAGATCGAGATTTGCGACATCATCGCCACTAGAGCGCCCCTTGGCGACGACATCGCCTGCGACATCAAGAAGACCTGGCGCGCCGGCGACATTGCAAAAATGCTTGGCGATCAGATCGATTGGCCATGGGGCAAAGCCGTTTGCCAATCGAAGCTTAGTCTGGAGCGAAACGCTGTGGCCGAGGCCATGCGCGCGTCACGTGCTGAAATAGAGATGCCGAAGCAAACCGTGTCTTGCGCGCTCCACGAACAAGGTGCGGAACCCTATGTCATCGAAGTTGAGCTTTCGCCAAAGGTCGCGTTCGAGGACGGCAAAGCGACCGGGGCGACCGTCGACTGGGGCGATGTCTCCGCACCGATGATGATCTATCCCCTGCTCTATGCGGGCACGGGGATCGACAATTCGGCGAACGTGCTCGGGCCGGAGGTGGTCAGGATGGTTAACGCCTTTGTCCAAAAAAGGCTGCCCCGAGGTGAAAAACGAGCTTCCGGGGTGGCGCGTCAACTAGGCCCATGGGATTTCTAGGTTCGATGGGCTTTCGAATGTGGTATCTTTACTTTGGCGTACCCTTCCCATACATCGGCCTTAAGACTGTTCATATCGCCGCAGAGTTGGCTTTGAGCGGCAGGGTTGGCTACCAGCAGCAGGCTTGGCACTAGCGGCAGAAGTGGCCGCGCCGTCATCTGGCCGACAGACCAGCCGCTAACCTGACCGCCATCATCGGCAGGAGAATTGGAATGGGTTACAAAGTCGCCGTCATCGGCGCGACCGGCAGTGTCGGGCGCGAGATGCTCAACATTCTGGCCGAGCGCGAATTTCCGGCCGACGAGGTGATCCCCATCGCCTCTCGCCGCTCCGTGGGCAAGGAAGTCTCCTACGGCGATGCTCGCCTGAAATGCCGCGATCTGGAGAATTTCGATTTCACGGGCGTCGATTTTGCTCTGATGTCGGCGGGCTCAACCATCTCCAAGGAATGGTCGCCGAGAATCGGCGCGCAAGGATGTGTTGTCATCGATAACTCATCGTGCTGGCGCTACGACCCGGACGTGCCGCTGATCGTCCCTGAGGTGAATGCCGACGCCATTGCCGGCTACACCAAGAAGAACATCATCGCCAATCCGAACTGCTCCACCATTCAGCTCGTCGTCGTGCTGAAGCCGCTTCACGATGCAGCGAAGATCAAGCGCGTCGTCTGCTCGACCTATCAGTCCGTGTCCGGTGCGGGCAAAGAGGCGATGGACGAGCTCTGGAACCAGACCAAGGGCATTTTCGTCACCGACGCGCCCGAGGCCGAGAAGTTCACCAAGCAAATCGCCTTCAACGTCATTCCTCATATCGACGTCTTCCTCGACGACGGCTCGACCAAGGAAGAGTGGAAGATGATGGCCGAGACGAAGAAGATTCTCGACCCCAAGATCAAGCTGGTTTCGACCTGCGTCCGCGTCCCGGTGTTTGTCGGTCATGCGGAAGCGGTGAATATCGAGTTTGAATCGCCCTTCAGCGCCGAGGAGGCGCGTGAGGTCTTGCGTGAGGCCGAGGGCGTGCTCGTGGTCGATAAGCGTGAGGATGGCGGCTATGTGACGCCGGTCGAGTGCGTCGGCGACTTCGCCACGTTCGTCAGCCGCATTCGCGACGATCAAACCGTGGACAATGGCCTCAGTCTTTGGTGCGTGTCGGACAATTTGCGCAAGGGCGCGGCGCTCAACACGATCCAGATCGCCGAGACCATGATCGCGCGGGATCTGCTGAAGAAAGCCGCCTAGGTCACCCAGCGTGACGCAAGGCCTCGTCCCGCAGAGGGGCGAAGCTGCCTGTTTCATGATCGAGCGCCAGAACGTTGCCGCTGGAAATGTCGAAATGCAGCCCGTGCAGCGCGAGACGACCTTGTTTTTCGCGCGCGTTCAGCACATTGAACGTGCGCAAATTCGCCAGTGAATTGCGGATACCGGCGAGTTCGAAGGCCCGCTCATCCCCGAACATCTCCACATCAATCCTTTTCACATCAAGCCCATCGAGCTGCGTTAGCCATTGTCCTATAAAGGCCGTGTTGTCTGGCTTGCCCGTGAGCTTCTCCCGGTAGACGGCGACGCCGCCGCAATGGGAATGGCCGAGTACGATGATGTTGGGCACGTTGAGCACAGACGCGGCATATTCGATTGCCGCGCTTGTGCCATGGAATTTTTCGTCGGGCTGGAATGGCGGCACTAGATTGGCAACATTTCGGACGATGAAGAGATCGCCGGGGCCCGCATCGAAGATCGCCGATACATCCACGCGGGAATCGCAGCAGGCAACGACCAAAGCGCTCGGCTCTTGACCTTCCGCTGCAAGCCGCCGATAGCGACCCTTATCAGGGGTGTGCTTGTCCCGCCGGAAGCGCCAATAACCACCTAGAAGTTCCTCTGGAAGCACCGATCTCTCCTTATTCGGCACATCTGTGCCTGTTCAGAATGAAAGCACGATCCCAGTCTCGCTCATCGTTGCCCAACGTGAGATAGAGTCCTCTTCGATAGAGCACGACTATCAAAAGCGCTCGGCGCAACACAGCGGGCGTGACGCGCATCGGGACCCCGCCGAGTGCGTTTGTGATGCATTGTTCCCTTGCGATACGGGGAAAGCCCGGCCAGACTACGCGCCAATAAGCGCGGACAAGCGCGGACATTTTGGGGGGATTGGAAGTATGGCGACCGCGGGACAAGCGGATTCAAGTGGCATGCTCGGCTGGCTCGATCGATCGCACACGGTCGCAAAGCCTGGTTTTAGCCGTTGGCTGGTGCCACCAGCGGCGTTGTGCGTCCATCTTTGCATCGGACAGGTCTACGCTTTCAGCGTGTTCAACCTGCCGATGACGAGGCTGGTCGGTATCACCGAATCCGCACCCGATGACTGGAAGCTCACCGAGCTGGGCTGGATCTTCTCACTCGCGATTGTCTTTCTTGGTCTGTCCGCGGCCTTCACCGGCACGTGGCTTGACCGGGTCGGCCCGCGCCGGGCGATGTTCACCGCCGCGCTATGTTTTGGCGGCGGCTTTCTCGTCTCCGCGCTGGGCATCCACCTGCACCAGCTCTGGCTCATCTACCTTGGGTACGGTGTGATCGGCGGCTGCGGCCTCGGCCTGGGCTATATTTCGCCCGTCAAAACACTCATCACGTGGTTCCCGGACCGCCCCGGCATGGCAACCGGCCTTGCCATTATGGGCTTTGGCGGCGGCGCAATGATCGCATCGCCCCTGTCGGTTTGGCTCATGGAGCAGTTCTCCTCGCCCACAAATGTCGGCGTGATGGGCACCTTCGTGATGCTTGGCATCCTCTACCTGTGTTTCATGATGATCGGCGCCGCACTCGTGCGCGTGCCGCCCGAGGGCTGGGCACCTGAGGGCTATGTGGCACCCGCACAGCCTAAAAAACTGGTCACCGTAAACCACGTCCATGTGGACGAAGCGCTGAAGACCAAGCAATTCTATCTTCTCTGGGGCGTGCTCTGCTTGAACGTGACCGCTGGCATTGGCGTGCTTGGCCAGGCCTCCGCCATGAGCCAGGAAATGTTTCCGGGGCAGATCACGGCGGTCGCCGCCGCCGGCTTTGTGGGCCTTCTCAGCCTATTCAACATGATCGGCCGTTTCTTCTGGGCCTCGTCTTCCGACTATATCGGCCGCCGCAACACCTACATGATCTTCTTCGCCCTCGGCATGGTGCTCTACGCCATCGTGCCTTGGACGGGTAGCGTCGGCTCCGTGGTGCTTTTTGTGGCCTGCTACGCGGTGATTCTGTCCATGTATGGCGGCGGCTTCGCAACGATCCCGGCCTATCTCAGAGACATTTTCGGCACGCGCTATGTGGGAGCCATCCATGGACGGCTCCTCACCGCCTGGTCCGCGGCCGGTGTTTTAGGCCCTGTCCTCGTGAACTACATCCGCGAATACCAGATCAATAACGGTGTCCCGAAGGCCGATGCCTACTCGGTCACCATGTACATCATGGCCGGACTGCTGTTCGTTGGCTTCATTCTGAATTGGCTGATGACGCCCGTGGATGATAAGCACCACATGAGCGAAGCAGAGCTTAAAGCGTCGATGGAGGCATGATGACCGAGACCACTACCCATCACGATGAGGTTTCTGGCGCGAACAAGGTCAAACTCGTCTTGGCTTGGACGCTGGTTGGCATTCCGCTGCTATGGGGGGTGCTGAATACGCTGGCAAAATCGGCTTTGCTGTTCCAATAGCTGTCAGAATTCATGTCAAAGATGTCATGGCCCGGCATAGCGCCTCGTATAAGCCACTGTCCTAGTTGCGTTATTTTTGTCAGAATTTGTTAATGTGCGAGTCATGCAGCTCTCATCCAATTCCCGCATGATGTTTTCACGAACTTCACCGAAGGAGACTACCATGAAAGAGTGGCTGAAGCCTGAGATCACCGAGTCCGAAGCTGGTATGGAAGTGACATCCTACCTTCCGGCTGAGCTCGACCGCGCTTAATTCGCGCTGATCTAGCAAGTTTTCGAAAATGGCGGTCCTAGCGATTAGCGGGGCCGCCATTTTCATTTGTGCTGCCCTTACTTTTCGCGGCCTGTTTTGTTTTTGTCGCGCCGGCCAAGTCTCCTCGGCCTAGACGCAACCACGTCACACTTTGATCATCCAGCGTTCAGAATATTTTCATGGACGCGTCATGCGCCTCTCATCCCATTGGCCGCATCATCCGTACATCGTTGAACCCAAGGAGACGACCATGAAAGAGTGGCTGAAGCCTGAGATCACTGAGTCCGAAGCTGGTATGGAAGTGACTTCCTACCTTCCGGCTGAGCTCGACCGCGCGTAAATCTCGCGCTGATCTAGCAAGTTTTCGAAAATGGCGGCTCTCGCGATGGCAGAGCCGCCATTTTTATGCGTGGATTGCAAGAATCCCGCTCTCGATTGCGAAATGCCGCGTCGGATCGGGGTGACAGAGCGTAGTCCCGAAATTATGGTCCGGTCCAAGAGGCGGCCCCAAGTGCATCGGCCACGCTGCGGATGTGGATCTCCTCGATGAAAGGATGTCTCTCATGGCTTGGACCTATCTTCTGATCGCCGGCCTGTTTGAGATCGGCTTTGCATCGACCCTCAAGCTCACCGAAGGCTTCACGAAACTCTGGCCGACCTTGATTTTTGCCGCTTTCGTCGTCTCAAGCGGCATCTTCCTCGCAAAATCGCTCAAAGACATCCCGATCGGCACCGCCTATGCGGTTTGGACTGGTATTGGTGCAACAGGCACTGCCATTGTCGGCATCGTCGTCTATAAGGAGCCGGCCACGGCGATGCGTCTCTTCTTCATCGCAATGCTGATCGCCGCCATCGTCGGACTGAAATTCACATCAACGAACACATGACCAATCAAGACAAGATCGACCGCACCGTCACCGGAAACTATTTCGAGGATTTCAAAGTTGGCGAGAAGATCGTGCACGCAACGCCGCGCACCGTCACCGTCGGCGACGTGAGCGTCTACACCGCGCTCTACGGGGGACGCACCGCCGTCCAATCTTCGGATGCATTCGCGCAAGGCATTGGCTACCCGCGCTCACCCATCGACGACTTTCTCGTGTTCCACTTCGTGATCGGCAAGACGGTGCCCGATGTCTCGCGCAACGCCATCGCCAATCTCGGCTATGCGGAGTTTCGCTTCCTTACGCCGGTCTATCCCGGCGACACGATTGCATCGACCTCGGAGGTGATCGGCGTCAAGCAAAACTCCAGCGGCAAGCACGGAACGGTCTATGTGCGGACCACAGGGACAAACCAGAACGGCGAGACCGTGCTGTCTTTCGCCCGCTGGGTGATGGTCACCAAGCGCGACATCAATGCGCCCGCACCGGACACAGTCGTCCCTGAGCTTGACAAAGAGATCACACCCGACACGCTCGGCAAGGCGCTGCCGCCGCTCAAGCTCACCGTCTACGATTATGCGCTGGCGGGCTCGCCCCGACGCTGGGAGGACTACGCGGTCGGCGACAAGATCGACCACGTGGACGGCCAAACAATCGAGGAGGCCGAACACCAGATGGCGACGCGGCTGTATCAGAACACCGCCCGGGTGCACTTCAACCAGCACAGGGAAGGTCAGGAGCGCTTTGGCCGGCGTCTCGTCTATGGCGGCCACATCATTTCGATCGCGCGCTCGCTGAGCTTTAACGGCCTTGCAAACGCATTTCACATCCTCGGCATGAACGGTGCTCGCCACGCGGCTCCATCATTCGCCGGCGACACCATCTATGCTTGGAGCGAAGTGCTCGAAAGGGCTGAACTGCCGGGCCGATCGGACATGAGCGCGCTGCGCTTGCGGACATTCGCCGTGAAGGACCGCAACTGCGCTGATTTCCCTGGCGTGAAAGAGGATGGCAAACTCGAAGACGGTGTCGTGCTCGATATGGACTATTGGGTCGCGCTGCCGCGCTAGCGGATCACGGGATCGTGCAGACAGCACCATCGCGTCATCCTCCCTCAACCATCGCGTTGGCATTAGACTGCGCCAGCGTACTTGTCCGTCACGACTGCAATTTTGGAGGCGTCCCGATGATCACCAACAGGCTATTTTTCGCAAGCGCCCTCACGGCCATTCTGATATTGGCCGGTCCCGTCCTTGCTGCAGAGAAGGCGACGGCTGTCCTGAAGAATCCGGACGGCAAAGAGGTTGGCACGGTGACGCTCACTGCGGTTCCAACCGGCGTCCTCTTGGATACGGAGCTAACCGCGCTGCCTGCAGGGACACACGCTTTCCACATCCATGGGACCGGCAAATGCGAGCCCCCAAGCTTCAAGTCCGCTGGCGGGCACTTCAATCCGGAGGAAGACGAGCACGGCCTCATGAACGTTGCGGGGCCCCATGCAGGCGACATGCCCAACATCCACGTGCCCGAAAACGGCAAGCTCCATGTCGAGATCCTCAATCAGATGGTGAGTCTGCCGGGCCTTCTTGAAGGCGAAGGCACCGCGATCGTCATCCACGAGAAGGGCGACGATTACGTGTCGAACCCCGCCGGGGACGCGGGCCCGCGCATCGCCTGCGGCGTGATCTCGAACTAGTCTGAAAACAGAGTCGAAACCTCAACGTAAATCTTTTGTAAATGATTTCGGAAGCATTCTTCCCTTAGTGATTCGCAACTTTGGGGGGTTGCCCATGGCTTGGGAAGGTCCATTTGACGGCACGATGGGTGGTATCGCCTATATTGTCGGCTCGCATGTCTGGGAGTCCTTGGACGGGGGGCAGACCTGGATCATGTCGAAATTTGCTGAAGACGTAGAATCTAGCTACGAAATCGCGAAGCCTGCCTAAATTATTCAAATTGCTGTCTAATTTTAGCATTATGCGCATCCTCCAGAGCATCTGGAGCGGATCGCGCTAAGTTTATTGACGCGATTGCCCCTGCCTCGTCTGTGCGTTATGAGAAGGCTGAGTTGGGCAACACACGCTGAATATCAATGACAAATAGACAAGAGGTAAAGCGGCCTCTTTCCCCGCATCTGCAGATCTACAAGCCGATGCTGACGATGATGATGTCGATCGCGCATCGCATCACCGGCGCAGCTTTGGCTATTGGCTTTGCGCTTCTCGCTTGGTGGCTCGTGGCCATCAGCATGGGGCCTGAGGCCTATGACTGTGTCCAAGGCTTCTTTGGAAGCCTCTTTGGCCGCGCGCTGCTCTTTGCCTTCACCTGGGCGTTGATCCACCATGCATTGGGCGGTATCCGCCATCTGATCTGGGACACCGGCACGGGCCTCGATACGACGACCATCGAGATCTTCGCTTTAGGGACCATCATCGGGTCCATCGTGCTCACGATCCTGGTCTGGGTCATCGGCTACCACCAGATGGGAGGGTTTTAGTCATGGCCACACCGCTCAAGCGCGTGCGCGGCCTCGGCGCCGCCCATCACGGCACGGAGACCTTCTGGCGCCAGCGGCTCACGGCCGTGGCCAACGTCCCGCTCGTGATTTTCCTCATCTGGTTCCTCGTCGCCCATGTCGGCGCGAGCTACGACAAGGTGAAGGCGTGTCTGTCGAATCCGATCGTTGCGGTGCTGATGCTGGCGCTGATCTGGTCTGCGGCAATCCATATGCGAATTGGTCTTCGCGAGATCATCGAAGACTATCTGCACAACAAGATGTGCAAGACGGCCTCTCTCATGCTCGTAACGTTCTTTGCCGCGCTTGTCGGCATCGCTTCAACACTTGCTATCTTGAAAATTAGTTTCGGAAGCTGACGCGTAATGCCCCAAGACGCCACGCCAAATACGTTACATAACGCCGTCACCGTGAACGGCCGCGCCTATGAGATCACCGATCATGCCTATGACGTCATCGTCGTGGGCGCGGGTGGGTCCGGTCTTCGCGCGGTTGTCGGGGCGAGCGAGGCGGGCCTTCGCACGGCCTGTATCTCCAAAGTGTTTCCAACACGCTCCCATACTGTTGCAGCCCAAGGCGGCATCGCCGCAGCGCTTGGCAATATGGGACCAGACGATTGGCGCTGGCACATGTACGACACCGTCAAGGGTTCGGACTGGCTCGGCGATCAGGACTCCATCGAATATCTCTGCCGAAACGCGCCCCAAGCGGTTTACGAATTGGAACACTGGGGCGTCCCATTTTCCCGGACCGAAGACGGTAAGATCTTTCAACGTGCCTTTGGCGGCATGACCATGGACTACGGCAAGGGCCCGGCCCGTCGCACCTGCGCCGCGGCCGACCGCACCGGCCATGCCTTGCTGCACACCATGTACGGTCAGGCGCTGCGCCATTCGGCGGAGTTCTTCATCGAGTATTTCGCCATCGACCTCATCATGGATGACGAAGGCCGCTGCCGCGGCGTGATCGCCATCGACATGGCGGACGGCTCACTTCATCGCTTCCGCGGACATCAGACGATCCTCGCCACCGGCGGCTATGGCCGCGCCTATTTCTCCTGCACCTCGGCGCATATCTGCACGGGCGATGGCAATGGAATGGTGCTGCGCGCAGGCCTCCCGCTTCAGGACATGGAGTTCGTGCAGTTCCACCCCACAGGCGTCTATGGCGCGGGCGTACTGATCACTGAAGGCGCGCGCGGCGAAGGCGGTTTTCTGCGCAATTCCGAAGGCGAGAAGTTCATGGAGCGCTACGCGCCCTCCGCCAAGGATCTTGCCTCTCGCGATGTGGTCTCGCGCGCCATCACCATTGAAATCAGAGAAGGGCGCGGCCACGGTCCTGATGGCGAATACATGCATCTCCATCTCGACCATATGGACGACGCTATTTTGGCCGAGCGGCTGCCCGGCATCACGGACATCGCGCGGATCTTTGGCGGCGTCGATGCGCGCAATGAACCGATCAAAATCATTCCGACCTGCCATTACAATATGGGTGGCATCCCAACGAACATGCATGGCGAGGTGATTGCACCGAAAGGCGGTGACGCCGATGCCATCGTGCCGGGCCTGATGGCCCTTGGTGAGGCGGCCTGCGTGTCTGTCCATGGCGCGAACCGCTTGGGCTCAAACTCGCTGATCGACTTGGTCGTGTTCGGCCGCGCGGCGGGCCTGCGCTGCGCCGAGATTATCGCCAAGGACACCGCCATTCCGGAACTGCCCAAGGGCGCGGGCGATGAGGCCATTGCACGCCTCGACCGCTTCCGGTACGCCGATGGCGGCACGCCGACCGCGGAGCTGCGCCTTGCCATGCAGAAGACCATGCAGCGTGATTGCTCGGTGTTCCGCACCAAGGAGGTGCTGGAAGAAGGCGTCAACGGCATCAAGAAAGTCTGGGACGATGCGGCAGACATCCGCGTGACGGATCGCTCATTGATCTGGAATACTGACCTGATCGAAACGCTCGAATTCGACAATTTGATTTCACAGGCAGCCGTGACGGTGCAGGGGGCGCTGGCGCGCGAAGAATCGCGCGGGGCGCATGCACGCGAGGACTTCCCCAAGCGCGACGACGTCGACTGGATGAAGCATACATTGTCATATGCGGACTACGGCACGCACATGGTGAAGCTCGACTTCCGGCCCGTTCACAAGTTCACGCTGTCGAACGAGGTGGCTTACATCGAGCCGAAAGAGCGGGTTTACTAGGAACGCAGGCGCTGCGCGCATCAGGCCGGGACGCATCCGGCCGCACGCTAAGGATTAGATTCAGATGGTCCAATTCACACTTCCCAAGAATTCGAAGATCAAAAAGGGCAAGGAATGGAACCGGCCCGCCGCGGACGCGAGCACGGACCGCTGGCGTGAATACCGGGTCTATCGCTACGACCCGGACACGGGCGATAATCCCCGCGTCGACACTTATTGGGTCGATATGGACGATTGCGGCCCGATGATCTTGGACGCGCTGCTCTGGATCAAGAACACAATCGACCCGACGCTGACTTTCCGCCGCTCGTGCCGTGAAGGCGTGTGCGGGTCGTGCTCCATGAATATCGCGGGCACAAACACGCTGGCCTGCACCATGCACGCCGAGGAGGCCAAGGGCGCCGCGATCGCCGTCTATCCGCTGCCGCATCTGCCGGTCATCAAGGACCTCGTCCCGGACATGACGCAGTTCTACGCCCAGCATCGAGAGATCGAGCCCTGGCTAAAGACCGACAGCCCCACGCCGCAGAAGGAATGGCGCCAAAGCCATGACGACCGCGAAAAGCTCGACGGGCTCTACGAGTGCATTCTGTGCGCCTGTTGCTCGACGGCGTGTCCGTCGTACTGGTGGAACGGCGACCGCTATCTCGGCCCGGCCATCTTGCTACAAGCCAATCGCTGGGTCGAAGATTCGCGCGACGAGTGCACCGGCGAAAGGCTTGACGATCTTGAGGATCCGTTCCGGCTCTATCGCTGCCACACGATCCTGAACTGCACCAAAGCGTGCCCGAAGGGTCTGAACCCCGCTTCCGCCATCGCCAATTTGAAGCGGAAGATGGTGGAGCGGACGTAGGGTCCGCGCCTGTCACTCACAAAATTCTAGACCAGGATGGCGATGCCATGCGCGCCTATCGCGGGCAGCGTGGAAGCGAGAAGACGCAACTGGGAACCTCAGCCCGCCGAAGCGCTTCTGCTTTCTTCGGATCTTTCTCAGCCTGGTAAGCGTAGGGGCTGCGCGAGTCCACATGCGCATAACTCACCCGGGTCAGTGTGCCGCCATCGAACGTGAGGCTGGCCGTGCAGGTCGCGTCCTTCGGCGTGCCGCCAGGCACGGGGCCCGAGCCCTTGTAGTGATAGATCAAGGTCTCGGCACCGCCACTGGCAGGAATGCGCGAGCGCGGCTTGCCAGCGCAGTTCAAGACCTCCTGCTTGCCCATGCCGATATAAGGCTTGCCGTAATCGACGCGCGTGAGCTGCTTGTAGGCATCTCCAGGGCCTGAACCGCCCGCACAGCCCGCAAGGAGCGCGCAAAGCCCCGCGGCGAAAACGGCCACTGCCCGTGATCGGGCCGGCCCATGTCCCGGTAATGCGCGCAATGTCATGCCTTTGTTTATGCCTGAAGAGGCGGTAGCGCCAGATTGCGCATCTTTTGGGGCACGCGCGCCGCGTTGAGGGGCTTGCCGTTAGTCGATGTCAATTATTCGGGTCCGAAAGCCCACTTTGAGCATTTCATCCGGGTCGTCCAGCAGCCCCTTGCACACCTTATTGCCGAACGCCGCGCTGCCGTCGTCGCTGAGAAGCTGAACCTTGTCGGTTCCAGGAATGGCAAACATGGCCTCCGGCTTGATGCCATCGATCTTCACTTGAAGCTGTTTCGGTTGGTCGCCCGCATCGCCTGACCATCGAAACAGCGCAAACGTCCCAGTCATCGTTGTAAGGGCCGGCGGCAATCAGATAGTCGGAGCCGATACGCTCCAGGCTGCGTATGCCTCTATCGCCGAGATCGAGCTCAACGGGTGCACCAAACACAGCTTCTTTGCCGCCGAGAAAATCGTCCGGATTATTCAAGGGCACGATCAGCGCCTTGCCTTGCGGAATCGGATTGCGGAAGCCGATCAGAAGGCTCCCGTTAGGGCCCTCGGCTAGCCCTTCAATATTGAGCGCGCCCTCCGCGCGCGGGATCGGTATGTTTGGCGGCATCGCTCAAGTTGAAGTGATCGAACTGAGGGGTCTCGACCAGCGCGTCCAAAAGACCCTTCTGAACCTTTGCCGGAAGCTTGAGGCCGGGCTCCGGGCCCGCAAAGATCTCCGTTGTACAAAACCGGCTTCTACGCTTCTGATTTTTCGAATGCGAGGCAATCCAATAGATGCGGTCGCCGACGCGGGCGGCGCCTTCCAGGTCCATCTCTTTCGTGTTCTTGGGAATTTCGCTAGCCCCGGAAAGATCGAGAGTACCGACCTTTTCCTGCGTC
>Ga0316192_10000418_pt1 | contig 31070 bp, 26 predicted proteins | sample MerIslwburrow_MG_FD_204931 | JGI IMG/M metagenome (GOLD analysis project Ga0316192, IMG submission 204931) | Coastal sediment microbial communities from Maine, United States - Merrow Island worm burrow | ecosystem: Environmental > Aquatic > Marine > Coastal > Sediment | place: USA: Maine...
CAGAAAATACTGAGGCGTGGTTACGATAAGATCGTAGCTGTCCAGTGGCGCCCAGGGACGTCCGACGTGAACCAGGCGGGTTGTTCCCCCCGATTGCCGGCGGATCCAGCGCGCCACCGGCTCGTTGCGCCGGCCGGCGGTGATCACCAGCCCGGGCCAGGGCGGGGAAAGCTCACTGGATGCTGCCCTGTCAATACCCGCCAGCGTGACACCCAGCAGGCGGTTGGTGAGCAGCTCGTAGTTCCGGTATCTGAAACGCTTGGCTGTGTAAGGCCAACCCAGCGCATCGGCCAGCGCCCTGACCTGTGTATTGTCTCCTGCCTTGTGACCGGTAAGCAGCCAGATCAACGGCCCGGAGCTGCTGCCTTGTGCTGTATCGTTCACTCGCCGGTTAATGACCCGTATTAAAAGTCGCGAGCTTACCTGAATCACCACAGAACCGCAGCGCCAATCCACAACCTGGCAAATCCGGTACAATACCTCTGTCAGCCACGCTCATTGGGACCGTTCTTGCTCCTGAACCGTTACATCACCGCAGAGATAATCAAACCCATGTTCCTGGGCATAACTTTGCTGGTCACTGTCTTTACCGGTTACAGCCTGGCTGTCAAACTTTCCCAGGCGGCTGCAGGCGAGGTTCCGCTGTCGATCATTGCCCGTCTGATCGGACTGAACAGCATTATCGCGATGGAGGTTCTGCTGCCGACCGCGCTCTACCTGTCCATTATCGCCACACTGAGCCGCTTTTACCGGGATTCGGAAATGGTCGCCATGCGTGCCTCCGGTTTCGGCGAGTTCCGGGTTATCCGTTCCATCATTCTGCTGTCAGTTCTGATCTCCGTGGTAGTCGGCATCATTTCACTGTATGCACGGCCCTGGGCCTACCGTCAAAGCTACCAGATTGAAGCCGAGGCGCGCGCCGAATTCGACATACGGAAAATCGAGCCCGGCCGCTTCATCGAGCTGCAAAGCAGCAAATACGTCCTGTTTGCGCGCGATGTTGACAAGGACAAAGGCCGGCTTAAAGAGGTTTTTCTGCAAAGTGAAAAAGGTGACAAAATACAGGTCACCTATGCCCGCGAAGCGCTTCTCCCGCCTGTCCGTGCCGGTGAACAGCGCAGCTTTGTGTTCCACGAGGGCTACAGCTACCTGCTGGATCAGCTTGGCAGCAAAGATACGACGCTGAAGTTCGGGGAAATGATTGTACCGATCCCGGAAGTCACCAGGGACGTCAGCTACCGGAGAAAAGCGGAACCCACCGCCAGCCTGGCCAAATCACAGGCAAGCAAGGATATTGCAGAATACCAGTGGCGGACATCGACACCTTTTGCAACACTGACTCTCGCTCTGATCGCTGTTCCACTAAGCCGCAGCTCCCCCAGACAAAGCCGCTACTACAGTTTTATCGTGGCTATCCTGGTCTATGTAGGCCTGTTCATCCTGACCAGTGCTGCGCGCAACTGGGTAGCAGATGGCAGGATCCCCAGCCTCCCCGGTCTGTGGTGGGTCTACACGCTCCCGATGCTGCTGTTCGCCGGTCTTATGGGCATACCCGCTTTGCGGCGCTGGAGAAGATAAATGGGTTGCCTGGACCGCTACATCGCCTGGAAACTCCTGCAAGGCTGGCTCCTGGTATGGCTGGTGATGTCAGCCATCTTCGGCCTGCTGGTGTTCATCGAGGAACTGGATCGTGTTACTGAGCACTACCAGACCCTGGATGCCCTGCATTTTGTGTTCTATACCCTGCCACAGCGCTCCATGGAACTGGCTCCGGTCATCATCCTGCTGGGTTCGCTGCTGGCGCTGGCCGGACTGAACAAGAACAGTGAAATTATTGCCATCCGTGCAGCGGGCGTCTCACTGTTGAGATTTTTTCGTTCGGTTGCGATCCCCGCGATTGCACTGGTTATTACGCTGTACGCTGTAAGCGAATTTGTTGCAGCCCCTCTCTACCAGGAGGCGGAGATCCGCAAGATACTCATTCGTACCAACAAGGCGAACCTGCTGAAGGGGAAAGGCCTGTGGTCCAATAACGGCTACAGCTTCTTCAATGTGCGCACCCTGAAACACAGCAATGCGCCACGCAGTATTTACCTGTACGAATTTGACAAGACCGGGCGCCTGCTGAACTTTGTCAGCGCCAACCGCGCCCGCCTCAACGAGAGCCGGCGTTGGGATCTGCTCGATGTCGGGCAAAAATCTCTGGTTAACAATCGCCTCGCAAGCCAGCGCCTCGATCACCTGGAAATGGGGCCATTCTGGTCACGTGACGAGCTCCCTGCGCTGCCACTCTCGACGGCCGGGATGACACCCAGCGGGCTGTATGAATACTCCGGCTACCTGAAGTCCACGCAGCAAGTCTCGGAACGTATCGAACAACTGTTCTGGCAGCGGGTTTCCCTGCCACTGACCGCGGGCGCCATGGTACTGCTGGCAACCCCGATCGGGGCGGGCCTCGGTACCACCCGCAGCAGCGGGTTCGGAAAAAGCCTTGCCATCGGCGCAGGCCTCGGCATTCTGTTTTACCTGTTGTCCCAGCTCATACAGACCGGCGGCTCGATCGCCGGCCTGGCTCCCGCGCTGGCTGCCTTTCTGCCCGTCACGCTGGTAATCAGCGCGGCAGGCGTCCTGATTTACCGGATGCGCTGAATTTGTCGCCGCACTTCACTCAAGGCATAATCCGCACCGGCCCAGGCCCCATCCACACAACATTCCATTTTCCGGTCTTTGAGTCTGTTCTATGCGATTGATGCTGACATTCTTCCGTGCTTACCCCTGGCAATCGGCACTTATGCTGCTGGCTTTGCTGTCCGCCGGCATAGCGGAAAGCATCGGTCTGTCTGCGCTGCTACCACTACTCAATGTCGCAATCAAAAGTAATGCTGGCTCTAGTGGTGCGACCGCCACAAGCGAGGCAGAAAATGATTTTGAGCGTATCGTAAATGAGACCCTGGCCAACATGGGCCTGGAACCCACAATCGGTGTGCTGCTGAGTATCATAGTTATGGCGGTCACACTGAAAAGCCTGTTGCTGCTGCTTGCCAAAAAACAGGTAGGTTATACAGCAGCCCAGGTTGCGACTGACCTGAGGCTGGCAATGCTGCGTGCTGTACTTCGCGTCAAATGGGAGTATTTCCTGCACCAGCCGGTTGGGAGGTTAACCAACAGCCTCGCGACCGAGGCACAACGTTCCTCGGACTCATTCGTAAATGGTGCGACTGTTATCACGCTTGTAATTCAGGCCGTCATTTATGGCTCTGTCGCTGTTGCGGTGTCGTGGAAAGCCACACTGCTAAGCCTTGCAGCAGGTGCAGTCATCATCGGCATATCCCACTTTCTGGTACGCATGGCCCGTAAGGCCGGCAAAAAACAGACCACCCTGCTGATAGCACTGCTGACCAGACTCACAGATACCTTGCAGTCCGTTAAACCGCTAAAGGCTATGGCAAGAGAACATCTGGCAGACACGGTACTTGCCCTCAAGACGTCAAAACTTAACAAGGCGCTGCAAAAACAGGTTTTCAGCACGGCACTGCTCAGCTCGGCCCAGGAAGAGATGTTTACCGTTATCATTGCGCTGGGCATGTTCGTAGCACTGGTAAAATTCGAAATGCCATTCGCAACGGTGCTGGTACTGGTCGCATTACTGGGCAAGATGCTCAGCCAGATGGGCAAGGTACAAAAGCAGTATCAGAAAATGGTGCTCGGTGAAAGTGCCTTCTGGTCACTTAAGAATACTATTCATGAAGCGCAGCAAGCCAGGGAAGTCCTGGGCACAGGCAGGCAGCCGACACTGGACAAATCGGTAAAACTGGAAGCCGTTGGTTTTACCTATGACGAACATCCTGTTCTGACTGATACAAACATCGAAATACCTGCCGGCTGCCTTACTACACTGATTGGTCCATCCGGATCGGGGAAAACAACGGTCGTTGACCTCGTCATTGGCCTGCTTCGGCCACAATCAGGAACTGTATCCATAGACGATGTTCCACTCAGTGAACTCAGCCTGAAAGCGTGGCGCCACATGATTGGCTACGTGCCACAGGAAACCCTGCTGTTACACGATTCCGTTCTGCACAACATTACCCTGGATGCCCCCGAACTGAGCGAACAGGATGCTGTCGAGGCCTTGCAGGGCGCCGGCGCCTGGGAATTCGTCGCGGCTATGGCGCAGGGGATACACAGCACGGTCGGTGAGCGCGGCGCGAAATTGTCGGGAGGGCAACGGCAAAGAATCATGATTGCACGCGCGCTGGTGCATAAACCGAAACTGCTCATACTGGATGAAGCCACCAGCGCACTGGACCCCGAGAACGAAGCCGCGATTGGCAAAACCATGGAAGCGCTGCGCGGCAGCCTGACCATTCTGGCAATATCACACCAGACAGCGCTGGTGAATGCTGCTGACCGTGTCTACCGCTTGCAGGATGGCAGTGCCGTGCTGCAGGAACCGGACGCAGCCTGATCAAGCATTGTCAAACAGCGCCCTGACCCTCTGTACCGCGCGATGCATGTCGGACAAGCCATCGCCTGACGCTGGTTTTGCCGGCTGTCCCAGCCAGACCGCCCGTCCTTCGGACAACAGCTGCCTGTGCACCAGGCGAATATCACGACTGAGGCGCTGCGGCCCGAAGCGCATCAACCAACTGTAGGTCAATCCGATCAGGCGTAAATCCACCTTGCTGTGACACTCCTGCCGCATCGGGTATCCGTAGCCCCCCAAATCCGCCATATACACCGGCTTGCCGGTCGCACAGGCCTCACCCAGCATGGATATGCTGTCCGCCGTGACAACCAACTCATCACTCAGCGCCAGAATGCCGAAATAGGGGTTACACTCGTCATCGGCCCGCCAGTGATACAGGTAGTGGGGAACCGTGAGCTGCCGCTGAAATTCCTCTACAGCGCGTTTTGAAGTGCGCGCACTGGTGGATACCAGCAGGGAACCGTTCTGCTGTGCCGCCATCCGGTTGGCCTGCTGCGCTATTCTCGCTGTTGTCTTTGGTCCCAGTGTGTAGGGTCCGCTATTGCCGCCCAGGATGACGCCGGTACGCGGTTGCGGCAGATGTTCAACCTGAGGCAGCAGCTTCCGGCCTTGCTCCGCAAGCCGTTCGGAGGTTACCTGATTCAATGGCATGGCATTTTGTAAAACCCTGTCGTGCTCCGCAAGGCGGTACTGGGGCGTGGTGATTACCAGGTCAAAGCGCTCCGGTGAAGCCCAGGGACGACCGATATGCACCAGTCGGGTGCGGCCCCCGGACTGGTCGCGAATCCAGCGGCCGACCGGCTCATTGCGCATGCCGGCCGTTATCACCAGGTCCGGCCAGGGGGGCTCCAGCGCGCTGGAATCCTGCAGGCGAACGCCGCGCAGATCGCTGCCGCGGAACAGACTGGTACGGAATTCGCTTTTGCGGTAACTGAGCGCCTTGAGTTCGAATGGCCAGCCCAGCGCCTCTGCCAGCGCCAGAATCTGAGCGCGCTCGCCGGCCCGATAGCCGGTTACCAGCCATACGCGTGGGGTGGAATCATCAGAGCCGGCAGCCGGGTCGGATGGGGTAACGACAGGTCGATTCATAAATCCCGGCTATGTGTGGCTGGCGCACGTGGCACCGCTGCCCAACTCCAAGTACAATTCGGCATCTTGAATCTAGCGGCTTGTGCATGCCGCGTCAATTTTCCGTTAACTGCATCCGGACGACCGTTTTTCCATGCCTGACTACAACGATTTCCTGGCACGTATCTTTGAGATCCTCAAGCCGTTTGCCAAACAGGGCATCATTCTCAATGAAGAGAGCGAACTGGTCACGGAACTGTGCCTCACCTCGCTGCAGGTTATGGAGCTGATCGAACAGATCGAGGACCACTTCGATATGTCGATACCTCTCAACATCCTGCCGGATATACGCACGGTGCACGACCTTGCGCTGCAACTGGAAAAGCTTAGCAACTGATCGTATGAGCCTGTTTGACAAATTCCAGCCTATCGCAGATATCCGCAGCGAATTGAAGGCACTCGGCATCATGCCATTTGGCGCTGTTACGGAAAAAATCCTTTCGTCGACGGAAGCCGTGGTCAATGGCCACAAAGTCATTCTGGCGGGCACCAATAACTACCTGGGCCTGACCTTTGACCCTGAATGTATCGCCGCCGCCAAACAGGCGATCGAAGAATTCGGAACAGGCACCACCGGCTCGCGCATGGCCAATGGCACTTTTGCGGGCCACATCAGGCTGGAGCAGGAACTGGCAGGCTACTTCGAGCGCAAGCATGCAATCGTGTTTTCCACCGGTTATGCCGCCACCATGGGCCTGGGATCGACCCTTGCCGGTCCGGGCGACGTCATTGTGCTGGATGCCGACAGTCACGCCAGTATCTACGATGGTGTACGCCTGAGCGGAGCAGACATTATTCGTTTCCGCCACAACGATGCCGCCGATCTCGACAAACGCCTGCGCCGCCTTGGCGACCGCATTGATAATACACTGATCATCGTCGAAGGCATCTACAGCATGATGGGCGACCAGGCCCCGCTGGCGGATATTGCCGAGGTTAAACGCAAGTACGGCGGCATGCTGCTGGTCGACGAAGCGCATTCGCTGGGCATGCTGGGCGAACACGGCCGCGGCGTTGCCGAGGCAGCAGGCGTCGAAGACGATGTGGACTTTGTGGTGGGCACCTTCAGCAAGAGTCTGGGGGCTATCGGGGGCTACTGCGTCAGTAACCACGCTGAGCTGGAAGCCATACGCTTTGCAATTCGCTCCTATATATTCACCGCCTCGCCTTCGCCATCCGTTATTGCGTCCACGCGCGTGGCACTGCGCCTGATGCAGGAAAGACCCGAACTGCGTGAACGCTTGTGGGAGAACGCCCATCGTCTCTACAACGGTCTGCAACAACTCGGCTTTCAGGTCAGCCCGCAAGTCAGCCCGGTGATTGCAGTCACTGTCAAACAACGCGACCAGGCAATTGCCTGGTGGAACGAGCTCTTGCAGCGCGGGGCCTACGTAAATCTGGTCATGCCACCCGCCTCGCCTACTGATGACAGCCTGTTACGCTGCAGCGTCAGCGCCGCACATAGCCACGAACAGATCGACCGGATCATTGATGCATTCGCAACACTGCAGCCACAAGCTGCCGCGGACCATGCCTGATGGACAAGCTGAAAATCATCGGTAACGGCCCGCTGCATGGCGAGATAGCGATATCCGGGGCCAAGAACGCTGCGCTACCGGTACTCGCCTCGACCCTGCTCAGTCCGGAACCGGTAACAATCCAGAACGTCCCGCATTTACGCGACATTACTACCATGCTGGAACTCATGGGCCGTTTCGGCACCAGTATCGAACTCAGCGATAACATGGACCTGGTCGCGGATAATTCCAGCATCAGCGAGTTGCTCGCACCTTATGAACTGGTAAAAACCATGCGCGCTTCGATCCTGGTGCTGGGTCCGCTACTGGCCAGATTCGGTGAAGCCGAAGTCTCGTTACCCGGTGGCTGCGCCATTGGCTCGCGCCCGGTAAATCTGCATATACAGGGGCTGAAGGCCATGGGTGCCGAGATCGACATAGAGGACGGCTATATCAAGGCCAGGGCCAGCCGCCTCAAAGGTGCACGGTTCTTTTTTGATCTTGTATCTGTCACCGGCACCGAGAACCTGATGATGGCCGCCTGCCTCGCAGACGGTACCACGGTACTGGAAAACGCCGCGCGTGAGCCGGAAATCGTTGACCTGGCAGTGTGTCTCACAGCAATGGGTGCACGTATAAAGGGCGCCGGCACCGACACGATCACCATCGAAGGGGTTAAACAATTACACGGTGGCAGCCACACGGTTATTCCCGACCGCATAGAAACCGGCACCTTCCTGGTCGCCGCCGCAACCACTGGTGGCAAGGTGCGCCTGCGGAATACCGTGCCAGCCTGTCTTGATGCAGTGCTGGAAAAACTGCGTGAGGCGGGCGCCGAGGTCACTACCGGTGATCATTGTATCGAGTTGGACATGCACGGCAAACGTCCGCACGCGGTCAACCTGACCACCGCCCCCTACCCGGCCTTTCCGACCGATATGCAGGCGCAGTTTGTTGCCCTGAACACCATCGCTGACGGTACCGCTACAATCAAGGAAACAATCTTTGAAAACCGCTTCATGCATGTACAGGAACTGCAACGCATGGGCGCCGACATCGAATTGCAGGGCAACACGGCCATTGTGCGCGGCATAGACAAATTACAGGGGGCACCCGTTATGGCCACCGACCTGCGTGCCTCCGCCTGCCTGGTTATCGCAGGACTTGCAGCAGAAGGTGAGACATTAATCGAACGTATCTACCACCTGGACCGGGGCTACGAATGCATCGAGGAAAAACTTGCACAATTGGGCGCCCGCATCAGTCGCATCCCGGGTCACGGTTCTGACAACGAAACTGGCGAAGACAACCCCGCCAGCGCGACGGGTTAAACCTTCTCTGCCCATTAAGTACTGAATTTGCGGGTAATGATGTTAACCAATTCACATAGGAATAATAAAAATGGCACGTAAGTCAATCGTCGGTATTTGTTTCGTCCTGTTGGTGATCGGGCAAACAGGGTGCAGCAATCCGCATAAAGAGGCTGCAAGAGCTTCTACAGAGGCATCAAAAGCCGAGGCGGAAGTTCATGGCGAGAAAGCAAAAATACTTGAGGACTACAGGAAATGCCTGAATAAAAACAAATCCGACGAGAAGGCATGTGAAAGTTACAAAAGGGCCCTGGATTCCATGTAAACCACAGAGCCTGCAAATAAAGACCTCAGGCCTTCTTCCCGATCAATTCTATCGGGTACCCATCCGGATCTTCCACGAATGAAATGATCGTCGTGCCCGCGTTCATCGGTCCGGCATCGCGCAAAATCTTGCCACCGCATTTGCGAATTTCCTCGGTAGCCTGGTACACATCGTCTACCTCCAGCGCAATATGACCGTAGCCGGTACCCGGATCATAGCTATCGGTATCCCAGTTATAAGTCAGCTCGATGACAGTATTCTGGGTCTCGTCGCCGTAACCAATGAAAGCCAGCGTGAACTTTCCGTCTGGATAGTCTTTCTTTCGCAACAACTTCATTCCCAGCACTTCGGTATAGAACTTGATAGACCGTTGCAGGTCACCGACCCGCAACATGGTGTGAAGTATGCGCATAACCCGACCTCCCCTACTGCCTTTTACGCGCCGCAATCCGCAATCGCAGCGCATTGAGCTTGATAAAGCCTTCGGCATCCTTCTGGTTGTAGGCGCCCTCGTCATCCTCAAAGGTGGCGATGCGCTCGTCGAACAGGGAATCGGTGTCGGACATGCGGCCCACCACAATGACATTGCCCTTGTACAACTTGACGCGCACCTTGCCGTTCACCGTCGTCTGCGAAGCATCGATCATCTGCTGCAGCATTTCACGCTCGGGGCTCCACCAGTAACCGTTATATACCAGCTCGGCATAGCGCGGCATTAAATCGTCCTTCAGGTGCGCCACCTCGCGATCCAGCGTCAGCGACTCGATGGCGCGGTGTGCCTTGAGCATTATGGTACCCGCGGGTGTTTCGTAGCAGCCGCGCGATTTCATCCCCACATAGCGGTTTTCGACAATGTCATCGCGACCGATGCCATTGTCACCGCCCAGCTTGTTCAGCTGCTCCATCACCTGGCCCGCTGTCACTGCCTTGCCGTCGATGGCTACGATGTCGCCCTTTTCATAGCTCAGTTCCACATAGGTCGGCGTATCCGGCGCCTGCTCTGGTGACACCGTCCAGCGCCACATATTCTCTTCCGGCTCTGCCCAGGGATCTTCCAGAATGTCACCCTCGTAGGAAATGTGCAGCGAGTTGGCGTCCATCGAATAGGGCGATTTCTTGCCTTTCTTGAAGTCCACCGGAATGTTGTGTTTCTCGGCGTAGGCCATCAGCGTTTCGCGCGAACTCAGATCCCACTCGCGCCAGGGCGCAATGATTTTTACATCCGGCTTCAATGCATAGGCACCCAGCTCGAAACGCACCTGATCGTTACCCTTACCGGTGGCGCCATGCGAAATTGCGTCCGCGCCCGTCTCGTTGGCAATCTCTACCAGACGTTTGGCAATCAGTGGTCGCGCAATCGATGTGCCCAGCAGATACTCGCCTTCATAGATGGCGTTGGCGCGGAACATCGGGAACACATAGTCGCGCGCAAAATCCTCGCGCAGATTCTCGATGTAAATCTCTTTCACGCCCATCGCCTGCGCCTTGGCACGCGCGGGTTCGACTTCCTCACCCTGACCGATGTCGGCGGTAAACGTCACCACCTCGCAGCCGTAGGTGTCTTCCAGCCACTTGAGAATGATGGACGTATCCAGACCGCCTGAATAAGCGAGAACGACTTTGTTGACTTTTGACATAGTGTAAGAACCCTTTTTTACCACCCGCAAAGGGGGTTGCCTGTCTTGTTTCAAGGCGATGACTTGCCCGCTAACGCGGGTTCCCTGCGCTTCTCGACGTTTTGCGCGCTCGCTGAACTCGCAGGCTGCAAAAAACGCAGCCTGAGACGGGAGCGTGTGCCACCAGTAACGACTAGGCCTTAGCCTTCATCCTGGAACTACGCCGCAACCGAGACCCCAATCGCCGCGCCAGCTCACCAAACATTTCCGTCTGTGTAGGATGCGGATGAATCGCATGTCCCACCTGCTCCAGCGTCATATTACCCGACACCATCAGAACCGCTTCGCCAATCAGCGTATCCGCATGATCCGCCAGCAGGTGCACACCGATGATACGTTGCGTCTTCTTGTCCGCCACGATCTTGATCATGCCGTGCAGTTCGTTGTTGATCATTGCCTTGGCATCGATACTCATCGGCATCTTGGCTTCCACTGCGTCGATACCTTTCGCCTTCGCCTGATCGACCGACAGCCCGACAAACGCCGCTTCGGGACGGGTAAAGATCACACCGCAATCCTTGTCCTGGTCGTACTTCATGTCCTCGCCAAGAATAGTGGCGGCAGCTACGCGACCCTGTTGCGCCGCCGTGTGCGCCAGCATCAGTCCACCGATTACATCACCGATGGCGAAAATGTGCGGCACACTGGACCGACAACGCGCATCGGCCGTGATAATGCTTTTTTCGCTGGTAACACCCGCCTTGTCAAGGTCAAGTCCGTCCAGCACCGGACGCTTGCCGGTACCCATGATGACGTAATCAACCTTGATGCTGTGTGCCTTGCCGTCACTGTCCTTGTACTTGACGCTGACCGCATCGGCCTTGCCGCTGATCTTGTCTATCTGCACCGAGGTATGCACCTTAAGGCGCGGATCGTCATTGAGCACGGCAGTGAGGTGTTTTGCGATCTCCGGCTCCACTTCGGCAAGGATGCGTTCTTGCGCTTCCAGCAGCGTTACCTGGGTACCGAAGTCCTGGAAGATCTGCGCCATTTCCAGGCCGATGGCGCCGCCGCCAATCACAACCAGCTTCTTCGGCTGCTGCTCCAGTTGCCAGACGGTGTCCGAGGTCAGTACGCCACCGCCTTCGACCAGCCCTTCCACGGCGCCCGGAATCGGCGGCACAAAGGGCGGTGCACCGGTAGCGATAACCGCACAACCGAACGTCAAGTTCTCACCCTGCGGCTTGTCTGCCGGCACAGCGCGGGTATGCGGATCTTCCTGGTTGCCCGAAGTATCGATAAACAGGGTGTGATCGTCAACGAAACGACCAAAACCCTGGATGTACTTGATCTTCACACCCTTGTCGGTCTTCAGCGCCATGTCGCCGCGGGTTTCCAGCACCTTGCGGCGCGTCGCTTCCAGCGCGCCCCAGTCCAGCTTCGGCTTGCCCGATGCAATACCAAGGTGTCCGTCGTGCAGGCGGTCGCGAATGCGGTCCGCTGCGGCGCGCCAGGCCTTGGAAGGGATACAACCGCGCCACAGACATTCACCACCCGGGAACGGGGAATCGTTGATCATTGCGACTTTGAGGCCGTGCGCCACCAGGTCGCGTGCGCAGTCTTCACCACCGGGGCCACCGCCGACTACGACAACATCATAATCCCAGTCGCCTTCCGGAACAGCGGGGCCGCCTGGACCCATCCAGGCATCGGGCTGCTCGATGAGTTCTTTCAGCGCCTTGAGGTACAGCGCCACTTCAGCGCCGTTCACGACGCGGTGATCAGCAGTGATGGTAAACGGGCTGCCCTGTTCGGTGTTGGCCGAGATGGCGAGTATCCCTGCAATGCCCGGCGTAGCAATGGCGTCGAAATGACTGACACCGAACATGCCCATGTTGGAAATCTGGAAAGTCGAACCACTGTACTCTTCCGGTTTCAGGCGACGCTTGCGGGCACGCTCGACCAGATCCTTCCAGTCCTCACCAAGTTCAGACAAATCGCGGCTTTCACAATTGCGCAGCACCGGCACCACCAAACCACCACCGTCGGCGGATACCGCCATGCCGATATCGACGTTGCTGCGCTCCACCAGCTTGTCCTGCGGCTGGTAGCACCAGTTCATTTTCGGGAACTGCTGCATAGCCATGGCGCAGGCTTTGGCGATGGTCACCGTGACCGATGCGCCCTGCGCCTTGGACGCCTTGATCAGCGCGCCCAGGCTGATGTGCGCAGTGACATGGAAGGTCGGCATGCCCAGCGAGGACGTCATGGCGTCGCTGATAGCCTTCTCCAGCTTGTTCATGGGACGGCCGTCGCCCGGCACGTCAACTTGCAGGAAGCCGGCAGCTGCCGGTGCCGTAGCGGGCTGTGCAGCCTGCACATCAGCGGCGACAATTACGCCACCCGGACCGGTGCCACCCAGATTTGACAGTTCAATACCGCGAGAGCCGGCAATGGCGCGCGCGTAGGGCGTCGCGCCACGGCCTTGCGGGCGTGGCGCCGGGGCTCCGCCTGTTGCGGCTGCCGGTGTAACAGCGGGCACGGCAGTAGCCGGAGCGGATGATTCACCTGCACTGCTGTCCTGCTTCGCGGCCGCGGCAACCGGCGCTGCAGCTTCATCTACTACCTGGCCTGCTTCTGCGACCAGGTATGCCAACGGCGCACCTACCGGAACGGTGGCATCCACCGGCACCAGCGGGCCGGACAGATAACCTTCACGGAACACCTCGACATCCATGATGGCCTTGTCGGTTTCTACCGTAGCCACGATATCGCCGCGTTCAATCTTTTCGCCGATATTCTTTTCCCAGCTGACCAGTACGCCTTCTGTCATGGTGTCGGACAGTTGGGGCATGGCAACAGTGAAGGAGGTGCCCTCCGGCACTGCAGCCGGTGCCGCGGGTTGTGTGACTTCGGTGTTGTCTGCCGCACTGTCTGCTACAGCAGCTGCGTCAACGTCATTGGTGGCGGCAGGCGCAACGCCACCATCCTGCTGTACGTCACCGGCGCTCGCCACCAGATAAGCGATTGCTTCACCAACCGGCACCGTGCTATCGATTGGAGTCAGCGGACCGGACAGATAACCGTCACGGAAAACCTCCACATCCATGATGGCTTTGTCGGTTTCCACTGTGGCGACGATATCGCCGCGCTCGACCTTGTCGCCGACAGCTTTTTCCCAACTCACCACCACACCTTCAGTCATGGTGTCGGACAGCTGGGGCATTTTGATTACATAGGGTTCAGCCATGCATCCATCCAGATTCTGAAAAAACTTTTAATCGCCAGGACGCCAGGTTTCTCTGACCCCTTGAAAATCACTTCCCGAGCATCTTCCGTACAGCGGCAACCACGTCACCCGCATTGGGGATAGCCGCCTTTTCCAGCGTGTGATTGTAAGGGATCGGCACGTTAACCGCCGATACACGTGCCGGCGCAGCATCCAGCTCAAAGAAACATTCCTCGTTGATGATTGCCATCACTTCGGAGCCGACACCGACCATCGGCTCGGCTTCTTCGACGACAACGGCACGGTGAGTCTTGCGTACCGAAGCGACAATACCGGCACGGTCCAGCGGTGCCAGCGCGAACAGATCCACAACCTCGGCTTCTATGCCGTATTGCTTTGACAGCATCTCGGCGGCCTGCATGCACCAGTGTACCGAGATGTTATAACCGAACAGTGTGACATCACGGCCTTCGCGCGCCACTTCGGAACCTTCCAGCGGGTGGAAATATTCCTCGTCCGGCACAGCGCCCTTCATGTTGTACATGAGCTCGTGTTCGTTGATGTACACCGGGTCGTTGCAGCGCACCGCTGACTTGAGCAGGCCATAGGCCTGGCGTGGATTACTCGGCGTTACCACGCGCAGGCCGGCGATACCCATGAATACCTTTTCCATACGCGCCGAATGCTGCGCGCCCAGCTGATGCGCAGTACCGCCCGCGGAACGCACAACCACCGGCGCCGTAAGCTGGCCACCGGACATGTAACGCACCTTGGCCGCGCTGTTAAACAACTGGTCCATGGCCAGCCAGGCAAAGTTCACCGACATGATTTCGATAATCGGGCGTACACCAAGAAAAGACGCACCGATACCCAGGCCGGTATAACCGTTTTCGGAAATCGGCGTATCGATGACACGCTCCGGCCCGTACTTGTCGTACAGGCCATTGGTGGCCTTGTAGGTACCACCGGCAACACCGATATCTTCACCCATGCAGATAACCAGCGGGTCATTTGTCATTTCCTCGTCGTGGGCGCGACGGATCGCTTCCCAGTACATCAACTCAGCCATCAGCGGCCTCCTCCATACACCCAGGGATCATTCTCGGCCAGGGTGTACTTTTGCAGTTCGTCGACGCGCGGTTCCGGCGAAGATTCTGCGAAGGCAATGATTTCGTCTTCGATCTCGTCCAGAACTTCGGTATCCATCGCCTTGTAGTCCGCCTTGGTCAGTTCACCCGCTTCGATCAAGCGGTCGCGCAGCATGATAATGGGATCGCGGTTCGACCACATGCGTTCCTCGTCTTTGGAACGGTAGGCGTTGGAATCAGACATGGAATGACCGCGATAGCGATAGGTCATGAGTTCCAGGAAATAGGGTCCCTTGCCGGAACGTACGTGATTAACGGCTTTCTTTGCGGCCTTAAACACCTTCTCGATGTCCTGGCCATCCTCCTGTGTGGACGGAATGTTGTAGCCGGACACGCGCTTGTACTGGTCGATCACTGCCGTGGAGCGTTCAATACGGGTACCGATTCCGTAAAGGTTGTTCTCACACACATACAGCACCGGCAGATCCCACAGCTTGGCCATGTTCAGCGATTCATGGAAGGTGCCCTGGTTGTTGGCGGCGTCGCCCAGGAAACAGATGACGATTTCATCCCCGCCTTTCATCTTGATGGCCTTGGCCATGCCTGCCGCCAGCGGGAACGGGCCGCCGACCAGCGCATAACCGCCCATGAAGCGGTGCTCCACGTCGAAAATGTGCATGGATCCGCCACGGCCTTTCGAAGAACCGGTCTCCCGGGCATACAGTTCGGCCATGACCTTTTTCGGATCCGCACCGCACTTGATGGCGTGGACGTGATCACGATAGCTGGTAATGACGTAATCATGCCCCACTTTTGCGGCTTCCAGCACACCATGAACGCAGGCTTCTTCACCTGAGTACAGGTGCAGAAAACCCCCGATTTTTCGTTCGACATACGCTTCGTAGCAGCGCTCCTCAAAGCGCCGCGCAAACAACATTTCGCGCAGCAGCCGTTTTTTGTCGGCGAGGTTCATGAGGCTCCTTGCTGTTCCAGGGGTCTGACACAGGCCCCGTATATGAATAGAAACAATTGATATTTCAGTGAAAATTGAGCATGCTGCAGCATTACATGCCACGCCTGCCACGTTGCCTGACGGCCAGGGCGCACAGCCCCGCTACCCGGCCAAAACCAAGCCCGGTATGATCTGTGTTTTGGCCTATCAGGTCAAGATGAAAAATGCTGGCATTTATTGTAAAAGCGTCTAAAAATCAACGGAAAACGACCGGAATTTACGCCCTGTGAAAATCACCATCCGCCGCCCGGACGACTGGCACCTGCATGTGCGCGACGCTGCTGCCCTGCAATCCGTTGTGCCGCATACCGCGCAGCGCTTCGGCCGTGCCATCATTATGCCCAACCTCAAGCCACCGGTGACCAGCACTGTTAAGGCATTGGCCTACCGGGAACGCATACTCGCTGCCGTACCATCCGGCAGCGAATTTGAACCGCTGATGACCCTCTACCTTACCGATAACACCAGCAGCGCCGAAATACGCAAGGCACATGCCAGTGGTTTCATCCACGCCGTCAAATACTACCCGGCCGGCGCAACAACCAACTCCGACTCAGGTGTCACCGACATCGAAAACACCTTTGCCGCACTGGAAACCCTGCAGGAGATCGGTATGCCGCTGCTGGTACACGGCGAGGCCACCGATCCGGACGTCGACGTGTTTGACCGTGAGGCGGTGTTTATTGACCGGGTACTGGCGCCGCTGGTAATGCGGCTGCCGGATCTGAAACTGGTGCTCGAGCATGTCAGCACCCGTCAGGGTATCGAGTTTGTTATGCACGGCAGCGACCATATTGCCGGGACCCTGACGGCACACCACCTGTTGATGAATCGCAACGCTATCTTTGCCGGCGGCATCCGGCCACATAATTACTGCCTGCCGGTACTGAAACGCGAGCAACACCGACTGGCCCTGCTGGAAGCCGCCAGCAGCGGTAATCCAAAATTTTTCCTCGGCACCGACAGCGCACCACACAGTCAGACTGCCAAGGAAAGTGGCTGCGGCTGCGCCGGCCTGTACACCGCGCATGCCGCCATAGAACTCTATGCAGAAGCCTTTGAACAGGCAGGGGCGCTGGACAAACTGGAAGGCTTTGCCAGTTGCCACGGCGCGGATTTCTACGGATTGCCCCGCAACGAAAGCAGGATTACCCTGATCAAAACCACGTGGCAGGTGCCCGGCAGTTACCCGCTGGGAAAGGACAAACTGATCCCGATGCGATCAGGTGAAACAGTCAGCTGGACAATTGAATGAACCTTGCTGCATGGACAGCCAGTACGTTTTCAACCTGAGATTGACAAATATTGCAGCCACTGCACCCTTAATAAACCCGCGTGACCCGATAGCCCTGCCCGCTTAACAGCATTAGCAGGCCCTCCTTGCCCGGAAGGTGCAAGGCGCCCACTGCAATAAAATGATTACCTTCTTCCAGGTGGCTTTTCATGCGCTCCGCCATGCGATGATTACGGTCAATAACCACTTTCTGATTAAAATCTTTCGCCAGCTGCGGATTACTGTCCTGCATCGCGGCTTCATTGATCTCCACCAGTCGCTTCAGATTCCGGTCAAGATAGGCAACCTGCAGCTCTTCAAGCATCTGTGCAATATCAGACAGGTTGTTCAGCGTATCCCTGAGCAGAGTAATCTGGTCGCTGAGGGACAGCCCATCAAACAGAGCCATCTGTTCGGCAACCGTTTCCAGCCCGCTGACATTTTTTCCGCTGCTTATTGCCTGCTGGTACAACACCTGATCCAGAACTGCACCGCTCTGGTTGGGCGGCGTCAGCAGGGTTACTGCCACTGCCCAGGGTTTCATGTTAGCAACCACCACGTCCGGTATTCCCTGTGCACGCATCACCTGTAGCGTGCGATTGTATAGATCGCGCCCGATCAGCGACTCCAGCTTACTGCCATCGATCAGCATCAACGCTGTTGCCAGACTGATGAGCGCTTGCGGATCCAGCTCAACCTCCAGCGTCACACTCGCAGCACGGTCAAAGGCCTGCTGTACCGGCGCAGGCAGCTGCACCACACGCGGATCATCACTGTGCATGGTGCCAAACAGATAACTCGGTGCAGCACCGACAGGCTCGATTTTCCACAACAGCCCCTTGTCGAACCGGTCGCCTGCCTGAACACTGAATACAGCGATGACAAAGGCCAGTGCCACGACAAAAAGCCAGGTCAGGTAACGATGCTGGTTTGATTGTTTCACGTTCATGAGCCGCTTCCGGTATGCTGTAAACATGTCAAACGATACTGTATCAGCAAAAATCGCCAACCGATTTCGTGGTTTTCTTCCCGTGGTTGTCGACGTTGAAACGGCCGGCTTTAATCCGAAGCGGGATGCGCTGCTGGAAATTGCCGCTGTTCTTCTCGAGTTCGATAACGATGGCCAACTTCACCCCGTGGAGACCCATGCCTGCCATGTGGAACCTTTTCCGGGCGCCAACCTGGACGAAAATTCACTGGAATTTACCGGTATCGATCCCTACCACCCGTTCCGTATGGCCAAACCGGAGGAAGAATCGTTGCGGCTGATTTTTAAGCCTGTACGTCACGCAGTCAAGGACAGCGCCTGCACACGCGCCGTACTGGTTGGCCACAACCCGTCTTTCGACCTGAATTTTGTCAATGCGGCCGCCGGTCGCTGCAAGATCAAGCGCAATCCCTTTCACCCGTTCAGCACCTTTGATACAGCCACGTTAGGGGGGCTGGCCTACGGCCAGACGGTCCTGGCCCGCGCGGCAAAAGCTGCCGGCATCGAGTGGGATCAGGAACAGGCACACTCCGCCAAATACGATGCGGAGCGTACTGCAGAATTATTCTGCACCATTGTGAACAGGTGGGACTCGACGATTAGCTGACCAGGCTAATTGAAAATCTCCCTGTAGGAGCGGCCATGGGGCCGCTCCTACGCCAAAATCGTTTGGTCAGGTTACTTTGCCTTTTCGCTGCCGATTAATGTCCAGCCAGGCGTTGCCGGTAAACGTGGCAGGGCTTGCTCAGGGAATTCGCCGGTCAGTCCGTTCAGGAAAGCAACAATATCGGCTGTCTGCGCATCGTTGAGATCCTTGTTGAGCTGTACCTTGGCCATCACCTTCACTGCCTCGTCCAGTGTCGGGACTGAACCGGCATGTAAATAGGGGGCTGTCAGGGCAATATTTCTCAAGGTTGGCACCTTGAACAGGTGCTTGTCTGAATCCTTGCCAGTGACCTCATGGCGCCCCTTGTCCTTCATCAATTCATAACGGCTGACGTACTCGCTGTCTTCGAACGTCGGGGATTTCATAAAGAAGCCGCTGCCCGCTGCCATGGCAGGACCGTTAAACGCCGGCCCGGAGTGACAACTGGTACAGCCGATTTCAGCAAAGGTTTTCATGCCACGCTGTTGCTGCTCGTCCAGCGCCTTCTTATCACCCTTTACATAGCGGTCATAGGGGCTGTTGGGGGTAATCATGGTGCGTTCAAATGCTGCAACCGCCTTGGCGGCGTTGTCCACGGTCATCGGATTATCGGCACCGAATGCCTCCACGAAATAGGGTTTGTAACCCGGGATCGAACGCACGCGATTCATCGCTTTTTCCAGATCAGTCATACCCATCTCCACCGGATTGACTACCGGCCCCTTGGCCTGGTCTTCCAGACTGGCGGCGCGGCCATCCCAGAACTGGGAAGAAGAAAAGGCTGAATTCCACACCGTGGGCGCACTGCGGCCACCGGTTTTCCCGTGCACGCCCATTGAGACTGCACGGTTGTCATCGCCACCCAGCATCAGATTGTGACATGAGTTACAGGACACAGTGCCGGTTTCCGAAAAGCGGGGATCCATAAAGAGCAAGCGTCCCAGTTCAACTTTTTCCGGTGTGGTCGGATTGTCCGCCGGTTCCGGCGCCTTGTCCGGCAGTGCCTGCCATTCATAAGCCTGCGCAGCATTTGTCGTCAGCGCAAAAACAATGGACAATAGAGGTGTTTTCAGTTTCATAGCTTCAATTCCTTGAATTTTATACGGTATACGGGATTGCAAGATTTAGACTCATTCTAAACTATTTTCCTGGCGAGTAAAACCAAATGAAACAGGTGAACTGATGGCTACCCTACCCGACAAAGACCAGCAAATCATAGAGGCCCATACCGGGCTGATTCACCGGGTTGTCATTGGCTGCCAGAATCGCGGCATGGTACCCGACCTGGATGATATTCTTAAACAGGCCGAACAAAACGGCTGGCTGCAACTGACCGGCGCTATCCGAAAAATACTGGCCGGAACGCATAACGAAACGGTGCTTAGCGGCCTGGATGATGAAGACAGGGTCATCGTGCAATCCATACTGCGGGGCCTGCAGAATCCGGAGACCCTGCCTGAGCTTGGCGACGGTGCAGATGGCGCCATGGCCGCCCCGGGTATTGCGGCGATGATCAACGGCGCCCGCACTGGCAACCTGGAAACCCTGCAATTACTGGGCACAATGGCACAGCAGATGCTGAAGGCCGGCGGCGATATGGCCCGCCTGGCCGGTATTATGCGTCCGCTGGTCCAGGGCGAACGCGATGCCGACAAGTTGACTGAAGGCATGAGCGAAGACGGTGAAAAGCTGGTGCTCGCCATACTCCACGAACTTGCAGATCTGGACACCCGCACTATCAGCCACTGACGAGACCCGGTAATCGCCTTCAGTTCACGGAAAATTTCCCGATAACTGTCGCTGCACGTATACGCCAACTGGATCCTGGTCCAGCCGCTCTATCAGGCGAAGCATCCTGGCCGCAATCGCGTTGCCTGAACTCCCGGCAGAACATACACTGCATCACGGACAGAATCAGGGATAACGGGATGACTCAAGCACTTTTTCTTCGACAGCGCTGGCTGTGTCTGGCAGGACTGCTGTTCGCAACGCTGTTACCTGGCCTTGCAGTCGCCGTCGAAGGCCCTCACCTGCAGGACTTTACCAGCCACTGGGCAAGCTGGCTTGCCGTCGGGTTGTTCGTGCTCGCCTACAGTTTCGTCATCGCCGAAGAAGCGCTGCACATGCGCAAATCGAAACCCACCATGGTGGCCGCCGGACTGATCTGGGGCATTGTAGCGCTTGTCTATGCGGCAAGCGGTGACACCCATAGCGCAGAGATAGCTGTAAAACACAATCTGGAGGAATTCGGCGAGTTGTTCCTGTTCCTGCTGGCCGCGATGACCTACATCAATACCATGGATGAACGCGGTGTGTTCGACGCACTGCGTGTGTGGCTGGTGACACGCGGTTTTTCACTGCGCCAGATTTTCTGGATAACCGGTCTACTCTCCTTCTTCATTTCACCGGTCGCCGACAACCTCACCACAGCCTTGCTGATGTCCACTGTTGTTATGGCTGTTGGCGGCAGCAATCACAAATTTGTCGCCGTAGCCTGCATTAATATTGTGGTTGCCGCCAATGCCGGCGGTGCATTCAGTCCGTTCGGTGACATCACCACCCTGATGGTCTGGCAGAAAGGCATCGTTCAGTTCCAGGAATTCTTCACCCTGTTTATCCCGTCAGTTGTGAACTGGCTGATACCTGCTGTCATTCTGGGTCTGACGGTTCCCAGTGTGGCACCCGAAGCCAGCAGCGAGAAAGCCAAGTTGCAATACGGCGCATGGGTCGTTGTCGGCCTGTTTATCCTGACCATTGCCATGGCGGTATCCGCACATAACTTCCTGCACCTGCCGCCGGTGCTGGGTATGATGACCGGCCTTGGTTTCCTCAAACTGTACGGGTACTACCTCAAACGCCGTTCCCCTTCATGGGTCGAGGCCCCTGCCGAATCCCTCGACGGCAGCAGCCTGGAACTCGAAAAACAACCGCCCCCGACAGAGCAAACCCAGTTTAATATCTTCAAATCCCTGGAACGTGCCGAGTGGGACACTCTGATGTTCTTTTACGGCATCATTCTCAGTGTGGGCGGACTGGGGGCACTCGGTTACCTGGCGGTCGGATCGGAACTGATGTATGGCGATATGGGCCCGACCCAGGCCAATATTCTGGTCGGCATCCTTTCCGCAATTGTCGACAATATTCCCGTTATGTTCGCGGTACTGGCTATGCAACCGGCCATGGACCAGGGTCAGTGGCTACTGGTTACACTGACAGCCGGTGTGGGGGGCTCGCTTTTATCCATCGGTTCCGCCGCAGGCGTGGCAGTCATGGGACAGGCACGCGGCATCTACACCTTCTTTGCACACCTGAAATGGAGCTGGGCGATAGCTCTGGGTTACGCGGCAAGTATCTGGGTACACTTCCTGGTTAACGCGAAACTCTTTACCACCGCATAGATAGCAAAAAGGCAGAGTGGTTACTCTGCCTTTTCAATGCCTGCTGCACATTCTGTGCAGCTAGTGAGCCTTGTTTACGGCTTCCTGCAACATGGGTTTCAACTCGCCTTTCTGAAACATCTCCATGGCGATGTCGTGCCCACCAATCAGCTCACCGTTTACATACACCTGGGGGAACGTCGGCCAGTTGGCAAAGCGTGGCAGGTTCTCGAAAATCTCCGGATCAGCCAGTACATTTACATGAGCGAATTCCACATCACAATCCTGCAGCATTTGCGAGGTGCGGCTTGAGTAACCACACATCGGCATCTGCGGCGTACCTTTCATGAAAATGACGACCGGGTTACTTTCTACGGTCTGTTTTATTCGTTCCATCACGTCCATTTTGCATACCCCTTAAAATAATGTCTCATATAAACTGACAGCAGTTTACCCAGCAACCAGCGGTACAAAAAGTCTTTTTTAGCATGGTTATAGCCTGAAAAGGCCCGTTGCAGTGCAAGGCCCAGCCCGAATTCAATCAGGCTGCGTTATCCACGTTGCGCTGCAACCAGAATTCCAGTGCAGCCAAATGCCACAGTTTGCTTCCGTTCAGCCGGGTCAGCTTGTGCTCGGGGTCATCCAGGATGGATTTTACGTAGCTCTCGCGATACAGGCCGCGTTCCCGGCAGGCCTGCGAATTGAGCAAATCGCGCATGAACTCCAGAAACTGACCCTTTACAAATTTCAGTGCCGGCACCGGGAAATAGGCCTTGGGCCGGTCGATTACGGCGTCCGGCACCAGGCCTCGCGCCAGCTGCTTGAGTGGATGCTTGCCGTGTTCGCGCAGCTTGAGTTCCGACGGCATCCTGATGGCCAGCTCCACCAGTTCATGATCAAGGAACGGCACACGTGCCTCAAGGCCCCAGGCCATGGTCATGTTATCCACCCGCTTTACCGGATCGTCCACAATCAGCGTGGTTACGTCAAAATGCAGCACGCGATTGAGATAGTCATCGCTGTCAACTGCCTGCAGCCGTGTTTCAACCAGGGCACTGGTATAATCCGGCCCCGCATACGCGGGCGTGATCATGCGCAGATATTCATCATGATCGCGATCAAAGTAGAAAGCCCGGAAACGTTCCAGATCGGTACCGCGGGCCTGCTGCATTTGTGGATACCAGAAGTACCCTGCAAATACCTCGTCCGCGCCCTGTCCACTCTGCACCACCTTGACGTGCTGTGATACCCGTTCGGCAAGCAGAAAAAATGCAATGGCATCCTGGCCTACCATGGGCTCCGCCATATGATCAATGGCTTCCGGCAACCGCTCCAGCACTTCATGATTGGGGATATGTATCTTGTGATGCCTGGTCGCGTAGCGTTCCACTACCTGGTCAGAGAACTCAAATTCATTCCCCTGTTCATGGGGGTGGTCTTCAAAGCCGACCGAGAAAGTCAGCAGGTCATTGCCTCCGTGCTCAGCCAACAGCGCCACCAGCAAACTGCTGTCCAGGCCGCCCGACAACAAGACCCCCACCGGCACATCGGCAATCACCCGGCGGCGACGCACCGCTTTTAACAAGGCCGCACGCGTCGCCTCCAGCCACTCATCCTCGGTGGGCAGCGGCTGGAGCGACGATGCATCCAGCTGCCAGTAGGGGAACTCGCGATCACTCCCGTCCGCGGCAAGCACCATCATGTGCGCCGGTGGCAGCTTGCGCACACCCTTAAGCAAGGTGCGCGGGGCCGGGACGACGGCATGCAGGCTGAAGTGATGGTGCAGCGCAACCGGATCGATACCGGTATCCACGTTACCCGCAGCCAGCAAGGCCTGGGGGTTGGAAGCAAAACGAAAACCGTGACGCTCACGGCTGTAATACAGGGGCTTGATACCGAAACGATCGCGCACAAGAACCAGTTGTTGTCGTTGTCCATCCCAGATCGCGATCGCAAACATGCCCTGCAAGCGACTTGCAAACGACTCCCCCCATGCCGCATAGGCCTTGAGAACAACCTCGGTATCGCCTTCGCTACTAAAGCTGAATCCCTTACCGATCAGCTCGGTACGCAGTTCCTTGTAATTGTAGATAGCGCCGTTGAACACCAGGGCCAGACTGTTATCCGGATCGACCCAGGGTTGATTCGAAGCGGCTGACAGATCAATAACCGACAGGCGCCGGTGTCCGAACGCTACCCTGCCGTCGATATACTGTCCTTCGTGGTCAGGTCCCCGCCGTTCCAGCCGCGCCAGCATGCGGCGCAGAACATCTTTATCGGGCGGTTGACCGTCGAATTTCAATTCACCACAGATTCCACACATTGTTCAGCTCTTGCCTGTATCCAGGATACCCCGCCGGATAAAGCATCACGCCTGGTGACAGCATTTTCAATGCCTCCTTAACGATCATTAAAACCTGAACGGGGGATTGCGCTTTAGTCTACGGCAAACGAGAAGCAGGATACAGGGCTGAACCCGCTGACCTGCCTGATGATCAGTTTTCTGATTTTTCTGCAGAACGTGAGCTGACCAGGGCCAGCTTATGTTGACGGCCGGTTGAACCAGCAGCATCCAGGCAGCTGGAATGCCTGACAACCTGGTTTCGTCCATTGGACTTGGCCTCATACAGTGCTTTGTCCGCTGCACGCATCAACTGGCTCAAAGAACCCTCACCGGATGTCCCCAGGCAACAACTGATACCGATACTCACTGTCATCGGAATCTCCGAACCCTGATAGTTCGCGGGCGACTGGTCTACCAGTTTACGAATCTTGCTGGCCAGTGCGAAGCTTGACTCGGTGTCCTCCGCGACATTAAGGATCAGGAATTCCTCGCCACCGATCCGGAACAGATAATCATTGGCCCGCGAGTTATGCTTCAGCAAGCGCGCAAAATGCACCAGTACAGCATCTCCGCCGAGATGACCGTGACAATCGTTGATTGCCTTGAAGAAATCCAGATCCAGCAGGATAGCTGTCAGGTAACGCCTGTCGCGTACTACCTGGGCAAACAGGCCGGCAATTATCTCCTGCAGGTAGCGCCGGTTATACAATCCCGTCAGGCTGTCAGTAATAGCTGTTTCCTGGAGCTTCTGATGGGCACGCCTGACACGTGCCTGCTCGCGCCGCAACGCATCCAGCACATCGGCAAAGCGGTTCGCCAGTTGATCCATTTCGGTCTTCGATTCAGAGCGACTCATCACTGGCAGTTTTCCCTGAACCATTTCTTCTGTGATGTTCATAAGCTGACTGAACGGTCTGCTGATATTGCGCACCATCAACCAGCCTACCAGCAATACTGCCAGCACCCCAAGAGCGGTAAACGAGTAGGCCCAGCGCTGGTAGCTTGCCAGCAAGTGAATAAGAACTGACTCGGAAATACCAATCCACAAACGCGGCACTTCAGGGTTTGCCCCAGCGAAAGTCACCTTGCGCAGGTGGATATACTGGTCTTCTTCCGCCAGGACACGCGCGTAGACGTCAACACCCATCCCCTGATAATGCGCATTGCTGCTCCACAGGATGTCTCCGGCTTTTTCAAACAACAGCAGATAATCACTGGAACTGTCTGCCTGTTGATTCAGCCACTGCTGGTCCAGCGTTCTGGCAACTACAGTGGTTGCCAGTCGCTGACCCTCATAGATGACCGGCGCCATCACGACCATAACCACCCCTTGTGGAGACCTGAAATAAAAATAGCCTCCCTCAGCGGATTTCAGGTAACGGAGCGCCTCTTCGGCAACACGCGGGTGTCCTTCACCCAGCAGCACTTCACCCTCATGGGAGATGATCAGACAGGCGTCGCTCGGTAGTGCGCCAAATTGCCGGTTAACATAGGGGGCCAGGCTTTCATGACTGGTGCCAAGCTCGAGAATAATATAAAGGTATTCCTGCAAGCGCAGATCGTCGGCAATGATTCCTGCATAGCGCAACAACTCCTGGCGCTCGGCATGCACATCCTGTTCCTTGCGCAGGGCAGCATGCCGCAAGCGCTCTTCAGCGCTTGCCACAATGACATCGTGTGCCGCTTTGAACGACAGAGTCATCATCCCTATTAATAATACGATCAGCATCCCTACATAAAGCAGTAATCGTGATCTGTAGGTCATTGAGTCTGTTTGTCGGCTGTTTCCAGTTGCAGGAGGTTATAACGTTCAGCAACGGCCTTGAATGCAGGCCCTGTCTGGACTTCGCGGATTATCTTCAGCACATCCTCACTGGGCGACTGGTTGGTAACTGCGGACAGGTTGCGGAAAAAAGGATAGCGTTTGTTACGCAGGTTTTCTGCGGTGGGCTGGTAGCCATCGACACTGAGGACCTTGATGTTGCTGTCAGGTCCGAAGTCCCAGGTCGAACCGATATGCCCCAGCGCGGATTTGAAATCACCTACTCGCTGTACCATATCCGCAGCGCTACTCACGTTGAGTCGTTTCTGTCGAAACTCAGCCGCATCAGGAAGAATCGTTTTCCAGTGCCCCGGTCGCGTTTTGCAATGCAGACGTGTTACCAGAACAATTGGTTCATCATTACCGCCCACTTCGCTCCAGTTGATAATATCGCCACGCATGATGCCCCGCACCTGCTCGGCGCCGAGATTCGAAACAGGATTAGCCCGATTCACTGCAATGAGGACCGGTTCCAGGGCGATCGGATATACCAGCAGATTTTTGCTGTCCACCTCTTCCTTACTCAACGGACAACAGACGAAACCAAAAGTCTCGTGACCCGGCGCATTTAACATGGCGGTCTTGATGCCGGCATTACACCCCATGCCAAGGGTAGAGTTGCGGCCGTGTAGTTCTATGCTCCGGCCGGAAACCTTTTCCAGGTCGGCTTTCAGCGAGTCAAATACCACCCAGGCGAAGTGCGCGCCGGCACCGGTAACAATCGCATCGCGATCCGCGTATGCACGCTCCGCCACACAAACAAGCAGTAAAACAGCGCTACAGGTACGCAGTAATGAAACGAGCCCTCTATTCATATAATAATATCGTCCGTACATTTAAAGTTAAATTATTGTCCAGCGACTCCCGATTTCGTCGCCCACAGACACATAACTATCCGTCCGGCAGCCAGTCGAATGTATAACGGCCATGCGTCAAAAATCTGAACTGGTTCACAATTCCGGCTATTGGTATTTCTTACACATTGATTAATAATGTTTTTTTAAAAGTTGCTCACTGCTATCTATGTAACAATAGTCACATAAATCAGGATTCGGGCGTCAAATATCCGCCGCCGCCAGGTGTTGAAATAAGTAAACGGTCTCCGGCGCTGACCCCCAGTAAAACTTTGGCGGGTAGAACCCGGCCGTTCAACCGGTTTTCGCCCGCTAACCCTGCCTGGCCGCCGAACAGTCCCCAGGGTCGGTGGCTACGCCGCTCGGTTAGTAGCGTTAGCTGCGCCGGCGCAAGAAATTCGTATTCACGAATCAAGCCGTCGCCACCTTTTTTGCTTCCGCCGCCACCGGATCCACTGCGCACACTGTAGCGGCGAATACGCAACGGGTAGCAAGCCTCCAGCACCTCGACAGGTGTATTCAGCGTATTAGTCATGTGTGTCTGGACCGCATCCAGCCCATTGCCCTGCACGTGAGCGCCCATGCCCCCGGCGATGGTTTCGTAGTAATCCCAACCACCCTGCGAACTCCTTGCACCCATGGCCAGGTTATTCATGGTCCCCTGGCTGGCAGCCGCGATCCGTTCAGGTACAGCCTGTGCCAGCGCACCCAACACCAGATCGACGATACGGCTGCTGGTTTCCACGTTCCCGGCGGCCACCGCCGCCGGGAACGTGGCATTGACCAGACAGGCTTCGGGGGCTGTCAGCTGTATCCGCCGGAAGCTGCCCGCGCAGGCCGGCGTTCGTTCATCCATCAGACAGCGAAACACGTAGAACACGGCTGCCGCAGCGACGGACAAGGGGCAGTTGATATTCCCTTCCACCTGGTCGGCAGTGCCGGAAAAATCAACGCTGACCCGCCCTCCGGTCACTGTCACACAAACGCGCAGGGGGATATCCGTATTGCCCTGCCCGTCATCATCCATGACATCTTCAAAGCAATATTCTCCGTCTGGCAACGCAGCGAGTGTAGCGCCCGCCATACGTTCGCCATAGTCATTCAGCATGTCCAGGCCACGCAGCCAGGCGTCTCTGCCCAGGCCGGTCAGCAAATCCCGGACGCGCCGTACACCGGTGCGGTTGGCGCTGATCTGAGCCGAAAAATCGCCTTCTGTAACAGCCCTGTTATGCGTCGCCGCAACAATGCTTTCCAGGACGTCCGGCTGCAACTCTCCAGCCCTGAGCAGCACAGTCGGTGGAATAATCAAACCTTCCTGCTGCAGGCAATGTCCAACAGGCATGGAGCCGGGACTCTCGGCACCGATATCGGCGTGGTGCGCACGATTGGCGACAAAAGCAACACACTGCCGGTCCACAAACACCGGCGCCAGCAGGGTGATGTCCGGAAGATGCGTACCGCCCTGGAAAGGATCATTCAACACCACCATGTCACCGTCTGACCAGGGCCGGTAAGCCACCAGCTCCGCCATTGCGTAGGCCATACTGCCGAGATGAACCGGGATATGCGCCGCCTGCGCACAGAGTTGTCCCTGCGGATCGAAAATTGCGCAGGAATAATCGAGACGGTCTTTTATATTAGGTGAGAATGCGGCGCGCCTGAGCACCGCCCCCATCTCATCACACACCGCCGAGATACGACTGGAAAAAATACCGAGTTGAATGGCATCCATGCTTTTCATTATGCCTCAGAAGGGATTTTACAGGCTGTTTCAGTTTGCATTCCCACACCCCGAACCTTACACTCCGCGATCCTGAGTGAATCAGTCGGTTTTTATGCCGGTTCGAACGTTTAAAGTCAAAACCTAATTTTTGAGGAGCAGTCAAAAATGAACCCTTTAACTTCCATCCTGGGAACCATCGTCTCCGGATTTATACTCTCCGTAGTGATCGTGTTCGCGCTGGGCACCTCTAGCGTCAATGTATTAGAAATTGAAGTCTGGTTCCATGTGCTGGCGGGTGTTGTCTGGATAGGCTTGCTCTACTACTTCAACTTCGTGCAGGTCCCGGCGGTTGGACAGGCGCTGGCTGAAGCCAATGACGGCGGCCCCGGCCCGGCAGCGATCAACAAGTACGTTGCTCCGCGCGCTTTGCTCTGGTTCCGCTGGGGTGCCGTGGCAACCTGGCTGACCGGTGTCGGCGCACTGGAGAATCTGGTTAAAGGTGGCGCAATGCAAGCATTCACCCTGGGTGAAGGCTTTGAGGTGATCGGCGTGGGCGCCTGGCTCGGCACCATCATGTTGTTCAATGTCTGGGTACTGATCTGGCCTAACCAGAAAAAAATCCTGGGCATGGTCGAAGCCACGCCTGAACAGATTGCCGGTGCCAAGAAAGTTGCATTGATGGCATCCCGCACCAACACCCTGCTGTCCATTCCCATGCTGATGTGCATGACCGGTCACATGCACGGCCTGCCTTTCTAGACAGCCAGCGCAAGTCCCCAAAACCCGGCCACAGGCCGGGTTTTTTATTTGGAAAACGCTCGGAGACACTATAGAATTCCATTTTTGCTATGGCGGCTTCTTCGGAGCTGCCTTTTGTTTTTGGGGCGCCGGATGACCGAACACCTGATGAAAACTTACCAACCTTTGCCCGTCAGCTTTACTCATGGGGAAGGCGCTTACCTGTTTGACAGCGCCGGCGAACGCTACCTGGACGCCCTGAGTGGCATCGCCGTGTGCGGACTGGGGCACGCTCACCCGGCTGTCAGCGAAGCTATCTGCGCCCAGGCACAGCGTTTGCTGCATACCTCGAACCTGTACCGGATCGGTTTGCAGGAAGAACTGGCGAACGAACTGTGCCGGACCGCTGCCATGGATCGCGTGTTTTTCGGTAATTCCGGTGCAGAAGCCAACGAAGCGGCGTTAAAACTGGCGCGCCTCTATGGTCATCAGAAGGGCATCGACACGCCACATGTCATCGTCACCGAAGGCAGCTTTCACGGCCGTACCCTGGCGACCCTGACCGCAACCGGTAATCGCAAAATACAGGCCGGTTTCGAGCCACTGGTGCCCGGTTTCCTGCGTGCACCCTACGACGACCTGGACGCGCTTCGCACCATCGCCGGAAACAGTTCCAGTGTAGTTGCGGTGCTGGTCGAACCCATCATCGGTGAAGGCGGTATTCGCATACCCTCGGAAAACTATCTGGGCGAGCTCCGCCAATTGTGCGACGAACACGGCTGGCTGCTCATGCTGGACGAAATACAGACTGGCATGGGCCGTACCGGCCACTGGTTTGCACACCAGTCCGCAGGGATACAACCCGACGTTATGACGCTGGCAAAAAGCCTGGGCAATGGAGTACCAATTGGAGCCTGCCTGGCGCGTGGCGCAGCAGCGGATGTTTTCCAGCCAGGCAATCATGGCTCCACGTTTGGCGGTAACCCGTTGTCTGCAAGTGCAGCGCTGGCAGTACTGCGCACGCTTGATCAGGAGCGGCTGGTCGAGCGCGCGGCGCAACTGGGCGAGCTGATGCTGACGCACTTCGAGCAGCGCCTGGGAAAACTCGACGAGGTCGTTTCCATACGTGGCAAAGGCCTGATGTTGGGTATCGAGCTCGATCGTCCGTGCAGTGAACTGATGCAACGAGCCTTGCAGCGCAAACTGTTGATCAATGTCACCGCAGATACGGTGGTGCGCCTGTTACCGCCGCTGATTCTAACCGATGAGCAGGCCAGCGAGATTAGCTCAATGGTATGTGAGCTTATCGAGAACTTTCTGGAAGAAACCTCATGAGTACACGCAACTTCCTCACCCTGATGGATCTGTCACCTGACGAGCTGCGTCAGCTTATCGACAGGGCAAACGAACTCAAACAATGGCAACGCCGGGGACGGATTCATGAACCCCTTAAAAACAAGGTGCTGGCCATGGTGTTCGAAAAATCGTCCACCCGTACCCGTGTTTCATTCGAGACCGGCATGGTTCAATTGGGTGGGCATGCCATGTTCCTGTCGCCAAGGGACACTCAGTTCGGACGCGGTGAACCCAT
>Ga0316192_10000420_pt1 | contig 31013 bp, 21 predicted proteins | sample MerIslwburrow_MG_FD_204931 | JGI IMG/M metagenome (GOLD analysis project Ga0316192, IMG submission 204931) | Coastal sediment microbial communities from Maine, United States - Merrow Island worm burrow | ecosystem: Environmental > Aquatic > Marine > Coastal > Sediment | place: USA: Maine...
TGATGCCTTCGAAGTTTTTTCGCGTCAGGCTCAGGATCTGTGTGTCGCACAACGCTCGTAGCCCTACCGTATGAATGCCACCGTCAATGAAACTCAGCTCGCCTGCGAGATCGCCTTCTCTAAGGACTGCAAGACTTGCCATTTCATCCGCTCCGGAACGTTTCACTACCTCTAGCTTGCCGTCCAGTAACACATGTAGAGAGTCATCTTCTTCGCCCTCGGTGATGAGAAAATCTCCATCCGCCAGATCTCGGAAAGTCATCAATCCACCCAGCACTGCAGCATCCTCTTGGGAAAGTTCCTCGCCTAAAGATGCCTGGCTAATCAGTTCTGCTGCATCATTCATGTTGTTACCTCCAGCGTAGTGTTCAGTTCGCGGTGCTTATTGCACGCCCGAACGCATCAACTTCGTCCCAATCGGTGAAGTCGACCGTTGCATCCAGATCCGTCGGTCCTTTCGTCATCCACATGATAAAGCGGATCATTGTTTTGTCGAAGAAGCGATAACTGGGATAGTCGATCTTGCCACCAAAAATGGCAATGATCGGCGGCTTCCAGGTAATCGTTTTTAAGAATTTCTTTACGTACGGATTAGTGTGTGGTTCGCGCTTGTCAGGTTTGCGGGCAACAGCATTCACGGAAAAGAATGCACTTGGCATGGCTTCCAGTTTGTCGACATTTTTCTCTATGAAACGAGCGACATCGGGTCGATGTTTGCCGTAGCGAATGCTCGCGCCAATAACAACTCGATCGAACGAAGCAATATCGATATCAGATTCTGCTGTCAGCTCCTGCAGCGAAGTGTGATGGCCTTCTTTTTCAACCACCTGCTGCAGACGCTCGCAGATTTCCAGCGTGTGCCCGTCAATCGTCGAATAGATGAATGCGATGTTTGCCACTTATGGTGTATACCAAATCGGAGAAGTGTAAGCGCGTTCCTGATGCGTCGTGTCAGCGCCGTCGGGAATCTCCACGCCGAAACGGAACGCATCGTAAACGACCCAGCGCGGCGTTGGAATCTCGATTACACGAGCGTAATAGAAAGCCCGCTGATCCGGGTCGAAGTCCGGGTCGGTCCAGACTGTTCCAAGCTCTGATGCACCGATCGTATTGAGCCAGTTTGCGGCTTTCACGTCCACCGTGTTGCCAACCAGTGGCAGCACTCCGTTCGCATCGGGTTCGCGACCGGCAGACCAGGCGACATCGTAAACTTTCTCGTGCGTATCGCCCCTTCGATCCAGCCACCCCTTGACGATCTGGATGCGATCCAGGTTTGCACCAATGGGGTCGCGCAATGTGTAAACCATAAAGGTCGGTGCGCCATCACCCGTTCGTGCAGCCAGATCGCCGCCCATCGGAACACCCTTCTCATAGCCGCGGAAAGCAGGCTGTCTGCTGTTGAGATCGTCTGCCGTGTAATTCCAGCCACCGAAGAAGCGCACCATCAGGCGTGAGCCGGTAGTCGCGTACACTTCCTTGCGATCCATCGCGTCCCATATCGCTCCGCGTGTGTTGTCCATTGCCCAGACTGCGGCAAGACCGGATGCTACGGTTTGCCAGCCCTCAAAGACGCCTTGATCGGTCTTGGTGAATGGATGGTTCATCCGATTCGCTGACGGCTCACCGCCCGAGTGTTTGCCGAAGAAGTTATCTTCTTCGGCGGTACTCAGACCAGTATGGCTATCGGTCGAGCCGACCATGCCGAATTTATAAGGATTAGTTCCAAACTTTTCTTCCAGTGCGAGACCGTTCTTCAGTGCCTCGCGAGCATATTCCGCGGCGAGCATGTCGGACGTCTTGGCCTCGCTCAGGTCGAGGTTGCCTGCGTCCCAGGTCTCGTAATCGGCGAAAGCATCGTCGGGCGAGAGCAGTGGATGCGCCTCGCCATCACCCTTGATCTGGGTGACCTCATACATTCGCTCCCAACGAGCACGCTTGGTCACGTATGTCTTGTCCAGTTTCCGACCCGTGTACTGCTTATCAACAGGGAACATGATGCCATTTGACAGGTTGCCGTTGTGTGCGATTGCCAGCACGGAGCCGCCGGTCTTCGCCTCGAAATCTTCAAGCCACTTGTATAGATCAAGTGGGTCAGTGCTTCCGATCGGAACCTGCGTTGTGAAGGGTACTATTTGCTGGGCCTTGTCGGCGCCGCCGCGAAAAATAACGTTTCGGTGCAGGTTGTTCCCGGCGACGAGCGAGGTCCACTCGTATCCGATCAATGCCGTGAAGCGCCCGGGTTCATTGTAATCTTCGGCCGTCTTGACTACATGCTCCCAAACATTTCGGTATTTTTTTGCACCGGGCGAGTAGTCGGCGAGCAATGCCGCCGGGATCTTGCCCTGTGCAAATGTCGTAATGAGATCGAGCGTCGCCTCGACTGCCGCGTCACCACCCTGCTCAATACCTGCGTGCCAGCGCCTTCCTTCTTCAAACGCGAGAATGTTCGGTGCGCCTGCGGCAAGATCCTGAACGAAACCGAGCGCGTCTGAATGATCGGCAATGACCAACCAGTCGAGCGGCCTGCTCAGTTTTACCGGTTGACCAGTCGAGGATGTCACTTCTTCACCACGGGCGAATCGATAGGCCTCTTCAAGACCGATGCGCGCCCCAAACAATCCGGCATCAACCGAAAGTGCGGTGTGCAAATGAGTATCGCCCCAGAGAGGTCGACTGGGGAATGCTCGCTGTGCGTGAGGAGAATAGGATTTGCCCGGATAGAGACCCGAGAGCGACTCCTTGGAGGGCGAAATCTGAGCTACAGCTGGATTCGCGAGCATTAGAACCACCCAACAAGAAATGAATAAATTGCGCACTCTCATTTTTGGATCTCCTTACTATTTTCATCAAAAACCGGACTGCTTTTCATAAACACACAGCTACCCACCGGCCATTGTGACAATGAACCGATTTTCGGCCAGCCGGCAGTAAATCTATGCCAGGCTCGACGCGTATAGCACTGCTGCGATGATCAGGATGATGGCAGCAGCCTGCAAGGATACTCGTGTAACCATTAATTGCACACTATGATGCCGATCGTAATCACCGCCCCTGGCCATTGAAGCGATGCCAATGAACAGCACAACGACGGTAGCAATTAGTGCAATTATCACTGGAATTTCAAAAGAACCCATCTGGCACCTCCATCGTATTCCGGGCCGACACATCGACCCATTAGGGATCATGCGCCGAATCTTTATGACGTGGTATCGGTGATGGCCGCATATGGATAGGCAACGGTACCTATCCGGGTAAACGCGGTATCATTCCCGCTCCTTCGATTCGTATGTTTGGCAGATGTTGAAATCCAGAATGCAGTCAGCCGTTGGCGCGACTTTTTTAGTTTCCATGTTGTGGTCATGCCTGGCCTGGTCCGGACCCTTTACGGGGATCTCCGACTGGATCAACAGCACGTTAATCGATTCCGAAGACGGGAAGCTGGACATTAGTGACTACCTCGCCAGCGCGCGAGGCTTCTTGCCTGTCCCCATCATCATCACCGAACCGGCGGTGGGTTTTGGCCTGGGCCTCGCAGTCGCCTACTTCCACGCACCGAGGGAACTGGATGCTGAAGTGCATCCACATCATGGGCCGCCAAGCATCAGCGTCGGCTTTGGGGCGAAAACCGAGAACGGCACCTATTTGTATGGTGGCGCGCATGTCGGTGTGTGGAAAGAGGATCATATTCGCTATACTGGCGCGCTGGCCAAAGTAAACGTCAACATGGCGATCTACAGTGACAATCGGGACGACGGGCTTCTTTTTGAGAATGGCATCGACTTCAATATCGACGGAGCGGTCACTGTGCAGCAAATCCAATTTCGATTGAAGGAGTCCAATTGGTGGCTCGGCACCAACTACGTATTCGTGACTGCAGAAAACACGTTTGACCTGAGCGAGGTTCTTCCACCCGAATTTCCTGATCCACAATTCGATTTTGACCTGGGTGGCTTTGGTGTCTATGTCGAGTATGACGGTAGAGACACTGTATTTACGCCCACAGACGGTCTGTCCGCCAGACTTGAATACAAGAATTATGGTGACACGTGGGGCAGCGATTTTGACTATGAAAGTTACAAGGGCCGCGCATTTTATTACACACCGTTCGGCGAGTACTCCAGCCTAGGCCTGAAACTTGTCGGGGAAACGGTAAGCGGTGACACGCCTTTCTTTGGCTATCCTTTCGTCAGTATGAGAGGCATTCCTGCCATGCGTTACCAGGGAGAAAGCGTCGTCACTGCCGAAGCCGAGTATTTGTGGGGATTTACACCACGGTGGTCGCTGGCGTTGTTTGGTGGCGTTGGAACAACCACGTCTATCAACAGGCTTCGTGGTGAAGGCCAGACAGTTGGCGCAGGCGGACTGGGTTTTCGTTACCGGTTGGCCAGAAAGCTCGGACTGCAGGCCGGTATTGATGTTGCGCGAGGGCCTGAAGATACGTCGATTTATTTGACTGTCGGTAGCGCCTGGGCGTTTTAGTCCGCACGTTGAAGCTTCACCTCAAACTAGCCCCTTTCATTCTGCTCCCCGCGCTCGGCGGAGCATTAGATGCATCTGCCGCGGTCAGTTTCTCGGGTCTGCACGAGGCTCTGGAAAAAAACGCTCGTGCCCTGATGACATTAGCATCTGCATCCTGCGACGCACCGGAGTGGCGTGTTGAACGCCTATTCCGGGATGCCGACGAGCAATTGCGAAATTCTCTTGAAGCGCTCGGATATTATCGCTTCGCATTCGATAAGCAGCTTTCTCTTGAAAACGAAGACTGTTGGACCGCAACATTCGAAGTAACGCTCGACGAGCCTGTTCGCATACGGGACGTAAATGTAACGATCAACGGCGAGGTCGTCGATGACGCCGGCTTCGCTGCAAGCGGGACAGAGCAGCGACCCGTTTTCGACAGCATTCTTAGTCACGGTGACTACGAGCGGTATAAGCGTTCAATTCTTACAAGACTTACGACACGCGGTTACTTCGATGCCGAGTTGATTGATAGCAGCGTCGTCGTCGACCAGGCGCTGGCGCATGCGGACATCAATATTCATGTCGAGTCCGGCCCGCGCTTTCACTTCGGTGATGTCACGTTCAGCGACGGCATTCTCAGGCAAGAATTGCTGTCTGGCTACGTCAAGTTCAACAAGGGCGATCCTTACAATGCCGGACAAATCTCGGAGTTGTACGAGTCGCTGAACGGCAGTGGCTACTTTGGCTCGGTTTCGATCGCGGCCCAACCAGTTGAAGGTGGTGACCATTTCGTGCCTGTCGTCGTGTCCCTGACGCCCGCCAAGCGGCGTGTCTATACGGCTGGCGTTGGTTTCGCTACAGACACCGGAGCGCAAGGCCGGCTCGGCTACACCAATCGCAGGCGCAATGACAGTGGCCATCAATTTGATGCGCGACTTTTTATGTCCGAAGTCGATTCCGAACTCACCGGAACGTATCGCTGGCCGCGTGGCAGACCGGATAAAGAATGGGCGTCGCTCTACGGCGGATTCCTTCGTAAACGCACAGACACGAGCAAGTCCGACAAGACAACATTAGGACTCAGGGTCGCCCGTAACCGCACAGAAAATTGGCTGGAGACACCTTATATAAACTTTTCAAACGAAACTTTTCTCGTTGCCGAGCAAAGTGACACATCTCGTCTGACGACGCCTGGCATTACCTGGGAAACGACGGTTGGCCGCGAATTGCACAGAGTTCCGGATGGTCACCGAATTAGCTTTGATCTTCATGGTGCACACGAGAAGTTGCTGTCGGACACTACCTTTTTTCAGGCGACCGTATCGAGCAAGTGGATCAAGTCATTAGGCGGGTCGACACGCTTCCTGGCGAGAGCCGACCTCGGCACGACAGTGACCCAGGATTTCGAGCAGCTGCCTGCAACAGTTCGATTCTTCACGGGTGGCGACACCACCGTGCGCGGCTACGGGTTCGAATCGATCGGCCCGGTCGATGCTGACGGCAACGTAACGGGCGGCGAACACCTGATCGCCTTGAGCCTGGAGGCCGACTGGCTGGTCGCCACCAACTGGGCGGTTGCCGTATTCGCCGATAGCGGTTCGGCGTTTGTCGGCAGCGATCCGGAATTCAAGACTGGTGTTGGCATAGGCGTGCATTGGTACTCCCCTGTCGGTCCTATTCGTGTAGACCTGGCCCACCCACTGGATGATTCGGATCAGAATTATCGATTGCATATCACGTTCGGGCCGGACCTGTGAACAGTCGACCGCGAAAGTGGATTGTTAGGTCGTTGCTGACCCTCGCTGCAGTGGTGCTGGCGGCAGGATCCTTGATCGCATTCGTTGTTGGCACCGAAAGTGGCACACGATGGGTACTTGAAAAAGTGTCGGCGTTTGCGCCCGTGGAGATTGAGGGCCACAACGCGTCAGGCACGTTGTTGACTGGTCTCGAAATACCGCTGGTCAGGTACGCCGATGCGGATCGTGTTATTACGATCCGAAACGTCCATATTGTTTTCGACTGGTTGCGAACTTCGCTCACTGAAATAGCGGTTAAAGAATTGACCGTCCATCAATTCGAGATCCTTAACATCGGCGAGAAACAGTCAGGCCCGGAAGCGGCAGATGCTTCGACAGCGTCCCTGCCAATTGGCATACGTGCAGATAGTGTTTCGCTGGCCTCGTTAAAATATGACGATGTCATCATTGAGGCGATTCACGTAAAGAACATTGCCTTTGTTGGTAACGAAATTGAAGCCACTTTTGTTGCCGCGGAAATCGAAACCTACTCGATAGCGATCAATGGCCGCATGTCAGGCGAAACCAACGGTCTCCGCGACCTCGATGTCACTGTAGAAACACCGATCGCACGAGCGTCCGTAACAGGTGACATCGAGTGGTTACCGGAGCTGTCTGTCGATCTTCTCCTCGAGACCGACAATCTCGATCCGTCCCTCATCACGCCCATCGCGACCGGTGCCATCGGCATGAAAGTACACATAACGGCTACAAGCGTGGACAATTTTGTGGCTGATGTGTTGTCCGTGAGTGGCGTCTGGAACGAGCAACCTGCGGTCGGACATGGCCGGATATCTCGCGAATTCGACGCCTGGCAATGTGCCGGGTGTCTTGTCACTGTCGGTGCGAACCGTATCGAACTCGACGGCGCCCTCCGCGCCGGAAAACTTTCCGGAGACATTGATCTCGACGCGCCAAGTTTGGACCAGCTCTGGCCGAGCCTCGCCGGTTCAATCGAAGGCGCTGGTCGGATGTCAGGCTCTTTAGCCTTGCCGAGACTCGGCGGCGACTTGTCGGGCAAAAATCTCGGGTTCGCCGACTGGCGGATCGATGCACTCGAAGTGCATAGCGGTGGATCGACTTTGGAAAACGTCGAAGTTGCCATTGAGCTTGTCGGTCTCGAAAATGGCAACACGATATATGGAAGCGGCCAACTGCAACTTGCCGGGGATCCGTCTTCAGTCAACGTCACGGCGGAATGGACGCTGGACGAATTCATGGCAGAAGCCGGTATTCAACTCTCCATCGAGGACGATCGCGTGGACGGGCTCTTGCGATCTGCCAGCCTTAAAGAGCCGTATTCCGGAACCTGGTCCTTGGACGAGGCGGTCGAATTTCAATATGCGACTGATCTTTTGAACGTCGGTCTTGGTACCTGGATAAATGAAGATGCACAACTGAGTCACCAACAAATTCAAATAACAGACAAACGAATCAGTATCAATGCGGCACTGACCAACGGGCCACTTGCCGCATTGAGTGTGATGCTGCCCGAAAAAATTCAGATCGACGGTTACATCGATGCAACGGTCAGTGTTGAACAGAGTGATGGAAAATGGTCAGGAAGTATCGAATGGCAGCAACGCGGCACCAGTCTGTTGCTGGAACCCGGAAGTGTCGACGAGTACCTGATGCAAGTGCCCGTTGCCGGCGCAACGATTCGTCTGAAGGACAATGCGCTCGAGCTACAGTCCATACTAAGTGCCAATCCGGGAATTGAGGCAACGCTCAATGCATCGCTGACTAACTTTTCAAGCGATGCGTCGCTGGATGCGCGACTGCAGCTGAACGGCAGTGAATGGGATTGGGTATCCCGGTTTTTCCCCGACATTGACGATGTCGAAGGGGCTGTCACGGCAGACATTCGTGCAAGCGGCATCGTTTCGTCGCCCGATCTCAGTGGAGAATTTCGTTGGCAGCGCGGACACCTGGCAATGCCTGCCCTGAATCTGCCGCTGAGCGACATAGATGTCACACTGACTGGCTCATCCGACGAGAGCATGATCCTCTCCGGCGAAGCGATCTCTGGCGGCGGCCCGTTAACCGTGAATGGACGCGTGGAAGACGTGATGAGCAAGTCCCCGTCATTCACGGCGATGATCACAGGTGACCACGCGGACCTGCTTAACTGGCCCGACTATCAACTGACTGCATCGCCGAACCTGACATTTGCCGGAAATACAGCGGGTGTTGTGGTCACGGGCAAAGTTAGCCTCGACAGTGCTGAAATCAAGGTCGACGAGTTGCCTGAAGACGCAGTATCGCCATCCGATGATGTCAAAGTTGAAGGCCGGGAAGCGATCAAGAAAGACCGCACAAGAATCAGTGGCGAAGTTGAAATCGAACTCAGCGACGATATCCACATCCAGGCGTTCGGGCTGGACAGCAACCTCGAAGGACAGTTGCGATTCGTGGTACCGGATAATGACGAGCCGCAAGCACATGGCGAGGTGCGACTCATCGGTGGCGTGTTTGAGGCCTATGGCCAGCGACTCCAAATCGAACGCGGCACGATGATCTTTACCGGACCTTTAGACAATCCAATTATGAACGTGCGCGCCACTCGCAAGATCGATTCGACGACCGGCTCCGTTACCGCGGGAATAAACCTGACTGGGCGTGCGCAAAACCTGAGCTCCACGATTTTCTCTGACCCATCGATGTCCGAGGCGGACGCCCTTTCCTACTTGATCCTTGGACGACCATTGGAGAATGCAACCAGTGCGGATGGCAGCAACCTGTCGAACACAGCCTATTCGCTGGGACTGCGACAGGCCGCGTTGATCAGCAATCAGATAGGCCAAACAGTCGGACTGGATGAACTGACGGTTGCCGGCGACAACCAAAACACGACCGAGTTGGTTGCAGGAAAACAGATCAACTCAAACCTGTATGCACGCTATGCCTACGGCGTTTTTACGCAGCTCGGCCACCTGCTGCTCCGCTATCGACTTAGCGACTCATTCGTGATCGAAGTCGGCGCTGGTGAAACTCAGTCGATGGACATTTTATATACGATCGAGAGGAAATAGGCGCACCCGTGCAATTTTGCTGAAGCTTCGCAAACCCGAAGCATAACCTCGCGAGTGCGTCGCTTCGATGCAGCGAATTGGAGCGGGTGAAGGGAATCGAACCCTCATTCTCAGCTTGGGAAGCTGATGTTCTACCGTTGAACTACACCCGCCAGATGCGTGGTTTCCCGATATTCTGCTGTTTGACGGTGTGCCGAATCGCTATCTCGTGGCAGAGGAGCTTCCTGTCACTACAATACGGCGAAGCATAGCCAAAGAATAATCGTTGGTGTCAGCGCTGCCAACAGAAGTGACTTTGCTGATACCGAATTGCCGAAATGATCTTTCAATATGGATTGACCAGCTGGATTCGGTGCGTTGGCAATTATCGTTAACCCGCCACCGGTTACTGCACCGGCGACCACTGCGTACTTGAGGCTGTCAGTGAACCCCGGTACCAGCGTGCTCAGGTACGTAATTGCCGCGTTGTCGTTAAAAGCCGTCAGCATCGTCGCACCCGCCATCAGCGTTACTTCGTTCAGGCTACCCAGCACCGGCGAAATCCACCAAGCCTGCACCCCTCCGTGGATGACAAGTCCGGCAAGAAAGAAACCAACAAGAATCGCCGGCTGCAGAAGAATGCGGTTCTGGTATTGCGTCGTAATCTGAGCGAACCCCAGAAAGAAAAGTAATCCCAGGATAAACAACGCAGAATGGTGCGCATTGACGATGGTCCAGCCCATGAACAATACATGAATGACGGTAATCCAGGCGGGTACTTGGTCATCCCGCTTATCCCAGTCCGGATCATCGAATATCGGTCGTTCCGCCTCGCTCAACAACCCGGGCGCCGACTTGCGGATGTGATAGAGCTTCGCTTCGTCGAAACGTGTCGCAAATGCTTCGTGAATCAGGTCCGGATCGAGCCCTCTATCCCGAAGCTGAGGGATTCCGTCGGCTTCAATGCGCTTCTGGATGTGCGCAATATATTTATCGGTAACCTCCCTGACCGAGTCATATGCGCCTTTGTCTTCCGCAATCTCATCACTGGCCTTCGCCCACGCCTCGTCGATAAGTTCACGGGTAACGTACTTTTGTGCTATCTCGTCCTTCAGCCTCCGCACCACATAGGCGCCCTGAAGCTCGGCGAATTCCCTCCGAAATACGAGGAAATAGATTCCATTACCGATGAGAATACCGACGATCGCTTTCCATCCGAAACTCGCAAACATGAATCCCGAATCCCATCCCCAGGGACCTGCGACCATGAGAACCGGCGGCGCAGCGAAGTTAGTCAGTGTGCCGCCGACCGACACATTGACGAATAATAAGCCAAGGGTTGCATACATGAATCGCTTGCTGGGCTTCAGATCGTAAAATTTGTGTGATAACAGCATCGCCGAAATCGTCATAGCAGCCGGTTCGGTGATGAGTGACCCGAGTAGCGGCCCCAAAGTCAGGATTGTGAACCACAGGGCACCAAGCGATCCGCCAAGCAGCTTTGCCACATTCGTCATTAATGATCCGGCCAACCTGAGGATCGGACGGGTTGCCGCGAGCACCATTATGACCACGACGAAGGCTGCTTCGGTCAAATCAACGCCACCGTCAATGTAATGGAGTACGGAGGGCCAATCGTGGAAGTACACAATTGCCGCCACGAGTGGTACTACCCACAGACCGAATACGACTTCAACCTCGCCGAGGAAATGCATCGACTCAGCGAGGATATCCACAGAACCGTCTCTTGCTTTGCCCGTCCTGATCTTCTCCGCGTGCGCATGCCGGCGACTGTGGCTAATCGACATAAACTTGCTCGCCATGAAAGTATGGATTATTGCGCAGAGGAAAATCAGGGCAGCGATCAGGTTGAACGGTTCAAGCTCGATGCGATTTCGAATCTTGGCGCCTATACCATCAAGATTATCGTCGCCGTAGCTTTCGAGACTTAAGGGAAATTCATGCGCTTCGCCAGATGCAACTTCGCCAGCCCAGGTATTGCCGCCGATGACCGCGAAGATGAGTATTGTCCCGACGATTGTCAACCAGAGCCAGGCCTTTCGGTTGGCGTCAGTATGAGACCAGTTCGTCACATCAAATCCCTCCGCAACTGTATCTTTCCACATCTATTAGTTTTCTTGCGGGAACCTGGTTCGGCTGCGGCAAGTGGCTTTCGTTGTACGTTCCATCATGCTCGGTTTCCGATGGCTCTGCAATCAGACGGTGTGAGGCGGGACGGCCGGGTGGTAGAGGAATGGGACGTAATAGCGGACTAACTCAGGTCGCCCCTAAGTAGCATTACGCATTGCGATGTTCATCTAAACGCATCAATCTTGTTTTGCCTGACAACAGAAAAACTTTTCTATTCTTGCCACGGAGCTTGCCGGCTGGATCCTGCACTGGCCGGAGGGCCAATAGAATCCAACGTCGTAACGGACATCAATGCTGGCGCAAATACGGACGTCAAATTTGAGGAACGCAAATAGAGCGTACATGCAAGCGAACCAAGGCTGACACCATGGCAGTAGATACAGGGGCAACCACCACTCCGATACCTTACGGCGCCACGCCCGAGCAACGGACAGAATACGGACGCTCACTTCGTGAGAATACTCCTCTCGAGAGACACTCTGAGTGGTCGCCGGGTCCGGATCGACCGGATCCCGTACAACTAATCGAGGATCAGAACGCGGATCGAATTCCCTGGCTGGTGCCGGTGCGACGGGCACGAATGTCGGCTTCTCCGTTCACTTTCTACCGCGGCGCGGCCAGGATCATGGCGCACGACCTCGCGCAGTCGCCTGTATCGGAGTTGGTAACTCAGATCTGCGGCGACGCTCATCTCGGTAACTTCGGACTGTATGCCTCTCCGGAGCGACGGCTCGTGTTTGACCTGAACGACTTCGACGAAACGCTTCCCGGCCCGTGGGAATGGGACATCAAACGGCTTGCCGTGAGTTTCTTCATTGCAGGCCGCTTCAACGGTCTCAAGGACAAGGCCTGTCGCAAACTGGCCAGGCGTGTCGCAAGTCGCTATCGCAAATCCATGACGAAACTCGCCGGCATGCGCACGATGGACGTCTGGTATGAGATGGTCGAGGCGCAGCGCATGATCCAAACGGTCGAGAACAAAGAGACTCGCAAGACAGGCAAGCGAGCGATGATAAAGGCGATGCGCAAGGACAGTGTGCATGCGCTCGACAAACTCGCCGAGGAAGTCGACGGCGAATACCGGATCCGCCACGAGCCGCCCTGGATTATCCGCGTCAGCGAGATCCGGGATACGGTAAGCCGAGATGATATCCGTGACCGACTCAGCAAAAGCTATGAGGCCTACCTGGCAAGCGTGCCAGATCACCTCGAGTACATCCTAAGGCGCTTTCGACCCGTGGATTTTGCAGTCAAGGTTGTGGGCGTCGGAAGCGTCGGGACGCGGTCTTTCGTCACTCTTCTGAGGGGTCGCGATAGCAACGATCCGCTATTTCTGCAGACCAAGGAAGCAAGCAGGTCTGTCCTTGAGGAGGTGCTTCCCGCGAGTCGCTATGCACACTCTGGCCAGCGCGTTGTCGAGGGCCATCGCCTTATGCAGACGGTAAGCGATGTCTTCCTGGGGTATTTCACAAGTGCGGGTCACGATTACTACATGCGCCAGCTCCAGGACTGGAAAGGTTCCGCCGACGTCGAGAACCTGGATGAGCAGCGTCTGAAAGGTGCCGCGAATCTCCGCGGCTGGGCACTGGCGCGCGCTCATGCTCGAAGCGGCGATCCCATTGCGATCGCAGCTTACCTGGGCAAGGGCGAGACCTTCGATCGTGCCGTCGCCCAGTTCTCTGGTCGCTATGCCATGCAAAACGAACAGGATTTTGATGCATTCATGGAGGAGACTCGCACTGGGCGACTCGAAGTCGCAGAGTACGCGTAGCCATCGTGTTCTCACGCATGCAAAGCAGACTTTGTTCTCAACCCGCTACATCCTTGACCGCACCCCGCACGCTGCGGCCGATGAAAATCAACGACCATCCGCCCAAAACCAGTTTGAGGCCAAATAACACGCCGACGGCCCACGCGCCGGACAGCGGAAACTGTCTCCAGATCATAATGCCGAGTAGCAATGTCACGATCCCGCTGAACAGCATCAGGCCCCAGCCGTCAGCCGGGCGAATCTGGAATGCGCTGACCAATTCCGAAATGCCTGCGATAACAAAATACGCCGCGAGAATTATCGTGATCGAGGCAAGGCCAGCAAGCGGCTGATTGAGTAGGTAGAAACCAGCCACGGCGGTTAACGCACCCACAACGAATATCAACAGCCCCTTGCCGAACGCACCAGCCTGAAAGGCGAGAAAGCACTGGGCAAGACCGCCAACTATGAGCATGGCGCCAACGAAGATCGTGACATACACGCCGGCTACCAAGGGCGAGCCAATTGCGAAAATCCCGCAAATCAGCATGAGGAAGCCGACAATGACCACCAGGCGCGCGTTCTTTTTGATTCCGTCGAGGAGACCGGATGCAACTTCTGTATGTTCAGACATTTTTTGTTTCCCTCTATTGTTAGCCTGTGAATCAAAGCACCTGTTGTGCTTTATCAAAATGGGATTGCGCAGACTGATAATGTTCCAGCACTAATAGCACCTGTGTCATCACCTGTGAGCTGTCCACCATAAACGTCAACCCGGTGCAGTTAGCACGATGTCGGATCGGGCGCCGGCCTTGCGTTCTTCAAAGAACACCCCAAGCGACCAAGAGGCTTCAACAGACTTTACACCCTGGAACTGTCACCCAGGCTCAGTCAAGAGACTCTTGTTGGATACAGATCTATCACTAACTCTACCGACCAAACAATCGTTGACCCCCGGGCAATTTGCCAGTGGGGATACTACGTAGGCCCTGCGGTGATCCGATCATCTGACCGAATAACAATATTGAAGCCGTGCGCCGTCAGCCGTAGTCGGACCTGACGGGATGTTTGAATAAGAGAGACTTTTGACTCGATGTGAGCGTGGCCAAGGGTCCACGGATATTAAGAGGTTACGAAGTTGGCCAACCTGGCTCCGTTAATTGGGAAGGTTGACCGGACCGCCGATACTCCGGCTTGGCAATGTCGCTCTATTGCACTACATTCAAGAAGAGAAAAAGCACGGATTCGACCATACAATAATAACAGGGGGTCCAATATGAATCGTCGTCATTTCCTACGCTCGACGCTGCCCGCCGGCATTGCGGCAACTATCGCGAGTAACTCCAGCGCAGCAATGCTGCTTCAGTCACTCACCACGGTTTCATCGAGCATTGTTGGTCGAACTGGCAGCGGTGTCGAAGTTACCATCGAGGCGGCGGCGCTGGAAGAACTCAAAGGTGCATTACGCGGCAACCTTTTGCTTGCCGGGAGCGACGGATATGACACGGCGCGCCGCGTTCTGAACCCCTCCTTCGACCGGTATCCAGCCTTGGTAGTGCAGCCGAGTGGCGCAACGGATGTTGCCACAGCCGTGACATTCGCCCGCGAACGCGGATTGCTGCTTGCGGTCAAGTGCGGCGGCCATAGTTTCTCGGGAAAATCGACATGCGACGGTGGCATGCAAATCGATTTGTCGATGATGCGCGGCGCCCGTATTGATCGTGCAAACAAGCGCGCGCACGTTGGCGGCGGAAGCCTGTTAGGTGACCTCGATCACGAAAGCATGGCCCAGGGCCTGGTAACAACAGCAGGATCCGTTTCCCATACGGGTGTCGGCGGCTTATCGCTGGGTGGCGGTTTTGGTCGTCTCGCTCGCAAATACGGATTGACACTCGACAATATCAAGTCTGCCAACATCGTTACGGCTGATGGAGAGCTGAGACGCGCAAGTGCTAACGAAAACGAGGATCTTTTCTGGGGGATTCGAGGCGGTGGTGGAAACTTTGGCATCGTGACGTCATTCGAATACGGCCTTCACGAAATGAACCGCACGGTTATCGCGGGCGACGTGATATTTCCGGCCGACCGCCTCAAGGACGCGCTTCGTTTTTATGCTGATCACTGCCAGTCTGCTCCTGATGAATTGTCTTTGGACCTGATCACGGCGGCGCCGCCAGGCGGCAAGCCGGGAGTGGTGTTCATCCACGCCGTGTATTCGGGCGATCATTCCAAAGCAGACAAAGTGTTGCCGCCATTCGATAAGCTTGGCGAACCGATGGCCAATACAATCGGCCCGGTAGATTATGTGGTACTGCAGCGCATGTGGGACAACACGGATCCGCGCCATGGTGGTGGCTACGTCAAGTCGGGATTCGTCACAGACATTGACAGCGCACAGATAGATGCTATTGCCGACGGCTTCGAGGCCCATCCAGAACGGTCGACCACTTTCTTTTACCAACATTCCGGCGGCGCAATTAATCGCGTAGCCACGAACGCAACCGCGTTTCCAAACCGAAATGCGATCACCGGCCCCTCAGTGATCGTGTCATGGAATAAGGGCGCGGACAGAACGCCGCATGTCGATTACATTCGCAGCTATTGGTCGACGATCGCAAAATTCAGCGACGGTTTCTATACCAACACGGGTGACTACGAGACACAAGAAAGCCTCAATCGTAATTACCGCGGCAACCACCAACGCCTGGTGGCCCTAAAGAACAGGTACGATCCAGGTAATCTGTTTCGGCTCAATGCTAACGTGCGGCCGTCGGGCGCCGCCTAGTTCTCCCGGGCCTCTCGCAAATAGCGTAAGGTAACTATCGTGGAAGACAGTAGTGGTGCGAGGAATAGTAGTCCTCTGTTTCCCCTATCAGTCGCCAGAGAATCTTATGACAGAAAAAGATGACAAACATGCCAGTCTCTCCCGCCGGGAATTTCTTGAGGGTACCGGGCTGACTACACTGGCGCTAAGTACTGGAGCCTTCGCTGGCGTCGCGTCATTGGCTGCTTCGGATACAGAGGCAAAGTCGGCAGCCGCGTCACCAGGGAAACCATACAATATCTTGTTCGTCCTGACCGACCAGGAACGGTACTTCGATCCCGAGTCTTTGCCCATAGGATATTCGTTGCCGGGAAGGGAGCGACTTCGTCGCGAAGGCACGTCTTTTGTAAACAATCAGATCGCGACGTCGGTTTGTAGTTCTTCCCGATCGGTAATTTATACCGGGCAACATATTCAGCACACCAAGGTTTTCGACAATTTGGGCATGCCCTGGTCTAACGAGTTGTCGCTGGATACTCCGACGATAGGCGCTTACCTGAAGGATGCCGGTTACTATCCGGCCTACTTGGGAAAATGCCACATGCTTGATGCATTGGAAGAAATCGAAATCGGCGACGCGCCTGACGTTAACCTGGATGAACTGAACAAGGTAATGCAGCAATACGGCTTCAACGACTACGTTGGCGTTGGTGACATCATTGGCATGACCAAAGGCGGTTATAAATCGGATGAATTTACTACGTCAACTGCGATCAGGTGGCTACGCACCGAGCCACCGCGGCTCGCCGACAAGCCATGGTTTCTAGCTGTCAATCTTGTAAATCCACATGACGCAATGTTCTACAACACGGACGCTCGTGGTGCACGACCGGTGCAGGAAGATGAGGCGGCGATGCCCCTGAACCGTGAGCCTGCTCACTCGCTTTATCAACGTCGCTGGGACATGCCGCTACCAGAGAGCCGTAATGAAGCCTGGGATCTGCCGGGCAGGCCGCGCGCGCACTACAATTTCCAGGCTGCACGCGGTGCTCTGGTCGGCCAATTTCCCAGTGAGGATGCGCGTTGGCGGCGTCTCCAAGACTATTATCTCAATTGCATAGCAGATTGTGATCGGCACATCGATCGGCTACTCCGGGAACTGGACGAACTCGGGCTGGCGGACAATACTATCGTTGTTATGACTTCCGATCACGGTGAACTCGCTGGCGCACACCAGATGCACGGCAAGGGATCGACAGCCTATCGTGAACAAGTTCAGGTTCCGCTTTGGGTGCGCCACCCTGGGGAGCCAGATAGTGCGGGAGCTGAATGCCAAGCTCTAACGTCACACCTCGATCTGGTGCCCACAATTTTAGGCTTGGCCGGCATCGACCCCAAGCGTCAAAAATCGATTGCGCCAAATCTGCAGGGTCATGATTTTAGTGGATTGATGAAATCCCCTGGCACGGCTTCTGTGAACGCGGTACGCGGCGGAGCGCTTTACAATTTCAATATGTGGTTGTTCCAGGATCCCGATTTCCTGGGGCGGATGGTCGCGGCCATGCGAAAAGGACAGGATCCCGCGAAGCTGGGATTGAAGTTGGACTTGAGCAGGCGTGGTGCAATTCGAAGTGTCACTGATGGTCGCTATCGATTCAGTCGGTATTTCTCGCCGCAGCAACACAATTTACCCGGATCGTTCGAGGCGCTATTCGAGTACAACGATATCGAGTTATTTGATCTTAATACTGACCCCAACGAGATGCGTAATTTGGCGACAGATCGGCGTACCAATGGCGAGTTGCTGCTCGCGATGAACCAGAAGTTGAACGACATCATTGGCGCCGAAGTCGGTAATGATAATGGTGAATTTCTACCGGAAAATAAGGAAGGTTGGGCAGTCACTCATTTCGACCCGTGAATAACTCTCACGGGAGAAGCGATGTGACATTCACATTCGTCCACAAGAGGGTATCAACGCACTACGTATCCATTTGTTTGTGTGGCAGTGTTGACTTAAAATCGGCAACAAGACGAAGAGCCTGACCTGGACAACTACACCCGCGCTTCTATTGGCTTCTCGGCCTACTTGCTAACGCAGCGCTTAAGATGGATGTCGATATTGCAGATGTGGCTATCAAGCCACTGATCCATTGTGTCCACGAGTCGCCGCGCATCCGAATCGCTATAGCCATGCGCGTCATAACGTCGCTGAAACCCGGCCAGGGTCTGCAGGAATTTTTCGTGCGCCGCTTTGTTCTCCCGTGCCACGGGGCAGCGATGTGCCGTCATGCACTCTTCCTCGAAACCAAAGTGCCCACCGCAATAGAGTTTGAGGTCATCGAGAAAAACGGGATACACCTCGTCACCCAGCCCGTCGTCGAGAGCTCTGCGGAAGTCTCCGGACATCTGGAAGATCATTCGGTGATCCTGATCGACTTGTTCAACGCCCGTAGCGTATTCTTCGCGCCATTCCACCTGGGCCTCCCGCATCTAGCGCAAGGTAACAATCGTGGGTCTATTTATGCGCTGCCGGGCGGCGTATATCAATTTGGGTTTGTACGTATCGAATCGTTAGCCCGGTGACTGACTTGAGGTAACGATCTAGATAATCAGGGCCGTCACAGCAACGACGATAAACAATCCGACGTAGATCCATCGTATTGCGGCATTCAACCGTACTGCCCGTTCCAATTTGTCTGCACTCGCCCAGCGACTTCCGATGACGGCAGCACCAAGCGCCAGAAACACGAGCAAGGTGCATCCGATAACGAACAAATCCGCGCGTGTTACGTAGGAGACGCGTGGCAAACTGAGGCGAATACTGAAGCCGAAGGCAATCAGTGAGAAAATCGATGCGGTCGATATTGCGATACGCGGCGGAACGACGTTCGGTTGTATCCAGAAAGCGGTCCATGACATGAACACGATCAGTGACATAGGTAGAAACATAGTCAAAAGGTAATATTGCGCATCCCTCTTCGCTTCTACGGTGAACGTAATTTGTGGCCGCGCGACACCGATAGCCGGTACTGCGAATTCGCTGAACCTGGTTTCAAGCGGACTGAAGCTCCATCCTTCAACGCTGAACGCCTCGATATTTGCAGCTGCCCTGGCGCTCGGTGAAAACTGAACCTCCCCCGGATTGTACTGATAGGAAATGACCTGAATCGGTAACTGTTGAGTGTCGTACGGGAAGTCTTTGAGGTCCAGATCCACGGCCAACTCGCCGGACAGGCGTTGCCTGTATACGACATTGCCAAGTACATCAACATCGGCGACCCGCGGCAATTGGGGGGTCAGCCCCCGATCATTCACGATCAGCCCCCGCGGTGTCCAGATTTCAGCCATTGGAATCGTGCGGATCTGGCCTGACCGGTCTTCTTCGGGCAAGGCAAGGCGTGGGTCCTGCCAGGCAATACTGAAAAACAGGTCCACGTTGAAGCGTTGACGAACATCATCGATTTCGTCGATGTCGATCAGGAAAACACCAATGGTAACTTCCGTGCTGGTGCCGCTGGCATTCGGGCGTTCAGCAATCAGCTGGGCTTTAGTCAGGTCGGATCCCTGTGCACCCAGGGGTGCACTGAACAGAGTCGCGGCCAGCAGAATGACCGCGAGACTAATCAATCTGTTGAAGCAGGCTGTCGGCATATGCGTTTTGTTCGATGACGAGACCGCGTAAGAATACACGAAGTAGTCGTATTACGTTGATCCCGGTGATGATATCGATATCTCGCAAGTTGTGATTTTGCGCCGCTTGGTCCTGTCCGTAGTTCTACTGATTCACGCCCGTCTGGCCCGGTGAGACGATGGTAGCAACCAACTGAAACCTGAATTGCGAGACGATGTGAACGGACTATTGCGGAGCTACGCTCAGGGCGGGGGGCAGCAGCCATTACTGGGCATGACGGTCGGCGATGTGCTTGATCGGGCCGCGGAGAGATGGCCGGAGTGCGACGCATTACTCGTCGCTCACCAGGGAGTCCGCTGGAACTGGGTCGAGCTGCGAACGAGGGCACGGAAACTGGCATCGGGCCTGCTGGCGCTCGGCCTGAAACCCGGCGATCGAATCGGTATGCTGGCACCGAATCGTGCGGAATGGGTGCTTGCGCAGTTCGGCACTGCCTACGCGGGCCTGATTCTCGTCAATATCAACCCGGCCTACCGGCAGCCGGAACTCGAGTACGCGCTTAACAAAGTCGGCTGCCGCGCGCTGATCACAGAATCAGAACTCAAAACCAGTGATTATGTGTCAATGCTCCAGTCGCTTGCGCCGGAACTCGCAACCGCTCCGCCGGGTGAGCTCCAGGCAGAGAAATTGCCCGACTTGCGGTTCGTCATTCGGCTGGGGACCGACAAAACAGCTGGCATGTTCAATTTTGACGACATCATCGCTCTCGCAGACGATGAACACGCCGAAACGTTGCGCGACACGTCGGCCAGCCTGGATTTCGACGACCCGATTAATATCCAGTTTACGAGCGGTACGACGGGCACAGCAAAGGCCGCAACGCTGACGCATCACAATATCGTCAACAATGCGTATATCTCAGCGGAGCTCATGCGGATCACGGAACAGGATCGGCTGTGTATCCCGTTACCGATGTATCACTGTTTCGGTATGGTGCTTGGCACTTTGCTTTGTGCAACACACGGCGCCGCCATCGTATATCCTTCGGTGACTTTCAATCCCTCTGCAACGCTAGCCTCTATTGGCTCGGAGCACTGCACGGCGATTCACGGTGTGCCGACGATGTTCATCGCCATGCTCGACGATCCGGATTTCGAACAACACGACCTGTCCTCGCTGCGTACCGGAATCATGGCCGGTGCACCGTGCCCGATCGAGTTGATGCAGCGCGTTATCAAAGACATGCATATGAACGAGATAACGATTGGCTACGGCATGACAGAGACTGGTCCGCTGGCTACGCAAACCTTGCCGGACGATCCGGTCGAGCTGCGTGTCGGCACTGTGGGCCGCCCCATTCCGCACACGGAAATCAAGATCATTGACGATGAGGGGCACATCGTCGCACTTGGCGTATCGGGCGAATTGTGTACCCGCGGCTATTGCGTTATGCGCGGCTACTGGGGAGATCCAAAACAGACAGCAGAGGACATCGACGACGCTCACTGGATCAAAACGGGTGATATCGCGACCATGGATGAACACGGCTACGTTCGCATAGTCGGTCGGATCAAGGACATGCTGATCCGCGGAGGCGAAAATATTTATCCCCGCGAAATCGAAGATCTCCTTTATACACATCCGAAAATCGACCAGGTCGAGGTGGTCGGCGTACCGGACCCGAAATTCGGAGAAGAGATTGCAGCATGGATCCGACTGCATGAAGGCGAGCAGGCAAGTGAAGAAGAAATCCGCGACTTCTGCAACGGCAAACTCTCCCACTTCAAAATTCCTCGTTACATTCGGTTCACCGAAGAATTTCCGATGACGGTGACCGGCAAAGTCCAGAAATTCGTGCTCCGCGATTGGATGACCGAAGAACTGGGAGTCGGATGATCACGACCACGTGAAACTGGAGAACATGTATGAATGATTCCGCGTTTCGTTTTTGCGATGACCTCGGGCCGAAGTCCATTCTGTATGTGTATCAGCCAGCTATCGGACTGAAAGGAATTCTCGTTGTCGATAACGTTGCCGCCGGCCCATCAATTGGCGGCATACGGATGGCCCCCGATGTCTCACTTGAGGAGTGTTTTCGACTGGCCCGGGCAATGACGTACAAGAATGCGGCATCGGGCCTGCCGCATGGTGGCGGCAAATCGGTCATCTTCGCCGATCCATCCATGGACGCGGCTGCCAAGGAACAGCTTATCCGTGCGTTTGCAAAAGCCATCGAACCGATCACCGACTACATTCCCGGTCCGGATATGGGTACGAATGAAACGGCGATGGCATGGATAAAAGATGAAATCGGACGGTGTGTCGGATTGCCAAGCGAACTGGGCGGCATACCGCTCGACGAAATTGGAGCTACGGCATTTGGCGTGGTTGCTGCTGCCGAGATTGCCGGCGACAAGCTCAAGCTTTCGCTGGACGGTGCGCGCGTCGCAATTCAGGGATTCGGCGCTGTCGGTAAACACGCGGCACGATTTTTCGGCGAGAAAGGCACGATACTTGTGGCGGCGGCAGATTCCAGCGGAACGATACTTGATGCCGGCGGGATAGATGTCAACGCGCTGATAGCGCACAAAGAACAGGGGAGCCCGATTAGCGAATTTTCCGTCGGCGAGAAACTCGATCGCGAAGCAATCGTCGGAGTTGACTGTGACATTCTCGTACCGGCGGCACGACCGGATGCCGTTCGTGCCGACAATCAGGATTCGGTAAAGGCGAGGCTGATCGTACCGGGTGCGAATATCGGCTTAACCGAGGAAGCAGAAACTATGCTGCACGAGCGCGGCGTACTCTGCATTCCCGATTTCATTGCGAATGCCGGAGGTGTGATCTGTGCGGCTGTCGAGTACCGGGGCGGCACTCAAATTCAGGCGTTGCATGAGATCGATGAGCGCATCCGCGCGAACACTGCCGAGATTCTCGACGATTCGGAACGTGACGGTGTACTGCCACGCCAGGCCGCCGTTACGATGGCGGAGAAGCGCGTTCGCAAGGCGATGCGGTTCGGCCGCTGGAATTGACGATGAGTGGTGATCCTGGCAGCGCATTCAACGTCCCGGCCGCCGACCTGCGCAAGGCCTGCGATCTGGTGGCCCTGGAGTTCGAACGCAGCGACCAGCTCCCCGAGGGCGCGGCATACCTCGGGCAACAGCGGGCATTCGATGCCATTCAATTTGGCATCGGGATGGAGCATGACGGCTACAACGTATTTGTCCTCGGACCCAACGGCAGCAATCGGCACGGGCTTGCCATGGAACTCGCCAGGACGCGGGCCGCAGAAAAAGGCTCGCCGAACGACTGGTGCTATGTAAACAACTTCGCCGATCCCGAGCGACCCCGAACGTTACGCTTTCCGGCTGGGCAAGGGACGGAGTACCGCGATGATATTCAGACCCTCATTGAGGAAATGCGGCTCGCTATCCCCGCGGCTTTCGAGGGCGACGACTATCGCAATCAGCTCAAAGTCCTCGAGGAGACCACGCAAAAAGAAGTCAAAGAACACTGGGGAACTCTGGACGAGCAGGCGGAAAAAGAAGGGATTACTGTTCTTGAAACGCCGACCGGATACGTACTCGCCCCGATCAGCGACGGCAAGGTCCTTGCCGATGAGGAATTCACCAAGTTGCCCGCGGCCAAACGCCGAAAAATCCAGAAGGCCATCCGCCGTTTGAGTGAGGTGCTGCAGGCTCGTATTGAGCAGATGCCCAAGCTGCGGAAGCGGCATCGGGAGCGATTGAAAGCATTGAACCAGGAGGTTACGACGCACGCCGTCGGCGTCCTGCTTGCGGAGGTGAAAGCCAAGTACGCTGACCTTCCGGATGTTGGCGCGTATCTCGATGAGGTTCAGCACAACATCATCGAGAATGCCGAGCACTTCCTGCAGCCGGAATCTTCGTCTCTGCCATTTCTATCGAGTGATGGGGCGCTGTTGTTCGGCCAATACGAGGTCAATCTCGTTGTCAAAAATGAACGGGATGCGACGGCACCGATCATTTATGAGCCCAATCCCAGCTACCAGAACATCATCGGCAAAATCGAACACCGGTCCGAGATGGGAACATTAGTGACTGACTTCGGCATGGTTCGCTCGGGCGCCCTTCTGCATGCCAATGGCGGCTACCTGATACTGGACATTCACCGAGTTCTTAACCGACCATTTGTTTGGGAGGCGCTGAAGCAGGCACTGTTTACGAAACGCGTCCGCATCGAATCACCGGGCGAAATTTACGGCTTTGTGAGCACGACTACTTTGAAGCCAGAGCCCATTCCGCTGGACGTCAAAGTCGTGCTAATCGGCGAACGCTGGCTTTACTATCTCCTCAGCATCTACGATCGAGAGTTCACTGATCTTTTTAATGTCGCTGCCGATCTTGATGATGACCTTGAACGGTCCGATGAGAACGTCGAGAACTACGCTTTATTGATTTCCAGCCGGGCCAGGAAGCGCGAGCTTCTGTCATTCAGCAAGACTGCGATTCAGAGAGTAATCGAACAGCGCGCGAGACACGCGGAGGATAGTGAGCGCTTGTCGATGCACATGCGTTCATTAGACGACATCCTGATGCAGTCGGACTACTGGGCGCGCCAGCGAAATTCCAACCTGGTCGAGGTTAATGACGTGGTCGAGGCGATCAGGCAACGCGACCGCCGGCTGAATCGTGTGCAGTCGAAAGTGGTCAATGCGATTGAAAGGGACACCCTGCTAATCGATACATCGGGCACATGTGTCGGGCAGGTTAACGGGCTATCGATCGTCGACCTGGGGGAGTTTCGCTTCGGACACCCGGTGAGGATTACGGCCACAACCAGAATGGGGACTGGCGACGTTATGGATATCGAACGCGAGGTCAAATTGGGCGGCGCCATCCACTCCAAAGGGATGATGATTCTTTCAGCGGCCCTCTCTTCCCGCTACGCCCGCGAAGAACCGCTGTCAATGCACGGTAGCGTGGTGTTTGAGCAATCCTACGGTGGCGTCGACGGCGATAGTGCATCGGTTGCCGAACTATGTGCGCTAATGTCTTCTCTGTCAGGCATACCCGTAAAGCAAAGTCTTGCCGTGACTGGCTCGATCAACCAACACGGTCGCGTACAGGTTGTCGGCGGAATCAACGAGAAGATCGAAGGCTTCTTCAATGTGTGCCAGACAAGGGGACTGGACGGCTCGCATGGAGTGATCATTCCGAAAGAGAACGTCAAACACCTGATGCTGCAGGAGGAGGTTATCGAGGCGGTTCAGCAAGGGCTGTTCAGCGTTTACGCCGTACAAAGCATCGATGAGGCCGTCACGATTATTACGGGCACCGCAGCCGGTCAACGAGACCAGGACGGCAACTTTCCGCTGAGCAGTGTAAATGCGAAAGTAGAAGAGCAGTTGGTCAGGTACGCAACGCTACGCAAAAAGCATGGCGAGAAAGATGACGAAAAGTAGCGACAGACTCCGCGTAGTTATTGCTGTTACTGAGGCCAGCTCACTGTCGGCACTGTGGCACGCCGCGATGAAACTCATGAGCGAATCTCCCGCCGAACTCGTGGCGTTTTTTGTCGACGATGATCGCTGGCGACGCGCCGCCAGCCTTCCGTTCACGCGCGAGATTTCCCGGATCGGCGGGGCAGTGGCCGATTTCACAGTGCAGCGCGCAGAAGAGGTCAACAAAGAAGCAATAACACGAACCCAGCATCGCATTGAGCAACTTGCCTCGAAGGCCGATCTTGCGCTCGAGTTCGAGGTATTGCCCGAATCCGATCAGAAACGAATCGAGGAGCTCGTCGGAACCGGCCAGAATGTCCTGGTCGCCACTTCTTTCATAACAACACGGCCGATCTACGCCCATCTGATCCGGCTAGACTGCCGGATCCTGCTCGTTGAAGCGACGGAAGAGAATCAAGAGAGCCCCTAAGGATGTGGCCGCGTTACGGTCATCGACGAAAGGCTGCGGTCTGCCGTTTTAATTGCGGTTCGACCCCGGTTTTACTTACCCTTCAGGGTCAGACCAATTCACATATTTTATGTCCTGAAGACTCGTCAGCTCCGAAGCTATCCACATGACGAGTCTTAACCCGTCTGTGAAGTAGGGATCGCCGGTCAGGTTTCGTCCGGGCTCGTCAATCGATGACGTATTGCTGCCACCGACATAAGAGAATTTGGAGAGCACCTGGTTATACGCGAAATTTTCAAGCAGAAACTCACGAGTCTCATCAACGTCAGGATCAATCTTATGGGTAGTAATGGTTTTTGCGGTAAATCGTACGCCTATGTCGCGGCTGATTTGCCCGATCCAGACGAGTTCATCATTGAATGTCATCGGCGCCAGCCAAAGACGAAAATGATTGCGTTCATGAATGTTCTTTCGAATTCGTTGCACCGCGATATCCTGGTCGCGACCGAAAAGATAAAGGCTGCTGATCGGGGAGTAGCGATATGAACCGCCGGTGATAAATGACATCGCGGTTTTCATCCCGGAGGCCGCGGTTACCACTTCTGTTTCGTCCCAGCCGGATCGAATGAACGCATAGAAAAGGTCCATTGCGTCGCCGATCATTACAAGGTTCAATGGATCGCCGCTATTCTCCCCTTTCGCATCGACGACGCAGCACGGCAAACTCTCGAGCGCAGCAACGAATGCTGATGCATCAGTGTAATTGATGAACTGCTCTTCCGGATAAAGACTCCTGAAATCCACATTGTAATGATCGATTGCCAGGCCAGGTACCGGCACGAAAAAAGTAAAATGCCAGGATTTCTCGTCGCCGACAATATCCACGTTGAACGATTTCGTGCCTTCGTCGAGGTTGGTGAATACGAATCCTGAACGAACGTTGCCAGGTGCAATCCCCAGGTCTACTCCGCTCTCAAAAAAATACTGCGCTGCCTGGTCTCTGGCCTTCTTTGATCGGTTTAGCGCCGAGACTTCAATCGGTGAGTGGTAATCTGCATCGACAGCCGCTGGCAAAAAAGAAACTGTTTGGTTCGTATTGTTTTCGATTTCGATCCAGACCGGTTGTACGCCCTTCTTATACAGCGCTACGCCGAATAAATGCTTCGATTCTTTTGCACTCGGCACCGCGGTCGATACTCGAATTCCATCATCGATTTGGGTAACCGTACGATCACGAAACGGCACAGAGTCAATCGGCTGTGGATCGAAACCGGAAGCACAGCCAGTCAGGAAAGCGAACCCGGCAATCAATGTTATCAGGCGACTACGGTTCATTGAGCCCGCCCAGGCGGCTGATCCCACTCGAGCCGATTTATGTTAGCCATGGAAGCCGGTGCTCCCGATAGCCAAAGGATGGCACGAAAACCGTCTGAAAAAAAAGGCAACTCGAAGAGGTTTCCCCAGAAAGACTCCACCGGAGCCACCTCTTCCCCGGCGATCCACCCGATCGCTATCAATGACTGTCCGTATAGCAGGTTTTGTAGTGTGAAACTCCTCGCGTTATCAACATCCGGGTCGAAGCGATGAAAAGGCGTACCGCTATTATAGAAATGTCGTACCTGCCCTGCCCAGACTCTATTGTCATCGGTCATCATTGGCGCCAGCCACAATCGAAGCTCGTAGTAGCTGTCGCCCATTAAGCTGTGATAACGAAAAATCGCGTCCTGTGGCCTGCCGTACAAGAAATGAAGTTCCTGGTTCATAGCGTCTTTCGCCGACGTCTCGACCCATCGGCTCCGTAGCAAGGACTGCAACAAATCCTTGCCGGCGCCAACGAGGACAACGTTTATCGGGTCACCCATTTTCGCTCCACTCGCATCCGCACTGCAGCAAGGGAGATTCTTAAGTGCGTCGTACAAATCGACGTTGTCATACACGCTTATTTTGTCGCTCGGGTAGATCGAGTCGAAATCGATATTGGCATAATCAGGAACGAAGCCGGGCACGCGCATTAAGAAGTTGAAGTGTTTCGAATCGCCGTCACCGAACACATCGACATTGAAGCCTTTCGCACCGAGATCAGCATGAGTAAACACGAATCCCGAGCGGGTCTCGCCCGAATCGATATATCGAGGCATCGCCAGCCGGTGAAAGCGACGATCCATCTCTGCCCGAGCCTCGTCGGAAAATCCACTACGGTTGGTATAAGCGACTTCGAGCGGAGAAAAGTATAAGCGATCCGTGCCTGCTGGAGCGTAGCGTATCTGGATGGCGCTGTTGTTTTCGATCTCAAGCCAGACTGGCTGTACCCCCTTGTCGTACAGGGACAAACCGAAGACTTTCTGCGTTTCTTCAGGGCCCAGCACCGAGGCCGACACCGTAACGGGGCCATCGGACTGCGTATTGGAATGACTGCGAAAGTCCACGTCGTCAACGGACTCGTACAGGTAGGCTCGCCCGCCACACCCGGTGGAGACAATACCGCACACGCATAGCGCGATTAACAATCGTGTATGACTACTTGTCATACCCTCATTGTCTGCGATCAGCAGCGAATGTCCAACACTAACTTCGTGCCTAGAACGTAGCCATAACGTATATCGACGGACCCAGGTACTCGAAGTCGAACTCCCCGTTCAGCTCCGAATTCCCCGCTTTGACGTTGGTGTTGAAATACCTGAATCCCGCGCCAAACCCGAAATTTTGCCCGGCTTGCCACGCCACGTCCGCGTCGAGCTCGATGATCGAGCCATCAATAGACTCAATTTCGATCGCGAAGCCTATGGCCTGCAATCTTAATGCCAGCTTCGGCGTCATCGCGAATACGTATGAAGCTCCGAAGTGGGGCAGTGGGGCTGTAACGTCTTCCGATGCTGTGCCCGATCCGGCCGCCGGGCAACCCGGCGGTACCGACGGCACGGTAGACGGACCGCAGATCAGTCCAGACGCCGAAACCCCGGCTCCCAGTTTCATTATGTGCAAACCGCCCTTGAGCCTGAGATCCGCTCGTTCGCTACGATAGACAGAGAAGCCATACGTAAGCCGAGTCAAGGCGGTGTCATAACTGGTACTAACTTCACCAGCCTCAATATAAACGTCGCCAAACTGAAGTGGTGGCGAAAACGTGTCATTTGCGCCGCCGTCCCGGTTCAGTGCAAAGTACTCCAACTCCAGGGATTGACGTTTTGTGAAACGCCATTGAACGCCTCCCCATACGGCGCCTTTGCTATCCGTTACGCCCAGAAAGTCTTCCACGTCGACCGGTGGTATTGGCTCCGGAGTCAGATCGCTGTTGATAGCGATTTTCGAATCTATTTCGGGCCAGAAACCGCCCAGGTAGAGGCGAAAGGGGTGGTCGATATTCGCGTATTCGCCATCTGCGCTTGCCGGCGATGTAATGGCGAGCAGCCCAAGTAATACGAATGTTTGTAACCTGGATATGCCCATCGATGGTCTCCTCTGAGTGTTTCTGTAGCTAGCTGTTTGGGTATATCACGACCCTGTCCTCTGCGGAATACGTACTTTTAACGGGAGAAGCACCGACGGAAGCAGTCCGATTTTGAGCTAATGCTCCGATTTGTTGCGCGCGACGTTCGTGGCAAGCGCGATCATGGACGTTAAATCTGCGAGGTTCGCCGGCACTACCAGTGTGTTGCCTGCCTTCGCGAGATTACCGAACTCATCGATATATTGCTGCGCTACCCTCAATTGCATGGCCTCGGCACCACCTTCGCCGACCAGTGCTATACCGACCTGTCGCAGTCCATCCGCAGTGGCCGTCGCAACCGCGAGAATTGCGGCGGCCTCACCTTCTGCCTCATTGATCTGCTGCTGTTTTGCCGCCTCTGATTCCTTAATTACGCGCCGCTTTTCACCTTCCGCTTCATTGATTTTCGCGTCGCGCTCGCCCTCTGAAGTCAGTATGACCGCGCGTTTTTCGCGCTCGGCGCGCATCTGTTTTTCCATCGCGCTGAGCACATCACGCGGTGGGTTAATGTTCTTAATTTCGTAGCGGAGTACTTTGACTCCCCACGGGTCCGATGCTTTATCCAGCTCGTCGACCACGTTCGAATTAATTGTCCCGCGCTCTTCGAACGTGCGATCGAGATCGATTTTGCCGATCTCGCTACGTAACGTGGTCTGCGCGAGCTGGGAGATGGCGAACATGTAGTCGCCGATGCCGTAGGACGCTCGGCCAGGGTCGAGAACCTGCATATACAGAACACCATCGACGCCGACCTGCACATTGTCATTGGTAATGCAGATTTGTTCCGCAATATCGACTGCCTGTTCTTTGAGTGTATGCCGGTAGGCAATCCGTTCGATAAACGGAATGAGGATGTGAAAGCCCGCTCTGAGGATTCGACTGAATTTACCAAGCCGCTCGATCACGAAGCCGTTTTGCTGTGGCACAACTACCGCTGTTTTCGCGATAACAAAAATGACAACAGCGGCAATCGCCAGTGCTACATAAAGTGAATTCATGAAAATTCCTTGTGCTTAATTTTTGATTATTGTTTTGTATCGTCGCCGACATAGAGGGTTAGCCCCTCACTACGCTTGATGCGCACCCTGTCACCGCGGGCTAATGGGCCGGCGCCTTCATTTACTATTGTCCAGTTCGAACCACGAAAGCTTGCTCTCGCTGTCTGGCCAGCTTCAAGGTCTTCGGGAATTTCCAGGGACTCGCCGGCAAGACCTTCGTGGAAGCCTGGTACATTTCCGTGAATCTTATTGTACAAGGCCTTCCGAAAAGTAAGCATGGAAACCAGAGACAAGGCCGCGAAGACCAGCCACTGTGCGTACTCGGGCATAGACACACCGAGCACCCCCAGTAATCCGACCAGTGCGGCGGAGAGCCCGAGAAACACAAGGAAAAACTGTGCATCAATCGCGAACAGTTCAGCGCCAAAAAGGACGGCGCCCAAAATCATCCATGCCCACCATGTCATCTTGCTCTCCTGGTTCGATGTATGGCTTTACTATAGCTGGTGGGCAACCTGATATGCACGCAATGATTGGTGATAAGCGCCACTACGATCATGAAATACGAGGCTTTTGCAGCTCGATTGATTATGATGACGAGCTGCCGAAACGGTCTATCGGAAAACCGCTTTCATGGATTCATCAATGCGATCCCTTTCGCCCGACCTCCCGAAAGAATTACGGGAGGTCTCGGTCGTGAGAATCACCGACCCTACGGCCGTCCGTGACGCTATTGAGGTATTGAATCAGGATGTTGTTAACCTGGACGCGAGAAATTTCGAGATTAAGCGGATAACCGTCCCATTGACAGAGTGCTGCCTGATTTATACCTGGTGCAATTCGGCCCTGCGCACGCGAACCCTCATTCACGATGATTTTGACGCGTGCGCGATTCTGGGGCCGCGAGCGCGTGGCAGCATCGATGGCAAGGAGCTGCACGCGTACGCGATGTTCGCTGCAGGACCCGGAGCACAAGGCGAAATTATTGTCGATAGTGACTACGAGAGCATTGCTTTGTTGATACCACCCAAGGTTTTAAACAAACATCTGGCTATGCGTCGCACGAT
>Ga0316192_10000421_pt1 | contig 30991 bp, 20 predicted proteins | sample MerIslwburrow_MG_FD_204931 | JGI IMG/M metagenome (GOLD analysis project Ga0316192, IMG submission 204931) | Coastal sediment microbial communities from Maine, United States - Merrow Island worm burrow | ecosystem: Environmental > Aquatic > Marine > Coastal > Sediment | place: USA: Maine...
TGTTCTCGAGCAGATGCGGCTCGACAACGGAGCCTTCAAGTCGGCCATCGACGCCGAGACTCGAGGCGTCGAAGGGGCCTACTACGTATGGACCCGCAGCCAGGTTCAGGCGGCGCTGGGGGAGGATGGGTATCGGAAGCTGGCTCCCATCTTCGGTTTCGAGGCCGAGCCGAATTTCGAGGCCGAGCGCTACACCCTGTTCTTTTCGTCCCCGCTGGCTGAGCAGGCTCGCAGCCGGGGCATTGCCGAGAAGGAGCTCTGGGAGATCCTCGAGCCCGGCGTCTCGACGCTCGAGAGCGTCCGAGCGAAGCGTGAGTTTCCCCTGGTAGATGACAAGGTCCTGACCGATTGGAATGGGTTGATGATCGCCGCGCTCGCCCGAGGGGGAGCTGCCCTGGACGAGGTTCGCTACATCGAAGCGGCGGCGGAGGCAGCCGACTTCCTTCTGCAGTTGAAGGATGAATCAGGTGTGCTGCTCCACGTCTGGCGGGCGGGCGAAGGCAGGATTCGAGCTTTCCTGGATGACTACGCCTTTTTGATTCGCGGACTCCTGGCTCTGGAGGAGGCAACAGGAGATGAGCGCTGGTTGGAAGCCGCGGAGGCACTGGCGAGTCAGATGGAGACGCGGCTCGGCGACCCTCTGGGTGGTTACTTCAACTCCGAATCCGATTCCGCATTGCTGGTGCGAAGCAAGACGGCCACCGATGGCGCAGTCCCGTCCGGCAATGGAGTCGCAGCGCTCGGTCTGCTCCGACTGGCCGCACGCACCGGCAAAGTCGAGTACAGGCAACGAGCGACTGCGGCAGTGCGTGGTTTCAGTCAGGTCTTGACTGTCCAGCCAGCCGCGGCCCCATCGCTTACTCTCGCCGCCAGTGAGCTGTCCGGCAGCGAGCTCGCTGGCCAGTCTGTCGAACCCGTAAGTACGACGATTCCGGCAGGCTCGAGTGTTGGTGAGCTGGCCCGAGAGGTGGTGTCTCCTCGGGCGGGGCTGGATGAAGCGGCGCAGCGCGGTGAGTGGGCAGGCTTCTGGCTGACCCTGTCGATCCGAGAGGGGTGGCACCTCAACGCCAATCCAGCCAGTCTCGAGGTCCTGATACCGACACGGGTCGAAGGCGCCGTCAGGGCGATGCGCTATCCGGCAGGTCGAATGCTGGATCTGACGTTCGCTGGGCGCCCCTTGAGCGTGTATTCCGGGGCCCTTGCGCTCGAAGGCGAGCTCGCAGATGGCGAGACGGAGGTTCTTCTCACCTACCAGGCATGCGACGATCGGCGCTGTCTGCCGGCGATTACCCGGGAAGTAACTGTCGAGGCCCCTTGAGCCTCGCGGTAGCCGCTGAAAAGCAGCGTTCCGCGGGTTGTGTCGATTTCGCCTCGGTTCGGGCGCAGGAACCTTTCATCGCGGGTGTTGCAGTTGTACGGGATGGGTGTAGAGAGTCCTCTTGAGAGTTGACTTGACACTGGTGGCAGCAGAGGATGGTCCGTTACTGAAGCAGGCAAAGGCAATGAGAGTCAATCCCATCGTACGTTTCGCAGTCGAGCGCAGGGTCACCATGAGCATGATCATTCTGGGAGTGGTCGTGCTGGGATGGCTGTCGCTGGCTCGCCTGCCGCTGGAATTCCTTCCCAGCTTTTCGTCGTCCAACATCACGGTGATCGCTCCCTATCGCTCCTCGTCGCCAGAAGAGGTGGAGCGGCTGGTGGTTCGACCTCTCGAAGATGCGCTTGGCACCATCAACGGTATCGACACGATGTCGGCCAACGCTGCTGCGGACAGTGCCCGCATCACGCTGTCTTTCGTCGACGGTACCGACATGGATATGGCGGCGGTCGATGTTCGGGATCGTGTCGATCGAGCTCGCCATCTACTGCCCGATGATCTTGAGCGGGTCAATATCCGACGCTTTCAGACCAGCGACATCCCGGTCTTGCGGTTCGACATCAGCGCCGATTGGCCGGTGGAGCGGTTCTACGACTTCACTGAGAGCGTGCTTCAAAGGCGTCTCGAGCGCCTCGAAGGCGTGGCCCAGGTTTCGGTCAGTGGCATCCGGACACCCGAGCTGCAGGTCCTTCTCGACCCGAATCGACTGCAAGCACACAAAGTGGATGTGCGGGAGTTGGTGTCCCTGTTGCGGGACAGCAACCTCAACGTCTCGGCGGGCGACATCAAAGAGGGGAGTCGGAAGCTGTTGGTTCGGAGCGTCGGCGAGTTCGAAACTCCGGAAGAAATTCGAGGACTGCCCTTGAACGGGGAAGGCTTGCGTCTGGGGGATGTCGCCGAGGTGGTCTATGGACTGCCTCAACAGGAGCAGTTCAACTACCTCAACGGTCGGGAGGCGGTCACGGTCTTCATCAACAAGACCTCCAGTGCCAACGTTCTGGCGGTGGTCGATCGTGCCAAGGAGGAGCTCGAAGCCATCAGCCGGCTGCCAGAAGCGGCCGGCCTCGAGTACCACATCTTCAATGACGCTTCCGTCGATGTCCGCAAGGGCCTGGGCCAGCTGGGCAATGCGGGGCTTATCGGTGGCCTTCTGGCCATCGGTTCCATGTACCTCTTTCTCCGCCGCTTTCGCACCACCGCCTTGGTAGCCTTGGCTATTCCGATCTCGGTGATCGCCACGTTCGTCCTCATGTATCTGATGCGACAGGCCGGTGTATCGGACATCACGCTCAACGTCGTGAGCCTGGCCGGCCTGATGTTGGCTCTGGGAATGTTGGTCGACAATTCGGTCGTCGTGATCGAGTCGATCTTTCGCCACCGCAATGAGCTCGGTGAAGACTCGCGCACGGCTGCGCTTTACGGTGCGTCCGAGGTGGCCCTGCCGATTCTGGCCTCGACCGTCACCACGATCTGCGTGTTCTTGCCCCTGATCTTCCTCAACACCGGCGGGCGGTTCAAGCTCTACATGGAGAACATCGGAATCACCGTCTGCATCGTGATGGTCGCCTCTCTGCTGGTAGCGCTGACGGTGGTGCCGATGGCAGCGGTACCGCTGCTCAAGGCACAGGAGTCGAGACCCTCACGGTTCATCGACCGCCTGACGGGCTCATATGGTTGGGTTCTCCACTTCACTCTTCGCCACCGTTTCCTGTTCGTCCTCTCGATCGTGGCGATGTTCGCGGGTGTTATCTACCTCTTCACCACGATCGAGCGCTCCTTCTCGAGCCGCTCTCTGGAGAGACAGGTCATTCTGAAAGTGGATACTCCGAGACAGTACTCTCCAGAGCGGACCAAGGCCCTGTACGAGACTCTCTATACGCTTGTCGATTCGCGGCGCGAAGAGCTCGATATCGCCGACATCAGCTACGCCTTCGATCGTGGCACGGGACGCTCCAGAGCGGGATGGAGGCGCAGTCGGCAGTTCGATATCTACCTGCTGGACGAAGACGAGAGCGACCTGACTACCGGTGAGGTCCGGGAGCGTCTGCGGGAGTTATTGCCGGTCAAGGCTGGTGTCGATCTGCGGATTGCCGCCGGCCGGGGTCGCCATGGATCGTCGGGCATCCAGATCGAGCTCATGGGCGACGACCCGGTTGTCCTCGAGTTCCTGAGCCAGCAAGTGGCGGATCGCCTCGCTGCGCTGCCCATGATCCGGGACGTCGACACTTCTCTCGAGAGTGGTGACGAAGAGATCCAGGTGCGGGTATCCGGTGATCGTGCCATGCAGGCTGGGTTGTCGAGCCGAGCTGTTGCGGCCACGGTCAACAATGCCCTATCGAGCCGGGCCGTCAGCCACTTCAAGACGGGCGAGCGCGAGGTCGAGTTGGTGATGCAGTATCGAGAAGAAGACCGTGAGACCTTGGACCAGCTCAAGAACGTGCCGGTCTTCGCCGCTTCGGCACCGCTGCCTCTGGGCGCGGTGGCCGAGTTCGAGTTCGTCGCCGGGCCGCGAAGCATTGAACGCGAGAACCACCTAGCGCAGGTTTCTGTCTCTGCCAATACCACCGACCCGACAGCCTCCTTCGCCGCCATGGGCATGATCACCAGGATGATGAATGAGATCGCGCTGCCGCCGGGCTATGAGTGGAGCTTCGGGCGCTGGAACCGGCATATGCAAGAGGATCAGAACAGTGGTCTTTTCGCACTGCTTTTCGCGCTGCCCCTGGTCTATATGCTGATGGCGGCCCTGTTCGAGAGCTTCACCCAGCCCCTCACCATCATGTTCTCGGTGCCTTTCGCCCTGCTGGGTGTCGGCCTGGTGATGAAGTTCGCCAATCAGCCCTGGGAGACCATGACCATTTTGGGCCTGATCGTCCTGCTGGGAGTGGTCGTCAACAACGCCATCGTCCTCATCGACCACATCAACTTCCTACGGCTCAGTGGCATGAGCCGTACCGAGGCTATCGTCAAGGGCGGCCAGCACCGGCTGCGTCCGATCCTGATCACTGCCGTGACGACCATTCTGGGTCTGATGCCGATGGTTGCACCGTTCCTCTTTCCTCAGTGGTTCGGGCCGGTTGAGGGCAGGGCGGCGACCTGGGCACCCATCGGATTGATTATCGTGGGTGGGCTGACGACATCGACCTTCTTGACCCTGATCATCATTCCAACGATCTACTCCCTCGTCGACGACTTCACCCGTTTCCTCGAGCGAGTGGTCGAGGCGGTATGATCCCGGACTTCGTCTCGCTGGACTACCGGGCACAGCACCGCTGGAGATAGGCATGTTCGAGCAAAAGCAGCTGCCAACGATCTTCCTGGCCATGACTCTCGTCTGCGCGGGATGGCTGGCCTGTTCCAAAGGGGACTCGGAGAGCCAGCAGGGCGACGCCCGCCGGCCCTCCGGACAGCCAGGCGCCTCTGCGGGTCACGCTGGTGGCCCGGGAGGAGGCCGGCCCGCGGCGGCCGTGCCGGTAGAGGTCGCCAAGGTGGAGCGACGGAGCATCTCGTCGTATATCGAGACCAACGGCACCTTGGAAGCAGAGAACGAGGTCGATCTGGTGGCGCGAGTCACGGCTCCGGTCGTAGACCTGAAGGTCGAGGAGGGGATGCAGGTGGCCAAGGGCCAGATTCTGGCGCGACTGGACGATTCAGAGCTCCGGGCGCGGGCCGAGATCTCGCGAGCCTCCCTGCAAGAGGCCGAACAGGTCTTTGGACGCGCCCAATCGCTGAAGGAGAACCAGCTCATCAGCCCCGAGGAGTACGACCAGGTCGTCACTCGCCTGGAGACGGCGCGGGCCCAGGCGGAGTCGGACAGAATCCAGCTCGGATACACCGAGATCGGGGCGCCGTTTGCGGGCCTCGTCGTGGCCCGCTACATTCACTACGCCGAGCAGGTCAATGCTGGGATGCCGCTGTTTCGCATCTCGGATTTCGACCCCCTGCTCTGCCCGATCCAGATTCCCGAACGGGATATCCCGAAGGTCCGGATCGGCCAGTCGGCCTATCTGAATCTGGAGGCCTGGCCCGAAGAGAGATTCCCCGCCAGGGTGCTTCGCATTCGACCGGTCGTGGATGCGGCGACGGGTACCGTTCGAGTCAGTCTGGAGGTGGAGACGAAGGGTCGACTGAGGCCAGGGATGTTCGCTCGAGCTTTTGTCCAGACAGAGACCCGATCGGGGGCGATGGTCGTTCCCCGGTCGGCCCTCTCCTTGGAGAGCATCGGCGACACCGTGTACGTGGCGGAAGGGGATACCGCCTCTCGCAGAGAGGTTCAGCTGGGATTCAAGGAAGGTGACTTCGTCGAGGTGCTGAGTGGAGTCTCCGAGGGAGAGGAGGTCGTCGTCGTCGGACAAGACGGGCTGAGCGACGGCACTCCCATCCAGATCCTGTCAGGCCTCGGCGAAGGCAAGGCGTCTGAGCCGCAAGACGCCTCCGGCGATATTCCACGTGGACCCGAAGGCCGACTTGACTTTTCTCAGATGACGCCGGAGCAGCTGGAGCGGGCCAAGGAGATCATGCGAACGCGCGGCTTGAGCGAAGAGCAGATCGAGGAGCGCATCGGGGGAGCTGGCGGCCAGGCCGCACAGAAGCCGGAGTGACGGGTCTGAGCCACCGTATTCGGTCGGCGGCCGACCAGCTCCGATGCGATCCGAGACTCCAATCCGGAGCCCTGACTTGAAGCTCATCGAGTTCTCGACCCGCCGGCCGGTCAGCATCATCATCTTCGCGGCTGCCGCTGTCGTCTTCGGCCTCGTGGCCTTCAGTCAGCTGGCCACCGATCTGCTGCCGGACATCAACTACCCGTCCCTCACCGTTCAGACGACCTTCGAAGGGACCGCACCGATCGAGGTGGAGAGCCTCATCACCCGCCCGGTCGAGAACGCCGTCGGTGTGGTGAACAACGTCGTGCGGGTGATCTCCAGCTCGCGCACAGACGTAAGCGAAGTCACGCTCGAGTTCAGCTGGGGCACCAACATGGATCTGGCGGCTCTCGATGTGCGGGAGCGCCTGGACGTGTTGCAACTCCCGGCGGATGCCGATCGCCCGCTCCTGCTGCGTTTCGACCCTTCTCTCGATCCCATTCTTCGTCTGGGACTCTCGGGAGGAAGCGACCTGGTGCGCTTGCGTCTGGTTGCCGAGGAACAGGTCAAGCGGGCGTTGGAGCGGATCGAGGGTGTGGCGGCGGTAGTGGTCAGTGGCGGGTTGGAGGAGGAGATCCAGGTCGCGCTCGATGATCGCCGACTGGCCAATCTCGGTCTCTCGGCCGATCGGGTGCTCAGTCGCCTGGCGCAAGAGAACATCAATCTGACGGGCGGGCGGCTGCGCGAAGGTCAGACCGAGTTCCTGGTGCGAACCGTCAACGAGTTCGTACGGCCCGAAGATATGAACTCGGTGGTGATCGATAGCTCGCAAGGCGCCATAGTGACGCTGGAGGATGTGGCACGGGTCTTCAAGGGTCACAAGGAACGCGAGATCATCACTCGGATCAATGGCCAGGAGAGCGTCGAAGTCGCGATCTACAAGGAGGGTGGCACGAATACGGTCACCGTTTCGGATGCGGTGACGGCGAGTCTCGACAACTTGCGGGAGCGGTTGCAGAAACTCGACCCCAGCCTGCAGCTCACGATCGTCACCGATCAGGCCCGCTACATCCGTCAATCCGTGTCCGAGGTGCTGCGGACGGCCCTCTACGGAGGACTGCTGGCCATTCTGGTCCTCTTTCTCTTCCTACGCAGCTGGAAGACGACACTCATCATCAGCCTCGCCATCCCGATCTCCGTCATCGCCACCTTCTTCTTGATGTACGTCTCGGGGATCTCCCTGAACATCATGTCGCTTGGCGGTCTGACCTTAGGGGTAGGTCTTCTGGTGGACAACGCCATCGTGGTGTTGGAGTCGATCCAGCGTCGACGCGATGAGGGCATGGACGAGATCGAGGCCGCTCAGGCTGGGACCTCCGAAGTGGCGAGGGCGGTCATCGCCAGCACGCTGACCACGATCTGCGTCTTCGTACCAATCGTTTTCGTGGAGGGGGTGGCGGGTCAGCTCTTTGGCGATCAGGCCATGACAGTCGCCTTTTCTCTGGTCGTCTCGCTCCTCGTGGCGCTGACGGTCATTCCGATGCTCGCGTCGAGGGATTTCACCCCTCCGGCGGCGGCAAGCGAGAACCAAGAGGGCACTGAGCGGCGAGCGGGCCTCTCGAGGAAGGTCGGCAACGCTGCATTCTCCCTGACCGTTCTGGTGGCCTCAGGACTGAAGGCTGTTGGTCGACTCCTGGGCCGCCTGCTCGGTTGGCTGACAGCGATTCCCTTGGCGCTGTTCCAGCGTGGTTTCGATTGGGTGGCCGCCGTCTATGCCCGCCTGCTCGACAGGGTGCTGCGGCACCCAGTAGCGACCGTTGCTATCGCCTTCGTCCTGCTGATCGGCAGTCTTCTCCTGATACCGAAGCTCGGCAGGGAGCTGATTCCGGAGCTGATCCAGGGTGAGTTCTTCGTCAACACCGAGCTGCCGCCGGGAACCCATCTGGATGTGACCCAGCGTCGCATGGCGAGCCTGGAGGCCGTTAGCATGGGCATGGAAGACGTCACCTCGGTCTACTCCATTTCGGGGGCGTCGAACGAGCAGGGTGGTGCCGCGGGTGAGCGTCGCGAGAACATCGGACAGCTGACGCTGACCATCAGCCCTCCCGTGTCGAGGCAGCGCGAAGAGATGGTCATGGCCGACTTGCGTGATGCCCTCGATCGTCAGGAGGGGATGACCTATCGGTTTGGCCGGCCTTCCTACTTCAGTTTTCGGACTCCGATCGAGGTCGAGATCAGGGGCTACAATCTGAGGCTCCTGGACCGGTTGGCCGATCGGCTGGTCGAGCAAATGTCGGAGATCGAAGGTCTGACGGACATCAAGTCCTCGACCGAGGGCGGCAATCCCGAGCTGCAGATCACCTTCGACCGGGAGCGACTGGCGACGTTGGGTTTGACCCTGGGCGAAGTGGCACCCGTGGTTCGATCCAAGGTGCAAGGGGCCATTGCCACCGATATCCAGCGTGAGGACCGCAAGATCGACATCCGCATGCGATCGCAGGAGCAGTATCGCGACAGCACGCAGGACCTGCTTCAGCTGACCGTCCATCAGATCGGCAAGACCGCCATTCCCCTTGGGTCTGTGGCGACTGTCGAGGAGGTCGAGGGCCCAGCCGAGATTCGGCGCTCGGAGGGTGAAAGGGTCGCCCTGGTGACCGCGAATCTCGCCGGCGGCGATCTGGGAACGGTCTCGGAGCAGATCGCGGTTGCCTTGGAAGAGATGAGTCTGCCGAGCGGCTACGAATGGCGGATCGGTGGTCAGCGACAGGAGATGGAGACCTCCTTCGCCAGCATGCGGTTGGCGATTCTCCTGGCCATCTTCATGGTCTATCTGGTGATGGCGTCGCAGTTCGAGTCGCTGCTGCATCCTTTCGTCATCCTCTTCAGTGTCCCGTTCGCCCTCATCGGTCTGCTGATGACGCTCTACGCGACCGACACGACGGTCTCCATCGTGGTGCTGATCGGGGCGATACTGCTGGCCGGAATCGTCGTCAACAACGCCATCATCCTCGTCGATTACACGAATCAGTTGCGCCGGGAAGGTGCCTCCAAGCTGGAGGCACTGCGGCAGGCCGGAGAAGTGCGGTTACGACCCATTCTCATGACGACGGCGACCACGGTGCTGGGCCTTCTTCCCATGGCCTTGGGGCTTGGTGAAGGAAGTGAGCTCCGCAGCCCCATGGCATTGACCGTCATTGGGGGCCTGGTAACTTCCACAGCCTTGACCCTGCTCATCATTCCGGCGGTCTACAGCCTGCTGGATCGAAGTAGCTGACCCGAAGATGGTCGACACAGACAGATTTGTCGAGCCGACCGGTGGGACGGATCGGCCAATGGCTTTGAAGGCCTGTCTGGGACTGATCGCCGGACTCGCCCTGGTCAAGCTGGCCATTCATCTGATCACCAACATCCTGGGTGGGTATGGGATCTTCCGCGACGAACTCTACTACCTGGCTTGCACTCGGCACCTGGGCCTGGGGTACGTCGATCAGCCACCTTTGTCGATCTACCTGTTGGCCGCGAATTCGTGGCTCTTCGGCGAGTCCATATTCGCGTTGCGGTTCTTGCCAGCACTCTTCGGGTCGCTGACGGTCTTTCTGATCGGCTTGTTGACGCGAGAGCTGGGTGGCGGGCGATGGGCGCAGCTGATAGCCGGCTTGGCCTCCCTTGTTTCCCTCGTCTTCTTGGCCATGGACTCGGTGTACTCCATGAACGCCTTCGATCATCTGGTCTGGGCTGCCGTCGCTCTTCTGGTGGCTCGATTGCTGAGGACTGGGCAACCCGCTTACTGGCCACTCATCGGCATTGCGGTGGGTCTTGGGCTCTTGAACAAGGTCGGCGTGCTTTGGTTGGGGGCAGGAATAGCTGTCGGACTGCTAGCAACTCGTGAGCGACGCTGGTTGGGGACGCGATGGCCGTGGCTGGCTGGTCTTCTGGCGCTGTCTCTCTTCCTTCCGTACGTGTGGTGGAATCTGACCCACGACATGGCTCATCTGGAGTTCATCCGCAATGCCACCGCTGGCAAGTACTCGGGACTGTCGGCCCGGACATTCGTTTTCGACCAGTTCCTCGTTCAGAATCCCGTCACCGTGCCGGTTTGGGGATCAGGGTTGATCTTCCTTCTCTTCAGTCCCTCGGGCCGTCGATTCCGCATGCTCGGTTGGATCTACCTGGCCTCGTTGCTGATTCTCGTAGCCAATGGTCATAGCAAGGCTGAGTACCTGTCTCCGGCGTACGCGATTCTCTTTGCCGCTGGTGGCGTTGCTCTGGAGCGCTGGTTGGGTCGACCGGCTCTGGCCTGGGCGAGGGCGGTAACTGCGATCCTGTTGCTCGGGGGCTTGATACTGGCGCCAGTAGTGGTTCCGATCCTGCCTGTCGACACATACATTGCCTACACCGAGACTCTGGGGATAGAACCCTCGACGAGTGAGAACAAGGAGCTTGCGGAGCTGCCGCAGTTCTACGCCGACAGGTTCGGTTGGGAGGAGAAGGCCGCGGCAGTCGCTCAAGTCTATGACTCCCTGCCGCCCGAGGAACGAGAGGTGGCTGCGGTTTTCGGCGAGAACTATGGACGGGCTGGAGCCATCGATCATTTCGGCCCGGAGTTGGGACTGCCCTACGCCATCAGCCCTCACAACAGTTACTGGCTATGGGGACCTCGCCACTTCACCGGCGAAGTGGTCATCGTGTTGGGTGGCGAGCGCGAAGGTCTGGAGCGCAGTTTCGAGAGTGTCGAATGGGCAGGTCAGGTACCGTGCCGACTCTGCATGCCCTACGAAAGTGATCTACCCATCTTCGTATGCCGCGACCTGAAGCTTCCGATCGCCGAGGTCTGGGAGCGGCTCAAGAACTACAGCTGAACGGTACGTCAGGAGCTCGGGCTGAGTCTCGGGTCAAGGCAGGGCGGTCGAGGCCACCTCAGCCAGGTGGCTACCGATGGCCAGAGCAGCGGTTGCCGCTGGTGAGGGTGCATTGAGAACGTGCAGCATGCGGTCGGCCTGCAGTATCTGAAAGTCGTCGAGCAGCCTGCCCCGAGCATCGATCGCCTGGGCTCGTACGCCGCTTCTGGAAGGCGCGAGCTGCTCCGCGGTGACGCTGGGCATCAGTCGCTGCAGGCCCTCGACGAAGGCTGCACGATTCCAGGAACGGTACATCTCTCCAGCTCCGGTGCGCCAGAAGCCGGCCGCCAATCTCCAGAATCCGGGAAACAGCAGAGTGTCGGCGGTATCTCGGACAGAGAAGTCGCTTGCTCGGTAGCCTTCCCGCTTCCAGGCCAGCACAGCGTTGGGCCCGGCCAGGACCCGGTCGTCGATGGTGCGAGTCAGATGAATGCCGAGGAATGGCAGCCGGGGATCCGGTACGGGATAGATCAGCCCATTGACTTTCTCAGCGGCGGAGGCTGTCAGCTCCAGATACTCGCCACGGAACGGCACGAGCCGGATCTCTGGCTTCAGGCCGCAGAGCCTGGCTACCCGGTCGGCCTGCAGGCCGGCGCAATTGATCAGCAGGCGACAGCGAACGGTCTTCGAATCGGTCTCGATGGTGATGGCATCCGCGTCGGTCGCCACCTTTCGGACTCGGGCCGACGTCGAGATCTGACCCCCCTTCGAGCTGATTATCTCGGCGAGTCGAACGGCGACTCGGCTGAAGTCGACGATACCGGTTTGCGGCACCCACAGGGCGCCGACGCCGACCGCCGCGGGCTCCCTGTCCCTGATTCCCGAGGCATCGAGTCGCTCGACCCCCGCGAGGTCGTTTGCCTGCGCTCTGTCTGCCAGCCGCTCCAGCGCGGGCAGCTCGCTGTCGTCGACGGCTACCACGAGCTTGCCGCACCGCCGATGAGCGATGCCATGCTGCTCACAGAAGCTGTAGAGAGCGTCTCGACCCGAAGCGCAGAACCGTGCCTTGTCGGAGCCGGGCCGGTAGTAGAGACCCGAGTGGATCACGCCGCTGTTGCGGCCGGTCTGGTGGAGTGCCAGCTCGCTTTCGGCTTCGAGCACGACCACCTCGACTCCCTGCGCCGAGAGCGACTGAGCGGTCGCCAGGCCTACGATGCCTCCACCGACGACTGCCGCATCATGAACCGGGCTACTCATCGCCTGTGATCTTGGCTGGCCAACGGGAGAAATGGAAGTGCCTACGTCTCGGTGCAGCTGGTTTCGGAACCAGGTCTAGTCTTGAGATTCGGCGCTGTGACGGTTCAGATACTCGACCAACGCCTTCTTGCCCTGGCCTTCAAACTCGATGAACTTCAGTCCCAGCCCCTGGACCGACTCGAGATTGGGGTCGGTTTGACGGACGACCTCCGCTTTCGCTTGCACGGGTTCGGCCGACTTGGGCAGGGAGACTGCCAAACGAACCTCGGATCCGACGGCGATGGGATCCTGGCACCTGACGAGCATGCCGGACTCCGAAATGTTGTCCGTCTGACACATTCTGAGCAGCTTGCCGGCGCCAAGCTGTACCTCCAGTCGGAGCATGAGTCGAGGAGCAACGCGCGGCGTATCGCCGATCAGCTCGAGAATCCCTCTTTGCAGCTCCTCGGGTTTCAGGTGAGCAGACAGGAATCGGTGCTGCTCATCGAGATTGGGCTCGAGCTCGGGAAGAAGATGCTCGTCGGCCAGGAGTGCTATGGAGGGCCCGCTCGAAGCGGGGCGCTTGTCGGCCAGGCTCTTCAGAAACACGTCGAGTCGCATGTCGAGAAGGGGAAGGGCAACGATGAGAAGTCTGGGCCGTCTCGATTGGACGATCTGAAGGGCAGTCTTGCCAAGCGGTACGTGATGCACCGTCAGATTGGATCGCTCCAAGACGGGCTCGATTTTGGAGAGGAGCCCCCCACGGGCTCCCACGGTTAGGACGAGAGGTCGTGCCATTGCTTTGCGCTCACGGTGGATATTACAGGCAGATCCGCCATTATTCTGTGATGTATACCACCGCTCGGGTGGTATGGGTGTCAGGGCTGGGGCAGCCTGTCGAAGACATAGCCTGCGTTCTCCGCACCCCAGACCTGCTGGCCCTGCGAGTCGAAGCCGCGGTCCCAGGAGATCACTCGTTCGGGTGTGATCAGCACCTCGGATGTTGCGTAGGCGGCGCCGCGCAGGCTGCTGACACACCCCTTGCCCTTCGTAGATCCTGCAAAGGTCTCAGGACCCGTGCGGCGGAGATCGATGGAGCAGCCTTGGCGCAGAACCAGGTCATCGACGGTTATGGCCCTCAGGAGCTCGACATCGCGCCAGCCGCCGACAAAATCCAGCGGGTCTCCAGGCAGGGTGAAGACATCGCTGCGCAGCGCTCCCTCCTCTTCGACACGCGAGAGGCGGTAGATTCGCTGCCGGTAGGGTTGCGCCAGGCTGTCCGCCGAAGCCTGCTCGACGTAGAGCCAGACCGCATCGGTACGGGTCGGCCAGATCCGGCTCATGAACAGGCGGATGTCGTAGTAGCTCTCGGGGTTGGACTCGGCCTGTCTGGCGCTGGAGAAGGAACCGGCCATCCAGGAGGCGAGCCGTCCGATCTCTTCGTCGCCAACGTCCGCCGGCATCGTCAACAGCGAGGCCATGAGGTCGATGCCGTACCACAGGTTGGCCAGGCGGAGATTCTCGTTGGGAGCGTGTTGGTTGTCGTCGTGGTTGGCGATCGGAGTAATCACGACTGGCGCGGCAAGGGTCTCGGTGAACAGGTGGAGAGGCAGAGATCCACCCAGGGTCGGCAGCAGCACGAGATCACCATCGGCAGCCCGGGTGGCAGCCGCGATGATCTCCTGAGCTACAGCAAGGTCCATCGATGTGCGAGCCGCCTTGTAGCCGGAGCGGCGGTCGACTTTGATGATCTTCGGGAACTCGAGCCGGGTAGCCAGGTCCGGCTCTGCCGTGACCAGGTGGTAGCCCTGCTTATCGATGTGAGCCTCGACAAGGTCGAGCATGGCCTCGGGGTCGTTCCCTTTGGCGAGCCGGATGTCGATGCTAGCCGTCGCCTCGGTGGGGATGATGTTGCGGGCGGCGTCGCCAACAGTCGCGCTCTGGAGGCCCCGAATATTGAGCGAAGGCAGCAGCAGACGATCGGCGAGCGAAGCGTTCTCCGCCTCGGTTCGAGCCAGGCCCATTTCGCGGCGCAGCTGGCCGTCGAAATCGGGCAATGAGGCCATTGCCTCGACCTCGGACGCCGAGATGGGCTCTGTGCTGTCGTAGAAGCCCTCCACGAGAACGTGCCCTTCTTCGTCCTTCATGCTGGCGAGAAGCCGAGCCAGGCGCAGCGCCGGATTGGGAGCCCAGTTGCCGTAGTGACCGCTGTGCAGATAGCGGGTCGCTCCGTAGACGGTCAGATCGATCCCGGTGTAGCCGCGGACTCCGAACACCAGTTGAGGTCGCCTACTCTGGTGGACCGGGCCGTCGCAGATCAGCCAGGCGTCGACACCCAGGGCTTCGCGATGTTCCTCCATGTAGGCGCCGAGGTGGTCGGAGCCGACCTCCTCTTCGCCCTCGAAGAGAAAGACCAGGTTGGATGTCAGCGAGATGTTGCTGGCCCGCAGGGCATCGAGAGCGCCGAAGATAGCGACCAGGGGTGCTTTGTCGTCACCGGTGGAGCGGCCGTAGAGACGCCACTCAGGGTCGATCTCTTCGCCGGCGACCGGCAGCGGCCGTTGGGTTCCTCCCTCCTCTCGAGCCCCTGTCAAGAGAACCGGGCTCCAAGCCGGGTGAGCCCACTGACTCTCGTCCACCGGCTGGCCGTCGTAGTGCACGTAGACCCCTAGCGTCCGGCTGGCTCCTGCGACCGGAAGGGAGCCGTACACCACCGGTGGGACCTCGTCAGAGAGAGTCCACAACTCGGCAGCGACACCGCGCTCCTCGAGCTGCTGTCGGATGGCCTCGGCGTTGCGTCGGATGTTGACGGTGTCCGAGGCCACGTTTGGAAGGGCAAGCAGCTCGACGAAGTCTTGCAGCAGGCTCCAGCCATTGGAGTGGCGCCAGGCGCGGACCTTCGCCAGGGTTTCTTCAGCCGCAGTGCTCGGTTCCGTGGCTTCGGCAGGTCGGATCGGTAGGATCGAGACCAATCCGACGAGCAGAAGCGTGCTGCAGAGGATGGTGGTTCGATTGCGTGTCATCGTCGTCCTCACTCGTGGCTGCGAGGGTTCTCCACAGGTGGCTGGTGGAAAGCTCAGGCCGTGGGTATGGACCGCAAGGCTGTCTCGAGGACGCGGAGAAAATGATCCACATCCCGGTCGTTGTTGTAGACGTGTGGAGACACCCGAATCGAGGTGCCCCGCACGCTCACATGGATCTTCTCAGCCTGCAGGGCTGCTGCCAGGGGCGCCGGACTCCTACTCCCGAGTCGCAGGCCCATCAGATGCCCTGCTCGGCGATCCTCTGCGGCGACCTGCAGTCCGAGCTCCCGAGCCCGGTCGGCGATCCTCTGGGTGAGGATCGCGATCGTCGCCTGCACCTCCTCGACGCCCCACTCGAGCGTCTGCTCGAGCGCCGCGATGGCTGCTGGTAGGAGAGCGAAGTTGCTCACCTCACCGACATCGAATCGCCGGGCACCTTCGGCGTAGGAATCGGTGTAGCTCGTCAGGGCCGCGAAATCCTCGGCGTTCGATCGCGCGATCCAGTTTTGCTCGATGGATCTTCCCTGGCGCCAGCGCGGTGCCACCCAGAGGAAACCGTGACTGTAGGGCCCCAGGAGCCATTTGTAAGAGGCGCTGACGAGGAAGTCGGGTTGCACCACTCCCACGTCCAGGGGTAGGGCACCGATGGACTGGCAGCCATCGACAACCAGGGCGGCGTCCGTCTCGCGAGCTCGTTGGCCAATCTGCTGGAGATCCACCAGCGTGCCGTCCGTCCAGTGGCAATGCGGGACGGCAACAATAGCCGTCCTGTCGTCGATCGCTTCGAGTACGGCTCGAGTCCAATCGTCATCTTCGGGTCGTGCCACGGTGCGAACCTCTGCGCTGTTGCCCCGGGCCAGCTGCCTCCACGCATAGATGTTGGAGGGAAACTGTTCGGCTAGGACAACGATATTGCCCGCTCGGGGCAACGGCAGGTTGGCCGCCGCGATGGCCATGCCATAGCTCACCGAGGACACCATGGCCACACCCTGAGGATCCCCGCCGATCAGCTGGCCGAAAAGCCCTCTTGCCGTTTCCAGGGGAGTGAAGAACTCGCTCGGCTCGATCTTCCAGGGTCGGGCCTTGCGGCTGAGGCCATCGACTCCGGCACGCAGCACGGCTTTGGAGAGTGGTCCCATGTAGGCACAGTTGAGATATGCCACCTCGTCCGGCAGATCGAAGAGATGCCGTTGGCAGGGTAGCGTCATGGGAAGAGCAGACTCGCTCGTCGGTCAGACGACGGCGGCGATTGCATCACAGACCCGAGGCATGTTTTGTTGCGTCATGGCGGCGAAGTTGACGCGCCCGGACCCCACCACGTAGATGGCATGATCCTCGCGAAGCCGCGCTACCTGCTGCTCCGTCAAACCGGAGAAGGAGAACATGCCGTACTGACGCAGCAGGAAGTCGTTACCCTCAGAGCTCAAGCGCACCCCTCGCTCGTCGAGGCTGGTCACGAAGAGTCGGCGCATTGCCTGGATGCGCTGCCTCATTCGGCCCAGCTCTTCCCGCCAACTTCCTCGCAGAGCCTCGTCCTCCAGGATCGTGGTGACAATGGCACCGCCGTGGGCCGGCGGGTTGGAGTAGGTCGAGCGAATGCGGAGCTTCACCTGGCTGGTTATGGCATCGACGGCATCGGCGGCGCCGGCGACGATCGTCAGGGCGCCGACGCGCTCGTTGTAGAGGGCGAAGTTCTTCGAAAAGCTGCTGCAGATGATGGCTTCCGGCACCTCCTTGACGAGAGCGTGCAAGCCGCCGACGTCGGCCTCCAGGCCAATTGCGAACCCCTGATAGGCGAGATCCACCAGTGGCAAGAGGCCCTGCTCCTTCAGCAGCCTCGCCAGGATGCGCCACTGATCCGGTGTCAGATCGGCACCAGTAGGATTGTGGCAGCAACCATGCAGCAGGACCACATCGCCTTGTGGAATACCCTCTACAGCCTCCAGCATGGCCTCGAAGTCGACGCGGTTTCGCTGGCGGTCGAAGTAGGCGTATTGCCGGCTGGTGAGCCCCGCCGCTTCGAAGACCTGGTGGTGATTCGCCCAGGTCGGCTCCGACATCCAGACCTTGGTCTCGGGACATTGGTTTCTGAGCAGATCTCCCGCCACTCGCAAAGCACCTGTGCCGCCCGGTGTATGAGCTGTCAGGACGCGACCGCTGGCGATGATCTCGCTCGAGTCACCGAGCAGTAGTGCTTGGACTGCTCGGCCATAGGACTCGGTGCCTTCGATCGCGAGGTAGGACATGCTGGTCTGCTCGTCGAGAAGACGAGCCTCGGCCTCCTTGACGGAGGCCAGGACCGGCGTGCGACCCTGCTCGTCCCGATAGACACCGATTCCGAGATTGATCTTGCCGGGTCGCGGATCGGCTCGGAAGGCCTCGCTGAGGCCGAAGATCGGATCCGGGCTGGCGGCTGGAATCTTCTCGAACATTTCGCGTCCCCTGGAAGCCTCTCACCCAGGTGGTCTAGAGGTTGAATCTCCGCCATCTGGTAACACTGGACAGGTCTCAGATCTCACTGCGCCCCTATGCTAGCACCGGCTCGACGAACCTTCGCCTGGTGCCGAGCGTGTGTAGTATGCGCCACTTTGGGATAGGATCCCGGCGTTCTGTTTCGATGTCTCGAGGGCCATTCTCGAAAGCCGACATCCAGATTCGAGTCGATCATGCAAAGCGGACAGGTGCTGGCTCCGAGGATCGAAATGCGGCAGCGACCAAGTTGGCGACGCCGCCGGATTGGTCCGTGGATAGCGGCTGCCTTGTGGCTGTGCAGTCAGCTTGTGGTTCCTAGCTACGGCTACGGGAAGCCGCCGAAGTTGGGGCCGAGCGAAATCCAGTCCAGGTATCGAGATGTCCTGTCGATTCTCGCCGCAGGCGACGAGGATCGAGCGCTGGAGGCTCTCTTCGAATTGGAGACCCTGGTAGTCGGGGACGAGCAACCGTGGAAGCGTGTCGAGGACTTCTGGCGTCTCAAGCTGCGGGCCTTGAGGGAGATGCTCGACGCCGATTCGCTGGCTCTCTTGATGCCGGTGATGGTGCTTCACCACGACGCCAATCAGATGTACCTCGAGCGAAATCGGCCCTTTCTGGCTGGCCACTCTCGAATCATGAGCGTCGAGTTGGCGGAGATCTACGCCGACCGGGCCAACAGCAGCGCCGCGAGAGAGTTCTCTGGTTGGGTGATGACCAGCCTGGGAGCCATGCTTTGGTATCCAACGTCGGTGATCTCCAGCGCGGATCTCTTCTATCGGGCCCAGATGGTGGATCCCGGCAATCCGATAGCGCTCATGGGTCTGGGTGCAGCCTACGAGAGAAATGCCAACTATGAGAAGGCCATCGACTATCTGACTCGTCTCCTGGAGTTGGATCCCGAGAACTCAGTGGCCGCGCTGCACAGAGCTCTGTGCCAAATGCGCAGCGACGAGACTTCGCGAGAACAGGGTCTCGAGGCGCTGAAACACCTCCAACGACCAGAGGAGCCGAGCTGGGTGCGCTCGATCGCCCACCAGGAGTTGGCTCGGGCCCAACTCTCGGACGACGACGTGGAATCTGCGAAAGCGACGATCCGCCGAGGGTTGGCAGCGCTACCAGGCGACCAGCAGCTGGCGCTGCAACTGGCCTTGGTTCTGGACGGTGCGCGGCGGCCGAAGGAGGCGCTCGGGGTTCTGGGAGGCATTGCTCCAGGGGACGGGCAGGTTCCATCACCCCGCTTGATTTACGACGTTTGGGAACCGTCGGATATGCAGGATATCCGTGATCGGCTGAGGCGCGACGCGACCCTCGGGCTGCCCGCCCTGGTTGACAAGCTGGGGGTAGAAGCCCCGGCAGGGGGGGAGCAGTGAAGAGACTGTCGGTCCTCCCCACCCTCGCCGTGGTGCTGCTGGCTTCTCAGGCTGTCGCGCTGGAGGTGTGGATCGAGCGGCCCCGACCCTCCGAGTTCGTCGTTGGGCAAGTCGAGGTGCTCATCCGAGCGGCGCCTGAGGAGGAGGTCGGAACGGTCCAGTTGATGGTCGACGGTCGTCAGGTCGCGTTGTTCGACCGACCACCGTTCAGGGTCGCGGTGGATGTCGGTCAGGAGAACACGGAACACGAGTTCGAGGTTCTGGTGCGCAGCGTCGCCGGGGAGCTCAAGTCCGCGTCAGTGGTGACACCAGCCTTGCGGATCGACGAGGTCGTCGACCTCGGGCTGCAACAGCTCTACGTCACGGTCAGCGGGTTTGGCAAGCGTGTACTGGATCTTGCCGAGGAGGACTTTCGTATTCTGGACGAAGGCAAGCGCCAGGAAATCGTCACCTTCGAGCGCGGCGACATACCCTTGACCGCCACGCTCTTGCTCGACTGCAGTTTGAGCATGAAGGGGGACCGACTCGCGGCGGCGCTGCAAGGGGCCAACGAGTTCGTAGAGGGAATGAAGCCCCTGGATCAAGCGATGGTGATGCTCTTCTCCGATCGGCTGCTTCGCGCGACCGAGTTCTCTGAAGATCGGGAGATGTTGAGCCAGGCCCTTACCCGAGTGGAGGCCGCTGGCGGCACCTCGATCAACGATCATCTCTTCCTGGCACTCAGTCGACTGGAGGCAGTGCAAGGACGACGCGTCGTCGTGCTGTTCTCTGACGGCTCCGATGTGCACAGCGTGTTGCCCATGGAGGGAGTCCTGCAGAAAGCTCGCAGTAGTAGGGCTCTGATCTACTGGATTCGGTTGCGAGATCAGGGAGAGGACTCCGAGGTTCCCGAGTACACTTCCTCTTGGCGCAACGTCGAAGCCAACCGCAGGGAGTTCAAGGATCTGCGGCTGGCCATTCAGGAGAGCGGCGGGCGGATCGAGGTAGTGGAGAGCCTCGAAGAGCTCGAAGAGGCCTTTGCCGGGATTCTCGCCGAGCTGCGCGAGCAGTACGTTCTGGGCTACTACCCCAGCGAAGCCAAGCACGACGGTGGTTGGAGAGACGTGCGGGTCAGAATCGAAAAGTCAGGTCTCGATGTCCGTACACGCGGCGGCTACTTCGACTATTGATGGGCGGTCGTCAGACGGCACCACCCATGAGTTGCCACCAGTCGTCGAGAGACCGAACTCTCAGGTAGAGGTTGTCCTGCAGCTCATTCCCGATGGTCGAGGTCTCGGAAGGTCCGTAGTGGTGCCCGGGATACAGCACGGTCTGCGACGGCAGTTTGGCCAGCTTCTGAGTCAAGCTGTAGTACATCTGTTCCGCGTCGCCGCCCGGCAGATCCACTCGCCCGCACCCCTGTACGAAGAGCGTGTCGCCGGCCACCAGACGGTCGCCGAGAAGAAAACACTGGCTGCCAGGTGTGTGCCCCGGGGTATGCAGGAATCGGATCTCTACCTGGCCCAGAGTGAGGGTCTCACCATCGTCGGTCTTGCGCATGTCGCTGTCGGACACACCCGTGACGACCTTGAGGCCCTCCGCCTCGTGCTTGTTGACGTACAACGGCACCTGGTGCTCCTCCAGCAGTCTGTTGACGCCCTCCACCTGGACTCCCCAGAGATCGCCGCCGACGTGGTCGGGATGGTAGTGGGTGATGAGCGCCCCGACGACCTCGTAGTCGTCTTGCTGCGCCACCTCCAGGAGGGACGGTACGTCCCACGCCGGATCCACCACCAGGGCCTTGCGGCTGCCCGGATCTCCGATGAGGTACATGAAGTTGGCCATCTGGCCAGCCACAGGATGTGCAACCGCCACCTGACGCCCGGCAAGCAGCTGTCGGAAATAGAGGTCGTCGGTCATATCTCTTCGCCTCCCTCGGGTGTTGACTGGAGCGGCCGTCTTGGTGCCGAACAAGCATAGCCCAAGGTGCCGATCATCTCTCTCTCGATGTCGCGCTCAGGCGGTGTAGTCCACCAGCATCCTGGCGGCGATCTCCTTGAGCAGCTTGGCTGCCACCCGGGCGGTCAGGCCTCGAGGGTCACGCAGAGGGTTCAATTCCACGATGTCGGCGCCTACCAGGGGAGTGGGCAGAGCCTCGAGGATGCCCAGCAGCTCGCGGGTCGAAAGGCCTCCCGGCTCGGGGTGTGAGACCCCGGGTGCGAAGGCGGGGTCCAGTGCATCCAGATCCAACGACAGATAGAGCGGGCCGTCGAGATCTTCGGGCAGCCCATCATCGGGGCGCCAGTTCCTCATCTCCAGGATCTGCACACCGAACCGATTGGCCTTTTCTCGTTGGTGGGCATTGAGAGTTCGGACACCCAATTGCACCAGTCGAGAGACCAGGCCCTCCTCCATGATGCGGCTGAAGGGACAGGCGTGGGACAGGCGATCTCCCCCGAGCTCGTCGTAGAGATCGGCGTGGGCATCGATGTGCAGGATGCTGAGGCCGGGAAAGTGACGGGAGTGCGCGCGGACAATCGGCAGCGTCACAGAGTGGTCACCGCCCAGGCAGAGGACTCTCGATCCCAGGCCCAGGACTCGTGCGACGCTGGCCTCGATCGTTGCGAAGGCCGCCTCTCCTGGCTCTAGGTCCAGATCGCCCAGAAAGCGAATCCGCGGCTCGTCCGCGAGGTCGCTGCCGGACTCGGTGGAGGTGTTGGTGGAGCTCGAGTAGAGAGCCTGGCGAATGCTTCCAGGCGCGGCCGCGGGACCCCTGAGATACGAGGACTTCTCGTCCCAGGGGATCCCGAGAATGGCTATTGAGCGCGCCGGAAGTTCCTGTAGGGCCTGGTCTTGATTCTCTGGGGAGTCGGTCAGCATGGCGCAATCGCTCCTGATTCGTTCTCGGTCTGGAGGAGGCTCTGAGCCGCAGTCGACTCATGCTAGCAGCCCCGTGAAGTTAGACGATTCGCTATTCCTGACTGGCAACCTGGGCCAGAATATGAATAATCATTGCGTCACCAACCGCTCTAGGGGTTCAACTACGGAGAGGAATAGCGCACATGGCACGTCTTACCTACATCACCAGTGAATCGGTCACTGAGGGCCATCCCGACAAAATCTGTGACTGCATCTCCGATGCAGTTCTGGACACGCTTCTGGAGCAGGATCCCGATAGCCGAGTCGCCGTGGAGTGCCTCGTCACGACCGGAACGGTAATCGTCTCTGGAGAGGTGAGCACCGAGGGCTACGCCGACGTTCAGCGCATTGCCAGGCAGACGCTGAAAGAGATCGGCTACACCAATCCGGAGTTCGGTATCGACAACGAAGACGCCGGGGTCCTGGTCAGCATTCATGAGCAGAGCCCGGATATCGCCCGCGGAGTCGACGAGCAGGGTGACAAGGACCAGGGCGCTGGGGATCAGGGCATGATGTACGGCTTCGCATGCGACGAGACCCCGGAGCTGATGCCTCTACCGATCATGCTGGCGCACCGCCTGACCCGCAAGCTGGCGGAAGTCAGGCGCTCGGGCGAGATCGAGGGCATCGGCCCGGACGGCAAGAGCCAGGTGACCGTCGAGTACCACGATGGCAAGCCAGAGCGCGTGGCCGCGGTGGTCATCAGCACACAACACCTCGAATCGAAAACCACCGAGGAGCTGCGTCGGGATGTGGCCGCCAAGGTCATTCAGCCTATATGTCAGGACTACATGGACGACGCGACGAAGATCCATGTCAATCCGACGGGCAGGTTTGTGGTTGGTGGTCCAGAAGGCGACACGGGCTTGACCGGCAGGAAGATCATCGTCGATACCTACGGAGGGGTCGGACGCCACGGTGGCGGTGCCTTCTCCGGCAAGGACCCCAGCAAGGTCGATCGCTCGGCCACCTACGCTGCCCGGTATGTTGCCAAGAACATCGTGGCAGCCGGGCTTGCAGAGCGCTGTGAGGTGCAGCTGTCCTATGCCATCGGGGTCGCGGAGCCTGTCAGCGTCAATGTGGATACATTCGGCACACATGCGGTTCCCGAGGAACGCATCGTAGAGCTGGTGGGCCAGCACTTCGACTTGACCCCCAAGGGCATCATCGCCCAGCTCGATCTCAAGAAGCCTGTCTACAGGGCGACCTCGGCCTATGGCCACTTCGGTCGGCCGGAGTTCTCTTGGGAGAACACGGACAAGGCAGAAGGGCTCGCCGCCGCCGCCGGCCTCGGCACTGGCTCAGCCGGCTAGGCTCGAAGCCATCTGGCCCGAACGACTCGTGCCGCGAGAGTCCTCGGGTTGCGCTGTGGAGCGCTGCACTGTGGGCCCACTGCCTCGACCGTAAGATGGGTGAAGACAGGGTCCGAGCACGTGCCCAATGCGGTCTGTGCCTGGGGGCGAGTTGTCAAGAGAACGAGCCAGGCGGACCCGGGATTGCCTCTCGGGGCGGTAACAGGTGGCACCATGACACAGTTCGAGCGCATCGGCCGATTTCAGGTACTGGATCGGATCGGTGGCGACGCCTTCTCCATACTCTATTCCGGCAATGATCCGTTCGAAGATCGCCCGGTCGAGATCCGAGTCTGCGTCGCGTCGGACGACGAGTTTCGATGGCGTTTCTTGAAGGCAGCCGAGGATTCAATCTTCCTCCGCCATCGCAACATCGCCAAGGTTCTGGAGTTCGGCTCCGGGGAGCCCAAACCCTATTTGGTGCAGGAAGTCTTCCCCGGTTGTTCGTTGAGGGAGCGGATCTACTCGCAGGAGCCGGTCGAAGATGTCGTCAAGCTCTTCTATCTCCTGCAGATCGGCCAGGGTCTGGAGTACGCCAATGGCCAGGGCGTCCTTCACAAACAGATCAGTCCAGACGTGGTTCGAGTCGGTGAAGGCGAGCGGCTCAAGCTCGGTGATTTCGGCATCGCCCGACTCGCCAGCTCATGGCTCCAGTTGCGGGGTGGCGGAGCCGCCTCTCCCTCCTGTGGCTACATTCTGCCGGAAGTTCTCGCCGGTCTGGCTGCGGATCAGCGAAGTGAGGTGTTCGGCTTCGGAGCCACTGCCTACGAGATGCTGGCTTTGCGGCCCCCATTTCCGGCAGAAACTCTTCCGGAGCTGGTTTACAAGGTGCTGAACGAGGACCCTGCACCGCTCTCAAGCCTCTGGCCGGAGTGCCCAGGAGAGCTGGAGGCCGTGATCCACAAGTGCTTGAGTCTGGACCCTCGTCGTCGATATGCGGGTCTGGACGAGGCTCTAGATGATCTCTCCGCAGTCCTGCCGATTCCTTCTGAGCCAGCGGAGCACGTCTCCCATGAGCGAGAGCCGCTGGAAGAGGATTCGCACACGGTCTACATCGTCGATCCCGAGTCCCTGAGCGGACCGGAGCCTGAGGCGGCAAGCGAGCCTCCCAGTCAGAATCTCGCCACCGGGCCGGTAACGCCCGGGCCTCTGGCCACCCGATGGAGCGCCGCTCAGAAGGCAGCGGGTCGCGCCATGGCGGCACTGCCTTCGGTCGAGGAAGTGAAGATCCGGGTGAAGAGCCAGCTGGATGCGCTCAACTGGCGTTGGTGGCCTGCAGCAGTCGCCCTTCTACTGTTGTTCGCCGTGGCGGGATGGGGCCTGTCGAACAGGGGGAAAGCGGAGCCAATGCCAGTGGTGGCGAGCCCCGTCGTTGCCCCTCCGACACCGGAAGCTCCTGGAGAGACTGGGCTCCTCTCTTTGGATGCCCAGCCCTGGGCCGAGGTGACTCAGATTCTCGACGAGAGCGGCAAGGAGGTAGCCCTGACGGCACCGGGTGTCACCCCGATGACCCTACAGCTGCCTGCGGGTCACTACAGAGTGGTGCTGGCTCACCCGAGCGAGGATGAGGTCCAGGAATGTCGGGTGCAGGTATCGTCCTCTCGGACGACCGAATGTCGGCTGCGGTTTGCGAGCATCGAAGCAGAGGACTATTTTCGCTTGTCCGGATGGTGGCAATGATGCGGTGGTCTGACGTGCGCCTCGCGAGTTGGGTGCTCATGGGTTTGGCCTTGCTTTCGTTACCGGCAGTAGCCGACTTCCGCGACGACTACAAGTCGGGGATCGAGGCTTTGGAGAGCGGGGAGTTTGGCCGGGCCGCAGCCCTCTTCCGCCAGGCCGCCGCCGATCGGCCCGAGGAGAAGGCCCGTCTCATCCGATCGCCCTTCTCGAAGCGCTACTTGCCTCACTTCTACCTCGGCCAAGCTTTGCTCGGCATGGGTGACTGCGAGGCGGCTCTCGCTGCCTGGGCCGAATCCGAACGGCAGGGGGTCGTCTCTCGCCTGCCCGAGTATCAATCGCTGGTCGAGGGTAGAGACAGCTGTCGGGAGCAGGCGGCGACTCGCGCGGACTCGGCACGGGCGGCCGAAGTCGAGATTGCGAACGCCGAAGCTGCGGCCATTCGGGTCGCCCGGTTGCAGACGGAGCTGGGCCCGGAGTGGACCGGCATGGACTCGAGCTCGAGCACGCGGCATACCGAGGCCGAGCAGCGATTGAGCGCGGCGCAAAGTCAGCTGGCAGTCGCAGTGGCTGCCGAAGATCTCGACGGGATGCGACAGGCGGCGGCCCTGGCTCGGGGCTCCAGGGATCTGTTCGAGGCGGTCGAGAGGGATGTCATTCAACATCAGGCACAGCTCAGGCTGCAGCAGGGTGCCCTCATGTCGGAGGTGGGGAGCCTGCTGCAGCAGGCCGAGACGCAACTGGCAGCAACAGCCCCTTTGAGACCCTTCCCGCGACAATTGGGCCGAGCGGCGGCGAGGGTCACGGCACTGATCGACGAAAGTCGGCAATCTGGCTTCGGCCAGGATTTGGACAGTCTCCGTGAGTATCGCGGAGTACTCGAAGAAGCCCTGGCCGGGCTGCGGGAAGCCGCTGCGCCGCCACCCGCCAGCCTCATCGAAGCGGCTGGAGCGTTCTTCGATGGAGACTACGAGGAAGCTCTGGAGCTTCTCGATGGTCTCGAGGCGATGTCTCGCCGGGCCGCTCTCGAAGCACACCTCCTGCGCGCAGCCGCGACCTTCACCCTCTATCAACTCGGCGGCACCGGAGACGCCGGGCTGCTGGAATCGGCACGAGCGGAGGTGATCTCGTGTCTGGAGATCAACCCGGACAGGCGGCCGCCCGCGGGCCCCTTTTCACCCCGGTTCCTCGAATTTTTCGAGAGCCAGGCGGCTTCCGGTAGCGAAGGTGCGCCCGAAGAGGACCGGCAGGTACTCGACGGCTCGGACTGAATCGAGGTCCAGGGTGAGGGGAGAACGCCGACGATCACTGGATTTCGCGCTCGCCGACTGCACGAGCATGCCACGAGAATCGACAGAGACCGGCCAACCCTCCTGGAGGCGGTGTCCCGGCCTTCGCGTGCGTTACAACTTCGCCCAGGATGAGAAGCAACCGGTGAGCCAGGAGGCCATCGACCAAATGCAGGCGAGGGGTCGCTTCATGTGGCGGTATCCGCAGTTGCATCCCCAGGTAGAGGCTCTGGGCGAGTGGATCGCCGGTGAGCCCTGCGATAGGGGCGTCGAGGCTTGCCCTCAGCCTGTCGATCCGACCAGCGAAGGTCTCCAGGCGGACGGCAGCTTCCCTCTGGACTCCTGTCCTGGACAGCCTGACTCGGAGGTGGGGAGATGAATGCCGAATCTTTGGGCAAGCGCCGTCACCAGCGCTTCGAAGTGGCCGGCCTCGGTGGACGCCTCGTGGTGCCCATGGAGGTGCAGGTGGTCGACCTGAGTCTTGGTGGGATGGCTCTCGAGACCAACGGCTATCTCCAGTTCGGCCGTCGCTACAGCGTCCATCTCGACAACGGCGGACGGCGGGAAACGCTGATTGCCACGGTTGCCTGGTGCAAGCTGAGGGGAACCAAGAAGAACCCTACGGGAGAAGTCGTACCCGTGTATCGGGCTGGCCTGCGTTTTCAGGTGCTGGCCGGCGAGCGATTGCACGAGCTGTGGGAGATCATCAGGGACCATGCCGTCGTCGAGGTGGACGACAGCGTTTTCGGACGCTTTGTCCCGGAGCGGCCAAGAGTGGTCGAGTTGGACAGTGACTACAAGTTCTCGGTTCGCAAGCTGAGTCTTTCGGGCATGCTCATCGAGACGGACTTCGTACCCGAGCTGGAGGCTCGCCTTCCCCTGGAGGTGTCGTTGCCGGGCAGCCCCTGGGAGGCCTTGGCCAGGATTGTGAGCGTTCCCAACCTCGGACGACGCTCGATCGGCGAGCTGACCCAGGTTGGGGTGGAGTTCTGCGGCCTCGATTCGGAGAGTCGCTCGGCCTTGAAAGCTTACATAGCAGGCCACCTGGACGACGCGCCGACCACCGGTGACTCAAGTCTCCACGACACCCCGAGGTGACCAGGCGTCGAGCGCGCTAGCCAATCGCTCTTCCTCTTGCTGCCACCGATCGTGATCCCAACCTTTGGCCTCTTCGAAGAGGGGTTGAAGGTGTGTCGCCAACTCCATCGCGAGCTCGGGTGACCAAAGCCCGACGCGGACTCTGCGCAACAGCAGATCCTCGAGATGGAGAACACCTCCGAAGGCGAGATGAGCTCGGACTTCGGCGGCCGTCAGATCGGTGCCATCCATCAATGGAGTCAGATCGCTGTCATCACGAATTCCTCGCACCGCCCACCAGGCGGTGCTGCGCAGCCGTCTCGCCATGCCATCGGCGACTTGCGGGTCGATGGCCTGGCCCAGCTGCTGCAGCCGGTGGGCGAGATCGGTAGGTGCCAGGCCGAGGAGCGGAGTCCCTGAGGTGTAGCAGGGCTCTGCGGCCGTTGCGATCTCTTCAGGCAGCAGCAACAGGGCCTCGTCCACCGCCTCCTCGGCCATGGACCGCCAGGTGGTGAGCTTGCCGCCGGCGATCGACAGGACACCCTCCTCCTCCCATATCTCCTCCTCTCGACTCGCCTCCGACGGCTTGTCGGTGTGCGTTCCGAGGATCGGTCGTAAGCCGGCGAAAGAGGCGACGATGTCTTCTTCGGCGAGCTCCTTCTCGGGAAAGTGCGATTGCAGGGTTTGAAGTAGGTACAGGAGCTCGCTCCTGGTGACGCGAGGGTCGTCGAGACCCCCCTCGTGGTAGATGTCGGTGGTCCCAACGAGAACGCCCTCAGGATGGGGGATGAGGAAGACCGGCCTCCCGTCTTCGGGTGACGGTACCGTGAGGGCCGCCTTCAAGGGTAGACGGCTCGACGCGAGGATGAGGTGGGAGCCTCGTGAGGGACGCAGTCGAGCGCCGTTCAACCCGAGTACCTGGCGTATCTCGTCGACCCAGACGCCGGCTGCGTTGACGACCAGATGCGCTTCGATGCGATAGGTCTCGCTGCTCTCGAGGTCCCGCACCACGACCCCTCGCACTCGACCGGTGGTGTCCCGCACGGCATCTACTACCTGGGTCCGGGTCAGGGCTCGACCGCCGTAGGCACAACCGGTCGCGGCGACCGCCAGAGTCAGTTGGGCATCATCGGTAAGCGCGTCGGTGTAGATCATCGCCCGCTCCAGACGGGCGGTGTCGAGGCCTGGAGCCAGCTCCTGGACTGCCTCCCGCTCGAGGTGAGCGTGCTTGTCCGAGCGGTGGGTGAGGCGGTCGTACATCCAAAGACCCAGGTCGACGGTCCATCCGGGAACGCGATCGCCGTGGCTGGCTGGATAGATGAACCGCACGGGCCGGACCAGTAGCGGATTCAATGCCAGCATCCGGTCCCTTTCACTACAGGCCATCTTGGTGACCCGGAACTGCATTTCCTTCAAGTAGCGCAGGCCCCCATGGATGAGCTTGGACGACCGCGACGAGGTGCCCGAGGCGAAGTCGCCCTTCTCCAGTAGCAGGGGTCGCAACCCTCGTTGGGCGGCATCGAGCAGAATTCCGCAGCCGGTGATCCCGCCACCGATGATGATCAGATCGAAGGGCTCGTTCAACGCTTCGAGGGTGCGTCGGCGCCAGCCATCGGGGAACATGATCAGGCCTCCAGTCGATCCTCCGGATCCAGCAACACCTGCGGGTTGAGAATGCCTTCTGGGTCGACAGCTTGCGCGGCGGCTGCGAGCAGCCTGCAGCCGGTGCTACCAATCTCTTGCTCCAGCCAAGGGGCATGCCAGCGGCCGACTCCATGATGGTGGGTAAGGGTACCGCCGGCCTCCAGTAGGGCTTCGGTGGCGCGACGCTTGAGGCGGGCCCAACGGCTGAGAGCTTCGTCGACATCGGTGGGGCAGCGGAAAAAGAAGGTGAAGTAGAGCGAGGCGCCGTCCTGGTATGGATGCGACAGGTGGCACAGGACGCTGGTTGTCTCCTGCTCTTCCTGCAAAGCCGACTCGAGGGCTTCACGGACTCTCTGGGCCAGGCTCGGTAGGTGAGACCAGGGGGCGGCGGTCTCGAGGGTGTCGGTCGCGATGCCCTTATCGAGCAGGGAATCACGCAGGTAGGGGTGGCGAAACCGATCTTCGAGCCACCGGCGTCCCGGTCTCCGCCCGAGAGCGACGGCTCCATGGCGCCGGAGAATTGCGGCTGCCCGATCCAGACAGGCTTCAGCCTCACCCGTGCTGCCGGCAGCACCGCACAGCAACAGGCATCCTGATCCACGAATCCCTCGCAGCCGAATCCAGCCCCGAAGCAGGGGCGCGACGAAAGCGTGGTCGGCCAGCCCGGCTCGAAGGGCAACCTCGGTCTCAGGCTCATCCGAGAGTCGAAGGAGAAGCAGTGGCAGGCGATTCTGGGTCAGCTCTCTGACCGCCTCCAGACCTTCCTCCCAGCTGGGCAGGAGGAGGGCTTCTACGTGCGTGCACTCGGGTCGCTGCCGTACCCTGACCGTGGCTTGGGTCAGGACCCCGAAGCGCCCCTCGCTGCCCAGAAGGACTTGCCTCAGGTCGGGTCCTGCCGCGGTCGAGGGCATGGCTGCCAACTCCAGCCTGCCAGTGGGTGTCACCGCCTCGGTTCCGGCCAAGAGGCGTTCGATGCCGCCATTGGCGAGCGACTCCTGACCGGAGGCTCGCGTAGCGATCCAACCTCCGAGGGTCGAGAGCTCCCAAGATTGAGGAAAGTGACCCAGGGTGAGGCCGTAAGGCGCCAGCTGTGACTCGAGCTCGGGACCACGAACTCCAGCGCCGAAAGTGGCGAGGCGTGACTCGAGGTCGAGCCCTTCGAGTGCGGACAATCGCTCCATGTCGAGAGAGACGATCGGGTTCTCGCCAGGGAGCACGTTGACGGCTCCAGTTACCGAGGTACCACCTCCCCAGGGCACGACACGGACCTCGGATCGGCTGCATTGCTGCAGGATCCGCTCGATCTCGGTCGCGGAGCCGGGCCGCACCACTGCGTCGGGCAAGACTGAAACGGCTCCTGCTCGAAGACGGAGCAGATCGGGCAACCCCTGGCCCCGCGCATGGGCGAGCCGATCGAGCGGCTCCTGCGAGAGCTCGAGCGAAAAGTGGGGAAGGGCGTGAGGCTCGGCGAAATGAAAGCTCGACGGATCGAAATTCGGGTACGCAGCGGTCGGTCCCAGTCTGTCCGTCAGCCAGTGCAGAAGCGACTCGGATGGAGGAAAGGACTCGCCTTCGAATCCCCAGCCTGCCAAACGGCGACGTTGCGGGCGATCGCCCGCCGCAGAGCTTGCCATCAACGAGAACTACTCTATCTGAAAGGGGTTGAGGCGTCCGGTCGTGCCTCCCGGACGATCTTTGAGGGCTTGGGGGTTGAACCGGCCGCACTTCGTCTCGGCCGGCCTTTGGGGCTTGGGGAACAGCCGATCCACACCCCTAAGCCCCTGCTGCCCTAAGCCCCGAGTACCGTTACCGGTGCCAGAGGTTCGTTCGGGTGGTTCGACAGGGGGCGCCGAGTCGAGCGCGGCGCAAGGCCTTAGTAGGGCACAGGAGATGGGGCTCGATGACGAGACGAGGTGGAGGCTCGCCCGAATGTAGGGGAAGGGCTTGTCCCCTCCCGCGGGAGCCCGCAAGGGGCTCCCCTACAAGGCCGCCGCCGTCCCCCTGCGAACCACCCGGGCGGGTCTCAGCAAGTAGGCGGATATCAGTTCAGGGCCCAGGGGTCCCCGCGCTGGACCCCCAAATAGATTTCGGTCATATAGACAGGAATGGGGAACCTGCAAGCCACCCGGCTAGATCTCAAGTTTCACGAAGGGG
>Ga0316192_10000422_pt1 | contig 30986 bp, 36 predicted proteins | sample MerIslwburrow_MG_FD_204931 | JGI IMG/M metagenome (GOLD analysis project Ga0316192, IMG submission 204931) | Coastal sediment microbial communities from Maine, United States - Merrow Island worm burrow | ecosystem: Environmental > Aquatic > Marine > Coastal > Sediment | place: USA: Maine...
GCGGATCATCTTTTGGGTCGCCGGCGTCTCTGCGTGATGCGTTTCGCACTTGGCGCGCAAGGTGATGCGGCGGTAGACATGTCGGCGGCGAGGCGATGAGCGGCGTACTGCAAACCTGGAAGGAGCGGCTGGCTGGAATTCCGGGCGTGGGCCTGTTGCTCCGGGCGATCGAGAAGAGCAACGCAGACCATGCGAAGGACATGGCGGCCAGCATTGCGTACTTCAGCTTCTTCTCGCTCTTTCCTCTGCTTGCTGGAGTCATCGCTGGAGCAAGCCTTTTCCTCGAGCGAGCCGAGATCCAAGCGCGACTCGACCGCTTCTTGTCGGGCGAGTTCCCCGGGAGCGCAGACTTCATACGAAGCAACATCGACACGCTCATCGAGCTGCGTGGTGCGGCAGGCATCGTGAGCGTGGTTGGTCTTCTGTGGTCCGGAAGCAAGATGTTTGGGGCGCTTACCCGGGGGCTCAATCTCGCACTCGCTCTGCCGAAGGCGCGTCCTTTCTACCTGTCGAGGCTTCGGCACTTCGCCATGACCATCGTCGTTTCACTCCTGCTGCTGTCTGCGGTCGTGGCATCGATGGTTTTCGACGTGCTCATTCAGGTCGACCCCGCGGGTTTGGGCTTGAACGCGACGGCGGTATCCGCTGTCGGTGGCCACCTTGCGAACTTCGTATTCGTGTTCGTCGTCATCAGTGTGTTGTACAGGCTCGTGCCGTACGAAAGACTACACTGGCGGGAGGTGATCCCAGGCGCGCTGATCGCCGCGTTCCTTTTCCAGATCGGAAAAGCGATCTTCATCCTGTACGTCGAGAACGTCGGGAACCTGCGGGCGGTTTATGGTTCGCTGAGCTCCGTCATCGTGCTGTTGCTTTGGCTGTACTTCTCGGGTCGCGTCCTGCTGTTCGGCGTGGAGGTCATCGCTGCTCGAAGAGGCGAAAACTCCGAATCCTAAGATGCTCGGGTCCAAGGAAGTATGGCGGCCGTGGCAGTGAGTAGCGGGGCAGCCCTTCGCGCCTGCTTGCGACTACGCAGCACCCGTCACGACGACCATCTTGCCGCCGGCGCGGTTCTCATCCATCGCCCGGTGCGCGTCCTGCAATTGCTCGAACGACCAGACCGGGCCGCGGCTGATCTTTAGCTCACCGGACTCGACCAACGAGACGTATCGCTGCAAGTCTTCGCGTGCGATATCGCTTGCGCCGCCTGAGTACGAACTGAGGCGGACGCCTGTGGGGATGTGTTCCATTGGTCGAAACGCGGGCAACTCCCATTCGCCGCCGAGAATACCCGTCATGCAGACGACGCCCCCGGATCGGGCGCATGCCAGGGAATCGAGCAGGGTCTTGGTACCGATGAGCTCGAGCACGTAGTCGACGCCTTCCGGGTGGGCGCGACGCACCTCTTCGGAGATGGACCCCTCATCGACGAAGACCTCATCAGCGCCGGACGCGAGGAGTGCGTCTCGTTTGGAGGGGTTGCGCGTGGTGGTCGCGACGAACAGCCCCATGCTCTTGGCGAGCACTGCGGTCATCAAGCCGATCGACGACGTTCCTCCCCGAATCAGAAGAGTGCCGCCGTCGGACCCGACGCCGAGACCCGTCGTCAGCGAGCCATGCGTGGTTTGGAGCATCTCCGGCAGAGCGCCGAGGGTCTCCCAGTCGAGCGAAGAGTCGATCGCGAAGACGCTAGAGGCGGGCACCGACGTGTACTCCGCGTACGAGCCATCGTACTCGCGGCCCATCCCGCCCATCATTGCGAACACGCGCTGCCCGACCTCGAACTCGCCGCCCGGCGCGGCCTCGACAGTGCCGGCGCATTCGATACCGAGCACGCGGGGAAGCTTTACCGACGGCGAATCTCCCCGGCGGGTGAACCACTCCGATCGGTTGAGGCCGAACGCGCGGACCCGAATCAGGACGCGGCCAGGCTCCGGCTCGGGTCGGGGGATCTCGATGAGTTCGAAGGCATCGGGCCCTCCGGGCTGACGTAGTATCCAGGCTCGCATGCGTACTGCTTGAATCTGTAGCGCAGCTTCTCGTGTTCACAATGGCGAAGGCCGCAGTGGCGCGGACAAATCTGGCCATGCTCGGGAGATGACGCGAATCATGGTCACCTGGCCTTGTCGATCAGCCAGCGATGGAGCGAGAGAAGCTTCTTCCACTCCTTGACGCAATAGGCCACGAACTTCGGGCTCGCGAGCTCCGGTGGAGACTTCCGCTCAACGCCGGCCGAAAGACTGCTGTGAAGGACGAGCACTTGCGCCGCCACGTTTCCGTTGAAGCCGCGCGGGGGCAGCTTGTAAGTCTTGCCATGGATTTCGTACCCCGCCTTCGTGAGGCGCGCACGATAGCGAGCGAAGTGACCCGGCGGCCTTCTCGTCGTTGAGGCGCGCACGATAGCGAGCGAGCGCTTCTTTCGAGCCGCTTCGATGAATGCCCCCTTGCGGGCTCGAGATAGTGGGACTCGTAGTCGGCGCGATGGGCGTCGAGCCAAGCCTTGTTTCGAAGAAGCCGGCGGGTCCATGTCGAGAAAACAGAGGCGGAACGACAAAGTGCGCGTTTGGGCGCCCAAGTGATTGAAATTGCAGGAGTTGTGGAGGGGCTGCGTGTCCCCTTAGAAGCGTTGGATGCGGGGGGGGAGGAGGTGGGGGTATGGCTTGTGGAGGATGTGCTGGTGGAGCCAGCGGTCGGCGCGGCGGACCGACTGGATGAGGGCGTAGGACTGGGCGTCGCTCTTGTAGTGAGCGCGCACTTCACCCTCGCTGATCGGCGACGAGAACTCGAAGACCTGATTGGCGACGGGGATCATCGGGACCAGGAGTTGGCCTAGGCCCTCCTTGATCAAGTTGCCGAGGAAGTCCAAGGCTTGGCCGCGCGCGGAGTGGTAGTTGTCGAGGATGCCCTTCAGCATGAATCGATTGACGACGGCCCGAATCGGCTGCGGAATCGCCTGTGTCTGCTGCCGAAAATCGAAGAGGGTCGTTCCGCTCTCGTCGCGCATGAACGGCGTACCCACGTCGAGATAGCGGAGTTGCTCGCCGTCGATCACCCAGTTCGAGAGCTGGCCGTCTGGCGCCAGCGTCGGGGAGACGGAAGCGCGCAGGTGCTCGAAGATGCGGGTCATGTAGGGCGCGGCTTCGTCGGGGCCCTTCCCCCTCATGAAGTCTGGCCCGAGGGTGCGCGGGTCGAGCATCGGCTGAATGCAATAGAGAACGTGGCCGGCGGGCCGTTCGAGCATCGAGACCTCGGTCTCGACGACGTCGATGCCACAGGCGCCGAGCCGCTCGATGTACAGGCCGATGAGCGCGGCCGCGTCTTCCGCCTTTGTCTTCGAAGCGAAGGGAACGAGTCGCTTGCACACGAAGTCGCCGCGGGGGGTGGCCATCTTCAGCGCGATGCTGACTTCCCCATAGCCGACGATGTCGAGTCCTTCTGCGCTGCCGCTCCGCACGGCTTCTTCGAGGCGGTCTTCGAAGGCCCTGACCTCGGCATCGGTCACCCTCGTGGCCTCAGGTGGAGCTGCGTCGGCTCGTTCGCCCGAGTCAATCACCGCGGACCGCCTTGAGCGTGTCCTCCACACGCCCGAGGAGAGCGTCTGCATCGTCGTCCGAGAGCAGAAGCCCCGGCTTGAACTGCAAGACCGAGCGATCAAAGCCCGCGAACATCGCCCAGACTCCGTGGTCGTAGAGCGCCTTCGACATCTTCATGCCGCCGAACGGATCGTCGAATCGGAGCCCAATGACGAGCCCGCACTGTCGCACCTCAGCAAGGAAGGGATACGAGTCCGCGAGCCTACCGAGGTCTCGGGTGAGGCGGGACGACAAGGCGTTCACTCGCGCCACGGTCTCCGCGCGCAAGGTGATCTCCAGGGCTTTGATCGCGACCGCGCACCCGAGCTCGGACCCGCCGAACGTGGACACGTGCGCCCAACCGTCTTCGGAGAGCCACGCGCCGGCCCGTTCCGAAAGGAGCGTCGCGCTGATCGGATACATGCCTCCGGATAGGCCCTTCCCCGTGACGGCGATATCGGGCTCGACGCCGAAATGCTGAAACGCCCAGGTGCTGCCCGTGCGACCGAGGCCTGTTTGCACCTCGTCGGCAATGAATAGCGCGCCGTGCTTGTCGCACAGCTCCTTGACCGCTGCGTGGTACCCGTCGGCGGGCAATGGGAATCCAAGCGTCGCCGGGATCGTTTCGATGATGACCGCCGCCACGTCGTCCGCACTGAGCGCTGCTTGCATCGCACCGAGGTCGTTGAACGGCACGGCGGCGAACTCATCGGGCAAGTCGCTCGAGAAGAAGGCGGCCGAAGATGCATCGCCTGCGGCGCCCGACAGACCCGTACGTCCGTGGTACCCACCCTCTATGCCGACGACCTTGCGACGGCCTGTCGCCCGACGTGCGGACTTCAGCGCGACGTCGACCGCTTCGGATCCGGACGCGGACAGGACCACCTTGGGAAGCCGGTCTCCGCTGGTCGAGGACAAGGCGGCGCCGAGCTCTGCGCGGAGTGGGCTCGGGAAGTGGTGGTTGCCGATGTCGAGGCGCGGGGCGTGCTCGACGAGCGTCGCCACGATCTCCGGGTTGCAATGACCCAGATTGAACGTCCCGCCATTGATGTGGACATCGATTAACTCACGGCCATCGACATCCCAGATGCGATAGCCCTCGCGCTTTCCGATGACCAAGTCCACCCCGAGTGCGCCGAACATGTCGACGCGATTCGGGCAAACGTGTCTGCGGCTAAGCTCGAGCGTCTGCTGCTTGTCCATGAATGCCTCCCGGCGACACTAATGGACCGGCGTACCATGATGGAAGGGGGTGTCATTCCGCGGCCCCCTCCCCCATGTAAGCCTCATGAGCGACGCCACGAAGGACCTCTCATCATTGCTCCACAGCATCGAGCAGCCGATCGTCTGCAGCCGCTGCGCCGACGACGTCACCGAAGGCCGCGCTGGACGGGTCTCGATGGCGGATTACATGCGGCTCGACGTCGGGTTTTCTGCGATCGGCGTTCAGGTCTGGTGTCGACGTCACGACGCCAACGTGGTGCACATCGACTTCGAAGGTCGGAGCCTTCCGACCGACTTCCGCTGTATCGTGCGGCGCCCGCCCGTTTCAGACAGAGACCTTGGGAAAAGCTGAAATTCCGTTCTAAGCGTAAACCTTTGCTTACACGGCCTGCCCGGTTACCCTGGAATGGGCCGATCTAATGGGTATCCGTGGGCAAATTCGGGCGATTCTCACGCTGGCGAGCACAGCCATGCTGCTCTGCGGCTGTGGGGGCAGCGAAGCGGCCGGACCGAGCTTCGAGGTGTCCTTCGACTCGAGCCTGGCGCGCTCGGGTCTCGGCGCCCCGACGCGTGTTGAACTCTACCTGCTCGACGACTGTGGCGACGTCACGCTCGGCGAGCGAGGTGTCCCTGCGATCGCCACTGCGACGATCGTCAAGGACGGTACGGCGGGCAGATTCCAAGACGCTCTGACGCCGGGCGAGTTCGGCATCTACGGGGTCGCACAAGACGACGATTGCGCGGTGGTCGCAGCCGCTTGTGCGCCGGTCACGATCGAAGCAGAAGGCGACGTACTCGCGCTCACGCTGAGTCGCTTCGATGCGCCTGGGTGCGCGGCCGAGCAATTCTGTTCGCGGCAAAGCGGCGAGTGTGTTGATGGCTCTGGGGGAGCAGGCGGCGTCGGAGGAGCAGGCGGGCTCGCGGGTGCCGGCGGCATGGGAGGCACATCCCCGACGCGCGTCGTGGACGGACTCATCGTGCACTACGACTTCGACGAAGGCCGCGGATCGAAGGTGAGGGACAAGTCGGGCGTGACCCCGCCGCTCGACCTGACGATCGATGAGCCGGGCAACGTTACCTGGTCACAGGGCCATTTGACGATCGATTCCGGCACTGTGCTGCGGACCTTGGGCGCGGCCAGCAAAGTGTACGCCAACGTCGCGGCAAGCAACGAGATCACCCTCGAGGTATGGGTGAAGCCCTCGAGCCTGGTCAGCGTGGGCATCCCTCCAGACCGCATCGTCAGCATGTCGTCGGACGCGGGACAGCGGAACTTCCTCCTTGGGCAGGACGCCACGAACTATGCGGTTCGCTTTCGCACCCCGGGACAGAACAACGGAAACCCAACGGTCGCGACGTCTGCGGCCTCGGCACAACTCTCCCTGACCCACGTGGTGTACACGCATCGGGCGGATGGCTCCGAAGTGATCTACATCGACGGACTCGAAGACACGACCTTCGAACGCACCGGCGACACCTCCACATGGGATGCCTCGTTTCCGCTCGTTCTCGGCAACGAGAGCGATGCAGGCCGAGAATGGCTCGGAGAGTTCCACCTGGTAGCGATCTATGACCGCGCGTTGAGTCCGACCGAAGTCGACCAGAACTTCAGCGTCGGCCCGTAAACCCGAACCCCGTCAGTCGGCAGTAACCCCGAAGCGTTCACAATAGAAGGCGAGCGCGCGGCGGCGTTCCTCAGGGTCGACTCCTAGGTCCTCGAGGCGGTAGTCGATCAAGCCGTGCTTGCCCTTCGGGTTGTCGGCCAAGAATCGCTCGATCGCCCGGTCGGTGGCGTCGGTGAAAGGCTGCCCCGAATACTCGAGCACATCGCGTACGGTTCCCTTCATGTCGGCCATGAACGCGTCGAAGTGCACGTCGATGACCTGATCGGGCGGCAGGAGATGCCGGTCCTCGACGCTTGCGCGAAGGAAGTCCTCCGTCCGCGCTGACCAAAAACGCGCGACCTCTCGAGGGTCGACACCCTGTTGCTGCATTCGAGCGCCATAGGTGATCATCACCGAGAGCGACGCTGTGATGCGGACCGGGTCGCGATGGGTCTGCACGAACGTCGCGTCCGGAAAGGTCTGCGCCAGCGGCCCGAGATTCATCAGGTGCTCGGGTGTCTTGAGAAGCCAACGCTCCTTGCGATTCAAGAACTGAAGCGCCTTGAGGCAGCGTGCGAGAAACGCGTAGGCGGGCCTCCGGTCCGTTTGCTTGTACCAGGCCGAGTAGCTCGGAATGTGCCAGCTGCTCTCGAAGAGCACGCTAGTGAAGTTCATCGCCAGGAGCTGAATCTCCTCGTGCGGCCCGTTCGGAGTGAACTCGTGCATCGCGTTGAAGAGAGGCATGATCCACTCGAGAAACTTGAGCGTGCCCTCGCCGCGCTTGATACGCGGGTCCCGTCCGTCCCTACCGGGCTTCTCGCTCGGATCCGGAATGGGTTCGAGGCTCTCCCAGTACGGGATCCAGCGAAGCGAAGCGTCCTGTGCAAGCAGATTGAAGAGGTGCGTCGTGCCGGTTCGCGGAAGCCCGGCCACGATGATCGGCCTCTCGATGACCTCGTCGTCGATCTCCGGGTGTTGGCGGTAGAGTTCTTCGAGCCGAAGCCGTCCGATGAGCATCTGAACGATGAAGTGGCGCGACACGAGCCTCCCGAACGCCGAGAGCGGCGCCTCGGTGCGCAGGGCCTCGAGGAGGACGCCGAGGGGTTCGACGAAATCCTCGGCGCCAAAGCTGTCTAGCCCACTCTTCTTTCGGGCATCGGCCATCACCGAGTCGACGTCGAGCTTGACGCGTTTGCGAGTCGGACCCTCGGCCACCGCGTTGAACAGCCTCAGAGGGACCGGGAGCCAAGGCTTGTCCCAATCGCGAATCCGGGTGGGCACAGCTCGCGTCGCGCTCATGAGTTTCGGAACATCTTTTCGAAGATGGTTTCCTGGGCTGTCTTCGAAGCCCAGCGATGGATGGCTGGCAGAATCCAGGCACTCGGTCCGAGCACGTATCGTGGCTTCATCTTCTTCGCGCGGATGACCTTCTCATAGGTCACGTCCGCGAATTTCTCGGGCGACCAGAACGAGGACGAGGTCTTTCCGAGCACGTCGCCCGGGTATTTCCAGAACGTCTGGTAGTCGCGCAACAGGTGTTGCGGGAACGTCTTCCAAAGGTCGATGCGCTCTTGTTCCGGAAACGAGGTCATCGGCGTCGCCACGCCGTTTGGCTCGAGCGAGGTCACCTGAACGCCGAAGGGTTTGAGCTCGAGACGCAGCGCCTCCGTCATCTTCGCCAGTGCCGCCTTGCTGATCGGATACTGCGCGCCGAGAGGAATCGCCAGATACTGCGATGGTGAGCCGACCATGACGATGCGCGGGTCGTCGCTCTTGCGCACCTCGGGCAACAAGGCCTGCGTGACGCGCAGCGCGCCCCAGAAGTTGACCTCGAAGAGGTGGTGGAAGCTCTCGAGGTCGATGCTCTCCATTGCGCCGCCGCCGTTCGACGTGGTGGCGGCGTTGTTTACCAAGAGGTCGAGCGGCTTTCCCCCAAGCGCCTCGATGATCTCGTCCCTCGCCGCGGCCACGCTCCGCGGATCGCTAATCGTGCAGCGAATCGCTTTCAGCGAGGGCCCGCACGCCGTGACCAAACCATCGGGAGGGGTTTGGTTGTACCCGGCGAAGACTCGCCAACCCTCTCGATCGAGCTTCTCGACTAGCCCTTTTCCAATGCCAGTCGCGGCGCCCGTAACAAACGCAGTCCTTCCGCTCACCTCTCTGTCCTTTCGCCTAGAGGCGCTCGAGCGTACCACGCGAAACCGAAACCGCGCCTCCAGATGACGTCGTCCCCCAAGAAGTAGTACGGTCCGACACCATGTACACCGTCGCGGACGTACACCCGATTACGATGCTGGTGATCATCGGCGCGTGCTTGCTCACGCCCTTGTACGCCTTCGCGACCTACGTGTTCAGCGGTGCGTCGAAACGAAAAGGTCTTCGGATCGGCGCAGGGTTTCTGCTCTTCGGCGCATTCATGTTCTGGGTGTGCATCTCCGATATCCCGCGACGCTCGGGCCTCGCCGGCAATCTGATTGTGCCCGCGGTTTGGGTCATCCCGAGTCTCGTCCTCTACGCCAAGCGAGACTGGTTCCTCGACCGATGGCTCTGCCAAAAGTGGCTCATCGGCCTGCAAGTGTTCCGAGCGCTCGGCGGGGTGTTCCTCCTCGAAATGACTCGCCAGAACATCCCCCCGATCTTCGCCTACCCTGCGGGCCTCGGTGACCTCGCAGTCGCGCTCATCGCGCTCGCCGTGTTGATCAAATACTGGAACGCAAAGCCCTTCCCCGCGGGCGCGGTGTACCTCGTCATCGCAGCCGGGGCGCTCGATTTCGCGAGCGCCTTCTTCTTCGGCTTTGGTTCTTCGGAGACGCCCGTGCAGCTCTTCTTCCCCGAAACCCCGAATGAGGTCCTCGTGTTTCCGACGGGCCTCATTCCCCTCTTCCTCGTCCCCTACGCGATCTTCTTTCACACGCTGTCCTGGCTGAGCTACCGGAAATTTCAGCGCTAGCCGCCGCCGGCTATGGCTTCGCTCGTCGGGCAAATTTCATCGACCGGAGCCGCGTTGGTCGCGCTGCACACGCAAAGGCCGCCGCTCGGCTCTTGACCCGCCGGACAGACTTGCGGCTTAGCGTCGTGGACCGGCGCACACCCGAGAAGCGCGCCCGAGAAGGCAAGCGCCGATAGAGAGGTAAACCAAAACTTCACGGTCAACATCGTACCAGTGTTCGGTACGGACTTCGGCAAGCGAAGGAACGGGCTAGCGCCGGCAACGGCGGAATGACGCGCGGCTGCGCCGGGAGAGGTCGAGCTACAGTCCCAAGAGCTGTTCGGGCGTGTCGATCCAGTGAGTAGGCGCTTGCGCTTCCAATGTCGCGCGTGGGAACGGTCCCCAGGTGACAGCGACGGTGTCGACACCGGCAGCACGGCCCGCCGCCATATCGTGCTCGGAGTCGCCGATGAACACCGCCGACGACGCAGGCGCTTCAAGGGCCGCGAGGGCCTTGAGCACGGGCTCGGGGTGCGGCTTTCCGTTCACCACGTCGTCGGCGCAGATCCGCACCGGGAACTCTTCCTCGAGCTCGAGCAAGCGGAGGCCGCGATTGGCACCGATGCTCAGCTTGCTGGTCACCAGCGCAAGCTTCGCGCCGTCTCGATGAAGCCGTCGGACGACGTCCGCGACGCCAGGGTAAGCCTTGGCCATGGCATCGTGATGCTCGAGATTGAAGTCGCGATAGGTCGCGAGCATCGCATCCGTCTCTTCATCCGACCCTGCGACCTTGCTAAGCGCCGTCCTGAGGGGCGTGCCTACCCCGGCGAGCCAGTACTCGTCCGTCAACTCGCGACCGAGATGAATCCGCGAGGTGTGGTGAAACGACGTGAGAATGAGGTCGATCGAATCGAGCAGAGTCCCATCGAGATCGAATAAGTAAGTTCGCATCGTTTGCGTGTGGGTCTCTAGTCCCGTCTGAACGCCTGTCGAGATGATTGGCGCGTCGATCTCCCCGCCCCGAACTCGACATGCGGCATTCAGGTGCTAGATTGCCGCTTAGAAAGCCCTCGGTAGGGCGTGGTGGCTCACCGTGGGCCGCTAACACGTTGTCTGTTCCTGCGAGAACCGCGCCGTGATTCGATACAGCGGTTAGAAGTTCGTAGAAAGCACAGTCAACTGGAACGGGGCAGACGCTCGGGCACTAGGCCTGGGCCGCGCCGGGTACCAACAAAACTAAGGTCTCCGCCTGGAGACCCGTGAGAAATAGAGAGAAGAAGAACATGAGCACCAAACTATTCGTAGGCAGCCTTAGCTGGAACACCAGCAGCGATCAGCTGCAAACCGCCTTCGCCGCTTGCGGCGACGTGGTCGAGGCCAAGGTCGTCACCGATCGTGACACCGGCCGTTCGCGCGGCTTCGGCTTCGTGACCTACAACGACGCGGACTCCGCGACGCGCGCCATCGAGGAACTCGACGGCAGCCAGCTCGACGGTCGTTCGATCCGAGTCGACCGCGCCAACGACCGACCGCAGCGTGAACGCGGCTCCACGGCTCGCTGGTAAGTCATCGTTTTGACGCAGCACGCTGCAAACGACCGTGCAGTCGAAGGTCAGATGCAAGAGAAGCATCCGACCTTCGACAGCCTAGGTCTCATTCCGGAACTCCTGTCCGCGACGAAGCGCGCGGGCTACGAGCGACCGACTCCAATCCAGCAGCTGGCGATCCCGCCGGCGTTGGCCGGGCGCGATGTCCTCGGATGCGCCCAGACCGGGACGGGCAAGACGGCAACGTTCACCCTCCCCATGCTCCAGCACCTCAACGGCATTGTGAGCAACAAACCGCGGCTTCGCGCACTCATCGTGACGCCGACCCGCGAGCTGGCCGCACAGATCGGCAAGAGCATTGAAACCTACGGCCAGGACCTGAAGCTCTGGCACACCGTCATCTTTGGCGGGGTCAACGACAAGCCGCAGATTGCGGAGGTCCGCCGCGGGGTCGACCTGATGGTTGCAACTCCGGGGCGCCTACTCGACCTCATGGGTCGAGGCGATGTGAAGCTCGACGAAGTGGAGCTGTTCGTGCTCGACGAAGCGGACCGCATGCTCGACATGGGTTTCCTTCCGGATGTCCGACGCATCACGAAGGCGCTTCCGAAGAACCGGCAAACGATGTTCTTCTCGGCGACGATGCCCCCGGAGATCCGAAGACTCGCCGAAGGCTTGCTGGATCGTCCTGTGAGTGTCGCGGTGGCCCCGATCTCCTCGACCGTCGACTTGATCGACCAGAAGGTCTTCTTCGTGAAGAAGGCTCAGAAGCGGAAGGCCCTCGAGAAGCTGCTGCGCGAGCCCGAGGTGGAACACACCTTGGTCTTCAGTCGCACGAAGCACGGTGCGAATCGCATCGTCCGGCACCTCGAGCAGGCTGGCATCGCTGCTGCGGCCATCCACGGCAACAAATCTCAGGCCGCGCGAACCCGCGCACTCGATGCGTTTCGCAACGGCACCCTCAAGGTGTTGGTAGCGACGGACATCGCGGCCCGCGGCATTGATGTCGATGGCGTCACGCACGTCATCAACTTCGACCTGCCGAACGTCCCGGAAACCTACGTGCACCGAATCGGCCGCACCGCCAGAGCCGGCGCGTCCGGCGTCGCGTGGTCGCTCTGCGACGCAGAGGAAAGATCCATGCTGTTCAGCATCGAGAAGCTGATCGACAAGCGGCTTGGGACTGCCAACCTCGACTGAGAGCCCTATCTCTGGGGCATGAGCGAAAGCAGCCTGGAGCGCGCGCGCGCGCAATGGATCCACCGGGGTGCCGAGCGCCCCTCTTGGGCGCTTGAACCGAAGGTCGGTGAGGAATCGGTCTGGGACTATCCCAGGCCTCCTCACCTCGACCCGGATTCGCGTCTCGTTCGGGTCGTTCATGAAGGGACGGTCATCGCCGAGACACGGCGGTCCGTCCGCGTTCTCGAAACCGCAAGTCCGCCGACCTTCTACCTTCCACCCGACGACGTCCGGACCGACCTTCTCGAGCGCGCTCGAGGGGCGTCGATCTGCGAATGGAAGGGCTCGGCCAGGTATTGGTCGCTGACCTCGACCGGTGGGCTGGTCCCCAATGTCGCCTGGAGCTACGAGACCCCTTTACCGGATTTCAGTTCGATAAGAGGTTATCTAAGCTTCTACCCGAGCAAGCTCGAGTGCTACGTCGCCGAGCAACGCGTAGAACCGCAGGCCGGGGATTTCTACGGCGGCTGGATCACCAACGAGATCGTCGGTCCGTTCAAGGGCGACCCCGGCACGGGCGGCTGGTAGAGTACGGGCATGGAACTCGATGAACAGACCCGCATGGAGCTCGAGTCGCGCGCTTTCCGAACCCTGGTGTCGCACCTGCGTGAGCGCACAGACGTCCAAAACATCGACCTGATGGACCTGGCTGGCTTCTGCCGGAACTGCCTGTCGCGCTGGTATCAAGAGGCTGCCGAGGGCAAGGGCATCCCGATCGACAAAGAGACCGCGCGCGAGATCGTGTATGGAATGCCCTACGCGGAATGGAAAGAGAAGTACCAGACGCCATGACGCTCAGAGTCGTTCAGTGGGCCACCGGGAACGTGGGCCGTGCCGAGCCGGGGACCAAGACATGCCTCGATCTCCCGCTCGTCACGGGCCGCGCAGATGCGAACCTACGCGACTAGTTCGCCCACGCTACGGACAGGCGACGCCGCCCTCGCAGACCGACCCATTCTGGCACGGGTCGAATAGGAACTCGAGGCTATCGCTGTTCCCCTGCGGATCGGTGACGACAGGTGTCCCTACCCGCAAGCCAGGCCAGGGCTGGCACGTGACCGTGGTCTCCGCATCGGTGATGTCGGTACAGACCGCATCGAACGAACCGATCTCACCCGAGTACACGAGCTGGCCAGCCTCGGTGTCTTCGTCGGTCGCGGTGACGGTGACGACGAGGTCGCCGACCTCGGCCGGCATGCAGGGCTCCACCCACGACCAGTCGATGCGCTCGATCACCGGGGCAATGCCTCCGCTTCCCGCGGTGCCGCCGCTACCGGCATCGCCGCCATTACCAGCGTCGCCACCGTTACCAGCGTCGCCGCCGTTACCGGCGCTGCCACCCGACCCGGCGTTTCCGCCAACGGCTCCCGTACCGCCGCCTCCACCGTCCCCTGTGCTGTCACTGCAGCCCATCGAGGCCGCGCCAAGCACGCAAATCGCAATACAAGTCATCCACAAAGATCGCATCTGAACCTCCCCTCGAGTCGGGAAAATCCCGCTCACGAGGATAAGCTGGGTTCGTATTGCCGCCAGCACCATACGTAATTCTTTCCTGGAATTCGCGGCGCAAAACATGCGCCGCCCCTTCCCAAGCTCCGCTGCGCGAGGCACTATCTATTGATGCCACGGCAACAGCTCCAAGACGCTCTCGACGCCCTGCACCAGGAGCTCGAATCCGGCCACGAGATGGGTGAGGAAGACCGCAAGGCCCTACTCCAGGCGGCGACAGAGATCCAAGACGCTCTTGGCAAGCCCACGCAGGATGCGGCGCTGAGCGATCGAGTGTCAGGTCTCATCGAAGAGTTCGAGGCTTCCCATCCAAGGTTCGCTGAGCTCCTCGCGAACGTATCCGAGGCGCTTGCGAATCTCGGCATCTGAATGACAGCGCCGTCGCCCTGGGTCGTTCGATTCGCTCCGCGCATTCGCGAAGGGGGCCTGGTGCTCGACCTCGCCGCGGGCAGCGGCCGTCACGCGAGGTGCTTGCGCGCACTAGGCCACCCCGTGGTGGCTGTCGACATCGACGCATCCAAGATGGCCGGCCTCCACGCCGACGAACACCTCGAGCTCATGCAGGCCGACCTCGAACGCGGGCAGTGGCCGTTCAACGAGCGCCACTTCGACGGGATCGTAGTGACGAACTACCTCCACCGCCCTCTCCTGCCTCGACTTCCGGGCACGCTCGCACCGGGTGGAGTGCTGATTTACGAGACCTTCTCGGTCGGACACGAGGCCTACGGGCGACCAAGTAACCCGGACTTTCTCTTGCGCGAGCGAGAACTCCTCGACGCCTTCGAGGGCTCGCTCGAAGTCGTCGCCCACGAGCATGTGCACGAGAGTGTTCCCGCGCCGGCCGTTCGACAGCGAATCTGTGCTCGGCGGCCCTCCTCAGAGGACGAGAAGGCCTAGCGAAGGATTCGGCGGAAGCCCCAGACGGCCATGCCTACGCAGACCGCGGCGCCCAAGCCGAAGAGGAGCCGCGCGAGAGCCTCGTTCACGCTGGGCGGCACGAACGGGACATAGCGGTTGAGGGTGCCCTCCGGGGCATAGAAGGTGAGCCACCCTGCGGCACCGGCAATGGCCAGAAGCAGAAGCGAAGTGAGCGTCTCACTGAGGCGGTGATCGCGCCCCAGGGAGAAGAGACCGGTGACTGCGAGTACCAGCCCGCCGGCGGCGACGAGTTCTCGTGGCGCAGTGATGGGGACGAGCTCATTCGGCACGAAGCCGAACCCGATGGCTGCAAGCAGCCCCCCGGCCAGCAAGCATAGCGTCGCGCTGCCTTTACCCACGACTATCAGTCTAGCGGATCGCCGGGCGAACTGGGAAAAGTCGGCTCGGAACGCTGGCAAAGAGGGGGTTCCTGGCTGGCACGTGCCGGCAAAACTGATACGCCATGGCCATGTCGAATCCGACCGCAACCCTGGAGACTTCGCTCGGCAACGTCGAAGTCGAGCTTTTCACTGACATCATGCCGAAGACGGCGGGGAACTTCATCGAGCTGGCAAAGTCCGGCTTCTACGATGGGCTTCATTTCCATCGCGTCATCGATGGGTTCATGATCCAGTTCGGCTGCAAGCACAGCAGCGACCCGAACAGCCCGCGCGCGGGTACCGGCGATAGCCCACTCGGCAACATCGAAGACGAGCACCCCTCCGAGGCGCAGATATCGAACGAACCCGGTACTCTGTCGATGGCGAATACCGGCCGTCCGAATAGCGGCGGGTCTCAGTTCTTCATCAACACGGCACACAACTCGTACCTGGACTGGTTCTCGCCCGGCCCGTCGAAACACCCGGTCTTCGGAAAGATCACCGACGGCCTAGACGTCATCAAAGCCATCGAGGCGACGCCCACCGGCCCCGGCGACCGTCCGGTCACCCCAGTGAAGATGATCAAAGTCACCGTGAACGACTAGTCGGCGACCGCGCTGCCCCAATAGTTGTAGTTGAGGGCTTTGACGCCCGGAATGTACATACGCTCGTCCGCGACGACACGGAAGCCTGCGCTCGCAAGGAGCGCAGGGATGTCGCGATTGAGGTTGCAGCCGCCCGCGAACACTCGCCACGTCGGATTGATTCGACCCTGCCATTTGGCGATGTCCGGGTCCGGCGCCAGACCGTGCTCGCAAAAGAGAAGCTTGCCGCCCGGACGAAGTACACGGCGCATGCCGCGCAACGCCTCTTGCGCATCGGGGATCGTACAGAGCGTGTAAGTGACCACCACCGTGTCGACGCTGTCGGCATCGAGCGGGATCTGCTCGCCCGGGAGATCGATCATTTCGAGCGCGAGCCCGGCTCCACCTGGGTTTCGACGCGCGAGCTTGCGCATCCCCTCGGACGGCTCGAGCCCCCACACCTTGTCGACCTTTGCTCGATCGTAGAACGGCAGGTTGAGCCCACTACCCATCCCGATCTCGAGGACCGCACCCTCGGCGTGTGGCACGACCTTTTCTCGCTGCTTTCGGTTCGGCTTCGAAGAACAGGCGAGGTCAATCAGTCGTGGCAGGACGTATCGCTCATAGAGGCCCATGAGCCCGAGTGTAGCCCACTCCTCGCCCGAACGCGCCAGCAACGAAAGGCGCGGGCACTCGAATCAGGCGTCGGCCGGCGCGGGGAACTTCACGTACTCGTCCACCAGTAACTCGGCTAGATCGCGGTTCGACGGACGCCCACCAGCGAGGCGTCCGCGCTGACGGAGGTCGTCGCAGAGTGTATCGAGCACACGATCCACGCTGAGGTCCTTGTTGCCCGAGCGCCAAGCGTCTCGCTCGTCTTCGTCGCGGAAGCAGTAGGCTTTCCAGGAAACCGAGAAACGCATCTCCTCCCAGCGATAGCGGGCTATCTCGATCTCGCCGTCCCGAACCACCCAAGCGCCACCGCCCTGTGGATGGAGTCGCATTCGCGGCAAGAACGCTGGCATCGACGAAGCGGTCTCGGCCACACGATCGACGCCATGAAAGACGCTGTCGGTGTCCATCACGAGCGCGGTGTTGAAGTGAACGTCGTACGCGACTGCCGGAGCCTGAATGCCGTCGGGGTAGAAGGCGAACTCGCCGCCGTTCGTATCTTGGTACCAGGACACGGACGTCGCGATCGGCAGTCGATACTCATCGAAGAGGCCACAATGGTGTGCGACGACGATCAGCCATTCGGGGTGTAGCTTCCGGTTGAGACCGCGAAACTCGGGAACATCGGTGTGCACTGCAAGCTCTTGGCCCGGCAGAAGAATGTTGGCGTAAACGATCGCGGGCTGAACCAAGGGACGATCGAAGACTTGCTTCGCAGCATCGATCAGGCGCTCGTTCCGAACCAAGGGTTCGATGCCGGGGGCGAACACCTCGTCCCCGTACGCGTAGGTCTCACGGAAATAGTTGGTTCGAGCCAGGAGCGTCGTGAAGTCCGTATCGCGCTGTCCGAGCCTTCCGCCCGTTCTGACGAAATTGAAGGCCGCATCGAATCGCTGGGGGAGCCCCTCCCCGATACCCTCGTTTAACCCTTCCTCGGAGTACATGCCGTACGACCCGAAGGCCTCGCAGAGCTCGACGAGTCCTCGGGCCTGACCTTCGGGCAGGAACGGATCGAGCTCGACGTGGCGGCGGACGAAATGAGGCTGCATGACGATGGGGGGCTTCGGTACCCGCCCAGAGACAGTGCCAGCGGGGCCGGATCTAGTCGAGTGCCAGGGCAAAAAGCTCATGTCTTTAGGGACTTGGCCACCTTGCGAGTTCAACTTCATGATTTTGCTTGCGGGGCTCTCCGGACGAATGTAAAAGGATGTCATGAATCGGATTTTCTTGATCTTGGCATTCGCCCTCGGACTCACGCTAGCGACCCCGACCGTTCAGGTCTCCGCCGACAGCGACCACTCCGACAGTGACTCGGGCAAGAAAGCCAAGAAAGCCAAGAAAGCCAAGAAGGCCAAGGGCCTCAAGGGCAGCAAGGGCAGCAAGGTCGCGTCCGTGTCAGCGAAAAAGGGGGGTGACATTCGACCCTCTTCGTCCGGGACCAGCGTGCCTGAGTTCGACATGACGTTCGCCGGAAGCTCGGTGGTGCTCCTCCTCGGTGGCGTCGCGTACTTCGCCGCACGCCGCCGCGACGAAGAGTAGCGCGGCCCGGTCCAACTAGATTCGGGCGAGCTTGTCTGGTCGCGCTGCACTCGCATCGAACTTGGCGATCCTAGGCTTTCTCGGTTTCTTCGCCTGGCTTCAGCATTCTGAGCCGCTCGCCTACTACGCGAGCGCGCAAGAGGATCGAGCCCTCGAATGGGCATCGTTCTGGAGCTTCCTCCTTGCCGGCGCGGTCTTCGCTGTAGCTGCGCACCGACAGCACCGAGCGCGCGGCGGCTTTCCGTGGTTCCTCCTGGGCGTGGGCGTGTTCTGCTTCATCGTCGCGATGGAAGAGATCTCATGGGGGCAGCGGGTGCTGGGATACCAGCCGCCTGAATACTTCCTCGCCGCGAACTACCAGCAGGAGATCAACATTCACAACATCGCGGACCAGGGGCTCCGCATGTGGACGTTCCGCGCCATCATCCTCGGATACGGCGTGCTGCTTCCGCTGCTCTCCTTGAGCGCGCCAGTTCGCCGCTTGCTCGACAGAGCGGGCATCATAAGCCCACCGATCGAGCTCACGCCATCGATGTTCGCCATCTTCTGGCTGCACCTCACTTACCCGTGGAAGTTCACAGGTGAGATCAGCGAGTGCGCCCTGGGATTCGGATTCTTGTTCATCGCGATGGCAAATGCGTCCGATGGCCGGAATGCGCGGCAACCGAGCCTCTTCCGCGCAGCCTTTCTTCCGGCGCTGGTCGTGCTGCTCGGGTTTTCAACTGCCGCCTGGTCACAGAATCGCCAGGCCGGAGACCCGCACCTCGTCGATCATGCGAGAGCCGAAACGAAGGCCCTCGCTGCGGACCTGACCCGACAGACCGAGGACGGCGAGCCGGACTCGATCACTACGTGCGGATTGCACAAACGCCTGTTCACATTCGTGCAGACACGGGAAAGCGCGAGGCCTCTCGAGCAAGGGTCTTTCGCTGCGCTCGTCGGTGAGGGTCTGCCACCCGACCGGGCCGAGTACTTCCTGGATCCATGGAGTTCGCCGTATTGGGTCCGGGATCGATGCGACCGCAGCGAGTCGCGACGCGTAGTCTTTGTCTACTCGTTCGGACCCAACCGCGCGCGCGACTCGAGCCGATGGAAGATCCTCGGAGACGATATCGGCTACTACGTCGTGGAGCGCCCCGCCCGCTGAGGGTTCCCCTTCGCGTGTGCTTCCCGTACCCTCCGGTCGCATTGGAGAGCGAGACATGAAGGTTCCTGTCATCATGGTGTCGCTGCTGGCGTTCGTATCGAGCGGCTGCACCGAGCAGAAGAAGGCCCCGGTGTTCGACATGGGCGACCCCGCTCCCGATGCGGCCGGCAATACGGCGCCCTCCACGTTGACGGCCGCCCTACAGACGGCGGTCGCAGGAAGTCTTCCGCTTGGTGACACGCAGGACTTCGAGGATGCGAGGCGCGGCCTGATTGCATCCGATCCGGACCTCGTCGTCCTCGGTCCGGCGGGGACTCCGATTTGGAACATGCCCGCGTACGGCTTCATGACGGATCAGGCACCAAGCGCCAGTGTGAACCCGAGCCTCTGGCGCCAGGCACGACTCAACAACATCCACGGGCTATTCAAGGTCACCGAGGGCGTGCATCAGCTACGTGGATACGACCTCGCCAACATGACTCTGATCGACGGAGACACGGGCTGGATCGTCATTGACCCTCTTACCGCGAAAGAGACGGCCGCGGCGGCGATGGCATTTGCGCGAAAGCACCTCGGCGACAAGCCAGTGTCGGCCGTGATTTTCACGCACAGTCACGTCGATCATTTCGGAGGGGTGCTGGGCATCTTGAGCGCCGAGGAGGCGGAGCAACGCAAGGTGCCGATCATCGCACCCGAGCACTTCCTCGAGGAGGCCACGAGCGAGAATATCCTCGCCGGAGTCACGATGGGGAGGCGCTCGCAGTACATGTTTGGACCGCGGCTCCCGCGAAACGAACGGGGTCACGTGGGTTCGGGCCTCGGCAAGGAACCAGCGTACGGAAGCGTGGGCATTTTGCGACCGACGGAAACGATCGCGAAGACGCCCACGGAAAAGACGATCGATGGCGTGAGGTTCGTGTTCCAGAACGCGCCGGGTTCGGAGGCTCCCGCCGAGCTCACCTTCTATCTCCCCGACCACAAGACATTCTGCGGCGCGGAAGTCGTGTCCCATACCATGCACAACCTCTACACCTTGCGCGGCGCAAAGGTGAGAGATGCCTTGAAGTGGTCCGGCTACATCGACCAGATGATCTCGATCTTCAGCGGCGCAGAAGTGTACTTCGGCAGTCACCACTGGCCGATTTGGGGCAATGCGCGCATCATCGATTTTCTCGAAAAGCAGCGCGACACCTACAAGTTCATCCATGATCAGACGCTTCGCCTAGCGCTCGAAGGCTACACGCCGCGTGAGATCGCGGAACAGATTCAGCTCCCGGAGGAGCTCCGGGTTTCGTTTCCAAACCGAGGCTACTACGGCACTCTCAAACACAATGCGAAGGCCGTGTACCAATGGTATTTCGGATGGTACGACGGCAACCCCGCCAACCTCGACCCACTTCCGCCTTCCGCCGCCGGCGCCAAGTACGTCGAACTCGCGGGCGGCGCAGAACGAATGCTCGAGACGGCCAGGTCCGCGTTCGACCGGGGCGAGTACCGATGGGTTGCTGAGCTCCTGAACCATTTGGTGTTCGCCGAGCCAAGCAACGACGAGGCCAAGGGGCTGCTCGCCGAAGCGTACGATCAGCTCGGCTATCAAGCGCAGTCCGGACCCTGGCGTGACGTCTATCTCACCGGGGCATTCGAACTCCGTCACGGGGGACCCGACGTGGGAGTGAATCTCGCGACGGCCATCGACATGCTGAAGCATGCGCCGATGGAGCGCTTTCTCGATGCGATCGCCGCGCGGCTCAACCCGGAGAAGGCAGCGGGCAAGGAGATGACCGTGAACTTGGTGTTCACGGACGTGGGCTCCTCGTATGTGTTCGAGCTCAAGAACTCCGTGCTGCGCCACTACACCCGGGATCCGGACCCGGACGCAGACGTTACACTCAAGATCACGCGGGGGCTCTACTTCCAGATGCTCGCTGGGGAGGCGGGCCTGAAAGACACTCTCCTCGGGGACGAGCTCGAAGTCGACGGAAGCCGCCTCGCCTTGATCGCGTTTTTCCGCCTGATGGACACACCCGACGGGAAGTTCAACATCGTCGTGCCGTAGTGGACAGCCGACGAGTGAGCCTTAGACACCTCGATACAGAAAGACGCACGCCATGAAACAGATTCCGCCATCGCACGCCGACATCCTCGACAAGGCTTCGTTCGCTCACCTCTCGACGCTGATGAGCGACGGAAGCCCGCAGGCGAGTGCAGTTTGGGTCGACACGGACGGTCCGCTCATCGTGATCAACTCGGCGGAGGGGCGTCTGAAAGACCGCAATATCCGACGCGACCCGCGGGTCGCGGTCTCAATCGTCGACCCTGAGAACCCGTACCGCTCGCTCATGATTCGCGGCAGGGTCACGAAGATCTCGAACGACGGAGCGGACGCGCACATCGACAAGATGGCCAAGAAGTACATGGGGGTCGATGAGTACCCCTTCCGCACGCCGGACGAGGTGCGCGTGATGTACTACATCGAGCCCGAGCGCGTCGCGTCGATGGGTTGAGCGAGCGGCTCGATCAGCGGGCGAGCTCGGCCCAGAAGATCCCCCGGAGATCACCCGCGGCGTAGCCGGTCGCCTCGTCGCCTGGATACAGCTCGTCGAGCTTGGCCCGTAGGTCATCGGGGAGATTCGACCCGTGGCACGTGACGCATAGGGGTTGCGCAAAGATCGGCTCGACGTAACCAACCGTGTGCTTATCGATGACAACGACAGCGGGCTCGCGACTCTCGGGGTCTGCCTCGTAGCGGGAGAGCAGGGGTTTCATCCAGTCCTTCGGCGCGTTGGCGGGGTTGCGAAGCTTGGTGCTGGTGCGGCCGACCTTCGCACTTGGGCTGCTCGCCTCCTCGGCAAGCTTCGGAGCCTCCGTGCGACAGGCCGAAATCGCGTTGACGGAGCCCCCTTCGAGGCCGCGGACGAGCGCCGCCTTTAGGCTCCGCTTCAAGGGCAACACAGCATCTCCGCCTGCTTGGAGATACTCACCTTCCTGGATCTTGGACCGATCGCAGCCGCCGAGGGCCGCGATTAGCACGAAGAGGATCAACAAGCGCTGCATATCCCTGGCTTAGTGCCAAGCGGGGGCAGAGATCAAGTCGTCGTTTGGCGCTTGGTTCGATCCGCTGGGAGGGCGCCCGTACGTCCGCTACGATGATGGAATGTCACGGCTCGTTGCAGCACTAATCGCAACTGGATCGATTCTACTTCCTGCGCAGGCGTTCGCCCACCTGGGTCTTACTTCGCCCGTCTCTCGATACGGCCCAGACGTGCTCAAAACGGGCCCTTGTGGCGTCACAGGAGGAGAGCGCACGACCAACGTGAGCTACTTCGAGCCTGGCGAGACGATCGAAGTCCGTTGGCAGGAGTACATCCAGCACCCTGGACACTATCGCATCGCGTTCGACGAAGACGGCGTCGACGACTTCGTGGACCCCTCGACGATGATGGAGCTCTATTCCAACGAGGCAGTTCTGCTCGATGGGATCGAAGACACGGGCGAGAGCGACTACCGGGTCAGCGTGACGCTTCCCGATGTGACGTGCGACAGGTGCACGCTGCAGGTCGTGCAGGTCATGTACGACAAGCCACCGTACGAGCCTGGAGGCAACGACCTCTATTATCAGTGCGCTGATCTCGTGCTGAAAGCGGGAGACCCGCCGGACGCAGGTCCGATGCCCGACGCAGGGATGGAGGACGCGGGTTCCGTGTCTGACCCGGATGCGGAAGGCGGCCCAGACAGTGTCGATGGCACTGGCGGAAGCGGCTGTCGCGCAGTTGCAGGCGGGGACAGTGCGGGATGGTGGTTAGTGGCGTTTCTCCTCTGGATGACCCGCCGTCTTGCCCGGGTGCACCGCTTGCCTTTATAGACTGCCGCCTATGCGCATCGCGGACTTGTACCGGGTCGAAGGGGACCCCGTTTTATCGCTCGAGTTCTTCACGCCGAAGGACGAATCGGGACGGCGCGCGCTGTTCCGCGCCATTAACCGCTTGAAGGCCATCGAGCCCGGTTTCGTCTCGATCACCTGCGGTGCCGCGGGAACGACGCGCGAGCGAACGGCTGACTTGGCCATCGAAGCCCAGGACAACTTCGACCTGACGGCCATGGCCCACCTCGTCTGTACCGGGACGACGCGGGCGGAGCTCGAAGCGACGCTCAAGCACATGAAAGAGCACGGGATCGACAACATCTTGGCGCTGCGTGGAGACCCCCCGAAGGGCGCAGCCGATTGGAAGCCGGTGGAAGGCGGATTCCACCATGCCAACGAGCTCGCCGAATTCGTGCGAGAGCGTTTCTCGATGAGCATCGGCGGAGCCTGCTACCCGGAGAAGCATCATGAAGCGCCTAGCCTTGAAGCGGATATTCAGAATCTGAAGCGGAAGGTCGATGCCGGCGCGGAGTTCCTGATCACGCAGCTCTTCTTCGACAACGACAAGTACTGGCAGTTCGTCGAACAGGTGCGTGCCGTTGGAATCGACGTGCCCATCGTACCCGGCGTGATGCCCGTGCTGAATCTCACGAATCTGCAGCGCATCGCCTCGCTTTCCCCTGGCACGACGATCCCGCCGGAGCTCGAAAGGGCGTTTGGTGTCGCGGACGGCGACGACGATGCGTCGCTCGATGCAGGAGTCGACTTCGCGGCTAAACAGTGCCGTGAACTGATCGACGGCGGCGCACCTGGCATCCACTTCTACACACTGAACCGTTCGAAGGCGACCCTTCGGACCGTCGCCAAGCTCTAGCCGGGGCTTCCCTCGTGAACCTTTAGGTATCGTAGGAACTCCCGGCGGCTCCGGGGTCCTGCATCTCGCCGGGAGGGTCGACGTAGGCTTGGGTCCCCGCGCATGGCGTGCTTCGCACGGTTGAAGTCGTCGTTCGAGATGGCCCTTCGGGTTTCGTCAACGTCGACCCCGTAGAGCGCGGCTGCGTTGAGGCCGAGGATCTTCCTCTTCGCCTGCGCGGTAAGCGCCGGATACCCGTACTGGTCCTGCATGCTCTGCGGAATCTCGAATGCACGGAACGCGCTGATCTGATCCTGAGGCGTCCCATACCAGATGGAGTCCGTACCCCAGAGGATCCGATCCTCGCCCAGGTGCAGGAGTAGCTTGCCGAGCACGTGTGCCGCGGCTTCGGGTCGGGTCATGACGAATCGCCAAGTGCTTCCGAGCTCGGCGTAGACGTTGCCCTGCTTTCCGATGTCGTTGTCGAGCACGGCCCGGACCAGGGTGTCGACACCTTGGGTTGCGGATGGATCGTAAGGGCCCTCCGGGATGGTGGTCTCGAAGCCCGAGTGATAGACGAGGAAACTCACGTCGGGATACATGGGTGCGACGACGCCGATGTCATCAGCGGAGGAGACGGCAGGGTCGAGGCCGAAGGTGGAGAGGCCTTTGTGCGCACAGACGAGCTTCACGTCGAGCTCGCGGGCCTTCTCGATGAATGGGATGCCGATCCGTTCGTCGTCGAGCCGCCATCCACCGAACTGCGTGTAGACCTTCCAGGCTGCGACGCTCTGCTCTTCTTTCAGGCGTTGCATGCCGTCGAGCTGTTCTTGTCCGCGGTCGGGTACGACGATGCCGTGAATGAGAAGTCGTTCGGAGTCGGCCATGCGATTGATGATCTCGCGCGTGACCGCGGCCTCTTCAGTTTCGAGGGGATTGTTTCCCGGGACGGCGGGCACCTGCGACAAGACCGCCACCGAGGTGTCGCTGTTGACGAAGAGCTCGCGGACGTAGTGGTCGGCGTCGAAGCAGTCGACGAAATCCATCTCGCCACACGTCGACTGGGGGAAAGTCCGAAGCGCCGCCTCGAAGCCGCCTCCCTCCCGCCAGACACCATCCGGATTCACATGATGGGTTTGAACATCAAAGATGAACTCGTCGCCGGTCAACGGCTCGCCTGCGCCGGCGTCGACCATCATCCCCGCGTCGACGTCGAACCCGGCGTCCGTCGCCGACGGCCCGCCGTCGCACCCGTAGACCTGATTGATGACGAAGAGCGCGGTCGCGGTCCCCATGGTGCTCGAGACGAAATCACGTCGCGAAAGCCCCACCCTCTTCGCGTGGTCCGTCGTGAGCCGCTGAAACATCTCTTCGGCGACCCGGTCCCTGCGCGTCGGCGCCGGCGGCGAGAACTCCCCATTCGACCCCGTCCAAAACGGAATCGGCGACCCCACCTCCCAATCCCGATCACTCTTCTTCACACCCCAAGTATAGGGGACACGCAGCCCCCCCAAACCCGCAACATTTCCGAATGCTTGGAAGACCAAACGCGCATTCTCGGATGGCTGGACTTGTCCGTCGTGGCGAGTATGCGCGTTTAGGCTCGTAAGTACTCGGAAGGCTGATGGTTTTGGGGGGGCTGCGTGTCCCCTATCTGAGGAGGGCCATTGAGACGCCGGCTGTCATGGTGAGGAGGCCTAGGCAGATGAGGGCGAAGCCGGCGCCGCCGATGTAGCACCAGGACAGGACGCTCCTGCGCTCCTCGGGACGCAGGCAGGCGTTGTATTTGAGGGGGCGCCAGAACCAACCCTTGGGCAGTTGGCCTCTCCGGTGGAGCACCTGGTAGAGGCGCACGTGGTAGATGAAGCCGGTCGGGACGCCCACCACGAAGCCACCGACCGTGAGCCAAATGCCACCGTAGTAGAGCGACTCCCAGGGCGTCAGCCAGACTCCACTCAGCAGGAGCATCACGATGATGACGGCGGCGACGATTCCGAGCTCGCGCATCGGCCTATCGACAATCGTCGTACGTCAACGTCGCCCAATCTCGAATGTCGGTGCGATCTTCACCAAGTGAGAAGACGGGCGGGCTTCCGAGAGGCGCTTCGACGTCGACTCGCTGGCCTCCTTGCACCGACTCTCCCGTCCATACGTTGAACCAGGTACCCGCAGGCAAGTAGACCGACTTCGTAGTCGCACCCTGCGCAACGACCGGCGCGACGAGCAAGTCGTCGCCGACCATGAACTGGTCGCTGATGTTCCACGTCTCGGTGTCGTCCGGAAACACCAACATCAAGTGCCTCAGGATTGGAGCACCCGTCTCCACAGCAACTTCGGCAAGCGCCTTGAAATCATCTGCGAGCGCGCAATGGACGAACGTGAACTTCCGAAAGTGTGCGACTGTCTCCGCGTCCGAATTCCAGTTCCAATTGTTCAGCTTGTCGGCGCCTTGATGGGTGCGCATCACGGGCGCGAACGCGCCGAGCTCCGTCCATCGGAAGTAGAGTTCCTTGGTGCTCGATCCGGCACCCACGGAAAAACCAGCGATGTCGAGCGAGACGAACGGTTGGCCCGCCAAGCCCAGGTTGAGTAGCGCAGGCGTGACCGTCGGCAGCCCATCGAGCTCCCCCCAATCGGTCTGCTGGTCCCCCACCCAATGAATCTGCGCGTGCCCCTGAACGCCCGTGAATCCCGAACGGGCGATTGACACCCAGTTCCCGTCGGGTCGCACCTGTTCGAGCGCCTCGCGGTTCACCCGATGCCAATCGACCGGGAACGTGTTGCGCCGCTCGTCAGAGACGCTGCCGTCGGCATGAACCGAGTCGAAAGGGAGATACTCCCCGAAGTCTGCCATCCATCCATCAACGTCATAGCTGGTGACGATGTTCGCGAGCGACTCGCGGATGAAGTCCGCTGTCTCCGACCTCGAAAAATCAGGATGCCCGTTTCGCTGAGGCGCGTTCGCGTCGAAGCGCGCGATGTAGATCTCTTCATCCTCGTTCTTCACGAGGAGCCCCTCGTCGGCCATCGTCTCGAAGCGCGGTGCGAATCGCGTCGGGTCGTCGGCCTCCAATACGCTTGTCGGATCGACGATGAAGGGGTTCACATAGGTGAGGAACTTGTACCCTCGGCCGTGCAGTCCCGACACCATCTGAGCGAAGTTCGGATAACAGACGTCGTCGGGCCCGTTGCACGTCTCCTTCGGCTCCCAGAGGTATTGCACTCCGGACCCCCCCTCGACATTCGGCCGAATGCCGGTCCAATCCTGTACCCAAAGCGCCGAAGCGGGCACGTCAGCCGCCTCGAGCTCGTCCACCTCGGCAAGGACTAGATCCCGCCCACCCTGCGACGCCAGCCAGAGCTGATACGCCCAGTCGGGCAGCGCAGTCGGTCGCCCAACGAGGTCCCCGAGCTGACGAATCACATCGAGCGAGGTCGGCCCGTGGAAGACACGCCACTGGATGGCACCACCGGTGATGACCTCGAACCAAGCGATCCCGTCATCGCTAGCGCAGAGGTCGACGTTGACGCGACGCTTGGTGTCGAACAGCGCGCCGAAGCCACGCGCGTCGATGTAGTACGGCATCGGGAAGTACGTCGTGTGCTCGTCCCCCTCGTTGATGCCGCCTCCCCCAGTCCGGCCAAGCCCCTGCTCGTTCACGAACAGCTCGAACTTCTCGCCCCGCTGATTCGTCGCGTTGTATTGCTCCCCGAAACCGTGGAAGGTCCCGCCCTCGTCGCACCGAATACCGACCGCGATGGAGCTCGCCTCCTCGCCAGCGACTTCGAGCTTGAAGTCGCTCACCTCTTCGTCGAGGACGAGCGCGGTGAGCGTGGCGCTTCGAGAGCTGCTCGCGTATTCCACGCGTACGGTGTTCCCTTCGTTCGTGACCGCCTGAACCGACATCGGGTCCGCCACCTCGTCGTCACGAACGAAGCTGATGACGCCTGCGCCGAACCACTGCTCAGTGAACGTCCTCGCAACCGGCCCAGTGGCGGCCATGGCGAAGATGGTCTTGCCGCCCGCAATCACTTCGACGGTCCCATCTTCAGCCGCCACGATCTGGACGTCGTTCGGCGCCGGACCTGACGCCCCTTCGTCACTGCTACACGCCGCCGCACCCGCTACGAGCACCAAGCCAATAAGCCAATTCCGGACCATTTGAGCCACTCCCATCTAAGTATGCCCATGATAGTTGGGCATTGCGCCCGGCCTGCAAGCCGGCCGAATTCGCGCTACTCGAGTGAGGATAGGTCGAAGCGCCCCCACTTGGGCTCCGTCAGGCTGCCAACATAGAGCGTGTCGCCGACCTGCTCCGCGCTCGTCGACTTCGAGAAGTCCTTGCCATCCGCGTCCTGCAGGTTCCGGACGACCTTCGCATCCGCGTCCAGCCCAAGCACGAAGGGGTGTCGCCGAGGCTTCGGTTGAAGGTCTTGGGGGATTCGGTGAATGAGGCGCCGTAGCCAGGGGGTCGGACCCGCTTTATCGAGGAGCGCGTTCCGCGGGGCGTAGAGCGCAAGCCAGTAGACACCATCGGCGCCGGTCGATATCCCGTCCGGAAAGCCCGGAAGGTTTTCGATGAAGATCTCGACGACGCCGGTCTTCGGGCCGCGGACGAAGACACGCTTGGTTCGATAGCGCATCGTTTCGTTGACCAAGACATATGTCCCATCGGGAGAGACGGCGACTCCGTTCGCGAAGTAGAGGTCGCCAAGCACGGTCACGCACTCGCCCGAGCCGATCTCGTACTTGACCAGTCGGCCGTTGGCGCGGCTCTCGAGAGCTGAGTTCATCACGTCGTGGTGACCCCACTTCACGGAGGCGTCTGAAAACCAGGCGACGTTCTGCGAGTCCACGTCTACGTCGTCAGTGAAGCCGAGCGCCTGACCGTCTGCCTCCGTGCAGAGCACGGCGATGGTCCCGGCCGGATCGATCGAAAGGAGTCCCTTGGCGGCATCGGCGACGATCAAGTTGCCGTTCAGGTCGAAGTCTAAACCAAGCGGCCGGCCACCGGTGTCGGCGAAGACCTGCGGACCCGATCCGTCCGCCTCGTAGCGAAGAATCTGACCCTCTTCGACGCCGACGTAGATTCTCCCATCCTCGGCAACCGCCACATCCTCGGGGCCATGGCTACCCGGAGTCGCGAACAGCTCCATCCGCTGCAGGATGCGATTCTCGGAGTAGTCTCCTTCGAGCGAGGGAACGGGTGGTGGCTCCCAGACGACGGGATCGATGGGCACGGGCCACAGAAACAGGTAAAGGGCGAGCGCCCCAAGCACGCTGAGCGACCAAGCCACAATCTTCTTCCCCACGCTCATCCCTCCCAGAACCAGCGTAGGCGAGTCACTCGCGACGCTTCCGAATCGAGTTCGGCGACGAACCCTGCCTCGCGCTCGCGCGCCCCCCATTCGATTGTCGCGAGCCCGGACACGGTCGAGCCGGATGCCAGGAGGTCTCGCACGTCGAGCGAGGTGCAGCCCTCGAGAAACTCCTCGCCCGATACCTGCAAGCCACCCGGCAACTCGACGCGCGCGTCCTTCGCGAACGGCGCAGCGCCACTCGAATCGACCTGAGATGCGAGCTCCTCGATGAGCTCCCGCCCCTTGCGACCGACTCCAGCTTGAGTCGCTTTGAAGTACTTGATGAGCCACTGGGCCCCAAACGCGCGGAGCATGCTCCAGTTCATGACAGCGATCGTGCGGACACCGAGCAGGCCCTCGCCCATCAGCAGACGGCCCATTCGATTGGCTTCCCAGTGCGCCTGCATCCGCGCGATGGCGAGCCCACCGTCCCGCCGCACGATCTCGTAGAGAAGGTTCGCGGGCACTTTCATCTGAAGGCCGGTCTTGAGGTTGGTCGTATGTATGTCCACCGCCCGAAAGACATGCATGTCGGAGACCAGGTCTTTGCGAGTCGCCATCTCGATGCCGCTCGGCGCGATGAACGCTTCGTAGAACCGTCCGAGCTCATCACCGAACCGGCCTTGCCGCCTGCCCCGATGTGAGGCGGGCGTGCCGACTGGGTCTTCGACGACCGCGTCGTCGGAATAGAGCAAGAGCCACCTGGACTTCTCATGCTGCCCGGCGATTTCAGGTGAAGCCTTGGCGGCTTGCAACAATTGCTGGCGGCTCGGAGAGGAACTCGCGGTGCGGATGGACGGCTCGACCATGGTCGGGCGTTTTACCACAGCGCCAAACGCTCTACTCGAGAATTTTGGACGCTCAGTCCACGTCGTCGGCGGATGGCTGCGCCTTCGGGGGTGCGGCCTTGTTGACCAGTCCCATCACGGTGACTGCGAGCAAATCCTCGTCGGCCTTTCCAAGCGGGCAGAGCAGCTTGCCGAGGTACTCGCACGCTTCGGCACGCGCCTTCTGCGCGTCCTCCACGTACTTCCCATCCTTGGTGTACCACTCACCGGCCTTCGTGCGGGCAAGCATGCCGTTCGAGTACTGCCACTGGCCGAAGCTACTTCTGGCGCGGGCGCCGCTTGGATAGAACCACTCGCCACCTCGGCGCTTCGCGACCTGTCCGTTCGGGTAGTTGAGCTCGAGGTAGTTGCGAACGATGGCCCGCCCGTTCGACCAGGTTGTGGTCGGGTGCCGCGTCACTCGATAGCCCACGTACGGGGCGCACACTTCTCTGCGGAGCTGCGAGAGGTTTCGCCGATCCTCTTGTTCGAGCCCACGCTTGTAGCGCCCGGGCTCTTCATCGAGGCGCGCAAGAAAGTCCATGATCGTGAGCTCTTCGCAGGTTGGCGAGGCCATCAACGTGCGCTGCGCGGCCCCCGGGCTCGCCACGGCCATCGCCATCGCCGCCACGAAACACAGGCACCCAATGCGTTCAATCATTGCCCGCCCTGACGCTCCCACCTGGACCTCGTGCGCTCCGACGACGCAAGCGATTGGCCTCCGCGAAGCGGCCTTCCACCCACTTCACCATCTGTTGGTGGGCGCTTTCGGCGGAAGGCCCGCCGTCGCGCTGCTGATAGCTACCATCGGGCTGCATATCCCAAGCGCTGCGCTGGTCGCCCAGCAAGATGTCGAAGGACGTTCTGAGCTCGCCACGAAGGGCCGGTGGCTCCACTGGCGTCAAGGTCTCGACCCGGCTGACGAGGTTGCGCGTCATACAGTCGGCAGAACCGATGTAGTACTCCTCGTCGCCACCGTTGTGGAAGTAGTAGACACGCGAGTGTTCGAGGAAGCGCCCGACGATGCTGACGACGCGCACGTTGTCGGAGAGGCCGGGCACGCCAGGGCGCAATCGGCACGAGTCGCGCACGATCAAATCGACGTGAACTCCGGCCTGCGAGGCTTCGTAGAGGGCTCGCGTAATGTCGACATCCTCGAGGGCGTTGGTCTTGAGCTGAATGAGCCCCTTCTGACCGTCTGCAACGCGCCGAATCTCGCGGC